>ENA-OWPI01003814-OWPI01003814.1-marine-metagenome-genome-assembly--contig:-NODE-3814-length-12484-cov-2.464979_pt1 | contig 12484 bp, 9 predicted proteins | sample MGYA00238138_ERZ651775 | MGnify/ENA primary metagenome ERZ651775 (study PRJEB26906, sample SAMN06265043) | marine metagenome | isolation source: Helgoland LTER site | place: Germany:Helgoland, sampling...
GAAAAAATCGTATCTCAATTTGAAGCACTAGGATATGCTGTCGAACTCCAAGCCGGAACAGTATCAGTCCCCCGCCTTAACCAACTCGTTGTGCCTACCGAGATTGAAATCGACCTGACCAACATCATCGCTCGGAGAATTCGTACCGAACGGCCATCCAACACCAAAAAACCTTTGCTGTTGGTGGCGGCTTTAGAGGGTGGTGCATTTACCATCGACACACTCATCGACACCTCACCAGGCCGGATGCAGTTGAATGGCAAAATGCTCTCAGACCCGCGTAATTATGGCGAAATCTCGGTGTCACGGGTCATTGAAAAATCGAGTCAGGTCGGGGTGACCAAAATCTCCCAGGCGGTGGGGCATGAATCGCTTCTGGACGTCTATCGGCGCTTTGGTTTCGGGGCCAAAAGTGCCGTTGGCTTCCCCGGCGAGCGCTCGGGCCTGGTGCCCAATCGTGAGCACTGGGCGGACATTGAAAAAGCCACCTTAGCGTTTGGTTACGGCCTAACGACAACGCCGCTTCAGCTGGCCCAGGCTTATGCGGTGTTTGCCAATCAAGGTCTGCGGGTGCCGCTGACCTTGTTAAAACGCAGCGCCAATGAACACCTTCACAGTGAGCGTGTCATCGCGGCCGAGATTGCCGAACAGGTGTTAACGGTACTGGAGCGCGTCACTGGTGAGCATGGTACCGCTACGCGCGCTCGGGTGGCGGGTTTTTCGGTGGGTGGGAAAACTGGCACTGTGCATAAAGTGGGCGCCCAAGGCTACATTGACGATCAATACTTGGCGCTGTTTGTTGGCATTGCACCTATGAACGAGCCGCGTTATGTCACTGCAATCGTGGTCGACCAGCCCGTGGGCGATGATTACGGCGGAGGAGCTGCAGCTGCACCTATCTATGCGCGAATTACTGAGGGTGTACTGCGGCTGCGCAATGCGACCCCTCGTATTGAGGTGTCGAGCGAAATCCGTTTGGCCAGTCTGGGTGCCGAGCAATGAGTGCGGGTACCGTTAAGATGAGATTGACGGACTTGGTGACGGAGTGTCAGTCGCCGCTGGGACAGCTGCAGCCCAGGCATCTGACTCTCGATAGTCGTGCCGTCGAGGCGGGGGATGTATTTATTGCGCTACCTGGCGCGGTAGCAGACGGTCGGCAGTTCATCGAGCAAGCTTTTAGCAAAGGAGCTATCGCGGTACTGGCTGAGGCCGACGGATGGGCGGCCAATGATGCCCGCATAGTGCCTATTGCCGGGCTTAAAGCGCGATTACCGGGGTTGGCGAAAACATTCTACGAGGATCCCAGTGCGACCATGGCCATCGTGGCGGTCACCGGCACTAATGGTAAAACGTCGGTGGTCGAGTTTATTGCGCAATTACTGCGGGGTCTTGGAGTGGCCACCGGCACCATTGGCACCCTCGGTTGTCGTCTGAGCCCGGCGCTTGCAGAAACGTTTAATACTACGCCTGATGTCGTGGCATTAAATCGCCAGTTGGCCGATTGGCGGGAGGTCGGTGTTCGTCATGTGGCCATGGAGGCCTCCTCCCACGCGCTTGATCAAGGACGCCTACAGGGTTTAACCCTCCACACCGGCATCTTCACTAATTTATCCCGGGATCATCTGGATTATCACGGCGACGAACAGCGTTACGCGCTGGCGAAGCTCCGGTTGTTTTCGACCTTTACCCTGCAAAGAGCGTTGTTTAACGCCGACGACCCTATTGCTAGTCGCGTTGCAGACCTTGCGAAGGGCCGGGCTTTAGGGATCTCTCTGAGCAATTCTGATGCCGACATGTATGTACAAGTTATGGGTTATCAGCCCCTGCGCCTACGACTGCACACGCCATTGGGCGTCGAGTCGATGACGGTAAACCTCAGCGGTCGTTTCAACGCCCACAATCTCGCCTTGGCGGTCATGGCTGTGAACGGGTTAGGTCAGTCATTCACAGCTACCCTGGCAGTAGCCAATCATATACAGCCAGTAGCGGGGCGGATGCAGCGGGTAGAGAATCATCGCCAGCTCAATGTGGTAGTCGACTATGCCCATACCCCTGACGCGCTGGGGCGGGCATTAACGGCACTGCGCTCAGAAACCTCGGGTCGCCTGTGGGTGGTCTTCGGGTGTGGCGGTGATCGGGATCGCGGCAAGCGGCCACTCATGGCCGAACAGGCGGACAACTTGGCGGATAAATTGATCATCACCAGTGACAATCCGCGTAATGAGAATCCCGCCGACATTATTGCCGAGGTCACCCGTGCTATGACGGGCGCATTCGAGGTGGTGATCGATCGTGAGCAGGCCATCGCTCAGGCATTGGCCCTCGCCAGTCCGGGGGATACCGTTCTTATTGCGGGCAAGGGCCATGAGGACTATCAGGAGAGTAGGGGTCAGCGCCGGGCTTTTTCGGACGTCGCGACGGCCGAGCGATGCCTGATGGAGCCTATCCGATGATCGCCGCGCTCACTGTGGCGACAATCGCCGAGGCCTGTGGTGGTCAGCTCATCGACCATCCGTTGGCCGCAACGACAGCCATCACCGGCTTAGCCATAGACAGTCGTCGTATTAAAAGCGGTGACTTATTTGCAGCACTACCCGGGGCGCGCGCTGATGGTCACGATTTTGCATCGGTGGCTATGGATCAGGGTGCAGCTGCGCTGTTAGTGCAGCGTCAGGTGGAGATCGACTGCCCGCAAATAGTGGTTGACGATTGCCAGCGGGCGCTGGCCGATGTCGCGCGACTAGCGCGCCAACCCTATGCGGGCGTAATGCTCGGGGTTACGGGCAGCGCCGGTAAAACGACCACTAAAAATTTATTGCACGCGGTGTTGTCCAAGGCGGGTCGCACTCTGGCGACCGAGGGCAACTTAAACAACGAACTGGGAGTGCCCCTCACCCTGAGCCGTCTGGATCTGGCGACCGAATTTGCGGTAATCGAAATGGGCGCCGGAAAGCCCGGGGATATTGCGGTTCTGCAGCAGATGGTGAAGCCCGATATCAGTGTGTTACTGACGGTTGTGCCCGCGCATATTGAACACTATGGGCATCTCGATGCCATTGCCGATACCAAAGCCGCTATTCTCGACGGTTTGTCCACCGAGGGGCTGGCAGTCGTTAATGGTGATCTGCCCTGGGCAGATCAGTGGCGTCAGCGGGCCGCCCCCGCACAGGTAATAACCTTTGGGTTTTCCAAGGGGGTCGATTATCGGGCAAAACATATTCAGCTCAACGGCTTCGCTGGATCGGAGTGCCAAATAAAAACGCCGCAAGGTGACGTGGTAATTACTCTAGCGTTGCCCGGCCGCCAAGGTATTGCCAACGCCTTGGCAACCGTTGCGGTGGCCCAGTCGCTGGGTATTAGCAACAAAGCGATCTGTGAGGGATTGCAATCAGTCCTGCCGGCGAAGGGGCGAGGACAGCTGTATATCGTCAATGACGAGGTGCAGGTGATTGATGACAGCTATAACGCTAACCCCAGTGCAGTGAGCGCTGCCATAGAGGTGCTCGCCACCTGTTCCGGGCGTCGTCGTCTGGTACTGGGCAGCATGCTCGAGTTGGGCCAAGACAGCGATCTCCAGCACCGGGCAATCGGGGTCGCGGCGCGGGAAGCTGGCATTGACGATTTGTGGGTGGTGGGGGAGTTGGCTTTACCGGCGGCAGCGGGTTTTGGGCCCGGGGCCTGTGTTTTTGACAGTGTGGACACCCTCTGTGAGCGGGAACCCCAGTGTGAAGGTGCCGATGTCGTGCTTGTCAAAGCCTCCCGGGGAGCAGCACTGGATAGATTGGTCACGACTTGGGTCGGGAAACAGGAGAGTCGCGCATGCTGACCTGGTTGCTGCAGGAACTCACCGTCGTCGATGCCGGGTTTGCGGTTTTTCAGTACATTACCCTGCGCGGTATTTTATCGGCGATCACGGCATTACTCATTTCTTTGCTGGTGGGTCCATGGATGATCCGTCGATTGGAATCTCTCCAAATGGGCCAGTCAGTGCGGACTGACGGTCCACAGAGTCACCTGTCAAAGAGTGGCACCCCAACAATGGGTGGCGCACTCATTATTGTTGGTATTGCGACCGCAACGCTGCTCTGGGCCGACTTGAGCAATCGCTATGTGTGGACTGTACTGATAACGCTGCTGGCCTTCGGTGGTATCGGTTGGATTGACGACTATCGCAAAGTCACCGAAGAAAGTGCCAGGGGACTGCCGGCCCGATGGAAATATTTTTGGCAGTCGGTGGTCGGTTTCGGCGTGGCTGTGTATTTGTTTACCAGCGCCGAAATAGCGGCTGAAACCGCGTTATACGTGCCGTTTTTCAAAGATGTCGCCTTACCCATGGGCTTTCTGTTTATCCCCTTTACCTATTTGGTCATCGTCGGGTCAAGTAATGCAGTCAACTTGACCGATGGCCTTGATGGTTTGGCGATACTGCCGACGGTCATGGTGGCCACCGGGCTGGGGATCATTGCCTACCTGACAGGGCATAGTAATTTCGCCGACTACTTACATATTCCCTATTTGGAGGGTTCGGGCGAGCTGGTTATTTTCTGTGCGGCGATGGCTGGCGCCGGGCTAGGCTTCCTGTGGTTCAACACCTATCCGGCGATGATCTTCATGGGCGATGTGGGAGCGCTAGCGCTGGGCGCTGCGCTGGGGGTCGTGGCGGTGGCTATTCGCCATGAAATGGTGCTGTTCATTATGGGGGGTATTTTTGTCGTAGAAACTGTCTCGGTCATCGTACAGGTAGCGTCGTTCAAGCTCAGAGGCAAGCGGGTTTTTCGTATGGCGCCCATCCATCACCACTTCGAACTCAAAGGGTGGCCCGAACCCCGGGTGATTGTTCGATTTTGGATTATTACCGTCATGCTAGTGCTCTTCGGGCTAGCCACATTGAAGCTGCGGTGAGTTGATGATGGCAATGGCGGGCCTCATAGCGACATCGGAGCAGCGTATGGTGCTGGGCCTTGGTGTCACCGGCTGTTCGGTGATTCGGTGGTGGCGAGCACAAGGCGTGCCCTTTAAGGCGGCAGATACCCGTCCCGCCATGGCGCAGGACAGCGAGGTCTTAGCGGCTATTGGCGCTGATACTGACGTGTATTTTGGCGAGATAAATCCACAGATATTGGATACCGTTAGCGAGCTCGTGGTCAGCCCGGGTATTGCCCTAGATGACCCTTTCGTTCAGCTCGCACGGGATCGAGGCATTCGCATCATAGGCGACATCGATATATTTATGGCCCTCGCCAAGGCCCCGGTGATAGGCATAACCGGCTCGAACGGTAAAACCACAGTGACGGCCTTACTGGGAACGATGTTAAGGCAGTGCGGTAAGCAGGTCGCTGTGGGTGGTAATGTGGGCACTCCGGCGCTTGATTTGCTCGACGATTCGATCGAACTGTATGTGCTTGAGCTATCCAGTTTTCAGCTCGAGCGGGCACAGGATCTGGGCCTCAGCGTGGCCACGGTGCTCAACGTGTCCGCCGACCATTTGGATCGCCACGGGTCCATGCCCCGCTACCATTTGGCTAAACACCGTATTTTTCAGGGTGCCAAGGCGGTGGTCGTGAATCGGGCCGATCCACTGACCATTCCACTACTTGAGCATGCGGTCGATGTGCTTATTTGGCGCCCCGATGAGCCTGACCTGAATGAATTCGGTACGCGGATTATTGATGATGTGCGCTGGATCTGCCGGGGGTTCGAGCCGCTACTCCCGGTGAGTCGGCTGCTTCGGCCGGGCGGCCACAACCTCGACAATGCCCTGGCAGCCCTGGCCTGCGGGGTTGCAGCGGGTGCTGACGTGCAGGCCCTCGTGCAGGGCTTAACGATATTCGAAGGCTTGCCGCATCGCTGCGAGACAGTGGTCGAGCGCGAAGGCGTGCGTTGGATTAACGACAGTAAAGGCACCAATACCGGAGCGACCACCGCGGCCTTGGAGGGCATGGGTGGCCAGAATAACGTTGTCCTTATTGCGGGCGGGGTGGGCAAAAATCAGGATTTCAGCTTGCTCATTCCAGCGGTGCGTGAACACTGCAAGCGCGTTTTCACCTTGGGCGAAGCGGCCCGAGAACTTGAATTGGCGCTGGGTAATACCGTGCCTTGTCAGCGCGTAGACGATCTCGATGCGGCCATACAGCGGGCCACTGCCATTACCGAACCCGGTGATTTGGTGCTGCTGTCGCCTGCCTGCGCCAGTTTTGATTTATTTGCTTCCTACGAAGCCCGCGGGGACTATTTTCGAGCACAGGTGCAGGCCATGGTAGGGGGTGGGCTGTGAGTCGCGGCGCAATCATGCCGCGTTATAGCACCGGCGACGGACCAGACCCTGTCCTGTTTGGTTTGGCGGTAGCGCTAGTGAGTATTGGTTTGGTGGCGATAACCTCGGCCTCCATTGAGTATGGCCATTGGCACTACGACAACCCCTGGTATCACGCCAGTCGACATGGCGTTTACTTGTGCCTGGCGGCGGGTATTGCAGTTGTTGCTTATCGAATCCCTATTGATGCTTGGCAGCGAGCATCGCCCCTGTGTCTGCTGCTCGCCTTGGGATTATTAATACTGGTGCTCATCCCAGGGATCGGGCGCAGCGTCAATGGCAGTCAACGCTGGTTAGCTTTGGGACCCCTGACCGTTCAGCCCTCTGAGATAGCGAAGTTTGCGTTGGTTTTGTACACCTCGGGTTTTCTCGTTCGCCATGCGCAGACGGTACTCGCAAGCTGGCAGGGGATTGCTAAACCGGTATTGGTGCTGGCGGTGGTGTCACTGTTGTTGCTGTTAGAGCCCGATTTTGGCGCCACAGTCATTGCTATGGGAACGGTGTTTGGTCTGTTGTTTGTAGCCGGTGCCCGGCTGATATATGTCGTTGGGTTGATCGGCATGGCCCTCGGGGCACTGGCGGCAATGGTGATTGTTGCGCCCTATCGATTGCAGCGACTGACTGCCTATACCGATCCCTGGTCTGACCCCTTCGGCTCGGGTTTTCAGCTGATTCAATCGCTCATCGCCTACGGCCGCGGTGACTATTTTGGTGTCGGTCTCGGCAATAGCATTCAGAAGTTATTTTACCTACCCGAAGCCCATACCGATTTTGTGTTCTCAATATGGGCGGAAGAAACGGGTTTGGTGGGGGCGTTAGTCGTTATTGTTTTGTATGGCTGCTTTATTGCACGCATCATGATGATTGGCCGCCATGCTCAGCGAGCGGACGCACTGTTTGCTGCCTATGTCGCGTTTGGCGTAGCGCTCATTTTTGCCGGGCAAGGCTTCGTCAATATGGGTGTCAGTTCCGGGTTACTGCCGACCAAGGGGTTAACGCTCCCCTTTATTTCCTATGGGGGCAGCAGCTTGGTGGTCAGTGCCGTCATGCTCGCCGTGGTCCTGCGGATCGATCACGCCCTGCGTGCTGGGGCCGACGGTAAGCAAGAGGTGCGGCTATGAACACAGCAGCGGTCCTCAGCCGTGGAATTTACCCGTGGGGGTGCCAATGAGCACGCCCGGTAAGCTTCTGGTCATGGCCGGGGGAACGGGCGGCCATATTTATCCGGCGTTGGCCGTCGCCGACGTTATGCGCGCCAAGGGCTGGCAGGTCGATTGGGTGGGCACTGAGCATGGCTTGGAAGGAACGGTGGTACCGGCCAACGCATTCCCCCTCCATTCTCTGTCAGTTCGCGGTCTACGGGGTAAAGGACTGGGCTTTAGAATAGCGGCGCTAGTCCGCTTGCTGGTGTCACTGCTCGAAGCCCTGCGGCTCGTACGGCAACTACAGCCCAATGTGGTGCTTGGCATGGGAGGTTACGTAGCGGCTCCGGCGGGCATAGCCGCGGCGTTACTGCGCAAGCCCCTGGTGATTCATGAGCAAAATGCTGTCGCTGGGACCACCAATCGCTGGCTGGCGCCCCTTGCCTGCACAGTACTGTGCGGCTTGCCGGGGGCTTTCAAGCCCTCGCTTCGCGCGCAAGTAGTGGGTAATGCCGTTCGCGCTGATATCGCTACATCCGATCCTCAAGCGCCTACCATACCCGACGGTTTTAGCGCCGAGCGCCCCCTGCGGTTACTGGTATTGGGCGGCAGTCTTGGCAGTATGCCTCTGAACCTCGGGGTGCCGAGTGCCTTGAGCAGGTGTAGCAATACCCAGTGGTCATTGCTCCGTGTGCATCACCAGTGTGGGATTGCCAATGCCGACGCCGCAGAGCAAGCCTATGCGCCGTTAGTAGGCTTGAACGTTGAGATCAGCGCCTTTATTGATGACATGGCCGCCGCCTATCGCTGGGCCGACCTGGTGATTTGTCGCGCCGGTGCGTTGACCTTGGCGGAATTGGCCGTGACCGGTACACCGTCTATTCTGGTGCCCTTGCCCCATGCGATTGACGATCATCAAACCCGTAACGCCGAGACCCTCAGTCGGGTCGGAGCGGCGCGACTATTACCGCAAGCGCAAATGACGGCTGAGAACTTGGGGGAGTTAATTACCCATTACCTTGCCTTCCCTGAGCAGCTTCGCCAGATGGTAGTGAAGGCCCGGGAAGCGGCGCAGCCCCACGCAACCGATGCCGTCGTGCAGGCGTTGGAGGAGGCTGCTTATGCAGCGTAGTGGTATGCAGCCAACGGATATCCAGACGTCGTCGCCTATGCATCGGCGTATTCGACGTATTTTTATGGTCGGTATTGGCGGCTCGGGTATGAGTGGCATTGCCGAGGTATTGGCGCGTTTAGATTACGAGGTAGCCGGCTCAGATAATCACGAGAGCCCGGTTATTGAGCGCCTGCGCAGTTTGGGGATCACGGTTCATACCGGCCACGACGCTGCACAGGTGGAGCAGGCCGATGTCCTGGTGGTATCCAGTGCGATCAGTGACGACAACCCAGAATTACTCCGCGCTAGAGCGCTGCGCATTCCCATAGTGCCTCGAGCGGAAATGCTCGCCGAACTCATGCGCTACCGGCACGGTATTGCTGTGGCCGGTACCCATGGCAAAACGACCACCACCAGTCTCATTGCCTCAATCCTTGGGGAGGCCGGGGAAGACCCTACTTTTGTCATTGGCGGCGTACTCAACAAAGTCGGCACCAATGCCCAGCTCGGGGAGGGTCGATACTTGGTGGTCGAGGCCGATGAGAGTGATGCCTCGTTTTTACACTTATTACCCATGGTAAGCGTGGTCACCAATATCGAAGCTGATCATATGGATCACTACGGGGGTGATTATGCCAATTATGAAAAAGCCTTCATTGAGTTTTTACACAATTTACCTTTTTACGGGGCAGCGATTCTCTGTCTCGATGATCCAGGGGTGCAGGCGATACTTCCCGAGGTGACCCGGCAAGTTATTACTTATGGGGTCAATCCTGAAGCCGATTATGTACTCACATCGATGTCTAATCAGGGCATGCAAACCCAGCTGCAGATAACCCGGCCGTCGACGTATTCAAATCTCGCGCTGACGGTCAACATGCCCGGTGCTCACAATGCCCTCAACGCTGTCGCCGCTCTGGCCGTTGCGACCGAGCTGGGCATTAGCGATGAGGCTATCCAGCAGGGCCTCGCTACCTTTGCTGGAGTTGATCGTCGATTTACTCCGCTCGGCCAGCTGGTCTGGTCTGAGGGGCAGGCGCTGCTCATCGATGATTACGGCCACCATCCGACTGAAGTCGCGGCGACGCTCGCGGCTCTTAAAGATGCTTGCCCCGCTAAGCGCGTGGTCATGGTTTATCAGCCACACCGCTACAGCCGCACCCGAGATCTGTATGAGGAATTTGTGGCGGTACTGTCAGAGTGTGCGGTGCTGATTCTGCTCGAGGTGTACGCCGCGGGTGAAGCGCCCATTCCTGGGGCCGATAGCAAATCGTTGACGCGCAGTATTCGCCAGCGCGGCTTTATTGAACCTATTTATGTGGCCAGCCCTGAGGATGTGCCCACCGTTTTGCGCAATGTCCTCCAAGACGACGATGTGTTGCTCACCCAGGGGGCAGGCAATATCGGTCGACTCGCGCAGCAGCTGTCGGCGACCAAGACTCTGGAGGATTTACTGTGAGCACGGCGCTACTTAAGGGTCGACAGTTTGCGGTCTTACTTGGCGGCAGCGCTGCGGAGCGCGACATTTCACTGGAGAGCGGCGCCAATGTGGCGGCGAGTTTGGAAGCAGCGGGGGCGACGGTGATTCGAGTCGATCCTGTGGAAGAACATTGGCCAGAGAAACTACAAAACGTCGAATTTATCTTCAATCTGCTGCACGGCCCCGGGGGCGAAGATGGCACGGTGCAAGGGTTATTTGACCTGATGGGCTTGCCCTACAGCGGTTCGGGGGTCCTTGGCTCTGCCTTGACCATGGATAAGGTGCGCACCAAGCAACTCTGGCAAGGCATTGGTTTACCCACCCCGGCCTTCCGCGTATTGACTCCTGACAGCGATTGGCAGGGTCTGATTGCTCAATTGGGGGTGTTGTTTGTTAAGCCTGCCCAGCAGGGCTCATCTATAGGCATGAGTAAGGCGACCACCGGCGCCGAGTTGCAGGCTGCTTTCGACAAGGCGCGCCGCTACGCCGGTGACGTCATGGCGGAGGTGTTCATAGGGGGTGAGGAATACACCGTGGCGATCTTGGGCGATCAAGCTTTGCCGGCCATAAAAATTATTCCAGCGACAGATTTCTATAACTTTGAAGCGAAATACCTCTCTGAGGAAACGCAATTTGTCTGTCCGTGTGGCTTGAGTCAGCAGGAAGAAACCGAGTTGGCGGCTCTGGCAATGTCGGCTTTCCGTTCGGTCGGGGCAGGGGTGTGGGGGCGTGTCGATGTCATGCGCGATGTGCAGGGAGATTGGCAAATACTCGAGGTCAACACTATACCGGGAATGACCAGTCACAGCCTTGTGCCCATGGCCGCCGAGGCGGCGGGCTACTCCATGGCCGATCTACTCGCCACCATTTTCGCTGAGAGCTTGGAGATGCGCAGTGACAAGCACTGAGATCCGGCGTCGATCCGGCGCAAAACGTAAGTCACGGGCGTCGCAGCCACCGCCGCCAGCCTCGTTGTGGGTACGTGTGAAACGCCGTCTCCTGCAGAGCCTGGTGCTCTCGGGTGTGGTACTGGTATTGCTAGGCGCCGGACGCGGCGGACTGATCTTGTTAAATCTACCCGTCGAGCGCATTGCTATCTCCGGTGCGGGGCGCAATGTCAGCACGGAGACAGTGGAATCGCTGGTCGCTCCGCGTATTCGTCAGGGCTTTCTTGCTGTGAATCTCAGCGATATTCAGACGCAGCTAGAAGCTCTGCCGTGGGTGTATAAGGTCAATATCCGTCGGCGCTGGCCCAATACGATTGCGATTGCTATTGACGAGCAGCGCCCAATTGCCCGCTGGGGGAGTGAGGGATTCCTCAATCATGAGGGTCATTTTTTTGTCGGGGAGATGTCCGCTCAATGGCAGCACCTGCCCCGACTTGAGGGTCCTGAGGGCTCACAGGATGCGCTTGTCGCTCAATATAGAATGGTCCAATCGCTGTTTGATCATCTCGATGTGGTTCTCGTGCACCTCGCGCAAAATGCTATTGGGCAGCTCAGTGTGACCCTCGACAGCGGCACTGTACTGATGCTGGGCAGCGGTAGCATTGTTGAGCGTACTCAGCGCTTTGCGCATCTACACCAGCACTATTTACATGGGAAACGGGTCGCTCGCATCGATTTGCGCTACGAGCATGGAGCGGCGGTACAGCTCCTCGATCCGCAGGTGGCTAGACATCTATCAACATTAGAGGGGATACGCTAATGGCTGTCGTCAGTGACAAGCGCATGATTGTTGGGCTGGATATTGGTACGTCTAAAGTCGTGGCCGTGGTGGCCGAGATCGACATCGACGGCAGCATTGAGATTGTCGGTATTGGCTCCCATCCCTCCCGGGGTATGAAAAAAGGTGTGGTAGTCGATATTGAGTCAACGGTCACCGCGATTCAGCGCGCGGTCGAAGAAGCGGAATTAATGGCTGGGTGCCAAATTCACTCGGTCTACGTTGGCATTGCCGGTGGCCATATTCGCTCGATGAACAGTCACGGTATTGTTGCGATTAAAGACGGTGAGGTGGTCGCTGCAGACATCGATAGGGTTCTTGACGCGGCCCAAGCGGTGGCCATCCCGGCGGATCAAAAAATATTGCACGTGTTACCCCAAGAATACGTCATCGATAACCAGGGCGGCATTAAGGAACCCCTAGGTATGTCGGGTGTGCGCTTAGAAGCCAAAGTCCACCTAGTGACCTGCGCGGTCAACGCCGCGCAGAACATTGAGAAGTGTATTCACCGCTGTGGCCTCGAGGTCGATGGCACCATTATTGAGCAGCTGGCGTCGAACTACTCCGTGATTACCGACGACGAGCGGGACTTAGGGGTGTGTTTGGTAGATATTGGCGGCGGCACGACCGAAGTTGCTGTGATCTCGCTGGGTGGTATCGTTTATGCACGCTCTGTTCGCGTTGGTGGCGATCGGATGGATGAAGCGATT
>ENA-OWPI01003816-OWPI01003816.1-marine-metagenome-genome-assembly--contig:-NODE-3816-length-12480-cov-3.515601_pt1 | contig 12480 bp, 9 predicted proteins | sample MGYA00238138_ERZ651775 | MGnify/ENA primary metagenome ERZ651775 (study PRJEB26906, sample SAMN06265043) | marine metagenome | isolation source: Helgoland LTER site | place: Germany:Helgoland, sampling...
CTACATTTACGGACAAGGTAGGAGATTGACCTTCACTAGCACTACCGGTAGTCGCAAGACCAGCACCGGCAGTAATATCAGCAACATAGTTGCCTTCTGTATCAGTTCCTAGGTTTAATGGTTCGTTTACAAAAGCTGAACCGTTGTATCTAAGAATATCTCCTGTAGTGGTTGAACTTAAAGTTACATCAGATAAAGCACCTATACTTGCTGCTGCTATACGAGCATCTGTTCTAGCGTTTGTGAAGTAAAGATTTGTAGAACCCTCTGAAATATTGTCTGTATCAAACTCAGAGAAGTCTATTGCTAGAGATAGTGTATTTCCACTATCATCATATGTTGTTGTTACACCAGTTCCACCAGTAAACAGTCCTTGAACATTGTCTTGTAGTGCTTCTACTATTTCAGAAAGGTCTGAACTAATTGTTAATTGATTGTTTGTATCGTCATAAGATATGTCTATACCACTAGTTGCTGAATCAACTAGTAAGGCTGCGACTCTGTCGTCTACTCTTTCACTTGTAAAGTATAAATTAGAAGAACCTTCAGATAAACTATCTGTATCTTGGTTGGATAGAGAACTTACTGTTCCTGTAACATTACCTGTTAAGTTACCAATAAATGTTGCAGCTACAAAGTTGTTTGTGCCTATTGTCCATCTATCATTAGTTTCATCCCAAAGAAGAGTTACATTTGCATCATCTCCTCTTTCTATCTCAAGTCCACCATTTTGTGTAGCTGAACCTGTAGCATTAGAATTAAGGGTTATAACATTGTCCGCAAGGTTAATAGTTTCTGTATCAACAGTTGTAGTAGTTCCAGATACAGTTAAGTTTCCGTCAATTACTACGTTGCCGTCTGCGTCTATATTATTGAAAGTAACATTGTCAGAAGTTCCAACTGACTGACCTATTGCGATTTCACCAGATGATATTGTTACACCTGTACCGCCTGTTATATGAGCTCTGACTTCTGAAGCAGATGGTCCAGTGTATGTGAATGCACCTGTAGAGCTATCATAACTAAATGAACCATCTCCTCCAGAATCAGTAGCTGATACCGCACCTCTTGCTCTTGCATTAGTGAAGTATAAGTTAGTTGAGCCTTCTGTTAAAGAATCTGTGTCGTGGTTGGTTATTGAGGATACAGTACCAGTTACGTTACCAGTAACATTTCCTGTGACATTACCAACTAAGTCAGCAGTAACTTGATTAAAAGTTACATCGCTTGATGTTCCTACTTCTTGAGGTATTGTTAAAGTTAAAGTTCCAGCAGTATCATCATAAGTAGATGTTATACCTGTTCCACCAACAACAAGGCCGTTTACAATATCTTCGAGTGCGTCCTCTACTTCTGGTAAATCTACAGTTAAAGTAAGTTGATTATTAGTGTCGTCATAGCTTATATCTATTCCGCTTGATGTAGAATCAACCAATAAAGCTGCGACTCTATCATCTACTCTTTCTGAGGTAAAATATAAGTTGCTACCTTCTGTTAAATCATCTGTTGTAGCGGCAGCAATTCTAGCGTCTGCTCTTGCGTCTGTATAATATAGGTTAGTTCCTTCAGACAAGTCACCAGTATCTTTACCTGTAAAAGCAGTATCAAATCTAGTAGTTGTGTAATAAAGATTAGTACCTTCAGCTAAGTCAGAAGTACTAAAGTCACCTAAATCAACTGTAATAGTTGGTGTTGCTGTTTCTCCAGTATTGTTAGAAAGGTCTATACCTGTACCAGCAACAAGACTTGCAACGTAAGCACCTTCAGTATCAGTACCTAAGTTAAGTGGTTCGTTTACAAAAGCTGAACCGTTGTATCTAAGAATATCTCCTGTAGCTGTAGAAGTTAAAGTAATATCTGATAAATCATTTAAACCTGCTGATAAAGTAATTGTAGGTGTTTGTGCTTCTCCGGAAGTAACATCTACTGATATACCAGTACCAGCTGTTATGCTTTGTACGAAATCTCCTACAGTATCAGTTGCTAAATCAACAGCGTCATTAATCCATACGCTTCCGTTGTATCTTAAAAAATCTCCATTTTGTGAACTTGTAAGTGTTACATCGTTCATTTCTGCTAATGTATCTTCGGTTGCTACTTGAGAATCAACATAAGCCGTAGTTGCAACTTTAGTACTGTTATCGCTAGCAGATTGAGTAGTAGCTGTTACACCATCTGCAAGTACAGAAGTAGCAGTAACATTACCTGTTGTATCTCCAGTTAAGTTTCCAGTTACGTTTCCTGTAAGGTTTCCTGTTACGTCTCCAGTAACATCACCTGTAACATCTCCAGTTAAATCTCCAGTTACGTTCCCTGTAACATTACCAGTTACATTTCCTGTTAAGTTACCTATAAAAGTAGAAGCAACAAAAGATTCTGAAGATACTGTCCAGTAATCATTTGTTTCATCCCAGAGCAATGATTTATTAGAGGATGTTCCTCTTTCAATTTCTATACCTGCGTTTTCACTAGGAGAACCAGTTACATTATTATTTAAGACTATTGTGTTATCGTCTACTGTTAATGTTTCAGTATTAAGAATTGTTTGTGTACCAGATACAGTCAAGTTACCTGTTACAGTAAGATTATTACCTACTGTGACGTTGTCTGGTAAACCAACTGTCAAAATCTGACCACTAGCACTAGTTTCTATTTCGTTAGTAGTACCTTGAATTGTAAAAGTTTGTGAGTCTAAATCTACTGCACCAGTTCCTGTATCACCTGCAAAATCAACATCTTGTGCTGTTACATCAGATAATAAAGCAACTGTTCCAGTCGCGTCTTGAAAAGTTATTGTTCGGTCGGCAGTCGGGTCTGTTACTACTAATGTAGATTCAAAGGAATCATTAGTAGCACCCTCTAATGTTAAGGAAGGACCACCTATTGTTAAGTTAGCAGTTTGTATGGTGTTAAATTCTACAGAATCAGAAGTACCTAATCCTAAAGAGTCTCTAACTGTGGAGCCAGACTCCATAATAAAAGTACTTCCATTACCAACAATAAAGTTTCCGTCGGTTGGAGTTAACCCAGATAAAGCTTGTAATTCTGCGTCATAACCTTGAATATCTGTTCCGATTTCTAATCCAAGAGCTGTTCTAGCAGCTGAAGCAGTTATAGCACCTGTACCACCATCACTTATTGAAATAAAGTCCGTAGCTTGAAACTCTGAAAATTCGGATACGTTACCATCTGTATCGAATACATACCTAATTGGGCTTTTTGCGGCCATTATAAATTACTTTCTGTCATATCTATTTCTAGTGTTCCAAGTGAACTTCCAGACGAATTTTCACCCAGAGAGAATAGTAAGCTGTTGTCACCGGACGCAGGCATAGTTATTTTATGAGTAGTACCATTTGCTTCTTTACAAACAACTGCTCTAGCGCTAAAACCTACTGATGAACCTCCACCACTTACGTTAACACCGCTAACTGTTTGGTTAAAGAAGTGATTTTTGAGAGGCATTCCAGATATACTTCCGTCACTTAGCCTTGTTGGTATTCTACCACTCATACTTAAAGTTCTTGGTAACTTAGCTTTGAAGGTAACTTTTTTATTTGAAGTATCTGTTGTAATGTCCAATTCGTTTCTATCAGTAGTAGAATCAAATGTTACTGTCTCACTAGTTTGTGAAGCACCTAATGTTGATTGACCGCTAACACTAATAGAAGAAAAAGCATTTTGATTTGTATCACCTGTTTGAGAGGCAGCAAATGTAATTTTGTCATTGTTTTCATCGAATGTAAGTGTCATTCCAGAACCAGCAACAAAAGTAAGTGTGTCACTTTGACTATCTGCTTCTATTTGACTACCAGAAGTTGAACCCGCTCCATCTAGTGGTGATATATATTTAAAGGCATTATGTGCAGAAGTATCACTAGCAATAGTTACTGTACTACCCGAAGTTGTAATATTTATACCAGAGCCTTCAGCAAAGGTTAAAGTATCATTTGTTGAATCAGCTTGTACTGTTGTTTCTCCAGATACAGCTAGATTAGAAAAAGCAAATTGTGTGTAATCTACTGTAAGCCAAGATAAATTACCACTACCATCTGTAGATAATACTTGTCCTACTGAACCTGTATCACTATTTATAGATAATTTACCAGATAGTAGATTGAGAGTACCATCTGTTTCAAGCTTTACATAAGCTGTAGAGTCTGCACCTAAATATACAGGATTGTTTGTTGAAGTACCTAAAGATAAAGCACCATCAGATATAACAGACTTACCATCTAGGTAAAGTATGTCTTGTTGAGATTCTATTTTTGTTGTGTAATTTTCAGTTTGAAAACCTTGAAAAGTGTACGTATACGACGTACTCGTAGCCATTTCTTCCGTAGTATGTGTATTTTCAGTCTGGGCCATTATACGGGTTCTCCATACTCATCAAATTCTTGAGTATTCTCCCAGTTCCCTCCCATTTTTTCATATACAAAACGCAGTCTCATTATTTCCTTTTTAATGTCTTTATCAGTAGATTTCCATTCATCATAATCGGAATGTGTCTCGGAGAGTTTATTCATATTATGTTGAAATAAAGCTTGTTCCATATTAAACATACCTTCTAAAACCATAGACAATTTATCCCCGTGTGAGAGTAGTTTATATTCAAATGTTTCCTTTTTAGGATTAGTGGTATCTTCGGTCATATGATTCTCCCTAGAATCAATGATACTATTTAGAACTTAATCTTCGGGTTATGTTTCTATATGAGTTCTTGAATTTTGTAGATAATTCTAGTTTTTCTGACCTGTCAGCTTTAGTTTGTTCTGGTGTCATTGTTGACACATCAAAGTTCCAATCATCTCTTTTAAAAGGTATAACTTGTATAAATGGTGTACCTCTCTCTATAATTGTATCTTTTTTAGTATGCATTATTGTAGGAAAGTTTATATGATGATAACTGTCTGTTTCTACTATTCCGGGCAATACTGTAAATCTTTGTTCAAACTGGTAATAAGGAGCTATAAACATTACTGAATATCCGGGTGGTGTATATATTCTCCACGGATTGTTAAACTTTACACCTTCTCTAAAATCACCTTTTTTTAATTTCCAGTTGTGTATTTGTTGATTATTGTGAAATTCAATACCATAAGGAAAATTTTTATTGTCGTATTCAAGTATTTGATTATCTCTTTGCAATAAAAAGTCACACCACATTGGTATAATAAATCCCTCTGTAATTAGGTCTATTATTGCAGGACAACGTTTCACAGTACCACTAGACCATTTTTTAGAAGTTTCTTCTGATTTACCATATCTACCGGGAACACTTCCATCCGGTGTTGGTTGTTGGGGTATATAATCTTTCATTTCTTTAAACCATTGAGGTGTAAAGTGTGTAGATTTTTGTACTGGAGCTACTCGTTCGAGTCCTTCTACATCTGTAGAAAATTCAATGAATTGCTTTCCTCCTAAGCCAAATTTCATTTAGTTACTCGTAACTTCCACCTAAATCTTCAAATTCCTGACGCTTAGCCATAATCTGAGCTTCAACTATTTCTCTATCTTTATCATAATCTTCAGTTGCAGGCAACTTATGATAACTAGCTTCTAAAGAAAATATATCGTTTCTTAGGTATTCAAGCTGTTCTTCAGCAGTTTTTTCTACTGGAATAAAGAACTTAAAGTCTTCGTAAGCCATTTAACCCTCCAAGGTTGTTATTCTATCTTCTAGTAAATCTATCTTAGCAGATAAATCTTGGATTGCTTGTACTAATACTGGAATCATGTGTTCCTGTGAGAAACCTTTTACAGTCTCACCTTCTGGTAAATCTTCACCATGTTCTTCCGTATAGTAATCAACATTATCTAAATATATTGCATATTCACCGGTATGACCATCATCAGCAAGTGCTTGTTCTACATCTTGTGCTGTTAATGTAAATGCAGTGGCTTCTAAATGGTCAGTAATAAAACCAGATATATTTTCTTTATCAGTTAATTTAGTTTGTACATTTCCTATAAAGTTTGATTGAACTGGATTTAATCTATTAACAAAATTTATACCCGGAACAGTATTTGCATTAACATTTAGTAATCTTGAATCGTGAATAATTGTGTTGGGATGAAAGTGACTACTTACAGATATATTTGAATTAAAGTGGTTTGTTTGGTTCATATTGCCGTTACCATTACCATTGTTATGTGTAGATTGAGCATGGTTATACCCACTGTTAACTTTAAAGTTGTCATCAACAAATCCATTTACCTGTGCTACTGTTATATTGGAGCTACCATTACCATTACCTGTTCCGTAAGCAACATTATGGGAACCATTATCATGGCTACCTAAGTTAGAATTACCAAATCCAAAACCTCTTGAGTTTACGTAAGCAAGAGTTGCTAAGTTGGTATTACCATTTCCTGTATGGTCAGAACTAGCATGATGACTACTTGTATGGTTATCTCCTATAACTAAAGAACCTGTATTACCACCAGAAAGAGATAACATATTGCTATTTACCTGTAAAGCTGTAACACCTGCACTTGCAGGAACGCTTCCCCAATATGGTTTACCATTTGCAGTAGCTCTTACAACAAAGTTTGTATTTGTTGTATTTGAGTAACTACCACCATCTTCAAAAAATGCAGGACCAGACCATTTTATTCCATTTGTTCCACCAGATAATGCAACGGCTGAGTTCATTTCTGCTTGTAATGTTAAATCTCCAGATACATCTGCTATATATCCGGATTGACCATTGTTGCTATAAAACTGAATTATTTCACTAGCGCCACTTGATATTTCAACCCTTTGTCCAGAGTTAGCAGTAGCTATTGTTCCGGCTATAGTTCCATCAAGGCTTGCACCAGTCACTGTACCTGTAATAGTGACATCATGAAATGTTGCAGCATTTGAAGTTAGTTGGTAACCTGTTGAATTGTTTGTATCAAAACTACCCTCTAAAGTATTTGCATTTATACTTGTTCCACCAATAGTTCCAGAGTTAGCATTTATTGTTCCTGCGATAGTCGCAGATGAAGCAACCATAGCTCCGTTAGTATCTACTGTAAATGTTCCGCTACCTAGATTTATACTTGAACCATCTATTGTTCCACCATCTAAAATGTCAGCGTTAATAGTTCCACCAGATATTTGATTTGCAGTAATTGTTCCTGTAAAGTTACCATCTACACCAGAAAGTGTTCCTGTGAAGTTACCTCCTGCTGCACTTAAGTTTCCAGAAAAACTACCTCCAGCTGCGTCTAAATCTCCTCTAAATGTACCTGTCTCAAACTCAACAGAACCGTCAGACTTTATAATCCAACCAGCATTACCTGTAATATAGTTATCACTTCTTATTGTTCCGAGTACTGGATTTGAAGGGTCAGAACTATCTGTATCTATAATAATTTCTTTACCGCTAATAGTTCCTGCTGTTATTTTTGCAGCAGTAAGTGTATCTATCTTTGCGTCTGTAACTGCTAAGTCACCAATCTTTGCGGTAGTAATTGTTGCGTCATCAATAAATGCTGTAGATATTAATTCTTCTTCTACTTGTACTGCGGTAGATGGGTCAGACTCATTACCTGCTACGTCAACAGCTGTAACTCTATAAAAAGCAGTACCAGCGGTTGAGGCAGCAAATGTTGCTATTGCAGGAATACTTCCGTCAATGTGTCCAGCTCTAGCAGCTATCTCACCAACAAAGTTAGTAGAACTAATTGTAAAGCTTGATGTCAGACCACGATAAACATTTAAGTGGTCTATATCTCTTGGTAAAGTAAAGTTTGAAGGGCTAGATATAACTGCACCAGCAACAGTTTTTGCAGCACCAAGTTTATGTGTTATTTGTACTTTAGTTGCACTAGCAGCAATAGAACCAAAAGACCCTGTTGGAGCTGTTGGTTCGGGTGGTATAGTTGCGTCGGCAGGCATTTGTGAAGCAGTAATGACAGCAAATCCTCCAGAAAAACCAGAGTTGTCAATACAGGCAACACCAAACTCATAAGTGTTGTTTGGACCTAAACCTTTTATAACTACAGCAGTTGTACCAAACTCTACTGTTAAATATTCATAGTCAGTAACTTGATTGTCATTACTATCAATAAGATTGTTTCCGTCAACATCTGTAACTTGTCTGTATCTAACTCGATACATATTACCATCAGTAATTCTTGAGCCATCTGTGTTTGTTGGTTCGTTCCAAGTTAATTTAGCAAAAGCAAAAGGTCTACCTGCTCCGTCTTGATAAGTACCACTAGCAGCTGCAAAACTTGTAGGTGCGTCTGGTACTGTAAACTCATTCGTACCTCCAACCGCAATTACTGAGGCTGAGGCTCTAAGGTCTTCGTTTATATTAGGACTTGTAGAACCTACTTCTACCTGTGTTACTCCAGACTCAAAAGACACATAGTCTGTTAAATCTGTATAGACTCCTTCACTATTTCTGTAAAACACTCCCATACTGTCTGAAATAGGGAATGAGAGACCCATAACACGAATCTTGACAGGGTTTAAAATTTGTCCTTGATAAGCTATCTCGTGCCTATCTCTGTTTTCTAATGTAGCCTCATCTTGTGTATCTTCGAAACCAACCTCTGGGTCAAAGACAAAGATAACATCTCCTACTCCTATATCTCCAGATAAGTCATAGTCTTCTAGGCCTACAGATAAAGTTCTCTGAACTTTGTTGTATTCATTTAGGTATGCTTCTGCTCTAATATTACGCATAGAGTCTGGTACTTCATTCTCAGAGAGTATCTGTATTCTTTCTAATTCATTACCGTGTAAATCTTTGTAAGGGTTATCTTTTGCGTCTGCTTGTCCCAAGTTTATTTCTTTACCATAGTTAGAAGCGATTAGCTCGACACGACTAACAAAGTCTTCTGCGCTAAACTCTGTTTTTAAGTCTGCACCAGAATAACCTTTAACACCTGCGTCTAAACCAGATAGTCTTCTTACAATCATTCCAGTAGGTTCACTATCTTCGTGACCTGTAAATAATGAAGTACGAGGTCCTACATCAATAGTACCGTCATTCTGCATTTTAAATTCTGCGTCTAAAGATGTACAAATTGTTTTTAAAGACTTGTAAGCTGATTCCATGTAATGCTTACCTGTATATGTTTTGTTCTCTGTAGTAGCTGTAGGTGCAGAAGCACTAAGGGGAAATGCGTCCCAATACTTTGCGTTACCTCTAGTAATAACCATTCCATCAAGATAACCTTCAAAAAAGTTTCCGTCTTGTCCTTTACCAATTTGTAAAGAATCAGAACTTACTCTAACAAACAAATCTGGTCTATCTACTTCTGCTACTTGTACTCCATTTTTAAATGTTCTAAATAAATCACCCTTGTGTGATATAGCAAAGTGATTCCATTGGTTTAAATCAATAGAACCCATATCCATATTTAAGTCATCACCTGTTCCGTATCCATTACCATCGTGAGTAATAAAAGCTTTGTTTCTTCCGTTAACGGCTTTACCGAATATCCATGGTGAATATGTATCGTTGTTTCTAGCCCATACGGTAGGATTACCACTAGATGATGTTCTATATTCATACCACTCACAAGTAAACTCTTGATAAGTTAAATCTAATTCTGGTCTATCAGCTACAGTAACAAATCCGTCTGTAGTTAAATTAAGACTTGTACTACCAAATTGTGCTTGGTCTGTTGATATATCAGCAGTACCACTAAAAGTTACAAGTTGATTAGATGTAAATACAGAACCATCAGAAGTAGTTGTATCTCCATTACTACCTTCATAATTTAAAAGTAAAACTGTATCATCATACTGTACTTCTACAACAGAACCTTTTCTTACTGCTTTCTGTGTAGCGTCTTCTCCACGTAAAATACCATAAGGTGTTGAACCGCTTCTATCTAAAACATCGTCAAGAGTATCTCTGGTGTAAGACCTAACAGCACCAACCCCTGCATTTCTAGCTAATACCATTCCTCTTGAATCAGTATCACCTAGATATCCAAGAATACCTATACCTGCAATTTCTATGCCTTCTTCTGTAATTGCTTGATTTTGTACAATACCAACATACCTAGCCATATCTCTAAGTTGTGCGTCAGTAAACTCTGAAGGATTTACTCGTGTAGAAGTTAAAACAATATTACCCCAAGGAGTTATTGTATTTAAGATTGAATTGGGTGTTGTTTCTAAGCTGAGGTACACATTAAACGTACCGGGAGCCATTAACTTTTCATTTACACTCATGACTTAATTATCCTTACGTACTCATATATGCTGTCCAGATATGCGTCACGCATATTATCTGCTGTATTTTGTCCAGCTGCTGAAGAACCATCTAGAACATAACCTAGAAAAGCTTTCATCTGAGTTCCCGTAAGGTGTATACCACCATTAGTCAAGTCTGTACTAAAGGTAGTTGGAGAGCCTAAGATGAAATAGTTACCTTCAGAATCATTGCTTGAAGATACTATATAACCTGTTCCAGCAGTACTAGCCTCTGCTGTTGTTCTCTCTAAATGTATTTCATCGGCTGTACCATAAGAGTTTATCACAATACTAAAAAATCTTGCGCCTCTTCTTAACGATACATCAAACGTTAACCTACCACTACCATCAGTATTTGCTTGTGATGTGAACCTTAAAGTTCCACACTCAGCATAATTTTTAATTATTTGTACTGTGTTCCATCCATCCCACTCTGTTTGAGAAGAACCCTTACTAACTGCGAATTCTTTTACGCTACGATAGTCGTCGTTTTCCCAAAGAGAAACTGTAAATCTTGATTCTGTATTGCTATTAGTCAAAGTAAATTTAACTAATCCGTTTTCTATAGTTGCTTGGTCAACATTGAGGTTAGGACTTAGTAAGCCATTTCTTACTTTTCCGTTTGTTGATATTTTGACTGCACCCTTTAAATAATCTTCTGGATTACATTCAAACTCTATATTATTACTTCTAATATTACTACCAGAGAAAAACTGCATTGTAGTAGTTGATGTACCATGTTCAGCTATTCTTTCTTCAACAGAAGGAGATGTACCTGTACCAACTGCTGGTATATGTACTGAGAATGCTCCGCTCGGAGGAGAGAAGAATTGTGAATCAGTAGAACTCACACTATGATTATTTTCTAATATAGCTCCAGAAAACTGTGATTCAAATCGTATCTCACCCGGGTTACCTAAATAAGCTAGTGAAATGTTATAACCAAAACCTGCTCCGCCATATCTATTTATAGTTACATCAGAAGAATTAACTCTTACATAACCCTTAAGTGCTGTATCACCTGTATAAGTAAAAGGATGGAAGTGTCCATTCTTAGCCATAGATTCTAATTCATTTCTAATATACTTTACTTCTTCGACATCAAGACCAGTAGCGTTTGTATGAGCAAGAATACCGCTAATTGTTAAATCTCTAGTTCCGTCCATTGCACTATGAGATAAGGACTGTGGAGAAGTAAAACTTAAATGTCCTATTGTAACTTGATGGTCATTCGCCATTAGCACATCTCCTTATCTCTACATTGTTTGCACATACTGTATTTAGGTCCGTAAAAGTATTCGCCGCAATTCCAGTCTGATTTACAAGCTTTTAAATAATGTTTTTCTTTATTATCAATCATTATCTACAACAGTTCGCTTCTATCCACGCAAGTCTAGTTTGTATTTCTCTAACTACATTTAAGTCTTGGTCTTGGTCTATAAGTTGTGTTTCAAGACGAGTAATTTGTATTTTGATATCGTCCCATTCCCATTTTTCAATTTGAACATATTGGTTAGTATCATTAGCTATTTCTAGTTTCTGAACTTTTTCAAACAGAACAGCTATATCGCCTTGTACGAATGTGCTTTCTTTTAGCATTTCAAAATCTACTTCAACTTGATTCATTCTGTTATCTATGCCTTTAAGTGTGTCAACGATTTCAGTAGCAGTAGATAAACCTGCACCAATAGAACCCATAAGAGCTATAGCTGTAGCTATTAAACCCAGATTATCTTTTATTTTATTTAACATTAGTTACCTACGCAACAACCGTTACTACAACAGTCCATACTTAATCTCTCAATCTGATAGTCACTAACCATATAATTATAGATACGACTATCGCTATACCGACAATGTCCTGTGCAGAACCTGTAAGTGTAAACCATGCAATGAAAAAACCTAATATGGTAAATATTTGTGCAATAGATTCTTTAATTGCGTCTATTACCCATTTACCTACGAATTTAAAATTTTTTACTTGTATGACATATTTTATCAATTCAAAAGGAATGCCTAATACCTTATATAATGTTTTAATTAATTTTTTAATCACTTAAAATCTCCTGGTCATTAATGCTCCAGCTTGTGCAATAATCTGAGATGCAATGATTACAGGAACCACTACTTCTTTAGATTTTTGACGCTGGTCGCTTGTCATGTCGTCTCCGAGTGACCCCAAGTCCATCTCTGTTATATTAACAGAAATAAGTTCACCTACTGGGTTTTCCAAAAATGCCTCTATTTGTACCTCTGTGACAACATCTGCAAGT
>ENA-OWPI01003817-OWPI01003817.1-marine-metagenome-genome-assembly--contig:-NODE-3817-length-12478-cov-5.990807_pt1 | contig 12478 bp, 9 predicted proteins | sample MGYA00238138_ERZ651775 | MGnify/ENA primary metagenome ERZ651775 (study PRJEB26906, sample SAMN06265043) | marine metagenome | isolation source: Helgoland LTER site | place: Germany:Helgoland, sampling...
TATAAATACTATAATTATAAAATTTATATTTTTATCATCTTCTGATTCAATTCGAATTTGATTCAGTTGGAGTTGATTGTCATTTTAGCAGTGACAGATCTAAAACGGATGACATGGACCAAGTGTTGGTTCAAGAGGAACCTGCGTGTAGTACTCTTTTATGCCTTAATCATAAGTTATACTGCTATTATTATCATTACAATTTTCTTCTCGAAGGGAGTTGATACGTGAAACATATGCTGATCTCTGAGCGCCTATGTCAAGCAATCCCAAATTGCTTGTCGAATCGACTGATTTATTCTAATGATCACCTTAATACACACCATCTGTGTTACTGTCAGTCCTTAATTTGATTTTTGATTATTATTCATTACTTTATAAATTTTAATGTTATTTATGAATTTTTTTATTGTTTCCACTTTCGTCTTCTCCTTTCAACTTAAGTGTCTCAAGTCGATTCTTATATATAACCGAAGTCTATCGCTCCTTTCTGTTCTGAAATACTGACCTATCCAGTTACCTCTAACAAAAGTTATCCAAAAATTACCTGGGACTCTCTTATTTATAATTTGTAAATCAACATTATCTTGAGTCTCTTCTCTAACTTCTGAAAGAATGGGTTTTTTTGTTTTAAAAAAGAGCATTTTATTAGCTAGTATTTTAACCTGTTTTTGGTAAATTTATCAAATATGGAAATCATATTATATACGCCTAATTTGTATATTCATTTGCATGACGCGGTTGTTGTAGTTCAGCTGTTATTTAATGGTTTTGTTGAATTAGCAGGCCAATTTAAAATATAATTAACATTATTTCTTCAGTGGATTTTATTTTTATCATTGTAATGGGAGGATTGTGGGGAAGTTTTGCTAATGTTTGTATTTATAGACTGCCGCAGGATAAAGGAGTGGTTGCTGGTAGATCCTACTGTCCTAAATGTAAAATACAAATTTCTTGGTATGATAACATACCAATTTTCTCTTATTTATTTATTCAAGGAAAATGTAGGAAATGTAAAAAGAAAATTTCAATACAATATCCACTTGTTGAACTTTTAAGTGTTTTATCTTTCGTTGTAGCTTACTTTTTTTATGGGATAACGATTACAACTCTGTTGTTTATAATTTTAGCCTTAACATTTATCATAATTTTTTTTATTGATTTAAAACATTATATAATTCCAAATGGTCTTACTTTTCCTTTAATGTTTATAGGATTTGTAAAATCCTTTGATCCAAATTTAAATGAATTATTTCCAAACTATGTCAATTCTTTAATTGGAGGAGTATTTGGTTATGGAATTATTTGGTCAATTATCTTTTTATATAAAGTTTTAAGAAATAAAGAGGGAATGGGATTAGGAGATGCTAAATTATTAGCAGCAATAGGCTTTTGGTTTGGCTGGATTTCGATACCATTCGTAATATTTAGTTCATCAATAGTAGCTTTAATTGCTGTTTTACCCAGCTTAATAAATAAAAGTAAAAAGTTTTCTTCAGAAATTCCTTTTGGTCCTTTTATTATTATAGGATGTATTTTGTATGTAATCTTTATAGAACAATATAAAAATTTATTATTTGGATGATTGACAAAAAATATATTTACTTAGGTAGTGTTTTTTTATTATTAATAATAATTAAATTCATTAATCCTCCTATTATTCAAAAAATTTCATTTATTAATTATGATTTTTATCAAAAAGTATTTAATAGAGGTGAGGTAAAAGATGTTACCATTGTTGATATTGATGAAAAAAGTATAGCTAAAGTTGGTCAATTTCCTTGGAGAAGAGATGCTTATTCAAAAATCTTAAAAAATTTGAATCAACATAATCCCAAAGCTATTGCTTTTGATATAGTATTTAGTGAGGAAGATAAGCAAAATCCAAAAGATTTATTATTACAGCTACAAAAAGAGAGCAATCAATTAATAGATGTAGAGGTGTTAGACACAAATAAAGTCTTTGTGGATAGTATAAAAAATTCAAAAATAATTTTACCAATTTTAGGAGAGCCTAATGATAATTTTGTTAAAAATGAGTCTAAACCAAAAGCAAGAATAATAGCAAAAGGAGAAAATCCAAAAAATTTTATATACAAATTTAAAAATAAGATAATTTCTCTTGAAGAAATTAGTAATGCAGCAAGTGGTATCGGTTCAATTTCTTTAATACCTAATATCGATGGTGTAATTCGTAATGTGCCTGTTCTTTATAATATCGATAATAGAATATGGCCCTCTCTAGCACTTGAAGCAGTAAGGGTTGCATCTGGCCAAAAAAACTTGCTAGTAAAGAGTAACAAAAACGGAATTGAGTTAATAAAGACAAGAAAAAATACAATTCCAAGTGACCAAAACGCAGTAATAAACGTTAAGTTTAAGAAATTTTCTAAAGATAATTATGTCTCTGCTGTTGATGTAATGAACAATGATTTTGATCAAAAAAGAATTGAAAATAAAATAATTCTTATAGGATCTTCAGCTCAAGCACTTTTTGATATTGTTAAAATTTCTAATGGAAAAACAGTTCCTGGTGTTGAAATTCATGCTCACATTATTGATAATATTTTAAAAAATGAGAGCATCATTAAAAATATTTACACGCAATTAGCTGAAAACATTATTTTTTTATTATTGTTAATATTTTTAATTTTTATCCCAATGAAAATTAAGCCAAAATTTAGCATAATCTTTTTTGTAGGTACAATTTTTGTAATTAATTTATCAAGTATAATTGTTTATCAATTTAATTTTTATATAGATTTTTTATTTTCAAGTATTGCTGGAACATTAGCATTTATGACCTCATTATATTTTAGATATTTAGAGGAAAATTCTATTGCTATTGAAAATGATAAAAAACAATCAATTTTAAAAAAAGAGCGAGAGATAGCAGGGGAAGTTCAAAAGAAATTATTTCCAAAAAATAAAAAAATTGAAAAATATATATTTGCACAGAATACGCCTGCTAAAGATGTTTCGGGTGATTATTATGACTACTATCAAGTAAATGATAATGAGATTTATTTTATATTAGGAGATGTAACAGGGAAAGGCATTAAAGCTGGAATATTAATGGCTAATGCTGCATCAGTATTTAGATCTCTTGCAAAGATGGACTCTTCAGTTGCAAAAACTGCTTTGTATATGAATAATCAAGTTAAAGACTCTTCTTATCAAGCGATGTTCATAACAGTCATTCTTGGTCGAATAAATTTAGAAAAAAAAGAAATGGAATTCATTAATATGGGCCATGAACCAATGATGGTTTTAGATGAAAAATTTAATTTTGAATATGTAAAATCAACTTTACCTCCGATGGGCTTGATGCCTGTCAAAGATGAGAGTTTTTTTAAAACCACAACCATGGATATCTCCAACAAGACTATTTTAATCTATACAGATGGAGTAACAGAAGGATATGTCGATGAAGGTAAAGAGCTTGAAGTAGCCGGACTTGAAAATGAAATTAAAAAATTAAATACTACTTCCCCTGAAACGATAATTACCCATGCTACTAAAATACTTACTGAAAAGGGTTTTAATCTAAGAGATGACGTAACAGCTCTTGGAATAAAGATATAAATATTATGAACCAGTTATTATTTTTAAGTATTATCTTTTCAGCTTTAAATGTCTTTATTATTGTCTACGCTTATTCATTAAATTTTTTTCCAAAAAAATGGAGAAAAAAAGTTGATCAAGATTCTCTTGTGGGCCTTGCTTTAATATTTGTGACAATGATAACAATGTTTTTATGGGTATTTTATTTTTACTTTAAAATATTCTAATTATTTTCTCGCCAAGATTTTCTATAAGTGCTCGACTCTCCAGTTGCTGCATCTAGAGTTACAAGGTCTGATACTGATCCTAAAGATTTACCTGAGATATTTGCAAAGATTTTACCAGCAAATAGTACTATTTCTGATAGTACCCCTTTACCAACAAATCTACACTTAGATCCAGATTGCTCTGATTTAGATGTTTCAAGTCCTATGAAACTATCGTGAGTTCCACATTCATCATCAACTACACAGATAAATGCATCCCCTAAATCACATTTGTTAGCTGATTTAGATGGTCTGTAAACTGGGAAATAAACATAACCGTTATTTACTTTTGGTTGTGCACTTACTTTTGCAAAATCTTTAAGTATTACGTACCATCCTAAGTCATCATCTTGAACTCTACATGGTTTTCCTGAGGTATCATCTGTTGTGTTTTCACATTTTGTAATATCAGCAGCTTTTGCAGGTGTAGCGATTGATTTATAATTTGGATAATCAACATCCCTAATTCCAATCATCAAGTTTTGTGTTCCGGTGGTTCTATCATTTAATCTTTGAGCATCACCCGTTCCAACATATAACCATAAGTCGTTTGTAGTCTGACCAATTGCTGCATCTATAGAATGATACATAAATCTTCCATTTGTTTTAGTAGCACCTGCTTTAAACAAAGTAGTGCTATCATATAATTTAATTGGTACCCCTAGTGGATCTGCAGACATATTGGTTAAATTAATTTTAGTAATTTTACCCTCAAGGTCACCTGTATAAACAAGAGAACCTGCAAAGTTAGCTCCCTTTGCTTTATCTGGAGTGATAACTGTCAATGATGCAGGAACTGAATTATCAATTTCACTTGCAACAGTATCTTCGATTTGAATTACTTTTTCTAATTTACCATAGTTATCAGTATCTTGCATATTAATAATCATGACGTTACTACCAGCACCTGAGAATTGTGTTCCAAATCCTCCACCCATAACAGCAACATTGATATCGTCACTACGGTTAGTGTCTCCTGCACCCATGTTTGGTAATCTAAACATTCTAGGATCTGACCATGTTTCACCTAAAGAACTATAATCCCACTCTGGATCAGTCAACACTCCTGTACCAACTGCACCTGACTTAATTGTAATTCCAATTGGAGAGTTTAATTTATTACCAGTAGTCTCATCTGCATCGAATTGCATATCTTTATTAAAGTTGATTACGGTGTCTCTTGCAGAGTCATATGTGATTGTAACTGAGCTAGTTATATCTTTACCATCTTCAATAACAGTTAAATCATTTTTAGTTAAATTTTTAACTTCTAAAGTCCATTGTTTGCTTTTATAGCAGTATGAAGTTCCACCATTATTACAAACTTGTTTTGCAGCAACTTCACTACCTTTATCAGGAGCGTAGTTATCTCCAGCCTGTTTTGCTTCTTTTAATTCAGATAAAGCATAAGAAGTACCAATGTAATCATACATTGAAATTGTTTGATCGTGGCTCATTCGATACACTTTATTATTTACAAGATCGTTATAGATAGAAACTAAATGCATTGGTTCTACAGGATCTGTAACATCTAAAATGGTAAAGCCACTTCCACCTCTTCCATATGGTACAAATAAAACAGTATGCCATCTCGGTGCAGTATCGTGAGGACTTTCGAACCAAATATCATGTTGAACAGGGGAGCCATCTACACCATAAATTGCATTACTTCCTCCCTTAGCTGCAGGACTTACTTCGTTTAAATTCGTATTCATTAATTTAGCTAATCTTGATGCTACAAATGGAGGAACAAATCCCCATTCTTCAATACCTGAATCTGCATTAAGTGCATGCACCACTCCACTATTAGAGCCGACATAAAGCATAGTTTTTCTATTTCTCTGTGTTTCAGCCCAAGCATCATAACCTTTAGTAGATCTCCAATAACTTTCTTGGTTCTCACTTGAAAAAGCAGTTTCAGCAGTAGGTGGTCCAACAGTTACTAATTGAGAATGATAAACATCTCCCATTGGATCTTCTCTATCCTCAGTTAAATTACAGTCTGCATCATAATCAAAGTAATCAGTTCCTCGAATAAAATTAATCAAACCTTTAAGATCATCATCAGTTCCATCAGCAACACCTGATTGGTTAGCACAACGTTTATTATTAGTTGATCCATCAGCGTTATTAGTTTTTCTATGATAGTCTTGAACATCAAATCCCATTAAGGTAACTAAATTTTCTACTGAAGTAGCATTACTAGTAGTCCAATTATTATAATTTGTTGTATAATCAGTTCCTGGTATTGCGCTCCAAATTTTTCTAGCACCTGACTTCGGTAATTTATCAACAGCACTCCAGTTACCTTTATCATTAGGGTATAGTTTTCCATTTTTATCAATCTTCGTTCTTTTAATAGTTCCATTCCATTCTTTATTTTGTGCATAATCAAATTGTGCTTGATATAAAGAACCATCTTCATTTAATGTTGCAGTAATTGCTGGAGCAGTAAATGAAAGTTTAGATGCAATGATTTGAGAGATCGCTGCTTGTAATTGAGTTTTTAAAGATGCTGCTGTTGGAGCAATAATTGCTTTTGTAGTCCCACCTGCTTTTGCAAGTCTATTAAAATTTCTTAATCCAGATGAACTTATTCCTGTTCCAAAAGCAACTGCAAAAGTTGGAATTTTTTTATTTTTAAATAAATTTTTTGCCATAGTTTCGGCTTGACTGTGACCGTACCAATCTCCGTCCCCAATTACTATGACATAACTTTTTTGACATGGAGATTTACTGTCTATAGGACTTAAAGAACCATGATTATAATATTCTTTGGCCTGTTTCATAAAAGTCCTTGCATCCGTTCCACCGCTTGCACTTACCGATGAAATTATTTTATTAATTTGTGCTGCTCCATCTTTATGAGCTCTAACTTTTATACAATTGTACCAATTGCATGGGGTTGCTCTTCCAGTTGTAATATTTCCAGTCCAATTAGAGAATCCTGCACCACCACCAGATGCCCAATATCCAAAGCCAAAGTTAACCCCTGATGTTAAATTAGAATCTGTTACAATTGCTTTAATAGCAGAGTGTGCTGCAGCCATCCTTGTCATAGTAGCACCACCTTTATCTTTAATAAAGACACCATTATTATCAAATACTTGAATTTTTCTTGCGTTATATCCTGATACAATTAATCGATCATTATCATCGTCATAATGAATACCAAATGGATAATAAAAGTAATTTTGGGTTGCAGTTGATTGTTTATTATATCCATACCTTCCTTTTTGCCAATTAACAGTATGACCTGTGCCATTAGAATTAACAGTAATTTTATATATTTTACTTTGACTTCTCGCCATTACATATAATTCATTTGGATTGGTAGGGTGGGCCGTCATACCGTAGACATAGGACATACTATAGGCGTAATAGTTTTTTATATTCGTTGGACAAAGATTGGAACCAGAACTTGTCAGCGTTCCTCTGTACATCGATCTGCTATAATTACTGTACAAATAGCTTCCACTACCTGTTATCGCAGATGAATATCTCCATTCATATCCATTAGTGCCTGGACAAATTTTACTAGCACCATTACTTAAGTTTTGTGTAAACAGACCTTTTGAGGTTGAAGCATACAAATGCCCATTATGAATATCTAGTGATCTTGGATAAGAATAATTGTTACCGGGGACAATACTGCCCAAGCAAGCTCCATCAGAAACTCTAATTTTTCTAATTCTTCCATCGTACAAACTAGTTACGTAGATAATACCGTTATGAACTTTAATGCCGTGGGAATAATTAGTTCTACAAGATCCACTTCTTCCAACAGTTCCATTGCTTCCCCATGAAGTATCGTTGGACATATCAGAGTAATTATATTTTCTAACACCATAATTAGAATATTGTGCTACATAAATGTTTCCTGAGCTATCGGTTGCAGATGCATACATGTGATTAAGACCTTGAGCATTTCTCATTCTCCAACCCATACTTCCAGATTTATCTAATAATATTAAAAGGTTTGAGGGAACGTCTGCTTGTGTTCCTGTTCCAGGAGGTAAAATTTTTGAACTTACGTTTGTTGAAACAAAACTAAAAAATAAAACTAAAGTAGATATTATAAATTTTATTTTCATTAATTTTCCTTAGGTCCTGTATCCATTTCTTCTTCAGCTTTGTTATAAATCTCACCAAGCAATTGATCATATTCATCGGTTGAAATATAAAGTTGCTCATTGATCATTTTGTCTTCAACCATTTTTTGGTAAACTACATAATAATTATTTTTCTCGAACACTTCAAAGCCAACATAAGCTTTTGGGTTTTGACCCGTGTCAAAATCTCCATAAACTCTTTTTGCATAATTCATTAAAGTCAATTTTTCTGAAGCTGAATTTTTTTCATCATTTAAAACAATTAAATTAATTGCTGCTAATTTTTCATTTAAGAAACGATATTCAATTGCAATATCTTTTAAATTTTGATTGGGACACACGTCATCAGCTGCAACTGGTATAAATGAAAGTTCCTCGAACATTTCTGGCATCGGTGGACCATATTTATCTGAAACTTTTGAAGCATCATCTCCAAAATCTAAATCAAATTTACATGCAGCATTTGCTGAAATGCTTATTAAAGAGATAGCTAAAATAAGTATGATTTTTTTCATTTTAATTTAATTATAATAATAATATTTTAATAATAGATCCATGTTTATTCTGCTCAATGTGGTTCAAATAAAGTTAGTTTTTTGGGATAACCACAACACTTTCAAGGGAAACAATCATTTTATTTTCATCACCGTGCTCACCATAGATGCCGCAAGCATAAACCCTGTAAGCTATACCATTTTTAGAGGCATCAGTTGCTGTTGTTTTTATACTGGATCCAACTAGAAATGCATTTGCAGCACCAATTCTTTCAATAAAGTATTCATAATAAAATTTTTTCATTCTTGTGGCTTCTAATTGTTCTTCATTAGTTCCACCTGAGCCGAGAGTTTTTTCCAACAAAATCCCTAAATTATAACTATAGGCAACATCTTTATTTGTAGAATCTTTTATTACGAAAAAGTTATCTCTATCGATATCTTTAAAACTGTTAAAACAAATTTTGGAAGTATCTAAAAATTGTTTTTTAATTTTTTTGGTGGAGTTAATTTTATAATCAAAGTTAGATTTTTTTGTATAATATTTTTGAGACATATCCCCAATAAATTTTGTGGTATTTTTTTCAGGCAAATTGCTTTTTGTTAGGTCTCTAGCATTTGTTGCATTATTCCAAGGACCATTTTTTTGATTTAGAAGATATCGTTCTCCCTCTAATAATCCCATTTCAGCAGCATAAAAAGTCTGTTGATACTGATCACTATCATTATTACTTTGATGATCTCCAGAGGCGATTAAGATTAAAGCACCCCCCATTAATGACATCGCTAATAAAAGCACCAATGCTAACACCATAGCAAAACCTTTTTCAGTTTTTTTTATCATTAAAGACCCATGTTTCTTGTGTGTGCGGAAACAACAATTTGTTCCCTTAAAAATTTATCATTAAAAGCTTTATTACTTTTTTGTCCCAATGAATAAACAGTTTTTGATTTATCATTTTTATAAAAAATATTCTGTGATCTGACCGATAATAAAATATCGATAACTTTGATTTTATTACTATTTGCAAGAGTAGTAGGAATTGGATTAATAATTTTTCCTTTGTCATCAATTGGAATTAAAGTAAAATCTTGAACATAGTCGACAATCATTTCATCTTTATAAACTAAATCATCAGTTGAGTTTGTAGGCGACTCCCATTTAGTTCCATCCCATTTACTTTTCGATTTATAAATTGCAAAAGCGCTTATTTTGTTTTTTGTTTTTTTATCTAAAATATTTGATTGTTTGCATTCATAAGTAATTTTGTAGGTGGTATATATATAAACTTTTGGTTTAGATGCTGGCTTTACTCTTTTATCTGAATACATAATATCAATTTTATCGCATCCGCTTCCTGTAGCTTTTGTGATTAAAATTGGAACGTAATTAGTTGGACTTTTGCTTGTATCATCAAAATATCTAAAACCAGCTAATCTGATATCTTTAACAATCATGCCAACAATATTTCTTCCTGTTTGACTTATCTTAGCTCGGTCAATTACTTGTGAATAACTATTATTGACTGCCTGATAGGAAGTAAACATAGCGGCCATCATGATCATTGAAATGACAATACCAATTAATAGTTCTACTAAAGTGACCCCAGCAATTGATGAAAATTTTTTATTCATTATTGTATTAAAAAATATAAGACTTTCTTTTTCTTGCCTTTATTTATTCTAGATTCCATTCGCCCAATATAAGTTTTGTCCCAAATATCATCATTACGGTAATGACAATTTGTTCTTGCTTTACCGTCAACTTTGACACCATTTTTACAAGTTTCAAAAACTTTTAACTCTTTGAAATCTTCTGTACCTCGACATTTTGATACTTTAGAAAATCTGTGCTCCCATTTTACTTCTTTATTTTTGATTGAATAATTATTAGTTGAATAGGTTGTTCCAGTTTTTGTAATACATTTTTTTGTGGTATCTAATGATGGAGTATAATTCCATGCTTTTTTATTTGTTTTTGTATTATTGGCTAAATATTCGTAAATCTTTTTTTTCTGTCCACCAACATCTACCTCACTAAATCGGTCCCCAATTAAATCTTCTGCGATCATTGAAGAAAGATAGTTTGATTTAGTTCTCTCACCCGATACATCGATAGAGGTAACTGAATAATTAACCATTTGAAATACAGCAATAAAACCAATTCCTACAATCGCTGTAGAAATTAAAGCCTCAATAAGAGTAATACCTTTTTGAGCAATTTTTTTACTGTCTATTCCAATCACTGCCATTCCATTTATATTTACTAACATTACCAAATCTAGACCATTTCACCAAATACGCAGGTTTTTCAAGTTTTGCTCCTGATTTTGGACACTTACCACCATTAGCTTCTGCAATTTTTAAAGTACAAAGTATAATGTGGTTAGGTGTATCAACTCCATCAAGTTTTACATTTGTATTCGATGCTTTTGATAAACTATTAATTGCTTTGTAATAACTACCATTTGTTCCAAAACAAATAGCAGAGTCTATTCCGATGTGAGTGCCAATATTTAATTCATCAATATTACCACCTGGATCAAAAACTTCATAGTAATCTTCATACTTACTTCCATTAACAATTAAAGATTGACCATTTAAACCATCCCAATGACCATTTTGAACAAGTTTACATGTTGGGGTTGCTCCAGAATTAACTAATGTTGTAAAAGTGTTTTTTTTCATTCCTTTTGAAAAAAATACTGGAGGCTTACCTTTTACTGGTAGTAATCTAAATTGTGAGTAACTAAAATTTCCTCTTTGAGTTTGAGTTGCAACATTAGTAATCATGCCAGCAATTTTTTCTGTTGCTGCTCTTACTTCTCTATCTGTTTTCCATTTTGAAAAGTTTGGATAAGCTACTCCTGAAATTATTGCAACAATAGCATCAGCATCCTCATTAAACCTTTTCCACATTTTAGGTAGTTCTTTAGACATCAATGAATTAACTGCATTCAATTGATCTGGTCTCATTAGGAGGATCTGAGCAATGCCATCTTTAACCTGATAATCTATTGTTTTATATGCCAAATTACACCTCTATTTAAAAAAATCTTCTTCTAATTGTTTTTCAAGATATGGTTCGTCCCACATATAGTTTTGCAAATGCTTTGCTCTTTTAAAAAATAACTGAGGATCAGCCTCTACAGTAAAACCCATACCTCCAAAAATTTGAATGGTTGTTGCAGATATATCTCTAAATGATCTACATGTTTGAAGTTTAGACAATGCAGCCAATGATTTAGTGTTAATGTTTTCATCAAATGACCAAGCGGCTTGGTAAGTCAACAATTTATTTGCTTCAACTTCCACAAATCCATCGGCTAAGTAATGAGCAATTGATTGAAATGCACCTATTTGCTGACCAAAAGCTTTTCTTTCAAGTGAATAGTCTCTTCCAATATACAAAGATCTTTCTGAACCACCAGAAGCCTCTGCTGAGATCAGTATTTGCGAGATGCAAGAAATATCTTGCCATACATCCCAAAAATTTTTTTTCTTTATTAAGTTCCTTTCTTCAATCTCTAAATTATTAAATGTTACCTCGTACATGCTTGTTTTAGCGTGATTTTCTTGGTATTTAAGAGTCATATCTTCACTCTCTGAATCAATTATTGCTGCAATGATATTGTCTTCATCCTTGCATAATACTAATATTTTATTTGCTTCTGATGCATAGGGAACCATATGCTTTTTGCCATTTATAAAATGTTTTTTGCCTTTTTTACTCAGAGTTAAATTAATTCCGTTTTTAAAAAAAGATGAGCCCTCTTCTAGCCAAGCTAGACTTATTATTAACTCACCGGATGCTATGGATGGAAGGATTTCATTTTTTTGTGAGATTGAACCAAGATTATTAATCAAATATGAGCATATTATAGAGCTGGTTAAATGCGGTGATAATGCTAGTGAACGACCAAATTCTTCATAAACAATAGCTTGGTCCAATATACCCATTTCAGATCCACCAAATTTAGTGGGTATATTAATCCCTGTTAACCCTAAATTAACTAACTGATACCAGAAATCATCTGAAAAC
>ENA-OWPI01003818-OWPI01003818.1-marine-metagenome-genome-assembly--contig:-NODE-3818-length-12478-cov-3.137328_pt1 | contig 12478 bp, 10 predicted proteins | sample MGYA00238138_ERZ651775 | MGnify/ENA primary metagenome ERZ651775 (study PRJEB26906, sample SAMN06265043) | marine metagenome | isolation source: Helgoland LTER site | place: Germany:Helgoland, sampling...
CTGTTCTTCTGGCTTCACGGTGTAAAAGCTCTGAAAGAGCCAAAGCGCGAACGCCACCAACAGGCCAAGGCCAATGGTGCCACGGTTCAGCGCGGGTCCACCGCTGCCGCCTTGGCCACCACGGTTCGCGCCATTTCCGCCACCACGGCCGCCCATCAGGACGCGCAGCTGCTCTTGGCCTTTTTTCATCAATTCGTCGATTTCAGGGATCGGCGAAGGCTCTTCGCTCGGAGGCCTGCGCCCACCGTTTGGCCGCTGGTCGCGCCCGTTATCCCCGTTATCATTTCCGCCGCCGCCCCATGGGCCGCCAGAATTACCCGCCATCTAGAGATTTCCCCTCTGTTTTAAGTCTTTAAGACGCTATGTCCTAACTTGTGTGCCTGCGCCACCATTTCAACCCTTTTGGTAAGGATTAAGCGCGCCGCACAGGCTCTTTCATCGTTACAAGCTCTTCGCTCATCGTCGGGTGCACCGCAACAGTGCGGTCAAAGTCTTCCTTTGTTGCTCCCATCTTTACCGCAATCCCCGCCAGCTGGATCATCTCGCCTGCGCCCGGCGCGACAATATGACAACCCAAAACCTTGCGGCTCGCCTGAGACACAATCAGCTTCATCAAGACACGGTTTGAGCGCCCCGCAAAGCTCTGCTGCATCGGCTTGAAGGAAGCGCAATAGACTTCTATCGCCTCCTGCTCACGCGCGTCTTCCTCGCTTAAGCCCACTGTCCCCATCTCTGGCTGAGTGAAAATCGCAGTTGGGATAAGCGCGTGGTCAGGCTTTGTCGGATTGCCGTTAAACACCGTCTCCACAAAGGCCATACCCTCACGGATCGCCACAGGCGTCAGGTTCACACGGTCCGTCACATCGCCTACGGCATAAATGCTCGGGACTTTGGTCTGGCTGTAGTCATCCACTAATACCTTGCCATTGCGGCCCAGCTCTACACCGACGGCCTCAAGGCCCATGTCTTGCGTGTTTGGCGCACGGCCCGTGGCAAACATTACCTGCTCAAAGACTTCGTCGTGTCCATTCGTTGAGATCACGCGGATACCGCCATCCACTTTCTGCATTTCAAGAATGTTTGTCCCCAAATGCAGCTTAACACCGTTCTCGATCATCTCTTCAGAGACAAGGCCACGGGCTTCGTCATCAAAGCCGCGCAGAATTTGCGCACCGCGGTAATACTGCGTCACATCAACCCCAAGCCCGTTCATTATGCCAGCAAACTCGCAGGCAATATAGCCGCCACCCAGGATCAGCATATTCTTGGGCAAGCGCTCAAGGTGGAAAATCTCGTTTGAGGTGATGGCGTGCTCTGCACCCTTCATCTCAGGCTTTACAGGCCGTCCCCCCATAGCGAGCAGAATGTGCTTGGCACTCTTGCGTGTCCCGTCAGTCAACTCAACCTCATGCGCACCTACCACTTTGGCCCGCGCATCAAAGCTCTCAACACCGTTGTTTTTGAGAATGCCGCGATAGACATTTTCCAAGCGGTCAAGCTCAGCGTGAAGCTTCGTCTTGAACACGCCCCAGTCAAACGCCCCGAGGCTCACATCCCAACCGTAAGCCTGCGCATCCGAAATCGCACCGGGAAACTCGCTGGCAAAGACCATAAGTTTCTTGGGCACACAGCCACGGATCACACAGGTTCCGCCGTAACGGTCCTCTTCAGCCAAAGCCACTTTCGCACCACCCTGTGCCGCCACCCGCGCGGCGCGTACGCCCCCCGAACCGCCGCCAATGACGAAAAGATCATAATCAAAGCTCATGCCGCGTTCCTCAGTCCATCAAATCGGTAAATAAATTGTCGTCTTCCAAAAAGTCGAGACGGTCAATCTCGACAGTCCCCGCATTGATATCGCGGATTTCGACCCTGCCGTCGCCATACCCAACAACAACCTTGTCACAGACATCAAGAAACAGCCCATTTTCGACCACGCCCGGAATCTGGTTCATCACAAGGCTGAGCTGGCGCGCGTTGCCAATACGGTTGAGGTGCAAATCTAGGATGTGGTTCCCCTCATCCGTAAAATAGGGCACATCGCCGTTCATTCTGAGTGTGGTGTTGCGCCCAAGGACATCCATGCTCACAAGCGTCTCCTCGATGAGCGCTTTGGTGGTCTGCCAGCCAAACGGGATCACCTCAAGCGGCAGCGGAAAGGCCCCGAGCCGCTCTACTTCTTTGCCAATATCCGCAATCACAATCATCTGGTCACTGGCCGTCGCCACGATCTTTTCCTGAAGCAGAGCACCGCCACCGCCTTTGATGAGGTTCAACTCGCCGTCAAACTCGTCCGCGCCGTCAATCGTGAGATCAAGCCACTTCGCCTCATCAAGGCTGATCACATCGATACCCACATCGCGCGCCAGCTCTGCTGTGCGGGTGCTTGTCGGTACGCCTTTGATCTTGAGGCCGTCTTCGCGCACCATCTCGCCCAAGCAGCGCACCAGCGACGCCGCCGTGCTTCCCGTACCCAGCCCGACGCGCATCCCGTCTTCGACAAATTCCGCCGCACGCTTGGCCGCAACGAATTTGGCCTTATCAATCGGTGAAAGTTCTCCGCTCATGGCAGCCTCGCTTTTTTCCGCTGCTCTGCTTATAGAAAACTTGTGCGACAGGTGCGAGAGGGCAGCCTCTTTTTCTTGCCCCCAAAACCGCCGCAAAAGCTGATAAAATTCTATTTTTCCGCTCGCTCTGCACGGCATGTCGCATTTGTGATCTGTTTTGGGCGCTCAGCCGCCTATTTTACATCACATGACATATTGCCTACATTACGCCCCTGATAATGCCTCGCTCATCATCCGCCTTGCGCTGGAAGAGCTTGAACTGCCCTATGAAACCATACTTGTCGACCGCGCGCGCGCCGCCCAGCAGAGTGCCGAATATCTCGCGCTCAACCCCAACGGCCTCATTCCCGTGCTCGAAACGCCCCACGGCGCGCTGTTTGAAACAGGGGCGATTCTTCTCTGGCTGGCCGACACCGAAGGAAAGCTTGCCCCAGCGCCCGAGAGTGCCGCGCGCGGCAACTTCCTAAAATGGCTGTTCTTTGTCTCAAACACGCTCCACACCGAGCTGCGCATGCTCTTTTATCCCGCCAAATACATCGGCGAGAACACTGATCACCAAGCCGCCCTGCGTAAAGGTCTGCAAAAGAGCCTCGCCACACACTTGCAAAAGCTGGACAGGCTTGCATCTGATGGTCACAGCTGGTTTGCCAGCGCCTCACCCAGCCTCCTCGATCTCTATGTCGTAACACTGATACGTTGGCTTGCACTCTACCCAATAGAAGCTGCGCACTGGTTCTCTCTGTCTGACACGCCGCATTTGTCTCGTTTAGCGTCTCAAGTCGAGTGCCGCGCCAGCGTGAAGGCGGCTATCAAAGCCGAAGGCCTCGGCCCAACACCATTCACAGCGCCAAGCTACGCCACACCCCCGGAAGGATCGGCCATCTAATGTTTCTCTCAGTGTTTGAAATGTTCAAAGTGGGCATAGGCCCCTCCTCCTCCCACACAATGGGCCCGATGGTTGCCGCTGCGCGCTTTCTTGATCTCATGCGCGCCTCGCCATTTGAGTTCGCAGGCCTCAAAGGCAGCCTTCACGGCTCCCTCGCCTTCACAGGCATAGGCCACGCGACAGATCGCGCGACCATTCTGGGCCTCGCAGGCTTTGTCCCCGAAACCTATGATCACGAAAAGGCCGAAGCCACGCTTGAAGCAATCCGCGAAACCCACACAATCAGTCCTGAAGGCCTCCCAACGCTCAAGTTCTCCCCCAAAGACGATCTGCTCTTTGATTATGGCCCAGCGCTCGCGGGTCACGCCAACGGCATGGTGCTGCACGCCACCGACGCACAGGGCGATGTGATCTTGTCTGAGACCTACTACTCTATTGGCGGCGGTTTTGTTCTGACTGCCGATGAGCACGCTCAAGGCAAAGCCACAGATGATGATGGCCCGCCCATCCCCTACCCGTTCAAATCCGCTGCCGAAATGCTGCAGATGTGCAAAACATCAGGCAAAAACATCGCCGAGATGAAACGTGCCAACGAAATCGCGCGTGGCGGCCATGACAATCTACGCACAGGCACAGCGCGCCTCTGGCAGGTGATGAACGACTGTATCAACCGCGGTCTTGAAACCGAGGGTGAGCTTCCGGGCGGCCTCTTCGTGAAGCGTCGCGCCAAGGCGATCCACGATGCGCTTATTGCGGAGCGCGGCATGAACCAACGCGCGCCCCACACCATCAACGACTGGATGAGCACCTACGCCATGGCCGTCAACGAAGAGAACGCCGCCGGCGGTCAAGTCGTCACCGCGCCAACCAACGGCGCGGCTGGCGTCATGCCCGCTGTGATACGCTACTGGCTTGATCATGTTCCAGGCGCCTCCGAAAGCGGCGTCGAGGACTTTCTTCTGACAGCCGCTGCCATTGGCGGGCTCGTGAAATTCAATGCAAGCATCTCAGGTGCCGAAGCAGGCTGTCAGGCCGAAGTCGGCTCAGCCGCTGCCATGGCCGCAGCTGGCCTTTGTGCCGTCATGGGTGGCACGCCCGAGCAAGTCGAAAACGCCGCCGAAATTGCGCTTGAGCATCACCTCGGTATGACCTGCGACCCTGTCAAAGGCCTCGTGCAAGTCCCCTGCATCGAACGCAATGGCCTTGGCGCGATTAAGGCAGTGTCCGCCGCCTCACTTGCCTTGCGTGGTGATGGCACACATCTTGTCCCCCTCGATGCCTGTATCGAAACCATGCGCCAAACAGGGGCCGACATGAGCGAGAAGTATAAAGAGACTTCGCTCGGAGGACTCGCCGTTAACGTGCCAAACTGCTGAAAAAGCCTTTTAGCACGGTCTGGCGTCGTTTTTGAGCCAGACCGTGCGCGCGCCATGCCTAGCCTGGGTTAAAACAATAGGCCCTTTATGCAAGACCGCACTACACTTGGCATCGCTTTCATGGTCGCCTTCGCGCTTGTCGCTCCGATCATGGACGCTTTCGCCAAAGCGACGCCTGATTATATCCCGGTGATGGAAATTCTCGGCTTCCGCTTCGGAATCCAAGTGCTGCTGCTACTTCCCGTCGCCCTCTTTCTCGGCAGTGCTCATAGACCCCGTGCCCCGGAAATTGGCCTGCATCTGGTGCGCGGCTTTCTGATCATGGCTGCCACAGGCCTGTTCTTTGCCGCAGTGCGCGAAATGCCACTGGCCAACGCCATTGCAATCTTCTTTGTCGAACCCTTCATCCTGACACTGCTCGGCGCACTCTTTCTCGGCGAGGCTGTCGGCCTGCGCCGTATCATGGCCTGTACCGTCGGCTTTGGCGGCGCACTCCTCGTGATCCAACCAAGCTTTTCAGAACTCGGCTTTGTCGCGCTCTACCCCCTCGGCACAGCCCTATGTTTTGCTCTGTATATGGTCATGACCCGCTCTATGGCGCAGCGCCTCAGCCCGATCACACTGCAAGCCTACACCGCCATCGCTGCCAGCGCCCTCATACTGCCTTTGCTTTTCGCCTTTGACGGCACAGGAAACACGGCTCTTGACCCCGCCATGCCCCATGGCCTCGCTGTCTATACGCTGCTCGGCGTCGGAGTTGTGTCAACCGTCTCGCATCTGTTCATCAGCCTCGCGCTCAAATTTGCTCCCGCAGCCACTATCGCGCCACTACAATATCTTGAGATCGTCGCGGCCACATCCCTTGGCTACTTTGTCTTTAGCGATATCCCCGACGCGCTCACCTTCCTTGGCATCGCCATCATTGTCAGCGCAGGCCTCTATGTCTTCGCCCGCGAGCGCCGCGCCGAGCAAGTTCTGGCACAACAAACTGACGTTCCCCACACGCCCTGACAAACGCTGTTTACCTGCTAGACATGCAAGCTAACGGGCCAACACCTCAAAGACCGCGCCTCAGCTGAGAGCACAATGCATATGGCTCCTCTGACTTGGTTGCACGGTCGCAAAGCCCCGATGAGACCGCGCTAAAACAACCCTTACATATTTTTCAGCCCCAACGCTCAACTTTAAGTTGCCAGAACAGATTCGCCGTTCTAGCTTTCTTCCATGTTCGATGACAAACCCCTCCTTGGTATCCTCCTAATGCTCGGCTTTTGTATCATCGCCCCTTTGGGTGACGCAGTGGCAAAGCTCATAGGTCAAAGCGTGGCACTTGGCCCAATGCTTCTGCTCCGCTTTGCTGTTCAGGTTGTCTTGCTCGCGCCCTTCATTGTTCTCTCACTGCGCCCTTGGCGCCTATCGTCACGCGTCTTGGGGTTTTGCGCCCTGCGCACAGGTCTTCATATGGCGGGGATCGGCCTTATGTTCACGGCCCTGCGCCACATGCCATTGGCCGACGCCATCGCCATCGTTTTCGTGCTGCCGTTTCTCAATCTTTTCCTTGGCCGTGTTTTGCTCAACGAAACCGTCGGTGCCGCCCGCCTGTTTGCCTGTATCGTTGGATTTACAGGTACACTCTTTGTGATCCAGCCAAGCTTTGCCGCCGTCGGGTGGTATGCCCTATTGCCCCTGCTCGTCGCCCTGCTCTTTTCAGGCTTCATGCTCATTACGCGTCACATTTCTCAAGAAACGGACCCAATCGGGCTACAATTCATTTCCGGTCTTATGGCAACGGCGTTCATGCTCCCGCTTTTTGTCCTTGGCAGCGCCGCAGAACTTGGCGATTTGACATGGGCAACACCCAACAGCCTCGAATGGGGCCTCCTTCTCGCAGTCGGAGCGCTCGGCACATTGGCCCACCTTCTGATGACTTGGTCCCTGCGCTACGCACCCTCCGCAACCGTCAGCCCGATCCAATATGTCGAAATACCGATCGCCGCACTCATCGGCCTTCTGATCTTCTCCGATCTGCCCAACGCTTTGGCCAGCTTCGGCATGAGCCTCACGATCGCAGCAGGCCTGTTCACTATGTTTGTTGAGGGGACCAGCCAGCGCCGCAGTCCAAAAGAGCCGCCATCGCCCCGTCCAGTTCCGACAGCGGCAGAATAACCAACATCATTGGCGCATCAACACTCAGCTCGATAGGCCCCAACGCCTCATTTGACGTTCCGATCTGACGGCGAGGATCAAAGCGCACCTCATCGACAGGCCAGCGCAACCCCTCCGATTGCCCCCGCACCGGCCCCAAAGGAAAGAGTGAGACGCGCGTGCCCGCCTCAAGCTGAAGACGCAGATGAGGCGGCGCTAGAAAGACAATATCCTCACCCCCGATCAGAACACAGCGCCGCTCAGGATAGGCTGCAAGCACATGAAGCGCTGCAAGCTCATGGTCTACGCGCCCGCCGAGAAAGCCGACCCCCAGCACAAGGGGCGCCTCAATTCGCGTCATGCATTTCTCAAAGTCAGTGCTGTCTTGCTCGTTAACTTTCATCGCACGATCAGGCCAAAGCAGGGTTAATGCCTCAGGCGATATAGAATCCAAATCACCGATCACCATATCCGGCTCACGCCCCTGAGCGATCAACCAGTCTGCACCACTGTCCGCTGCGACAACACGCCGATAAAGCCCGGATGCCGCCTCGAGACCCGTTTTGCGCTTTCTCCCGCCCCCAACCAGCAAAACTGGTTCCAGATCGTGGACAATGGCTGTTTTCATCCGATTTTTACCCTTTTGAAGGAAACACACCACAATATTGACACAAAATGATACGCTAAAAATCTTAGATTCGGTCCGCTTTCGACGCCGTGCGCTGTCATTAACTATGACAATTATAAAATTACGTGGCGAGCAAGAACATGGTTAACACGAACAAGATCCTCACCGTCTCCTATGGCACATTCTCGTGCACATTGGAGGGATTCGACGATTCTTTCGGAACAATGAAAGCCATTGCGGAGTATTTTCGCGATCTTGCTGCCGATGACCGCTATTTTGGTGCCGAGCCTCCAAGCCCTGACGCCGAAATGCTGGCCCGTATCGCTGAGCGAGAAATCTCGCGCCGCGTCGAAGCCCATCGCGATGAAAACACCTTTGTTCTTCGCGCTGACCCCGCAAGCTTGCTGCCCATGGCCACAAAACCTGTCGCCAAAGCCCCCGAAGCGCCCGCAACAGAAGTAAAAGCGCCCGCCGCCGCACCCGTTGCAGACGAGCCCGCTGCCAAACCCGAAGTGGTGCGCCCTATCAAAGAGGCCAGCCCTGTTGCAGAGGCACGCCCCGAAACGTCCATCGCAGGCCTTTCCGCCCTAGTGGCCGAGAGTCAGGCCTCTCATGAGGCGGACGATACACTCCCTGAACCTGCACCTCGTCCCGAGCCTGTTGCTGCAACACGTCAAGCCACAGCCGACCCTGACAGCGTTGCCGCTAAACTTCAGCGCATCCGCGATGTGGTGAGTAAGCATGATGGTGAAAACGGCTATTCAGAAGACGAACACGCAGAGGACTTTCTCACGGAAGACGAGGATGCCACTGAAGAGTTTCTAAGCAGCGCCCAGGCCGATATCGAAGCGGCCCTCGCCGCCGATGCGGCAGCAGACGCAGCTGAAGCTGAGCGCCTTGAAGCCGAAGAAAAAGCCGAGGCTGCGCAAGCCAAAGCGGAGGCCGAAGCGAAAGCAAAGGCAGACGCCGAGACCAAAGCGCAAAAAGCTGCAGAGGCTGCAGAGGCTGCACAAAACACTCATGACACAACAGATGATGAAGACGACATTGCCGCACTTCTGGACAAGCTCAGCGCCTCTGATAGCGCTGGTGAAACCGATCCTGCCAATGACGCCCCAAAACCAGAAGCCTTTGTCGGAGACGAAGACGGTGAGGCCCCTTTGCGCGCCCGTGTCATCAAAATGAAAAAGACTGATTTCGAGGCTGCACTTGCAGATGGCCTCATCGAAGAAGAGCAAGATGAAACCACCGCCTCATCTCTCTCTCCAGAAGACGAAGCCGATCTCATGCGCGAATTGGCCGCCGTTGAAGCCGAGGCCACTCAAGGCAACAAAAGCCAAGCCGCGCACTTCGACGAAGCTGATGAAGACGATGACTATGACAGCTACAATGAGGCTGACTTCGACGAAGACGAGCATGACGAAGACTACGACGAGGAGCTGAGCGCAGCAACTGGCGCAGATACAGCTGGAAATCTGTTCTCTGATGAGGATGACGCGACAGAAAACACCGTCTCCTCAGCTGTGCGCGCCGTGCGCAGCGCCCGCCTTGTCGACGCCTCGACAGATGATCAGATGGGGCGCATCCTCGACAAAACCAACACCAAGCTAGAAGAAGACGAAGGCCGCGGCCGCCGCAACGCCATCGCCCATCTGCGCGCCGCTGTGCAAGCCACTGAGGCTGAGCGCAATATGGGCGGAGACCTGGGTGCAGACGGGCGCGACACAGAAGTCTACCGCGATGATCTGGAAACAGCCGTGCGGCCTCGCCGCCCTGTGGCCACGCAAGGCGCAGCGCGCCCCGATGCGCGCCGCCCTGCGCCGCTCAAGCTTGTTGCAGAGCAGCGCATCGATACGCCCCAGCGCGAAGGCCCGGTGCGTCCGCGCCGTGTGAAAGTCACGCAGACGCTGGTGCACAACGAAGCGCCCAAAGGCTCCGCTGATTTCGCAGAATATATCGAAAAAGTTGGCGCGCAAAATCTTGGCGAAGTCCTTGAGGCTGCAGCCTCCTACATGGCCTTTGTTGAGGGTCAAGACGCCTTTTCGCGCCCTCAGCTCATGTCAAAACTAAGTGGAACAGAGCATGCCGACACCTCACGTGAGGACCGTTTGCGCTCTTTCGGCCAGCTTCTGCGCGCTGGCAAAATCCGTAAGCTCGGCGGCGGACGTTTTGAGGCGTCAGAGGATATTTCCTATCGCCCCAACACTCGTGCCGCTGGCGCATAAACTTTGTAACGAGTTCTTCTTTACCCATTACCCCTGACGATCCTTGACTGCTCTAAACTTTGGGCGCCCTCAGCGGGCGCCCTTTTTTTCTTGAGCAGATCAGATCCGTTCCTGCGTGTATTTGCGCAGCTCAACCCGCGCCACTTGGCGGCGGTGCACAGCGTCGGGCCCGTCTGCGAGCCGAAGCGTGCGAACATTTTTCCACATAGCGGCCAAAGGCGTATCCTGTGAAATCCCTTGCGCACCAAACATTTGCACCGCTTCGTCAATGACTTTCAAAGACATCAAAGGCGCAACAACCTTGATCTGGTGAATCCATGGCGCAGCCGCTTTCATGTCGCCTTGGTCCATCATCCAAGCGGTCTTGAGGCACAGCAGGCGCGCCTGCTCAATCTCCATACGCGCATTAGCAATGATGTCATAATTTGCACCAAGATGGGCGATCTGCTTGCCAAAGGCCTCGCGCTGCAAGCTACGGCGACACATCAGTTCAAGCGCGGCCTCCGCCTGCCCGATCGCGCGCATACAATGGTGTATCCGCCCTGGCCCAAGCCGCCCCTGTGACACTTCAAAGCCGCGCCCCTCGCCCAGAATCATATTCTCTGCAGGCACGCGCACATTCGTCATACGGATATGCATATGCCCGTGAGGTGCATCATCATTGCCATAAACCTGCATCGGGCGCAGCACTTCCACACCCTCTGTGCCCGCAGGCACAACAATCATCGAATGGCGCTTGTGCTTGGGGGCGTCGTCGCCGCCGGTGCGCACCATCACGATATAGACCTTGCAGCGCGGATCACCCGCGCCCGAGGCCCACCATTTCTCGCCATTCAGCACATAGTCGTCGCCGTCACGCTCACAGCGCAACGCAATGTTTGTCGCATCCGAACTGGCCTCGTCAGGCTCCGTCATCAAATAAGCCGAGCGAATCTCGCCCGCCAGAAGAGGCTTGAGCCACTGCTCTTTCATCGCTGGCGTGCCGTAACGCTCAAACACTTCCATATTTCCCGTGTCTGGCGCTCCGCAGTTAAAAACCTCGGCCCCCATCGGCGTCTTGCCCATTTCCTCAGCAAAATACGCGTACTCCACAGTACTCAGGCCCAAGCCTTTGTCGCTGTCAGTCAGCCAGAAATTCCAAAGCCCGCGCTCCTTGGCTTTGGCTTTGAGACCTTCCAAAATCTCGGCCTGCCGCTCGGTGTAGCTCCAGCGTTCGCCCTTGCCGATCTCGGCATGATACTCGGCTTCCAGCGGCATGATCTCATCCGCGATCATCGCCTTAACCCGCTCCAAAAGCGCCGCACTCTCCGCTCTCAGTCCCAAATCCATACCGTCTCTCCCTCTGGCTTGAGCCGATAAAAGGCCGTGCCTGCCCAAGAGTAAAGTCCCCACGCATGTCACGTTACGTCCTACCTTTGGTACCCGAAAAACACCCGCTTCGGCAAAATGACGCTAACCCGCACCATTTAGTTAAAATTTTATTTGATATCGTCATGCAGACAGAGACTATACGGCATGGGTATTTCATTTAAAGACGCGTTAAACCAAACACTTGCCAAAACAGGTCAAAGCCTAGAGTCCGTCGCAGAAGGCGCGAATGTGCCCTTCGCGGCTCTTCAAACCTTCATGCAAGATGACACGGGCGCCTTGGTTGTAGAAGACGCGATCAAAGTCGCTGAGTTTTTCGGCCTCAGCCTTGATCGCTTCTTGGGTGATCCGAAAGTTGCAAACCATATTGCAATAGCGCAGCTCTACTCGTCGCTACCGCCTTTGCTAAAAGCTCAACTCGAAGCTTATGCCCAAGAGCGGTCTGACGCTCAGGATCAGCCTCCGCCAACCAACGACTGATTGAAGAATTTTCATCATCAGGATGCGGCACGTTTTTACTCCGGTGGCTTCATAAATCAGACCCTGAATGTCAGCCTGCAATGCCCAACCTGCTCAGTGCTTGAGCCCGTGTCAAAATAGTTTGCAAATATCCACAGATGTGGAAACATGAGCCATGATTGGTCAAAAAGTTCTAGATTTATGTAAGCTCAAAGGTGTTACCCTGCGCGCCGCCTGTCAGGCCTCTGGGCTCAAATATTCAACTCTGCACGCCCAGATCTCAAACAACCGGCCCATTCCCTTCAAAACCATCGATAAGCTCGCCAGAACCCTCAACGCACCGCTTAGTTTCTTTTCAGATGGCAGCCCTCTGTTCCAATTTGCAGCTAGCCCAAATGGAGGCACAAGTGAGGTGGTATTAGAACTAGAGCAGTCAATCAACGACCACTCCAAAACTCTAAGCGCCCGCGGACACCATATCAGCATAGACAATGTCCTCGACTGGCTCGTGCAAAACGACTTTCAACTTAAGAACTTTGACTGGCTTAAAGAGTCTGTTGACCTCTATTATCCGCTCAAAGAGGGCGATATCATGGCCCATACGTTTTCAGCAGGCCCACAAAGTCTCGCAACACAAATTCTCGGATTTTCTAATCAAGTCGATCCCGATATCTACTACGGAAAGTTCGACCCTAAAGACTTGCAAGTCATTCGCTTATCACATCGCCAGGTCGAGCAGCACCACGTCCGGGTGCTCGAGCGCCGCGCGGTCGATCGCGTCGCGGCCGTTGCCGGCCTCCGCGACGACCGCGAAGTCCTCGACC
>ENA-OWPI01003822-OWPI01003822.1-marine-metagenome-genome-assembly--contig:-NODE-3822-length-12471-cov-3.239309_pt1 | contig 12471 bp, 7 predicted proteins | sample MGYA00238138_ERZ651775 | MGnify/ENA primary metagenome ERZ651775 (study PRJEB26906, sample SAMN06265043) | marine metagenome | isolation source: Helgoland LTER site | place: Germany:Helgoland, sampling...
AGCAAATTGGCTAATTGGTGACAGAATGGCTGTCGAGGACAACCTGAAGGATGAGTTGAACAGAATAAACGAGGAAAACAGCGTTTTAAAGACGCTTGTGAGCGAATTCAAGGAGCAACTGTGCAATTCCCTGGAAGCAAATGAAAACAAAAATGAAAACAACAACAATACCAGCCCCAACTCCCACCAAAAGCAATCGACACCTTGGTCTGCTTCGTCGTTCTCTAATAAGCGCACAAACGGCGGTAGCTTGACTGTGTCTTCGATATCCCACCCAGCAATTTTGTGGAAGGAGCTGGAGCTGGAGCGGAAACGTTCCATCATGTACAGGAAGCAAAGTGAGAGTTTACAGAAGCAGATAGACAAATTGAGAGAAGGCGACATTATGGAAAAAATGGAGCGCACGCACACAATGCTGTTAGAGAAGGTACAATCTCTGACCGAGGAGAACCGTGCACTGACTAACATTCAAAGATTTCAGGAGAAGAGACTCTTATCTGAGGAGTTGTTGGAGCAAGAGTGGCCTGTGAAAATTGCCGTATTGCAGCAAGATCTGAACGCCGCAGAGGATAGCGAATACCGTTCCCGGCAGCTTGCGAACCAATTGCGGAAGAAGGGAATCGAATTGGGGGAGAAAATCAGCAATCTCAAGAACAAAAACAAAACTCTTGTCGAGGACGCTAAGTCCTCCTTTAAGGAGAAGCAGCTTTTGTCAGAGACAGTGAGCAGGAAATTGTACGCCAAGCTAGAAAGCGAAAATGTTCGGTTAGAAGACGACAAAACAAAACTCAGAAACAGCATAAGGGCCAAGAAGAAGGCTGCTGACCGTGACATTGACTTGCTTAAAAACGAGCTCAAGAAGAAAGATGAAGAGATAACTGATCTAAAGAGAAGGCTGGATGACAACCAGAAGGACGCGAGGCAAACTATTCTGAATATGAAAGAGCTGAAGAAGAGTCTTGCTGGTATTGCTGTTGGCAATTGCAAGGTGAAGGAGGTGAAGCAAATGCTTCCTGTTGACGTGAAACTCGATGTAATGGATTTAAGAGCTCTTGAATCCATCTTGCCGGAGGAAATTGACACAGAGCGGACGAATTTTTTGTCGCCTCAACCCCCGCCAAGCGAACTGAAGAAGACTTTTAAGTTCAATGCCACCAGAGAGAAGATGAAGTTGACTTACTGATGCGCTATGCATTTACTGAAAATACTGAAATGTATAAACTAAAACGAAAAAAAGTTGCTATAGCTATAGCTATTTTACAAATATGCGTACAGCAGACTCTAACCGCTGGGTGCAATTTTGCTCCCTTTTGCGCCGCCAATTCGTGGTAGAACCTTTTTGCTTCCTTTGCCGACATCCAGACTCATTTCCAGCCAATTCTCATTAACGGGTGATTGCAAGACAGGAAGGCCAAAATTGTGCTCTGCGCCAACCGTGGCCATGCTCTTGACAGGTGTGATTTGGCTTGCAGCGATGGGAACTAAAGCCGTCTTTTTCGACTTTCCCATCGGCGTCATACTGTCGCCATTGTCACTGCCCACCCTTGCGTTGTTACTGCTGTCGAAAGCGGTTAGGGATGACATAGGCGTGCCATTCTCCTCTCCTCCGCCCTCTTCCTCGCCAAAATCATATCCATTATTGGCCTTGTCTATCTTCTTTTGCTCCTTCTTTACTTCTTTGGCTTCATTCCTATCTTTACTCTCCCTATCTTGTTTCCTTAAATTTACCATGAACTGAACAAATTCGCTCGGATCTATCTCCCCGCTCTCGTCCTCATCAACATCTTTCATCATTTGCGCTAGCTCTTCGTCTGTAGGCGTCTTACCAATGGACTCTAGACCGATCCTGAGCTCCTCTTCCTCAATTGTCCCCCCCCCGTCAAGGTCAAGCATGCTAAAGACCTTACGGAAGGTGTAGATCTCAGCCTCTGACAAGAGTTCGATTTCCTGAATATTTTTGATGTTTTCCTCGATCTCCTGCTCTTCTCGTTGTTGCTCCTGAGCTTCGTCCATGCTAGTTGTTACGACACCGATAAAAAGCGTGAGCAGAACCAGCGCCCCCAGAATAGTAAAGATGACAAAGTAAAAACCGCTGACCCAACCTAAAGGTTTAGGGTTTGTACAGAGAGTCTTCATATCGTCCCACCCGCTGTAACCGTACTGGTCGCAACCGAAGAAATTTATATACATGACGTCTGTCCAGTCCTCCAAAGTGGAGCATCGGAACAACGTGAGCATTGCGGACTGAAGAGTCCCGAAGTGCCAAGGATCATTGTCCTTGAACAAAATCATGCCCAGAATGGCAAACATGTAGAAGACTAAGACCAGAATGATCCCAATAAAACCAATACTAGTGATGCCCATCAGCAACGCATTCACTATGACCTGCAGTTGGGGGAACGCTTTCACAAGCTTCAAGACTCGGAGGAGGCGGAGGAGCCGTAGCATAGCCAGCATCCCCCCCGCGCTACTGTTTGCCAGAGCATAGCTGCCAATAACAATGAGTGTATCAAATACATTCCAACCCGAGCGGAACATTCGAAGAGGGTAAATGTCTTCAGCGATCCACTTGACCAAAATCTCCACCGTGAAGATGTAAAGGATCGCGGAGTCTAACAAGTCCAGAATCTCCTTGTTCCGCGCGTCAAACTCCTTGTCAGTCTGGAGCCCAACCAGCACTCCACAAACAAGAATCACAAATGTGATAAAATTCTGAAACCATTTCTTGTCCCGAAGTTCTGCCATGTAAAAGCTCATTTTGAAGTACATGACGCGAACCGGATGGCCAGTAACCATCTTGCGGTCTAAGCTGATGACGTCTTCCAAGTGTATCCCCTCCCAGATGGAACTCAATAAGCGGCTCATCTGCTCCTGTTCTTCATAAGCGCTGCCCTGTTCTTCCCCAAACCCGAGTGATCCTAAAATTGTTGTGCTAAACGAATTGCTCCTTTTGGCAACTTTTGGTGTCGCCCCATCACTGCTGGAAGAGTTTGCAGATTCTTGTTCGTCAATTTTTTTCTGCATTTCCTGACCAGCCGCCAGCTTTTTCATTTGTTTCTCCTTCATGCGCTGTCTCGTTGCCGCCTCTTGCTCCTCCTTCATTTGATCCATACTCTCCGTCATGCTCATCGTCACAGCTCCGATAAAGAGTGACAACATGACAAGCGCTGAGACTATTATAAAAGAAACCCAGTAAAACGGTGCCAACGCATAGTTAGAGGAGGGGTTCTTACACCAGTAGTCGACATTCAAGTCAGTGAAGGACGGCGAGGTGACATAAGTGGAAGCATAGAGGTCGCAGCCAAATATGCTAATGTACATGATATCTGTCCAATCCTCAAGGGTGGATGCTCGAAAGAGTGTAAGGAGGCTGATCTCAAGAGAACCAAAGTGCCAAGGATCGTTATCACGGAAGACAAACATCCCCAGAATTGCGTAGAGGTAGAAGACGAGGAAGAGCAGTAGGAGGATGTAGCCGATAGACTTGAGCCCACCAGCGAGTCCCATAACGATCATTTGTAGCTGCGGAACTTTTTTGACAATCTTAACCAGTCGTGCTAGGCGCATGAGACGCAGAACAGCAACATTTCCCCCAGTTAGATGTTCCAAGAAAGGCATACACAGCATCACAACAATGAAATCAAAGTTGTTCCATTTCCATTCATCACCTAGCCAGAAACTCCAAATAGCCTGACGAGGGAAAACGACCAATACAAAAGACCCAGAGTGAGGAAAAGGGGGTTGGTTAGATATCGACTACGTATAGGGGCGAGAGGAGGAGGACACACAACACTTACCAAACCCTCACTAAAAATTTTCATTATGCACTCAACCGTAAACGCCCCCAAAATAACCAAATCAGTCATCTTCACGATATTGTTGTCTTCCATTCCCTCGTATGTCTGGATTCCGACGAGCACACCTGCAATGATGATACAAACCAAAATGAAGCCACCAAAATTGTCGCCGTAAGCAACAGATTTAATCACTGCACTTGTTTCCATCCATTTCTTCGATAGAGCATTCCCCGCACAGTCGGGGTCTCGCCATTTATCCTTGACCTTATTTTTTTCCCTCTCCTCTTCCTCCTTTCTGAACTTGGCAAGGTCCTCGGCAGTGATCTCATCTGAATCATTCGATTTGCGCTTCGTGCCCCCAGCGGCAGCCTTAGCTTCCATGGTTTTCTTGGCCGCGTTTCCTCTGGCAGCCATCATGGTTGTCGACGGATTCTAGCACGAACGTAAACGTTCGGCGAAGGGAGTAGGGAAGGTGGGACTAGTTACCCGGGGCAATTTTTTTTTTGTGGAAGGAGTTGTGTGTGTTTAGGGTCCAGGGTTGCTCTGGTTGTTCCGCCAGTCCGGAGGACACACTAGATAGTACCTGGCTGTTGTCGCCAGGGGCGAAAAAATATATATTCTGTCTAAGTTCTCTTCAGGAGTGTTGCCAAAAAGTACCTGCAGCCGCTCGGCCAAAAGCCGGACGAGTTGGGAAAATAAAGACCAATTAAATTGTAACAACAAAACCACCCAAAGGGAAAAGCATCAGACACTTTCTCAAAACCCGAATCCCTCGGCCCTAGGCCCCCCTTTCTGAAAATAAGTAAATTTTTGCCAAGAGCCTTGGGTTCTTGTGGTTTGGTTGAAACCTGCTCTTCACAGTTCGTTCAATGAATCTGATCCTTGGGCATAAGAATTGAAATCGGCAGATGCATCTGCTTGATTGTATCTTCTAATTGCGCGCCCGTCGACGACACCACCGAGAAAGTTTAAAATGCCGACTCGATCATCCTAACAACGACAAAATGAGTAGATTTTACCTAAGATTGTGCAATTGCCCCTTTCTACAATCACGTATATATTTCCTCTACTTAGCCCATTACGTCGACAACTACTCGAAACAATCACAGAGAGCACCGAGCGTTATCAGCTCAGTCAATGTCTCATGAAAGATATTTTTTGTTTTGAGATGGTGATTAGACAATCTCTCACCGACGAGATTAAGCAGTGTGGCCGCTGCAATGATTTGAATCTTCATGTCATTCCCTCCCACCAGATCCAGCATTAGGATCGTGACATTAAGGGCATGCATGATTTCTCTGCTCTTGACTTCTCTTGACATGTTCTGGAGCGTTGATGCAGCACCATTTACCAAATTCGGTCTACACGAGCGCAAAAAGGGAATAAGAACCGGTATTACTTTCGCATCCCGGATTATTGCAATGTTACTACCATCAGCTGATAAGTTGTGCAACAACGAGAGCGCTCGCTCTTTTACCTTGTCGATGTAATGGCACTGAGCCGCCACATTTTCTTTGTTGTCATCACAAAACAACAGAATATCATTTATCCGAGTCATAACCTCCCCCCTTTCGCTCACTACATGGCACATAAACTCCATCCGCCCATCTTTTTCTGTGCACACACTCTGGCAAGCCCCCAAGACGGCAAACAAGACCTCAGCATCCTGGATGCTGATCTTTGTGAATAGCTTAACCAGGTGAAAGATCACTCCTCTCTCAACAATTACTGGTACACTGCCAGAGCTGTGGCAAAGATTCAACAAGACATTACAAACTTCTTTCGCGATTTCTCGGCTGCCTAGAGGGTCCGAAAGGAAAAAAACGATTCTGTCGAAGGCAACAGAACTGTGTGGAGAGAGTAAGATTTGCCTATTTTTTTCGTTCCGGAGTAATATTTTCATACATAGTAATACTTTGTGGAACAGAATTCTGCTTTCTGCCCCCTTTTTTGGTGGGTGATGGGAGAGAAAGGTTACAAGAGGATTAACTGACTGTTCGCCTTGCCCTCCTTTGATCTCTTTATCAACGAAAGAGGCCAGGGCGGATTCTAACTTCTTCAGGTTGAGCTTTGGTTTCTGTATTATTGCCTTGATGACGTCCATCTAAATGTTGAGCGAACCGGTGTTGTAACAAGTATTCTAAAATCCCGCACGGAAACAAACTGACCAAATTTGCCTCGACAAAAATAAAGGTGTCAAGTCATCAATCCAGTTCTTTTTGTATGGTACCATGATACAGCAGTTCTGTCTCACAATCGTTATTGTTGTGTTTCTTCTCTGCTCACCTTGTCAATCCCTGTCCATAATTTCCCCCTCTTCTATCCAAGAAATATACTCAAGCCATCTCCACCTCGTTGTCTCCCTCCCGACATCTGACTTTGTCTGCACCTCGACCGAAACTGAAGAAGCAAACGAACGAATTGCCTGCTACGAGCTCACTGGGTACACTCTTCCTCTGAAAAAGTGCTGGAGGGGGGCAGGGATTTATGGCTCCTATGGTGATGAATACCAGGAAGTTCACCACTCTATAATTCCTCTCCCCCAGAACTCATCACAATCGCTTGATTCAACCTCACCGCCTGCGACAACGATCGCCGTTAATTTTGAGGTCGGTTGTGGGGTTTGGGTCTCTGATGGCATGGTAAAAAATTACCATCAGTCAACTTCCTCGGCCGTCAACAATGTTAGGGTTGTTGGCAACAATAACGCCGAAGAGTGCAACACTTTGAGTCCAGGTATTTCTTCTAAAGTGACTATAATCGAAGCCCTCCCCTTCTTCAATGAGCTCCCCCTCCTGCTTCTCCGTCTTTTGGAAACATCAGATGTGACTGACTACTACTTGATAATTGAGTCTCCCTTGACCCACACTGGCAACCCGAAGGACCTCCATTGGTTAAATCGCACCGTTGAGACAGTAGATCTTTTCAAACCCTACCTTCAAAAGATTATTCCGGTCGCAGTACCCCTACACCTGGTTAACCATCCGAACCTCACCGTCACACAGCGGGAAGAGATTCAGAGAGATTACGTTTTGGACGGCCTCTTAAACTTACAAGTCACAAAAGGCATTGAGCTTACACCAACGAACCACCTTGTGGTCGTATCCGACGCGGATGAGATCGTTAGTCAACGAGGGATGCTCCAGCTTGCAGAGAATAAAGACAAGATTTCGCTGCCGGCTACGTTCCACCTTTCGTGGCACTTTTACTCGATGGAGTGGTTGGTCGGACGTACGAAATGGGGTTTAATTGCGAAGGAAGGCTGCGTCGCAACGACGCTACAGCAAATTGAAGAGAAGGGCGCCAGTCGTCTCCGCAGGAACCTCCGTTATCTTACCTCGGAGAGACTCACCGGTAGCATTATCGATGATGGTTCTGGGTGGCACTTGCAGTCATTCGGTGGGCCTGAGGCTGTGGCAAGAAAGATGAGAGAAACTTGTTGCGAGGCTGAGACTTATGTAGACGGATTCAAGAACGACGAGGAGAGGCTGGGTAGACTGATTCGTGCTGGGGTTCCTTATTACTTGCTTGGGAAGGTAAATGGGGTTGACCACGACCACAGCCTCGGGTTGAATGGTTATGACGTTGACGGAGAAAACTCGGATCTTCCACTGGGGGTGGAGAAAATGGGGCGCCAGTTTTGGGAGGGTTTTTTGTTTGCGTCTCTTAGTGACGACGGCACCAACAATTACCAAATCGACAGATACATGATCGAGCAAGACATCTTCAGAACAATGGAAAAAAACAGCAATTCATTCGCAATGGATTGGTGGGATGTTGACGCTCCATCTTCGTCGTCTCTGAGGGGAATGAAAAAATATGAGGTGAAAGGGATCTGCGGGAAGGTGGACGATAAGTCTGTGAAAGACGGAGTAGAGAGCATAATAGGGGAGATTGAACAGCAAACAGTTGACGTCATGCGGGGAAAATTCGAGGTCTTGTGCGAGGGAATGGTTGACGGCACGGAAGTCAAAGTGGAAATCGTTCATGACGAGACTAGGTTTATCGAAGTAAATTTCAATGGCAAGATGTATATCATCAAGATAGACCCAGGTGATGATTGTGAAGCATTGGGGAAGTACCACTGCGATAATATTGGCTTGAACGAAGAGCAATGTAAGGAAGTTGTAGAAATGATGGAGAGCAAGAAACCGTCGTCGTTAAGGTAGATGTGTCTTTTTTGCGCGCAAAGTTCTTCAAATATTGCTATCATCAGTATTATCACAGAGTTTTCTACTTTCTTGTACTTCGAGTTGTTACAGTTTCACTATCGCCACCAGCATAACCTAAATCAGTCGCCATGTGTGTGCTGGAGGGGGCAGGGGCGTCAACCGTAGTATTTATTCTTTCTCCGAGCTTGGAAAAGTCTTTTTTCCCCGGTGGTGTCCAAGACCTCCTTTTCGCTGGTCCATCCCTAGCCCCACCTACAGCAGTCCTTCCCCGAACGGGCGTGTGAATTTTCCCCCCATCTTTACCTCTCCTTCGAACTACCTCTTGGTAGATTTCTTCGTCGCTATCATCGCTGTCGACCTGTTGCGAGTAGGTCGGTTTGAGAGCTAACACTTCTCTCTTCCGATCATTTTCGACCTTGCGTCGCCGACGAATAATTTTGTCGGCATGTGTTTCTTTTTTGGACGGAGGAGGAGGAGCAACAACTGGGGCAACAACTGGGGCAACAACTGGGGCAACGACTGGAGGAGCATTTGGAGCAACGATGGAACTCAGGTCCACGCTACTAATTGCCGACGTTTCTCTGTCTTTATCACTCTTTTTCTTCGCCTTTTTATATTGCGCGTGAAGTTGATCACTGAGCTGCTCCTGTTGCATCCGCAACATATTTTCTTGATGATGCAGGAGTGTTTTGGTAGTCTCTTTCATCTGCGCTTTGACTTCTCTAGAGATCATTTGGCTAGTATCTGCCGCGGACATGACTGCATCGCTAAAAATTCCTGTTTCGTCAATGTTGTTGTTGTTGTTGTTGTTGTTGTTGTTGTTGTTGTTGTTGTTGTTGTTGTTGTTGTTGTTAGGGTCTCTTACAGTGTTACTTTCTTGCCCTTGGAAACTATTCTCAAGAACAAGACCCCGTTCTTTGTTTCTTTCAATGTCAACTTGCATTTCTTTTAACGCGGAGTTAAGCTTGGCTTCCAATTCGCCCACACACTTCAAAACGTTCTCTCCAATATTTTCGCTCAAATTGAGCCATCTCTCTCCCATATCTTTAACAGCAGAATCGATCACACCTAGCTCCTTCGTAATAAGTTCGATATTTTCTTCCACTATGCCTCCCGCACGATCATGTTTGTGGAGTAATGCAGCGTGATCTTTCAGTAGCTTGCGCTGCTCGCGCTGGTGCGAAAGCACCTCTTCCATATCGTCCATTATATCTGCTATGCTATTATTGATCTGATTCGTTTGGTAATTGTTGTTTATATTGAAATGAGGTGCTCGGCGCTCCCGGTCGCTGTCGTCACAGTCATTCCACCAGTTATTTTTTCTGTCGTCAATTTCGCTTTTGTTGCTGGTGTGGCTGTTATTGCTGATGTTGACATTTTCATTGTTTCCAACGCTCCCCCCACTAGCAATTATCGTTTCCTGGTACAAACCTTGAATCCCGCTTATTTGTTCCTGAGAAACTTTCGCCTGCTTGGCCAGCGCACTGAGCATCCTGTTCTCCATCAGACTATTCTCATGCTTCAAGCGGGAAATCTCAGCATCCAGCCGCGATACGTTCTCCGCGTGGTTTCTCTCCATTTTTTCAAATTTAGATCCGAACTCTTGTTTCATTGTATCTGAGCTCTGCACAAATCTCTCCTCGGCTTCTTTCAACTTCTCGTCAAACATCTTCTCCATCTCTGTCATCTTCTGGCTCATTTTCTGGGCATTCTTACCCTCAGATAGGATATTTTTCTCCGTCTCGGAGATTCTGCTCTCTAATTTCGCCTCAAACTGGTCTCTATTTTTATTCACGTGGTTCATATGCTCACTAACTCCGTTGATGAGCTTCATAGTTTCCTCCTTGCCATTCTCCTTATTTATGGCATCATGAAAGCCACCTACCATGCCCTCTACGGTACATAACCGCTCAGTAAGGCGACTAACAGAAGCTTTTGTATCTTCTCCCCACCTTTCGCTAAAGGACTGGGACAGCCGAGCGATCTTACTCATATTGCTGATCCGCTCGTCACACTTGCTCACTCTCTCGTCCACTTCATTCATTCGCCCTTCTAGTGTCGAGTGTGACATCAAAGAAGTAGTAACCCTGTCGAGCTGAGCTTCAAGATAATTGAGATACTGCCCGCGATCAGTGAGAATAGCCTTTGTTGAGGAAGAGATAAAATTGGGGTCAGAGGGCATGTTGCGAGCTCTATTGAAAGTGTCTGCATATGACTTTCCAACCCCTGCATCATCTTCGGGGTGTAGCATCGGCACTCGATAAGTAGTATAATGCCCAAAGAGACTTTTTTTGTCCGAAATGTTAATAAAGAGCGCGAGAAAATACTTCTTTGGCTTTATAAGTTCGTTTGTTTTTTCGTTTTTTTTTTTCTTCAAAGAAACGCCCTTAAACTGTCAAAAAGCAAATCACCTCAAATCCGTTGTTAATTTGCTACAACATACTTCCCTCCGCCGTTTAGGAAGGGAATAGGGTTTTAAACTACACTGAGAAAATCCACCATTCTCTTCTTTTTCTGACGTCAACAATCATGGCGACTAGGATGGAGAATTTCTTGTCTTTGGTACGTGAGCAAGCTTTTCACGAAGAGATGTGGATATGGGGTGTATGCGGGCTCTCTGGTTTCTTTGCAATGAACATTATGTGCTATTACTTTGAATCCAACAAGATGTTTGAGGAGTTCAGGATCCAGCCCTACAAACCTAATGGGGGACACATGCAGGAGTGGGGCAAGGCCATGAAGCTGTCGCTTTGGAACTTGCTGATTATTTCACAACCTTTGCAATTCTTGACTGGTTGGTGGTGGAAAACCCACACAGATGGACCAAATCTTGAATTTACTTGGGGTCTTGCTGCCTATCAGCTTCTTGGCTGTGTTGTTTGTATTGAAGTTTGGTTTTATTGGACGCATCGGCTCTTGCACCAGTCGTTCTTCTACAAGCATGTACACAAACTACACCACACATTTACATACCCATCCGCGCCTGCGGGTATGTACGCCCATTGGTTTGAATTCATGCTGGGTAATCAGGGTGGTGTTGTTCTGGGACCCGCTGTGATGGGAGCCCACCCCTATGTGGTTCGGTTTTGGTTTTTCTTGACTCTATTCCAGGTGTGCTACACGCACAGTGGATTTGATGGTTTTGCGGAGTGGATGCGAGCCGACAATCTGTTTGGAAAGGGATCTGCCGAGCACCATGACATGCATCACGAGTATTTCAACTGCAACTATGGTGTCTTGGGTGTGATGGACTATTTGTTCAAGACCACCGCAGAGGATTACGCTTTCGACAAATCCCACGAGAAGAAAATGCAGAAGTACAAGGCCGAGAAAAAGAAGACAAAGTGATTAAAGGCTAAGTTCTTCCTGCTTTTTTCATGGGGAATATGTGTGACTAGACGATTTTAGGAATAATGTGGGCACTAATTGTAACTTTTGGGAGGAATGTAATTTTGCGATCGAAAGTCCTTTTTTTGTCATTAGATATTATGTCCTTCATCTTTATTGTGCTTCACCATCTCAACTGCGGTGTTTCCATTCGTCTCAGCTGCAACTTCACACATCACAGCTGCGCCGTGAGGTGTGAAGTTGCCACTCACCCCGTTGAATTTTTCCTCCACAAGCTTCCCATATTTGCTCTCTGTCCTATTCTTGCCGCACTTGTAGCCAAAAATGCAACCAACAACAACAACAAATACCAAAAACAAGAGCCCGATCGTGCTGTTGATGAGGACCCCATCTCCAATATTTCTGTTGGCTTCACGAACGTCGATCCCTTCATTTGTTATCAATTGTGGAATCGTCCCCTCATGACCGTTGATCTTCAACACGAACACGTCGCTGTTGCCCATACCCTTGGCGAACATCTCACCGCGCGTGTTCCCTGCAATAATGACGTCGCCGTTAGGATCCACCATGATCCCTCCCATGCTCCCAAGCCTATTGTCTGTCATCACAGCTTCGTCTTCTTTGGTCCCAATTTGACTCTTCCACCTGACGTCGCCATTCACGGTGTTTAAGCTCAGGGCAAACAAGTCATACCCGCCTTTTCTGTCACTGGCGACACCTGTCATTGCACCCATAGTCATCCCCGTAATGAAGACGCTGTTGCTTCCCCTATTTTCAACTGCACACCCCATGGGAAAGTCTTCACGTTCAGACGAGTAAGTTTCCCTCCAAGCGACCGAAAGATCGGCTCCAAGCAATTTCGAAGCAAAAGCGTCAACTGTATCACTCCCTCGCGTGAAACCAACGGCGAAAACGTTTTCATTATTATCTAAACAAACTCCACTGATGTGCTGTCCTGCGATCAATCTGGTAGAAATAGATGAGGCTCCTGTAGATTTATCCAATTTGGTCAAGAATCCCGTTTCCACGAGCGATTCATCTGCATCTCCACCCATCAAGAGGCCGCAGGCACATGCGTGCGCGGTCGCGTCTTTGCGCGCCCGCCAGGCCTGCCAGAACGCCTGCTGCAACTCGGAAAAACTGCCGCACGGCGT
>ENA-OWPI01003826-OWPI01003826.1-marine-metagenome-genome-assembly--contig:-NODE-3826-length-12463-cov-3.176490_pt1 | contig 12463 bp, 13 predicted proteins | sample MGYA00238138_ERZ651775 | MGnify/ENA primary metagenome ERZ651775 (study PRJEB26906, sample SAMN06265043) | marine metagenome | isolation source: Helgoland LTER site | place: Germany:Helgoland, sampling...
ACAGCCCAAAATTGTTAATTTATAACCCATTTATTCTTGATTTTTTTTTGTTTAACAAGTACTTCATTAAAGTAGTGAGGTTAATTAAAAATACATTTGGGAGTATGATCGGGTAAACTATTTAAATAAATCTCTTTCTATAGCTTCCATTTCTAAAATATCTTCTGCTTCTCCAAGTGTTGGAGTTATATTTAAGAGTTCTGGAATTTTGTCGATATCTATTCCATTCTTTACGACAACAAATGATTTATTATTTATTTTTTGAATTTTAGTAGTCTCTAAAAAAAATGAAATATTTTTCTTCTTCATATTAAAGTCTTCTGAAAGGATAACTATTATATGATTGGAATTAATTTCGCCAAATCTTTTTTCGAATTCAATAAATGATGATTCTTGAAGTTTAATCAAATTATACTGATTCTTTTCTAAAACTTCCATTATCTTTTTATTTGTTGAGCCAGTAAATAAATTACAGCCATTCTGACTGCAACTCCATTCTCAACTTGATTTAAAATAATTGATTGGTTTGAATCAGCTACTTCACTTGTGATCTCAACCCCTCTATTTATTGGTCCTGGATGCATTATGGTAATTTTTTTTCCAAGATTGTCAAGAATTTCATTATTAATTCCAAATAGTTGGGTGTATTCTCTAGTTGAGGGAAAATATTTAACATCCATTCTTTCGTGTTGAACTCTCAGTACATTTGCAACATCGCACCATTCAAGGGCTTTTTGGATATTGGTTTCTACCTTAACACCTAGACTTTCTATATGTTTTGGAATGAGAGTAGTTGGGCCACACACTTTTACCTCTGCTCCCTGAAGTTTTAATGCAAAAATATTTGATAGAGCTACTCTAGAATGAAGAACATCTCCAACAATTACAATTTTCTTACCTTTCAAACTCCCCAATTTTTCTTTGATTGAATAGCTGTCTAATAAGGCTTGTGTTGGGTGCTCGTGAGTTCCATCTCCAGCGTTAATTATTTTTGCATCAATATGTTTAGATAAAAATACTCCAGCTCCAACATTTGGGTGTCTCATAACAACTATATCTACTTTCATTGCTAAGATATTGTTAACAGTATCTATTAATGTTTCCCCCTTTTTTACAGAAGATTGACTCGCTGAAAAATTAATAATGTCGGAAGAAAGCCTTTTTTCAGCCAATTCAAATGATAGTTTTGTTCTGGTACTGTTTTCAAAAAATAAATTAGCAATTGTAATGTCTCTAAGAGAGGGTACCTTTTTTATAGGTCTATTGATAACCTCTTTAAAATGATTTGCAGTTTCAAAAATCAGGTCGATGTCATTCTTGTTTAGGTATTTAATTCCTAATAAATGTTCTACACTTAACTGCTTCATAATTATTTATTCTCTAAGTAAATTCCGTCTTTATTATGTGATTCTTTCCAATGCACAATTACTTTTTCTTTATCTATTGCGTCTACTTGTCTTCCTTTATAATTAGGTTGAATAGGTAAATGTCTACTGAACCTTCTATCTATTAAAACCAATAGTTCAATATTTTTAGGCCTTCCATAAGATTGTATTGCAGTTAAACCAGCTCTGACACTTCTTCCAGAAAACAAAACATCATCTATTAAAACAACATTTTTATTTTCAATCAAAAAATCTATTTGAGTATTGGTAGCTTCAAGAGGTTCATCTCTTCTTCTAAAGTCATCTCTGTAAAAAGTGATATCTAATAAACCGAGATGTATATTTTCCACATGGTAATCATTTGTTAAAATACTAGCCAATCTTTTAGCCAAGAAACTTCCTCTAGGCTGAAGGCCAATTAGCGCTGTATTTGAAAAATCATTGTGGTTTTCAATTAACTGACAAGCTAATCGATGGAGTATTATTTCTATTTCTTTTGAGTTTAGTAAAACTTTTTTGCTCATGAGAAATGTATCAATTTAGCCTTTAGACGCTAAACTATCACAAAAGTAGTATAAAATATACGATAAGCAAAATTTAAAGCCTCAAATCAAATTTAGTATGTATCCTAGATTGTTAATTAAATTGTTGAAAACAAAAGTTGACTTTTACACATATAGAAATAATGAATGTTAAATTTAAATTATAATTCAAATCATTAATGCGTATGTCATTGTCTAAGTTTGAATCAATGCTAAAAACAAATAGCATTTATTTTTTTGATTTGGTAGAGTTTGAAGAAATTATCCTTCACTACCTAGATACAGGAAAACACTCCCTTGCTAAAAAAGCCGTAAAACTTGGCTTAGAACAGCATCCAACATCCGTTGACTTAAAATTACTCGAAATAGAAATCTTAATCTTTGACAATAAATTAGAAAAAGCTTCACAGAAATTGAGAAGAATAGAGTTGTTAGCACCAGACAATGATGAGGTTTATATTCAAAAAGCAACGATACTTTCAAAAAATGGAAGTCATGAAGAAGCTATTAAAAATTTAAAGGTAGCTTTAATACATTCTGTAGAGAAAGCCGATGTTTGGTCTTTGATGGGAATGGAATATCTCTATTTAGATGATTTTGAAAAGGCTAGATTAAATTTCGCAAAATGTATAGATGTAGATTTTGAAGATTATTCCTCTTTGTATAACGTTGTTTATTGTTTTGACATGGAGAAAAATCATGACAAAGCAATTGTTTTTTTAAATAAATATTTAGATAAGAATCCCTACAGCGAAGTTGCATGGCATCAATTAGGACGTCAATATTTTGTGCTTGACAGATTTTCTGAGGCTCTAACATGTTTTGACTATGCTGTTTTAATTGATGAATCTTTTATTGGGGGGTATTTAGAAAAAGCTAAAACCTACGAACAATTAGGTAAGTATGAAGATTCAATTAAAAACTACATGCTAACTCTTGAATTAGACGACCCAACTGCTTTTGCTTATGTTAGAATTGGTGAATGTTACCGAAAGTTAGGAGATTTAGAATCTGCTATCCGTTTTTATAAAAAATCTGTGCATGAGGATCCCTTTTTAGATAAAGGATGGATACTGTTAACGGAAGCTTATTATAATCAAAAAGATTATCAAAAAGCACTGTATTATATTGTTAAAGCATTAAAAATTGATGACTATAATACCTTTTACTGGAGAAAATATTCAGATATAAATATCAAATTAAATTCTTTTAAGGAGGCTATAAAAGGGCTTGAAAAATGTCTAGAACTAAACGATTGCTCTTTAGAAATATACACTGCCTTATCAGATGTATTAGTACATGTAGGAGATTTTAATGATGCAGTTAAGATTTTATTCTCAGCACAAAAGCATTACAGCGATAGTTCTGAAATTGAATATAGACTTTCAGGACTATGTATGACTCTATTTAAAAAAGACGATGCGCTCAATCATTTAATTAAGGGGATGAAAATAAATTATGGTCAGCATATTATAATTAAGGAGCTTTTCCCGCTGGTATTTCAGAATCCTGACGTACAAAAATTATTACTTAATTATAAAAAAGCAACAGAATAGTTCTTCCATAACAATCTTCTTATATTATTAAAACTATAAATATATTTGGTTTTTTATTTGGGACTTTAGTTTCTCTTTTTCAACTATATTCGTTGGTGTAAATAAATTAAGTATGAAAAGATCGTTAAAAGAGTATGTTGTTATTTCCCTCAAAGGAATGGCTATGGGAGCAGCAGATGTAGTCCCCGGAGTTTCTGGTGGAACAATTGCGTTTATCTCAGGAATTTATGAAGAACTACTAAATTCTATCAGTAGTTTTAATTTCAGTTTAATAAATGTTTTTAAAAATGAGGGTTTTAAGTCTGTTTGGATTAAGGTAAACGGTAATTTTTTAGTATCTCTTTTTGTTGGAATTTTAATTAGTGTACTATCACTGGCCAAATTAATAGAATCGATGTTGGAAAATCATCCAATAGTAATTTGGTCTTTTTTCTTTGGCTTGGTGTTAGCCAGTATAATTTATATAGGTAAGCAAATTACCAAATGGACCAAGGGTAGTGTTTTATGCTTAATTCTTGGAGCCATATTGGCTTTCTATATTACTACATTAAATCCAATGGTATCAGTAAATTCTTCACCTTGGTTTTTGTTTTTCGCAGGAATGATAGCAATTTGTGCAATGATTTTACCTGGAATTTCAGGTTCTTTTATTTTGGTTCTTCTTGGGGCTTATAAACCCGTATTAAATGCACTAAATACGAAAGATTTTGTGAGTATTATTATATTTTTAGTTGGTGCTGTATTAGGATTGTTATCATTTTCAAAAATTTTAAAGTGGTTATTTTCAACATATAAAAATTATACATTAGCAACTTTAACAGGTTTTATTATAGGTTCTTTAAATAAAATTTGGCCATGGAAAGAAACTATCTCATGGAGAACTAATTCAAAAGGAATGGAGGTTCCATTTAATACAGCCAGTGTTTCTCCTTTTTCATTTGAGGGAGATAATCAATTATTAATATCCATTTTTTTGATGTTAATTGGTTTTGGATTAATTATACTGTTAGAAAAATTAGCCATTAAAAAAGACTAATGTATAAAGAAAGAACTTTTAAAGATAAATTAACTCTTTTTTTTAAAGGCTTACTTATGGGTGCCGCTAATAAAGTTCCTGGGGTTTCAGGAGGAACAGTGTCATTTGTTTTAGGGTTTTACGAAGAATTAATTTATTCTTTTCAAAAAATAAATCTCAAAGCTTTAAAATTGCTTTTAAATGGTAGGTTTAATAGTTTTTTCAAATACACAAATTCACAATTTATATTGATCATAATTTCTGGAAGTATTTTCAGTTATTTTACGATCTCTTTGATTTTAGATTTTTTTCTTAGAAATTATGAACTATATGTATGGAGTTGGTTTTTCGGAATGATTTTAGGGTCTATATTCTACATAGCTAAAGACTTTGAAGATTGGAATTTTAAAAGTTTTAGTTTTTTAATCTTAGGGGCAATCTTGGGTTTGTCAATAAGTTTTTTGACTCCAGCTGGAGAAAACAATAACTTATGGTTTGTTTTTTTATGCGGTATAATTGGAGTTTCTGGAATGACACTTCCCGGTCTTTCGGGTTCTTTTATTCTTATTTTACTTGGAAATTATGTCTTGTTATTAGTAGATTCAGTAAATATTTTATCAAGTGTTTTAAAAGATATAATTACTTTTAATTTTAATTTTTTACACAATCCTGTTAAAATCTATTATCTAAAAATTATTGGAGTATTTACATTAGGTTCAGCATTTGGATTGGTTACACTTTCTCATGCTCTAGGGTATGCTTTAAAGAGATGGCACCAAATTATAACAGCAATTATTATAGGATTTATAACTGGTTCCTTAGGAATAGTTTGGCCTTGGAAAGAAAAGGTTTTTAAATCTGAAAATGGACAAATTTTAGTGGATCAAAATGGTGATATGATCATTGAAAATTACCGTAGATTTATCCCAAACATTAATGACACTAGTACATGGTTGGCTATCATGTATGTTTTATTTGGAATAAGCTTAATATTAGTGATAGATTATTATGGAAGAACAAGAAAGATTAAATAACATATTTTTTGGATTAATAGGAAAGAATATATCATACTCTTTCTCTAAAACTTATTTTTCAAAAAAGTTTAAAAATCTACAATTATCAAATTCTGAATATTTAAATTTTGATCTCAAAAGGATTGAAGATTTTTCTACCATTATTCATAAATTTAAGGGGTCTTTAAGAGGATTAAACGTAACTATTCCGTATAAATTGTCAATTTTTAATTATGTAGATCATGTAGATGAAACTGCAAAAAAAGTAGGAGCAATTAATACTATTAAATTTGCTACTAATGGGAGTCTTGTTGGATATAATACAGATGTTTTTGGATTTGAAAATTCATTAACACCTATTTTGAAAAAGCATCACAATAAAGCTCTAATACTTGGAACAGGTGGGGCATCCAAAGCTGTTTCGTATGTTTTTGAAAAATTAAATATTGAATATTTTAAAGTTTCTAGAAATCCTAAAGATGCTCTTCAAATATCCTATGATGACATCACAAATGATTTATTGAGTAAGTATACAATCATAGTTAATTGTTCACCGGTTGGAACATTCCCAAATATAAATGACAAACCTACTATTCCTTACCATTTTTTGACAGATAAACATTTATTATATGATTTAATATACAATCCAACAGAAACAGCATTCCTGAAAGAAGGAAAAAAACAACTTACTCAAATAAAAAACGGTTACGAAATGCTTGAACTTCAGGCAGAAGAATCATGGAGAATTTGGAATAATTAGTTTTTTAATCAGTTTGATATTTTTTTGTTGTTTTAGAATACATCGTTATCTTTAGGCATATTATTTAGGAACCTTAAACATTGTATATATGTTAGAATCAAAAGATGATAAAATTAAATCATCAGAAAACAAAGAGCCAATTGCAAAGTCTTCAAAGACAAAAAATAAAAAACACACCAATACTAAAGAGTCTGTTAAAAAACCTGTAGTAAATGAAAAACTTACAGACCCTACTGAGTTAGATAATGTATCTGATCAAAAGGACGAAATAGTAGTTGAAGAATCATTAGACTCAGCTAAAGCTATTAAAGAAGACTCTGATTCCAAAGAAGAAATCGTAAATACCCAAGATACTTCGGTGATAGATCACGAAGATAATAATTTAGAAGATGTAGCAAAAGAAGATGTGGCTAAAGAAGATGTAGAAAAAGAAAAACCTGCTCTAGAGGAGGTGATTATAGCATATGATAAATTATCTCTTGAAGAATTAGCTGATTCACTAGAAAAGCTCCTAGAAACTCAGAAAGTACAGCATATTAAATCAACTGCAGAGGCAATTAAAAGTGCCTTTAATATTAAGTTTGGATCACTTTTAGCGGAAAAAAAAGAAGCTTTTTTAGCTGAGGGTGGTAATACTATAGATTTTCAATATTCTAGTCCTGTTAAGTCTAGATATAATAAACTACTTTCTGTTTATAAGAAAGACAGAGATGCATACTATTCTAATTTAGAAAAACAATTAAAAGAGAATTTAGAGAAGAGACTTCAGTTAATTGAAGAATTGAAATCATTGATAGAAAATGCTGATACAAAAACTATGTATAAATCTTTTAGAGATATACAGAGTACTTGGAGAGCTATTGGACCAGTTCCAAAAACTAAATATAATGACACTTGGAAAATATTTCATCACCATGTAGAACGTTTTTATGACTTACTGCATTTGAGTAATGATTTTAGAGATTTAGATTTTAAAAATAACTTAGAGGAGAAATTAAAATTAATTCAAAAAGCAGAGGATTTAGCTGAAATTGAAGATGTAAATGTAGCATTCAAAGAATTACAAAAACTTCATAAGCGATGGAAAGAAGATGTTGGGCCAGTTGCAAGAGAAATGAGAGATGAAGTGTGGGAAAAATTTAGTGCTGCTACCAAAATAATTCATGACAAAAGACATGGCCATTTCAGGGGTATGAAATCTCAATATGGTGCTATAATTGAAGCAAAAATGTTAGTGATTGACGAAATATTAAATTTCGATTCTTCTCAAAACAAAACTCATAATGATTGGCAGAAAAGTATAAAATCTATTGAACTGTTAAGAAAAAAATATTTTGATGCAGGAAAATTGCCATACTCAAAAAGTGAAACTATATGGTTAAAGTTTAAGGATGCTACCAAGCAGTTTAATCATGAGAAAAATAAATTTTATAAACAAGAGAAAAAGTCACAACAACACAATTTGCAAGAAAAACTTGATTTGATAAAGTTAGCTGAATCTCTTAAGGATAGTGAGGAATGGGAGACTACAACTAATACTTTCAAGAAAATTCAATCTGATTGGAAAAAAGTAGGTCATGTACCCAGAAAATTTTCTGATGACTTATGGAAAAAATTTAAAGCAGCTTGTAATCACTATTTTGATAGGTACCACAAACAAAAAAATACACTTAGCGATGAGGATAAAGAGATTTTAGATAAAAAAGAAGCATTTTTTCAAAGTCTAAAACCAGAAGATTATTCAACTAAAGCCACTGTTACTAAATTAATGACGGAGTGGAATCAGTTTGGAAGTACTTCAAGGAATTCTAGATCTTTGGATGTTAAATTTAATAAGTTTGTTGATCTTGTTTTGTCTAAATTGTCTATTGGTAAAGATGAAATTGCGTTATTAAAGTTTAAAAATGTTATAAATGGATATTTGGCAAAAAATGATACAAGAAAACTTAATTCAGAGGTTATTTTTATTAGAAAGAAAATTGATGAAGCAGTCCGAGAAATTCAGCAACTTGAAAATAATTTAAGTTTTTTCTCCAATGCCTCTGATGATAATCCTCTTGTGAAAAATGTTCATACTAATATTAATAATTTTAAGAAAAGTTTGAGTGTCTGGGAAAATAAACTTTCCTATTTGAGATCATTAGATTACTAACATCTAGTAAATTTTATAAAAAAAACTCGAACTGTAATATAGTTCGAGTTTTTTTTATGTCATAAGTATATTTTTAAGAAAAAAGGCTGTCAATTTTTTCTTTTTCTTCAGCCGCTAAACCTGCATCAATTAATATACGTCCGCTATGTTCGTCTATTGTGATTTTTTTCCTATTAGCAATTTCTAGTTGGATTTGTGGCGGTATGGTAAAGAAAGACCCTCCAGAAGCTCCTCTCTCAATAGATACAACCGCTAATCCATTCTTTACTTTATTTCTTATTCTAGTGTAGGCATTTAACAAATGTGCATCTATAGATTCAGAAAATTCTTTTGATTTATCTAATAAAATTTTTTCTTCTTTTTCTGTTTCTTTTAGAATAGAGTCTAACTCTGCTTTTTTATGATCTAAATGAACTTGTTGCTTGTCTAACTTTTCTTTAGTTGAAGCTATGATTTCATTTTTTTGCTCAATTTTTACTTGAAATTCTTTGATTCTTTTCTCGGATAATTGAATTTCTAATTCTTGGTATTCTGTTTCTTTAGCTAAAGAGTCAAATTCTCTGTTGTTTCTAACATTTTTTTGTTGCTCTTCGTATTTTTTCATTAACGTATTAGATTCCTCAATCGCTATCTTTTTATTATTGATATCAGTTTCTAAATTCGTAACATCTTCAGATAAATTAGAAAGCCTAGTATTTAATCCTGTTACCTCATCTTGAAGATCTTCAACCTCTAAAGGTAATTCACCTCTAACATTTCTAATCTCGTCTATTCTAGAGTCTATTAATTGTAAGTCATAAAGTGCTCTTAACTTTTGTTCAACACTAACTTCTTTCTTCTTTGCCATGTTTATAAATAATAAATTGGATTCGTACTTTTTTCTGATAAAATGACTGCAAAACTAGTGAATTTTTTTGTAAGATACTCAACCAAAAGGTTTTTTGTAAACTGTTCACTTTCATAATGTCCTACATCTATCAATAAGATTTTATCTTCAGCTTTAAAAAAATCATGGTACTTGAAATCAGCACTTATATACGCATCAGCTTTTTTATGAATTGCATCTGCTATGGCAAAGCTCCCCGACCCACCGAGAACAGCCACTTTTTTTATATGTTTTCCTGTTTTACTAGAAAAACGAATTCCATTAGTTTTAAAAGTTTTTTTAGTAAAGGTTAAAAAATCATCTTCAAGCATTGGTTTGGGCAAATCGCCAATCATTCCCATTCCAATAGTACTATCTTCTTTAGGAAGCAGTATGCTATAGTTTGTTAAACCTAATACCTCACACATTTTTGCACTTACACCAATTTTACTATTATCTAATGCTGTATGAGTGGCATAAATAGCAATATTATTTTGAATAGCTTTCAAGACTACTCGTTCTACATATGAGTTTCCATTAATTTTTTTTAACCCACTAAAAATTATTGGATGAAAGCTAATGATTAAGTTGCAATTTTTTTTAATAGCCTCATCTATAGTTTCTTCTAGAGTATCTAATGTCACCAGAACTCCCTTTACTTCTGTAGTTTCATTACCTATTAATAAACCCACATTATCAAAATCTTCTGCCTGATTTAGTGGAGCTATTTTTTCTAAATAGTCACTTATGTTTTTTATGGTCATACTCATTTTATTTCTCAAGGTTGTTTCATTAAAATTGTCTATGTCTAAAGTAAAACTCTCTTACAAATCTAATTAAATAGAAATTCAACATTCTCAAAGTTACTATTTTAATTCAAAATTGTCTGAATTACCATGGTAACTTTTTTCAAATTAGTAGATAAAAAAAAGAAGAAAAATTTTGTTGTATTTTCGTGCTAATATCGCACTTTCAGGATTTTCATTAAAAATATATTTTGTGAGTTTATTTCGATTTTTATTGTTTCCTTTAACTCTCTTGTATGATTTTGTTACAAGAATTCGTAATTATTTTTACGATGTTGGTTTCTTTAAATCCAAGAGTTTCGACATTCCTGTCATTGCTGTTGGTAATTTGAGTGTTGGAGGAACAGGAAAAACACCACAAATAGAATATTTGATTAAACTTTTACAAAATGATACTAAAGTAGCGGTTTTAAGTAGGGGTTATAAAAGAAAAACCACCGGATTTGTTTTAATTAACGATGCTCATACTTCACAAGATGTTGGGGACGAGCCCCTTCAATTTTTTAAAAAATTCCCAAAAATATGTGTAGCAGTTGACGAAAATCGTGTAAACGGTATTCAAGAACTTCAGAAAAAATACCCACTTGATTTAGTTTTGTTAGATGATGCATTTCAGCACAGAAAAGTGAAGGCTAACTGTTATATTTTATTAACAAAATTTGATGATTTATATTCCGATGATTATGTTTTGCCTACTGGAAATTTAAGAGAAAGTAGCGGGGGTGCTAAAAGAGCTCATATTATTATAGTGACCAAATGTCCAATTGACCTGTCTCTAGCAAAAAAACAAGACATCAAAAGAAAATTAAAAGTAACATCAAAACAGCATGTCTTTTTTTCTACTATTAGTTATCATAACAAAACCTCAGGCAACCAAAATATACCATTGAAGACTTTGAGTGATTACGAAATAGTATTACTTACTGGTATTGCCAACCCAACACCATTGGTTTCATTTTTAAAAGCAAAGGATAATAAAGTTCATCACTTAAAATATTCAGACCATCATCAATTTACTGCAAAAGAAATAGATGTTATCACAGCAAAGTATTCTTCAATAACCTCAGAAAAGAAAATACTTTTAACCACTGAAAAAGATTATATGAGATTATCTGACAAGATTTCTTCATTAAGTTATCTAAAGATGTCTACAAATTTTGAAAAGAATGATCACTTTGATACTTTAATCAGATCTTTTTTTAAAAAGAACCAATTTTAAGGTCTTTTATGGTGTTCTAGCATTCAGATGAAATAAAAGTTATGGGCTACCCATCTTCTTACTACTTGTGATTTTTAGGAAATTCAGCCATGACAGTTTTTCCTTTTTTTATGTCTTTCCAGTGTTTTTCTTCAAATTTTAATCCAATGACTCCACAGGTACTAACATGAGTTATTGGCTTGCTCCCATATTTATTTACAAAAGTATTGATTCCATGGTCATGACTAAAAATAATAGCTGAATCAAAACTGTTATCAAGAGCTTTTACAGTTTTTACTAAATAACCATCACTAAAGCTGTACAATTCTTTTTTAATTTTAAGATTTGAAAAAGGGTAATTAAAGTTTTGACAAAAAATAACGCTCGTATGGAGTGCTCTGTTGGCAACACTAGAAATAAAGACATCGGGCTTTTTAATTTTCTTAGATAAACCTTGCCCTCTATAGTCTGTATGTACGATCAAACCAGAATTAGCAACAAATTTCCCATGACTCCAAGTTTCTATATAGCAAAAGCCAGCGAATACATCACCTTCTAGAGCAATAATGGCGTTTCCGTTTTCCATTTTCTTGCTGATGTACTCCGGAGTTCTTCGGGCAATTCCTGTACCCCGATCCTTGGCCGACTCGTCTATACAGAGACTAATGGTTTTTGCAAAATGAATATGTGATGAGTTGGCAATAACGATTTTCATTATTGTAGTTTTTAATTGTAAAAAAAAAGAATATAAGTTTTGAGATTGAAACCGGACGCACCTGAGTTCCCTAAAGAAAAGCACCCCTAGGGGCGACGGAAGCATACACGAGGAAACCTGCGGTTCATAGGAACAGGCATTGTGTTTGTATATGTATTGTTTTCTTTCATAAGAGGAAGCAAAGTTGGATCATTCAATTCAGAATACCAAACTTTATGTGATTTTTTCGAAATTCTCAAAAAAGATTCGTTTTGTCTTAGTTTCATGTATTTTTGCCCTGTGATCAATCGTTTTAAATTACATATCGCCAATAAATTCGAAAATTTCAGGAATTGATTTAGGAACAAACTCTATCGATTGGGCAATAGTTGAAAATAAAAAAAATAAATAATTGTGAATTCATTTAAAAATTTATGTCCTCAACAAAAGAAATAATATCTGAAATAAAAGCATTTG
>ENA-OWPI01003827-OWPI01003827.1-marine-metagenome-genome-assembly--contig:-NODE-3827-length-12458-cov-2.986915_pt1 | contig 12458 bp, 11 predicted proteins | sample MGYA00238138_ERZ651775 | MGnify/ENA primary metagenome ERZ651775 (study PRJEB26906, sample SAMN06265043) | marine metagenome | isolation source: Helgoland LTER site | place: Germany:Helgoland, sampling...
CTCCAATTGCTTCAGCGAATACTAATGCTAAATCAGCTACAGTTACAACCTCATCTAAGTAAGTTGCATTTTCAGATAAGTTTGCTTCTGCCGTATAAGTTACGTTGTTTTCTAAATCACTTATAGATGCTTGTCCACTTTCATCAAACGTACCAGTTGCAACTGATTCACCTACACCATTCTTAACAGTATAAGAGTAATCAGTATAGTTATCAGTATTAGCAGTTTTAAGATTTATTACAAAGTTACCAGCATTACCACCTTCGATACCACTTAAATCTTGTCCATCTTTAGAACGAGTAGTTTGTATTTGTGTACCATCTGATTCTTGGTAGTTTGCCCAATTCACTTTAATGATATCATTATAGTTGGAATACCCACTACCAAACTTATCCTTTACCTTAAACGAATACTTAATAAATTCTTGTCCATTTTCCAATGCACTAGCAGATTGTATAGTAACTCTTTCTACGCTCCAATCAGCACCAGTCTCATACGAATTAGCACCTGCTTCATCTTTCCACCAAGTGTATTGTACATCCATATCATCTTCATCGGAATCTGCTTTAGGTACAAACTTATATCCTGTCCAATTGTTTCTAGCAAATGATGCACCAGTTGGTGCTTGTGATTCATGTGATACATACGATAACAATTTATTGTTGTATTCGAAATCTAATTGACCTAAAGTCAAGTCGTTTCCATCTCCTTTAAAGTATTGGAACTTCATAATCAAAGTATCTCCAACTTGCGTAACAGTATTAACTGGACTATAATCAATTGATGATTGTCCATACGAACTTAGTGTAAACATTACACTAACTAATAATAGTAAAATTTTTTTCATTCTAATAAGTCTTTTATTATTTTTTCACACACTCGTTTAAGTGCGATTGATGCGGTTTGTTGATTGAACCTACCATCGGCTGCAATAATCAATGTTGATTGAGAGATTTGTTTTGAAGTTCCTGCTTGTTTGGAAACCTTAATAACTTTACCATCTTCAATTAACTCTCCGATAGCAGCAATTTGGGTTAGAGCAACACCTTTTCTAAAAACAGCGATAGATGTACCCATATTCTTAATATCAAAAAATACTAATCTAACATTAATCCTTTGTGATGCACCATCGTATAAATCGTAGTCTAATTCTAGAATGATTTCTTCTAAAATATTTTTGATACCAACCGTAAGATTCCTATTACCAGCAAACTTACCCATACGAATTTCGTTGGTAACTTCACCGATTGCTATTTCTTTCGTTTCGTAAAAATCGTTTTGTGCTTGGGTAGATATACCCATAAAGAGGAATATAACTACTAACACAAACTTGTTTATAGCACACTTCATCTGCTATACCTTTCTAGTTAGGTAAAACAATTGATAAAACAATTCTAAAACGGATAAACTTCCTACAACAGGCTTAGAGCCCTTAAATAACGGATATTTTTGGAACAATTTTACTTATGAGTATAAGATACTACTCGGTAAGTATTTTCTATAAATATAACTAAGTTTTAAATACCGATGTTTTTTAACCTTAAAATTTCATCCTTAATCTTTTGATTAAATGGTGTCCATTTAAAGTTATCTAACATCCATTCTCTATAATGAGCTGGTATTTGTATGATTTCTTTACCTGCATATTTTCCAAATGGCATTTTTACCGAAGGTCCTTGAGCTGCCTTCTCATATGGTGATGGTTCACCCTCTATATGTAATCCAATCTCCTTAATTGGTATGCCTGTTAGTAATTTCTTACCTTCACCATACATACTCCACCTACTTTTATCATCGCATTTGAAATATATATCCTCAACCTTACCAAATTTAGGGACTGCACCTACAAAATCAACAACTAACCCTTCAGACTTGTTTGGATGAATACGAGTAACCCTTCCAACGAACTGATACCACCAACTAAGTGATGCTGTTGGTCTACCAGTTATAATACAATCTAATTCTGGGTAATCAAACCCAACTGAAAGGATATTTACTTGTGCAATACACCTTAATCTACCTTCTTTGAAATCTTTTAGCGTTTCTTTACGTTCTTGGGAGTTCATATCAGAATAAACCGCTTTACAACTTGGAATTAGTGTAGTTAACTCCTTAGCTTCATCAATTGAAGGTACTGCAATCAATATTGAGCGCCTATTGTACAACTCTTCTACCTTTTTTACTATTTTTGAAGAGATTTTCTGGTTTTTGTAAGCTTTTTTGATGGAAGAGTTGGAATATTCAGCCCCAGTAGTGTTATAAACCAAGTCTCCTGTGTTGAAATCATAGGATTGGTACTCTAATCTACTCCAAAACTCTAATTTTACCATCTCTTGTATTTGTGCAACGTAAATTATCTTCTTAAAGAAGTTACCTTTCTTAGAACGATTGGTTAACATCACTAATTTAGAGAAAGGTTTACCATCTGCACCCATATTTGTTTGTAATTTGAGAGGAGTAGCTGTTAAACCCAACGTATAAGTGATACCAGCACCCTTTAGGAACCTTCTTAACATACCATTTGGCTCTCTGGGGAACCTATCACACTCATCTATGATGACTTTTGTGATTCCATACTCTTTAAACTTCCATGCAACGTTAACAATCGAACCAATTGTAGCATAAGTTACATCACCAATCTCTTTTTCACCCATTGAGGCTGAATATATGGTAGCTTCACCACCTAAATTGATGAATTTTTCGTAATTTTGTTCCAATAATTCCTTTGAAGGTTGAATAACCAACACTTTTTCAGCTATTCCTTTAGCTATTTGAGCTATAACGATAGATTTACCAAATGCAGTAGGAGCAACGATGATAGAAGGAACTGGTTTCTTTTGTGAAAAGTACTCAATCCCCTTCTTAACAGGCTCTATTTGATTTTTTCTTAATGTTAACATTATCAATACTTATATATGTGTATATATAAATATACACTTTTACTAATATACGAAAAAAAATTGACATAGCAAAATAAAATAAATGTTAACTTTTTCCTAATTTTGTTTGGTTATTAAAAAATTTATTCGTATCTTAGTATCAAAATATGTTGAAGCGTTTTTCTTCTTTTAGAATTATGCGATACCTATTTAAAGATTATCATCACGTTGATGGTAAGAGTTATAATAATTAGTTATATTTAATATGAACAAAAACAAACGTACAATTATGAAGCAATTTTTAATTGGGTTATTGATGGTGTTTACCACAATGACCGGCTACTCACAAATCTCTGGAACAGTGATTGATGAGGAAGCAAATCAACCCCTACCGGGAGCAACGGTAGTAATCAAAGGGACCCAAATAGGTACAACAACCGATTTTGATGGTCTCTTTTCTATTTCTGATGCTAAAGCAGGGGATATTTTAGTAATTACTTTTATTGGATTCGATGCCGCTGAAGAAGAGGCATATGATGGAATGGAAGTAGTTTTACAAACTGCGTTAAATCAATTAAGTGAAGTAGTAGTTACTTCTGGTGTAATTGATGTAGCGAAGGTAAGGGAAACTCCAGTAGCAGTTTCGGCAATCTCTGTATCAGAGATTACTCTAAAGACTGGTAACTTAGAATTTCCTGAGATTATGAACAAAACACCTGGTGTGTACGCTACTAAACAAGGTGGTGGATATGGTGATTCAAGAATCTCTCTTAGAGGTTTTGACCAAAGAAACACATCTTTCCTTATCAACGGGCAACCCGTTAATGATATGGAAAATGGTTGGGTGTATTGGAGTAACTGGCAAGGTCTTACTGATGTTGCAAGTGGTATCCAAATCCAAAGAGGTTTAGGTGCCTCTAGATTAGCAGTACCTTCAGTTGGTGGAACTGTTTCTATTTTTACTAAAGCGGCTTCTAAAAGTCAAGGTGGTAAAGTACTTCAAATGATTGGTAACGATGGTTACAAAAAAACAGGAGTATCTTACAATACAGGTAAAAACGAAAAGGGATGGGCATCATCTTTCTTACTATCAAGATGGGAAGGAGATGGATATGTTTATAACACAAGTGGAGAAGGTTACACTTACTTCGCAGCAGTTGGTTACGCACCAGAAGGTTCAGCTCATGAGTTGAACTTTTCTTTTTTAGGGGCAGGTCAATGGCATCACCAAAGAGATGTATGGGTTTCTATTAGAGATTACCAAAACTTTGGTAGTGAAGGAATCGACCAACGTTGGAACTCTAATGGTGGTACTTTAAATGGAGAAGAATTCTCAATGAGAAGAAACTTCTATAACAAACCACTAGCAACTTTCAATTGGGATTGGGAAATTAATTCTAATCTTAAACTAGCTACATCATTATATGGTTCAGCTGGTAGAGGTGGTGGAACAGGTCCAAGAGGTAACAACTATCGTAATGGGGTATCTGATATCCTACCTTTTAGAAAGGATTTAACTGAACACTACTTAGAAAATGGTAGAGGTTCAAGAGATGCAAATGGCTTCATCGATTTCGATGCAGTTGTTGCTAACAACCAAGCAACTACCGAAGGATATACTGGTGATATCGGTGGATACGAAGGGTTGTTAATTGGTTCTAATGGATTTAGAGATTCTAATGTAAACAGAGAAGTTCTAATAAGAAGAGCATCTATGAACTCACACAATTGGGTTGGTGGTATCTCTAACTTAGAAGGTCAGTTCGGTAAATTTAAAACATCTATTGGTGTTGATTTACGTTCTTACACTGGTTACCATTATAGAGTTGTAAACAATCTAATGGGATTAGATGGATACTATTCAACAGGTAATAGAAACTCTGCAGGTCAGATTATCGAAACTACTATTGATGCATCTCCATTTAAGAACACAGGTTTAAATGGGCCTAAGATTGATTACTACAATGTAGGTAAAGTTGGTTGGCAAGGTTTAAATACTATGGTTGAATATGGTGGTGATAGATTAACCGCTGTTGTACAAGCCGGTCTTTCGAATCAAGCATTCCAAAGAATCGATTACTTTGACCAAGTTGGTAATCCAGAATCAGATGTTCAAAACCAAGGTGGTGGATATATAAAAGGTGGTGCTAACTTCAATATTGATGAGAAACAAAATATATTCTTTAATACAGGGTTTATTTCTCGTCAACCAAACTTTGGAGCAGTATTCCCTAATTATAGAAATGATATTAATCCCGATTTACAAAATGAAGAAATTACTTCATTCGAATTAGGATATGGTTTTATTGCTAATGATTTCTCATTCAATATCAACGCTTACACTACAACGTGGGGTAATCGTTTTGTACAAAGAAACTTATCTAACCAACAAGGTGTAGATGGTTCGGCTCAATTTAAGAACATTGATGTTGTACATAATGGTATCGAATTTGAAGGGAAATATAGATTATCTAACTCTACTAAATTTAAAGGTATGTTATCAATCGGAGATTGGAGATATACTAAAGATTTCGATGCAGAGTTATTTGATGATAACCAACAATCAATTGGTACAGGTACTCTTTACCTAAAAGATGCTAAAGTTGGTGATGCAGCACAATTTACTGCTAACATTGGTGTAGACCAAAGAATCACTAAGAACATCTCTATGGATTTAGATTATAGATTCGTTGATGGACTTTACGCTGATTACTCTATTACTGATTCAGAGTTTACAAACCCTGATAATGCTGGAGCACTTAAACTTCCTTCTTATGGATTGTTTGATTAGGTGTTACTGGTAAGATTGGTAATGGCTGGACTATTAGAGCAAACATTAATAACCTATTAGATGAAACATATATTGCAGAATCAAATTCAAACATTCATGCAACTGATGCTTCAACTACTTGGAATGGTGTTGATACTAGAAACTCAGTATGGTTCGGATTTGGTAGAACTTGGAACGCAAGTTTAACTTATAGATTCTAAGAATATCAAATTGATATAAATTAAAGGGGATTCCGAAAGGTTTCCCCTTTTTTTATGTAATAAAAAGATAATATTCTCTTAACATTAGAATTATATTAATCGGTATATATTATAAGATAAACAAATGTTAATATAAATTATGGAATACTTACCATTATTAGGTTTTTTACTTGCAGGATATGCAGTAATCGCAAACGATTCATTACAAACTTTAGGAACATGGTTAAACTCAAACAAAGATATTAAATGGTATTATCTTTGGGGATTCGCATCAATCATATTGATGTTTGTTGTTTTCAACGGACAATATATGGGAGATGTATCTTATGGTAGATTAGATAAGATACCTTACATAGAACCATCTATATGGCATGTTCTTGCACCACTAGCATTATTAATCTTAACAAGAAAAGGAATACCAGTATCTACATCCTTCTTAGTTCTATCAGCATTCGCATCAACCTTTGTGATGGAAAAGATGTTAGTAAAGAGTTTCTTAGGATATGGAGTTGCTGCTGTAACTGCATACGTTGTATGGTTTGTTGTATCTAAATTTATCGATGAGAAAACCAAACCCAATCCAAAGTATGATAAGGTATGGAGAGTTGGACAATGGTTATCTACGGGATTCCTATGGACTCAATGGTTACAACATGACCATGCAAACATAGCAGTATTCTTACCAAGAGAACATACTTGGTTTGAAACTTCATTAATCGTAGTATTCTATTTAGTAGTATTGGGATATGTTTTTAAGAGTGGAGGAGGTAAGATTCAAAAACTTATTATAAGTAAAACATCAACTAAATTTATTCGTTCAGCAACTATTATTGATTTAATATATGCTTTCCTTTTATTGTACTTCAAACAATACAACAATATTCCAATGAGTACTACATTTGTTTTTGTGGGAATGTTGGCAGGAAGGGAATTAGCTCTAAACTCATATAACCTAAAAAAGAATCAGCTTAAAAAAGTATTCCCATTGATTGGTAAAGACTTCCTTAAACTGATGTTTGGTATTGGTGTAAGTTTAGTATTAGTTCTTCTAATACAACACTTTGCTAATTAAGATAATCTATTTAACTTATAGTGAGTAGTTCTAAGTAAAGTATCTATATCATCATAGATATTATTTAAGAAACCATCTTGAGGAAGTTTCTCTCTCTTTAGTTCACAATATCTAGCTATCTTTTCGATGTAACTAGCAACATCACCTTCATCTTTAATATCATCCAATGTACCAATCATTTTATAATCGGTAAGGATATCGTATTTACCTTGATAAGCTTCTACAAGAGAATCAATCAAATCAATGATTCCTTCATAGTATTCTTGTAATGCTACATGCTTAGCATATGATGATGTTTGTAAGTGAAAAATGTGAGCTTGATTTCTACTCTGCATTAGAGTACCAATGTATTCGTTCATAATAACTTTTTATTTAAGTTTTTTTACTATAAAATCTATATCTATTTGGATACCATAACCAGCACCTTTAAAATCATATAATGGAAGAAACTTTATTTTAGTTTTCTTTTCAGCATACTTAACTAATTGTTCAGTTACGTTGATATCACCCAAACTATCTATCTTATCTAAATCAACTGATTTTCTTGGTATGAATTGAAATACATTATGTAATTTACCATGCACTAAAAAATCTGTTATTTCTGATAATGAATCTGCATTTCTATCATTAGATTGTAATAATACCTTTCCTTCTTTAAGTATGTCTGTAAGTTTTATCATAATTATCTTATTCTATATGGTATATCGTGTGATTTCCAAAAATTGTTAAGTGTATTTTTTAAATCTTTAACTATCTTTGTAGATTGTTTTTTTAATTCAGGTGTGTTTGTATTTAATCTACCTTGTGGAATAATTCCTTTGATATAATTAGTTACAGGAAATTGTCCTACTTCATTTACTTTTTTATATCCACTACCATAAGGTGCTGATTTATCATTATGATTAGGAGCTACATTTTCTTTTTTCAACCTACTCTTTTCTTTTCTACCTCTATTCTTAGATGCAGATTCGAAACCTACTATCTTCCCACCTTTGTGTGAAGCATCCTTACCATCACCATTTCCATAAGTACCCTTTTGTCTATTGTACTTATTTAATTCAGCTCTGTATTTCTTTGATTTTTTTGATGATTGGAATTTCTTATACTCATCTTTATAATCTCTTTTAGCCTTCTCATCGATTGCTTTTATATCTTCAGGTGTCCCATCTAACTTAGAATCTTTATCTGCTATATAAGATAAGGTAAGTTTTGAAGCGTATTCAACAATACTTTGTTCTTTAAGTGGTCTCATTCCACCTGCTTTTCTAACCTTGTTAAGTTTTCTTATGATATCTTTTTGTTTGGGTGAACCAGGTATTGCTCTTAGAGCTTTATTAAGTAGTTGTAAGTGTTCTATTTTATCGAATCCTTCGTTGGTACTCTTCCAATCTTTGTAGTTCTTATCGGATTTTTTTTTTCCACTCTCTGCCATTTTTAATGGAGATTTTATATGAGTTTGTTTATTACTAAGGTGATTTGTTTCTTGGTCCTCATCATCTTCTTCTACATCAGGTTGACCGTGATTTTTTTTTTTAAAATTAGTACCACCACTATAATCTTTATTCTTACCTCTTAATGCAGTATGGTAATCAGAAGTTCTACCACTCATCCAATTTTGTGGATGACCATCTTCATTTGTAGTACCTTCATAGATAGATTTAAGATACTTAATGAAATCTTTATCATTACTCATCTTTTTAAATTCTCTATCCTTAAATACGTTCTTTACGAAATCTCTAACATTCTTTGAATCTTGTCTGATTTGGTCTATTGCTGAGAACATACTTTCGTTTACTGATTCTCTCATGTTACCATCATAGTTCATTGCCCAATTATTAAATCCATCTAACATCTTAGAAATGGTTCTTTCATCTGATGAACCATAAGGATTGTAATCAAACTTATCTTTCATTTGAGAAAGTTCTTTTTGTCCAAAGTTTTCGTATCCACCTTTTTGTTTCCACTTTCTCATTAGTTGTTTTTTAACCTTTGAGATTGCTGAACGAATTTGTGATGGTCTCATTGCTTCTTGAACTACTGATTCTGTTACGAATCTAAGTTTCTTTTTATTTCCTTTATGTCTTTTATCCATTGCACTTAGGTAATTTCTGAATAATCTAAAGTTTTGTAAAATATCACCTCTATTATCATATTCTTCTTTACTTCCATTCTTACCACTAACGGCCTTTTGAGCATCTTCAATTTTTTTATCTAATATTTTAATATAATCTGATAATGTCATATCTTTTGCTTCGTTTACCGATTCAAACATTTCATCTCTTGTAAGTTTTCTACCAAATGCTTTTTCAAATGCTTTAATCATTTTTACTTCAGTACTAGCATTTCTTCCAAGTAGTTTTAAAACTCTTTTTAATTCATCTTTAGAAAAATTATATGGTACTTTAGCTTCGTTTGCTGATTCTTTTTTTAGACCAGTAAGTTTTTCAAACTTTTTCTTATCAATTTTACCCGATAATAAAGCTAAAACGTGCTTGGTAATATCTTTACCTGTTTTTTTGTTTACAACCTGCATTTCATCCATTGGCATATCTTGATTGTAGTCTACGTTATCGTATCCATCAAAATCTCTTAAACCACCCCTTCTTGGTGATTCAATATCATCTCCACCTAAATGGTCTCTACCCATCTTACCGGCATACTCTTTAAGTTTATTTAGGATTTCTTTTTTTAATCTTGACATATGGTATTTCCTTTACCTATATAAATATAAAGAAATTAAGATTAACTAATTCTTTACAGAACCTCTACTACCACCACTACTTCTACTAATCACAGGTGGATTAGAACTTCTTGATGAACCTCTATTAATCACAGGTGGTGAAGAACTTCTTGATGGGGGTGAATAAGTTCTACTTGGTCTAGTATTATTATTTCTGATGTTGTTATTAGAATTTCTATTATTTTCTGGTCTATTATAATTTCTAATAGGTTTACTATTGTTATTATTTCTAATATTATTAGGAACGTTATTAGGATTATTATAAATTCTGATATTATTATTACCTCGTTTAAGTTTAATAATTTCTCTATCAATAACTACATCTTTATCAATAACTCTAGGTTTGTTTCTGTTAACAATAACTCTATCTTTTATTACGTTAGTTCTATTACCAACTACAACATTGTTTGAACTTCTTCTACCAACTACATAAGCTGTATTTGTTCTGTTTCTATTGTTCCATGCATAATCATTCATTCTCTGTCTGTATCCCCAATTATTCCAAGGTGAACCATATCTGTTCCAACCATATCTGTTGAATCCATAATATCCAAATGAACTACCATATCCATAGAATCCAAATCTATCCCAATGATTAAATCCATAATTAAAAGGATAGTTAAATGACCAATTCCACCAATATTGATGAGAGTTCCAATAAAAATCAAATGGAGATGCAAATGGACTTCTATACATTCTATTATTCCAATAGAAATCATAACTCCATCTTAGGTCTTGATTCATTGCGTATTGAGCAAAATCCCATCTAAATTTATCATCTGTTCTAAACTTTCTTGCAAGTTCGAACTCGTTATCAATCACATCAACCTCTATCTCTGTATCATCTGGTCCATAAATTGGGTCATAATTTAATGTTGAAATTTGGTATGTTGTACCACAAGATGTAAGTAACAACACCCACAATATGTATATTAGGTGTCTCATATTTATAAATATAGATTTATTTAGTATATAGTTCAATAATCATACCGAACTTAATGTTTTATTTTTTTTATTATTGAATCAGCCACTACTTGATGTCCATCTGAGTTAAAATGACCATCTGGAACTTTTGTAGTATCTGCCAAACACAAATTGAGTTTGCTTGATAATAATGATTCAAAATGAGGATATACTTTATTTTTAAATTCAATTGGAATGTGATTTTTTGGATATTTTAATTCTAAAATATTTCCAAAATCATATCTCCAAGATAATCCAAACCAAGGTTTGTTATAATAATTTTTAATTGTTTTATCTATTTCTTTAACAATTTCTTCTTTGTATTGTTCAAATGAAGTAGTTGGAGAAAGATTATCAAGATTACTATCTCTTGTAAATTCTGTAAATTGTATTACAAAGTAATCTATACCAGATGTATCCATTTGGTTTCCCATACTTTTAATAATTTCAAGAATATCTTGATTAGAACCTCCATTACCCCATTTTGTGCAATATGATTTATTAAAATGTTTAGAAACTAAATTAGGGAAATGTTGTTTTTTTCTTAATTCATCTGCATGATAATCATATTGTTCTGCAGGAAAATGTGGTGGCATAAGTTTACTTATTTCATCAATACTTTTACCTTGTTCTAACCAATAGGGTATTTGTAACCCCTGACCCCATGTAAATGAATCTCCTAGAAATACAATCATATTTTAATGTTTTATGTGTTGAACTCTCCAACGAATATCTTTTCCTCTTAACATTTTCTTCGTTGTATCTACGTTCTTTTTGGAATCATCAGCAAAATATACATCATCGTATCCTTCATTATCAATCTTATCTTCAATCCAATCAGCTTTATCTTTTGGATTGTTAGATGCTAATGCAGTTACATATATCTTACTCATGTTGATACCGATATCTTTTAGGTATTGTCTAATCGGTTTATGTGCTGCTCTGGCAGTTAGGATATGAACTCCATCACCACCACTACTTTGTACTATTCTACGAAGTACACTCGTTATCTTTTTAATTTCGTTTGGGTCTTGTACTTTTTCAAAATCTTTAAAATCAAATTCATCACCAGGTTTTTCATTATAAACGGCGTACTGACCTGGTGTAAGTTTTTTCTTCTTACCCTTGTTGGTAACGTAAATAAATGAAGTTGTTTTAACCAAAGTATCATCGAAATCAAATACTCTGAGTTTTTTTGATTCTGTAAATAGGTTTCTTGCTATCATATCTTTTAATCTAATCATATCAACCTATAAATATACGAAAAATAAATGAGAAATCCAAATAAAAAGTGTTAAAATTTTATATTTTTAAATTCTTCTAACCAACCCATACCGTCTTTTTTTAATAATAACTTTTGATTGTGTAAAAGAATATCTTGCATTTCTTGTCTAATTTCAATTAATTCCTTCTTTGTTTTGTTTTTTATTGATTTTATAACTTGTGTTACCTTATCAATTCTATCTATAAAATACTCACATTCATCATATGATTCATCCCACCATTTATCAAAAGTTTTAAATCCATATTCTTTTAATTTTTTTAATGAATTTGGAGATGATATTAAAATAAAAGGATGTTTTGTTAATAAAACTTTAATAGTTTTTTCTGAAAAATATATTGTATTACTTCCAACATTACTTTCTGTAACTACTGACATAAATGTTTTTTCAAAATCTTCTAATTGTAGATATTGTCCATAGTATTCACCACTAAATTCATTATAATTCATTTTATCTGAAAGTATTTCTTTACCTACTTCATTATTTGTTTTTTCAATTCTTTATGGATGGCGTTTGGACTAGTACTGAAG
>ENA-OWPI01003832-OWPI01003832.1-marine-metagenome-genome-assembly--contig:-NODE-3832-length-12451-cov-4.343785_pt1 | contig 12451 bp, 7 predicted proteins | sample MGYA00238138_ERZ651775 | MGnify/ENA primary metagenome ERZ651775 (study PRJEB26906, sample SAMN06265043) | marine metagenome | isolation source: Helgoland LTER site | place: Germany:Helgoland, sampling...
CAAAATATTGATTGGGTGTTGCAGGTGGATGGTCACACCGATGACCAACCAATCCTTCCGGGCAGTCGCTTTCAAAACAATTGGGAGCTAAGCCAGGCGCGGGCGCTGTCTGTGGTTCTATATCTGATGACCTCTGAGCAAATGCCTCCGCGCCGTATGGCTGCCACTGGCTTTGGCGAATATCAGCCCATTAATCCGGCCAATTCGCGCCTAGCACGGGCGCAAAATCGGCGGATTGAGTTGAAGTTGACTGAGAGGTGAAATGCGGACTTTAAGTTTAAGCTTTACCAGTTTAGTGAAATCAGTTGTATTTTTTTGACACTAATACATAATTGTCAGCATGAATATTAGGTTGACACTTTGAAGGCTGGGAATTCTCAAAAATGAATAAACCAAAGCTCTTACTGGCAACTTTATTTTCGTTCACTCTTTTGCTTATAATTACGGCCGCGATTTTAAGTGTTTTTTCAGCTTGTGACATTAAACTTTTTGGGAAATTCATGTTTGATTGTTCGGAAGGTGTGGCTGGCACAAAATCAAAAGAGGAGAAACCTGATCGGGAAATTGAAATTCTTTTAAGGCGGATTGATGGGCTTGAGAAACATCTAGCAACACAGAGTTGCGCATATGTTGAGTACCAGAAAAAAGTGGTTGCACCCCCGCCGGTCGACACCCCAGAGATTTTAAAGAAAACAGATCTGGATGCATGGAAAAGAAAAGATTTGGGCGCTTTAGCTGGTTGTTGGATCCTTACCGGTTCCGCACAAGAGTTTGTTCCAATGGGTTGCCAGGATAAAGATCGGGATGACGTATCGTGCCCTGTAACCCCTTCTAGCAACGCGGTTTATTGTTTTGATAATCAGGGATCGGGTAGTGTCAAAACAGAGATTGATCAAAAATTTTGTACAGCACCATTACAAGCGAAGTTTAATGATGCAAGCCAGCTTGATTTCAAAGAGCTATCTCATCAAATTTGTCCCGTAGGTACAAGGCGCTCAGATGGTTCGGTTTTTAGTAGAATAGTGCCCCGCAGTTATACGTGCAAACTGACAGTAGATAATAAGGCTGAGTGTGAAGTTATTAACAGCACCGGCGTCACGAACAAAATAACTTTGGTGAGGACGAGTGATGAATGAAGATTCTAATTCAGAATTAGATAGAAAGACAACAGTTCAATCGGCCCCCAAAACCTACCCAATTAATTGGTCACTTTGGGCGCCACCATTAATTTTGGTATGTGCGCTTTTGATTATATTAATTTATCTACTGGTGCCAGGAAATCTAATTTATCCGCCCAAAAAGATTACGAACGGGCAGATAGAAATAGATGGAAAAACTCACGCGCAATTGAAACAAAATTTGCAAAATAGGGTTTCTGAATTGGAAAACCTTCTGAGCAATGGACAGTGTACGGCCGAAGGCCTAAGCCTTCCGGATAAGGGCTTCAGTTTACTTCCTCCGTTGCTGAGTACGCCTGAGAACCAAGGCGACCGCAGCGCGATGTTACCGCCCCCCACTCAGCTTTCTTCCTTGGATGCAAATACTTCGCTATCAGATTTTTTGACAAATAGCGTAGTATTCATTGCGACAGATGATGGGTTCGGGACTGGTTTTTTCATAGATCAAAATAGAATAGTAACCAATCGGCATGTAATTGAAAACGTGCAGGGTGTAGTTAAAGTTTTCAAGCCAAACGGTGTTGAATCCTTTGATGCGTCCATAATTGGGATGTCAGAAGATTTCAGCCAAAGTAATGAAGATTTTGCTTTATTACTGTCAGCAAAGCCATCTGAAAGTTTTCTAAAATTCTCACGTAGCTATGACGATTTAAGCCTCACGCCAGTTATATCTGCGGGGTATCCAGGAGATGTTCTAGAAACCATCTTTGAACTTGACCAAGACGGTAAGGGGGTTCTTAACGATGGCATTCCGCTTTTTCTCACCAGTGGCACTATAAACGCGGTTCAGAAATTTAAAGATAAGGGTGCAATATTACTGCATTCAGCTGACATATCGCAGGGTAATTCGGGTGGGCCTTTAGTTAACGCATGCGGTGAGGTTCTTGGAATTAATACCTTTACAAGAAGCGATCAGGTGAGGACGTTGAATATCGCACTTAGCATTGATGGCTTGGATGGTTTCTTGGAAAAACATGGGTTTAAGTTGGGCCGCTCCGAAACAAGTTGTATACCAAAAGCATTCGTGTCGAATGAAGACCAGCAATGAGTGGAAAAAAGCAAATAATTTTCAAGGATGGTTGTTTTGATGGACTTAGGTTCAATGAAAGTTCGAGCAATGAATTCAGTGCGCCAGAACTCCTGATTTTAGGTTTGAAAAGGCTAGGATTTGAGAATTCGGATTTAGAATTCTTTTTTGCTCGCTCAGAAAAAATGTCTGGTTCCAATGATCTAATTTGGGAAATAAACGCACCCAATAGCCATAAAACTTTAGAATTCTTTAACTTGGACGAACTGCCCGAATTTAAAAATGAAATTGAGGCCCGAAACGTCAGATTTGAAAACGATTTACGGTTTTTTTATGATTCTGTTACGCCTATAACGACTGAAGATAAGAAAATATTTGAGGCTCTCGGCCGTATTTTAGAAAATTTCAGTGAGCGAAAGCTTTATGCTGGTTTTGACAGCCAAAAACAAAACTATTTTCCGGTTGTAATCGGATGGGGTGGTAAATTTTCGCGCAATGTCAGCAGGTCTGGGGAGCTTATTGGAGCGCAGACTCAAAAGCGTGATAAAAAAGAGCCAATACCCGACAGTCAGCTGAATTCTTTAGAAAATAATATCCCTGTGGTGTCCGACGGCGGGTTTATTTATTCGTTCTACTGGTTGATTTGGGTTATCATTTTTCTTTTGGCACTTCTAATCATAGCAAAACTTACGCCGAGCTGTGGTCTCAGAGGATTTATAAATACTTGTCAAGTGGAACGTAAAACGTCCTCTGAGATCTACAATTTGGAGAGTTATTTGCAAAAATTGACGCGGCAATCATTGGTAAAACATAATGTTTGTTTGCAGTCTAAAAAGCTCGCAAAAGATATTTTAGAAAAGGCTCCAACGAAAAAAAATTTAGATATAAAAACTAGATTGGATAGAGAGGATGCTGATATTTCCGAGGTCAGCGTATCGCTGGCGTGGGATACAAAAGAAGATTTGGATCTATCGGTAACCTGTCCAAATGACAAAACAGTATCTCATCAAAAAAAATTATTAACTGAAAACAGTTGTGGAACTTTGGATGTTGATGCAAATTTCAAGGTTAACATATTAGATGATCCAGTGGAGCACATTATTTTAAAACAATTTTATGGTACCTATAAAATTTCTGTCAAATCGATGACTAATGCTCGGTCCAATAAAAGTGAAATTCCCACATCGTTCAAAATTGAAGTAAACAATTCTGGATTAGTTAGCCGTTTTGATGGTAGTATATCTCCTGGAGAGACTAAATCCTTTTCTTTTGATCGGCAGCCTTGAGGGAGTGCTCCATGTTGGTAGATGTCTGTGATTATAGTAAAGACTGGGGACCAGTTGTTGAAATTGCTGCCAATTCTGGAATTCAGTTTCTCGATTTTCATTTTGATGGTAATGCGTTCAGGGTTTTTGAATCCAATTTTTGTGAGGAACGAAGCGATACCGATAAAACGATACTTGGTAAAATTGACCCAGAAAACCATTCAGAGCATGACGTCCAATATTCCATTTCTTCACAGGACATTGTGGCTGTATACCTTGAGCGTTGGGTGCCAATTCCTTATTTTTCGACTGAGCAAGCTCGACAAAATGGCGGACCGTTTAATTGGGCTCGGGCACGCCTGATACAAAGCACCGAAAACAATGATAGGTCTCTATTTTTGCAGGTTGCTTTGGATACAACAATTCTTATTGACGGTGATCCAGAGGACTACTTACAGCCATCATTTAGGGACGCCGATGTAGAAAGAGAGTTCCGTTTTTCGAGCAATTTTGAAGCAGTCAAAACTTTAATTCGAAATGGTTGCGAGAACCCAGAAACGTTTACTATTTTAGACGATGGCGCGTGGGTTTCTGATTGGGTTAAATCCATCCACAAGCAGTATATCGGAGATGGTAATCATAATGACCTTTTGCATCTAGACAGCCAATTAGAGCCTTGGGCAATTTATATCGCGCTAATGGAACTTATTGACGACGCGGTAAATCTTCCACTCTTAAGAATAACCCACTCTAAATACTCGTTAAGAGATACGCCGAGCATTGATGTCGATTTGATCCTTGATATTGGTAATAGTCGTACTTGCGGATTGTTGGTGGAGCATCCTCATTCTGGGCAAAATCAAAGTCAGTTGGATCTTGAGAGCATTAGTCAAATCGCACTTCGTGACCTGAGTGATCCGAGGTTTGAATATTCGGGCTTATTCGAGAGCCGAGTTGAGTTTGCAGACCAAGTTTTTGGTGAGGATAGCTTCTCCAGGCTTTCTGGGCGAAACAATGCGTTTCTTTGGCCAAGTTTCGTTCGATTTGGACCTGAGGCCTTGCGCTTAATATCAAAAGATCGTGGGAATGAAGAATATTCGGGCCTTAGCTCGCCTAAAAGATATCTCTGGGACAATTCATTGTTCAAACAAAAGTGGCGTATCCATAACTGGGAGAATAATTCCAGGCTTCCCCGGAGTATGGCAGCAGCACTGCCAGAGTTAACGCCCGCCGGTGACAATATTGACCAACTTCGCGAGGAACTGGTGAGGAAATATCGCGATCCTAGAGACACCAACACAAAGCTAACTGCTACTCACGCGCAATTTTCCAAATCTTCACTGTACGGATTTATGATAGCAGAAGTGATTGCCCAGGTTTTCAGGCAAATTAATGATCCCAGGTACAGGGGGGCAAAAACCAGTAAAACGGCACCTAGAAATTTAAAGAGGGTTATAATCACTTTACCCACAGCAACACCTCGACAGGAGCAAGCTATTGTGAAGTCGAAGGTTAAGGGTGCGATCAAGTTGCTCTGGTCCAGAATGACTAAGATGGGGCAAGTTACAGAAGGCTCGGCACCTGAAGTTATAATTGAATGGGATGAGGCAAGTTGTACACAGGTAATGTACCTGTATAGCGAAATTATTCATAAGTTTGATGGAAAAATATCCGAATTTTTAGGTTTTTATGGCAAAAAAAGAAATCATCCCAACTTAAAAACTGATGGCAATTCTAAAAAAGTAAATTCTTTGAAAATTGCCTGCATAGATATAGGTGGTGGTACAACTGACATAATGGTTACGACCTATTATCAACAAGAACAGGTCGAATTGTATCCTGTGCAAGAGTTCCGAGAAGGATTTCGACGTGCTGGAGATGACCTGCTCGCTTCAATAATTGAAAATTTGATCATTGCAAAATTTAAAAGTGCCGTCGGTACAAATAAAAATTCAGCGGAGCTAGAATCTGTAATTATGAATCTTTTTGGGCGATCAGTCGCGGGGCGGACCACGTCGCAACGTCAAATGCAAAGGCAGTTCACAGTTAAATTCTTTGCACCTCTGGCGTTAGAAATTTTAAATTTAGATTTCGGAGACGCAGATACTAAAACGATAAATGTAAAGGACTTTGATTTCTCAAAAAGTTTTAACCAGGTTTCTTCTTACATCGAAAACCCATTCAGAGAATTTATAGAAAATTGGAAATTAATTGACTTTAATTTTGAAATAAAAAAATCTGAGTTGAACCGCATAATTGAGAGTGTCTTTAAATATGTTTTCGAGAATATTTCTGAAGTGATTAGTCACCTCAATGTAGATTGCATATTACTCACTGGACGGACTACCAAGAATGATAAAATAAAAGACTTATTAAAAAACGTTTGCGCCATATCTCCAAACAGGTTGATAGCAATCAGCGATTATCACACTGGGTCTTGGTACCCTTTTAGGGGAGCTAGAAATACTGTTGGTGATCCTAAATCATCTGTTGCGGTCGGTGCAATGTTGATTGCTTTAACTGGATCCCAGAGAGTGTCCGGGCTCTATATTTCAAGTGATAGGTTTTCGATGAAGCAAGTGGATCATTATATCGGTCGGTTGTCCAATGCCGGCCAGGTAAAGGCAGAGGACCTATATTTCTTTCCAGAAATGGAGGATAATAAATGCCAAATCTCAATGATGACCGATACATTCATTGGAAGTAGGCAGCTCAATGTAGATAGGTGGACTGCCACTCCACTATATAAATTGTATTTTGTAAAAACGAATGAAGGCCGTTTGCCGTTTAAGGTAACATTAGAGAAAAGGGCCACAGCAAACATATCGCGAGATGAAAGTTTGGCGGACAACGCGATTAAAGAGCCCATAGTTGTCACCGGCGCGTTTGATGCTGACGGTAGAAATAGGAAGTCCAATGTAGCGTTCAGCTTGCAAACTTTGGGTAACACAGAAGAATATTGGTTAGATACAGGGGCTTTTAATATATGAGCCAATTAATTGAAAAAATTGTTAAAATTTCAGATGACGCACTCTCTGTAGTTGCATCACAAGATGCCCGTATCCTATTTGGTGATAACCACGAACAAGTTCAAAAAAATATTCAAAAAATTGCGTGGAGATCGAAGAAAATCCAGCGATCAGCTGACCACAATGCTGCTATTTCCGTCTATGGGCCAAGCCAAGCTGGTAAATCTTTCTTAGCGTCAGTTTTGGTGCGCCCCACAGATAAGCCCTTACGGATAGAGTTCCCGGGGCAGTCAGAAGGTAAAGAGTATATTAGTGAGATCAATCCAAGTGGAGATCGTGAATGTACTGGGTTAGTTACACGGTTTACTGTTAGCTCCCAACATAAAAACGCAGATTTTCCTATCCAGCTTAAATTACTCTCAGAACTTGATATCATTTGTATTTTAATAAATTCGTATTTTTCTGATGGTGAACACAGGTTTGAAAAGCATAAGTCTATCAGCTCGTTAAAAGAATACTTCGATAGTATTCAAGAAAATAATAAAACGTCAAACGACAGTATCTCTAAAGAAGATTTTTGGGAGATTGAAGAATATCTGAAAGAGAATTTCTCAAGCTCTAACTATGCTAATACCTTAATCTCTTTTCTAGAGGTAATCTCCGATCGGGCTGTCGAGACGGACGTTTTATCTAAGGCCCAATTTTATGCGCCATTTTGGGGCTTTCATGAACAATTCACTAATCTATTTATTAGAATGATGGAAGCATTGGAGACTGTTCAATACTCTACTGAGCTATTTGCCAGTGAGCCCGCATTGATCCCCAAGACTACATCTATAATCGATGTACAAACATTGAAAGGTGTGACATCTGACGACGACGAAACTATTGATGTGCAATGTCCCAGTGGTGAAATTTGCAAGCTTACTCGTTCGTTACTGTCAGCAATAACTTCTGAGTTGATTTTAAATATATCTGATGTCCCTCATAATTTCATGAACCATACAGATGTTTTAGATTTTCCTGGCGCACGCAATAGGGAACCCATCAATTTATCCGACTATTTTGCAGCATTCGAGGACGAGGGTAACAAAATACATGAATTTTTGATCCGCGGAAAAGTCGCCTACTTGTTTCAAAAATACGTAAACGCTCAAGACATCAATGCAATGCTATTGTGTATAAAGCACAGCAACATGGAGGCTGTTGGCTTAACAAATGTCATCGATCGTTGGATAACGAATAGCATTGGCAAAAATGCAGAGAGCAGAACTGGGCAAAATAATAGCTTCTTTTTTGTTATGACTTTTTTTGATCAACATTTGGTTGATACGGCTGCAAATGAGAATGAAGATGATCGCTTCACACGTCGGATAGGTTCCTCTTTGTTGGAAAAATTTGGCAAACTTCCTGATAGCTGGCCTCTTTCGTGGTCTATTTCTGGAAACAAACATGTCCCATTCAATAACTGCTATTGGCTGAGAAACCCTGGTGTTGCGCAATCATATTTTACACGAAAAAATGGAATAGAAGAGTTTACTTCAACACCAGTTGAAAATGAAAGAATCTCTCAAATTCAAGATATGCACATAAATACGAAAGAGGTGATTGACCATTTCCGAAACCCCGATTTGGCCTGGAAAGCGGTGATGCGGGAAAATGATGGCGGTGTTTCGTATATACTTAGTGAACTTTCGAAAGTTTGTAAGCCTGAAATTAAGAATGAACAGCTTGAAAACTTGGCCAACTCTTTCTCAAAGGATTTAACTAAGTCGTTAGTAGATTATTATGTACCGAGTGATATTACTGAAAGGAAAGCCGTCCTGGAAGAAAAAATCCGGAGGCTTAAGGAAGAAATAGGCGCTATCTCAAAAGAAAACCGGTTTGCAAATTTTCTTGAAGAATTTTACACGAACGAAGATCGTCTTCTCAAATGGGCTGAAGACAATACGTCCACCCATGTTTCTGAAGTACTTTGCGGCGTATGTGATGACTGGCACACAATGGCTAAGACCAGATCTAAATCAATTGAAAAAAAGTTTCCAATTTCGAAGTCAAGTATCGAGTTTATTATTGAGCAAATGGTGAATGCCTTCAAGGTGTCAAAAATCGAAATAGAGATCATTCAAAAGGCTGAATTTCTAGATGGAATGGAGAGAAATCGAAAATCTCTAGCCTTAAATCTGGCCGCCTTAGTCCTCAACGACTTTATATCGAAAATCGAACGGATGGATCAGCAAGATTCAAGATCAATAAATTTGAATGCTGTCAGGGAAAACGTTGCCAGGGAGTTTTCTTCACGGTGGCTGTTGAATTTCCAAAACATAGCAGAAAAAAATATGTATAATTTAGATGGGGCGATTGTAAATTCAAAGATGAATGAAAGCATTGGCAACATTCTCAACGGACTTAAGCTGTCTAATGAGTAAAATAAATGTTGAATATCAAAAGAGATCTATAAAATCTGTTCTGCTGAACTTGGAAGCTCAAGTTTCTGGATCAGAATTTGAGTTTAGCTTGCAGCATGTTACTGCAACAGACTTTTTTGATAAAAATGGCGATTTTTGCAGGGGAGAAGAGAAGCTAGCTTTGGATCAGTCAGACGATCCAAATGTCGTAGTGTTACCGAGTAAGGTTTTTTCTCAAATTGAAGAATATGACAGCCTTTGTTTGACGCTGTTTGCAGATAAAAACAAATATAAGTCTTGGAACTTTTTTTGGCCGGACAATCCTGGGCAAAAAAACTTAGAAATATTGCTAAAGGTTGCCGAGCCTGAGCCTGAGCCTGAGCCTGAGCCTGGACCTGAGCCTGAGACTGAGCCTGGACCTGAGCCTGAGACTGAGCCTGGACCTGAGCCTGAGACTGAGACTGAGCCTGGACCTGGACCTGAGCCCGATCCTGAGACTGGACCTGAGCCCGATCCTGAGACTGGACCTGAGCTCGATCCTGAGACTGGACCTACTGTTAGGTCGCCCAGAAATTTCTGGATAATGTTTTGTCTTTTATGTGGCTTGGCTGTTGCAATCTTTTTTCTTAAAAATGATATTGTGGCTAATTTCAAAAAACTCACGGACGAAAATAACTCGTGTTCAAGTTCCGAACAGCTCGCAGTTGTGCTGTTGGAAGAAGGTTCCTGGTCTGATTACATAAATAGCTGTAAAAATTATTTTAAAAATACAAGTGATGAAGAGTTTCAAGCAATACTTGCACAACTTTCAGAACGTTCCGCTATTAGCTCGGGCCAAGTTTGGTTGGATATTGGAAAGCTATACGACGTAAACTTTGAGCAACATCTCCTGAAGATGTTAAAGCCAGGAATTAAGCCAGATGTTCAGCTTGCGATAAGCTCTTACCGTAAAGCTAGCGATGCGAATGTGGTTGGAGCAAAGACGCTGTTGCGTGCAGCCTGTCAGAATATTGATGAGCCATACTTCAAGCTCATGACTGAAAAAGAATGTGAAGGGCTTTAGGTAATGACTACAGACTTTGTCTTAAAAGCTTCAGATTTGGTTTGTAATTATTCCGACAACCCAACGGAAATAAAAGGCGTTGTTGTCGATCATGTGGTAATACCGCGCACCGGCGTTACGGTTATTGTAGGGCCATCAGGCTGTGGTAAGTCAACTTTACTGTCATTATTATCTGGCATCAGAAAACCTACCAATATTTCACGAAACACTGAACTTACTTTCAAAGATAGAGAGGGTTTAAATGAATTAAACCTTCTAAAAAACAACCGTGCTGCTGAAGGGCTGCTGGGGTATGTTTTTCAGGAGCCACACCTTATTAAAGATATTTCTGCTAAGAGTAATGCCGAAATTGCGCAGAAACTACTTGATGTACAATATTCACCCTTCAGCGTGGATGAATTAGTCAGTGAATTTGAACTTTCTGAAGTAATAGACCAACGCTCCGACACTTTATCAGGCGGGCAGGCACAACGCGTCGCGATTGTACGGGCCTTATGCATAAACCCTGACCTTCTGGTTTGCGATGAGCCAACAAGTAGTTTGGACGAAGAAACTGGAAAACTCCTTCTAAACAGGATCAAGGTTTGGGCGGACCAAAATCAAAAAGCAGTTTTATGGGTCACTCACAATTTAGAACAGGCCGCTGAATTTAGTGATTACTTAATAATCGTTAAAGATGGCAAACTGCATGTTAATGAGGATGGCTCACCAGTTAATCTGAGTAATTTAAGTTACAAAGAAAGGCTTTTAAGCATTCGCGACAATGTAACGGAAACGACTAAGTTCAAACCGGCCAAAATACCAGGGGACAAGATCCTAGAAAACAAAATTTTAACAACTGGTTGGCTGCAGTATACAATTAAAATTGTCCTTGAATATTTTTATTTGAGCCAAAGTAATTCAAATACCAGAAACTCATTTTTTTCGTGGTGGAAGGCTTTTTGGCGACCTCTGAAAAAGTCTAATTTTACATTTTTGATAGCCATGAGCATTCTTGTTTTTACGTTATTACTAAAAGCTGGGTCGATAGGCTCTGATTTTTTTGATGAACAATTAAGTAAGCCTGAGGTTAGTCATTTCACTTTCTCCAAGGGAAGCAGTGGAAAATTTTCGTTAAACTATAGGAATATAAGTCGACTTAAAAAGGTACTAGCCTCTAGAATTGAAAGCGGTGATCAGGGCATTGTTTTCCCTCGACGAGAAGATTTTTTGCGCAATATTATTCCATCAGACCAAAATTCCTGTGATCGGTTTAATTTGGGTGGAACTGATGCGTCCCGGCGGCCTAACAATTCTCGCTTGATTATTTTTGATCAGGCTGAGCCTTTATATAAAGAAACGATACAGATCCTTGGTGAGGATACAGATCTGCGATCCGTTGTATTTGGCACTCCGGACCTTAGGGCTAGTTTTTCTGGACAAGAAATTGATTATTTATGTCTTGAAATAGATGGTTTTTTTGTTCCGTTCCGTGTCCACTGGTTAGAAAAAAAACTACCCGGTGGTGGGGATAGAACTTTTTTTATTGGCATGACTGAGCAAGCATTTCAGTACTGGTCTACCAAGACTAAGAGTGTAAATTTTTCTAATTTAACATTTAGTTATGCCGCTGTTTATTTCCAAAAAAATAACATATCGGATGTACTTTGTTCATTTGAACAAACTGAAAATTGTGAAATAAATCCCATTCTGTCGAGTTCTGACATTCTCTTGAACAAGGATGTGTTTCAGCAGATATCACAGTTCAGCATACAGGCTCGGCTTGCACAATCGGCTATACTCATATTGGTTTTGTGTTTTTCAATGGTAATGATTGCTTCATTAATGTTCGCAACTACTTCCGAAGTTAAAACTCAAGAAAAGTCCTTGGCAATATTGCGAGCATTTGGCGTTACCGGATCTAAAATCACAACTATTTTCCAATTAAGATCGGTTGTACAATTAGGTTATTCGCTACTTTTTTCCGTTATCGTATATGGTTGCTTTAAGGTCCTACTGTCTAACCTTTTAGAACTAGAAGAAATTGTGGACGGGTTAAGTCTGACACTATCATTTAAAGACTTACTTTTGCCAACGCTACTTACGTTTGCTATAACTCAATTTGTAAGTTGGATAGTTGTTATCCGGTGGTCAAATCGTAATAAATTTGTCGCCGAAAAATTGCAGGGGCTATAAATGAAAAAGATGGTCAATATATTTTGCCTGTGGTTGTTGATGTCCGCATCAGTAGCATGGGCGCAGTCTAAAGATAAATTTGATGCTACCTCTGTTAAATTAGTTCAAATGGAAAATGGCATCACTAATATTTTGGGCCGGATCATCAAGTTAGAAAATCAGATAGGTAAAACCGAGGAAGTTGAAGGTTTGCGAGCAGAGCTTTTGGAGTTAAAAAATAAAATTTCAGTGATGCAAGCAGATATCGATGATGCCGTAATCGAAAGTTCAGCTAGGTTAGATGATTTTTCTTCTCAGCTCTTGGAGCTGTCTGATAGCCAAGCTGATTTTAAGGTCAAAATCCCCGATCTAGAATATAGACTTACC
>ENA-OWPI01003834-OWPI01003834.1-marine-metagenome-genome-assembly--contig:-NODE-3834-length-12450-cov-9.061424_pt1 | contig 12450 bp, 10 predicted proteins | sample MGYA00238138_ERZ651775 | MGnify/ENA primary metagenome ERZ651775 (study PRJEB26906, sample SAMN06265043) | marine metagenome | isolation source: Helgoland LTER site | place: Germany:Helgoland, sampling...
ATTGGGCATTGGCGCTCAAGGCCTTGGCGGTTTAACAACAGTGGTTGATGTAAAAATTAATTCTGTGCCAACCCATGCAGCATCTAAACCTGTCGTGATGATCCCTCATTGTGCCGCGACTCGCCACGTACATTTTCATCTTGATGGCTCTGGCCCTGCTGACTTAACTCCGCCTAAATTAGAAGAATGGCCAGACATTACTTGGGAAGTAGGTGAGGGTGTTCGTCGTGTTAATGTCGATGGGTTAACAAAAGCTGATATTGCTGAGTGGAAAACTGGTGAGACGGTATTACTTAGTGGCACCATTCTTACGGGAAGAGATGCTGCGCACAAGCGTATTTCAGATATGCTTGCTGCAGGCGAAGAATTACCAGTTGATTTCACTGATAAATTTATCTATTACGTTGGCTACTCTCCTGAGCTTTTTGACCTCGAGTCTGATCCTGAAGAACTGAAGGATCTCGGAATGAACCCAAACTATCGTGCAATCATAGAAGAATATGAAGCTATCCTTCGCAACATTTGTGATCCCGAATCTGAAGACCGTCGTGCAAAAGACAAACAACAAATGTCACTTGAAGTTGCTGGTGGTCGAGATACCGTCGAGAAATAAGGATGGATCCAGGGAACACCCGTGCCTGGCGAGAAATCCGATTTCTGGCGCTGAAGCACTTTTGTGGTGTTAGCTAAACCAGCTAGTGTTGTCTATGGGGTTCATTGAGCTCGGCTAACTATTAATAATAGCTCCTTCACAGATGAAACGGAATTTGCTATATTGATATTTGTTTAACCATTCCTATATGTATAACTGTAACCATTAAGAGCTGGCGCTCCACCAAGATGAGCATAAAGAATATTTGAGCCTTCTGGAAAGAAACCTTTTTTAACTAAATCAATCATTCCTTGCATAGATTTGCCCTCATAAACAGGATCAGTAATCATTGCTTCCGTGCGAGCTGCTAAACGAATAGCTTCATTGGTTTCATGGCTTGGTACTCCATATGCAGGATAGGAATAATCTGGATTAATGACAATTTCATCATCACGCACTTCACGACCAAGATCTACAAGCTTAGCAGTTTGATCAACAATGCCACGTACTTGAGTACGTAACTGATCTATAGTGCCAGATCCGTCAATACCTATTACACGGTCAGCACGATTATCGGCTGCGAACCCAACAATCATTCCGCCCTGTGTAGAACCTGTAACAACACAGACAATAATATAATCAAATTTAATGCCCATCTCTTGCTCTTGAACTCTTACTTCCTCAGCAAAACCAACATATCCAAGGCCGCCATATTTATGAACAGATGCTCCAGCAGGAATAGCATAAGGAGTTCCACCTGAGTCACGAACTGACTGCATCGCATCTTCCCAACTCTTACGAATTCCAATATCAAAGCCTTCATCAACTAGACGAGAGTCTGCCCCCATTAATCGTGTCATCATAATATTGCCAACTCGATCATAGACAGCATCATCATGTGGCACCCAGCTTTCCTGAATAACAACACATTTCATACCAATTTTAGCTGCAGTTGCTGCAACCATTCGCGTATGGTTTGATTGAACACCACCAATAGAAACTAGAGTATCAGCACCTGATGCAATAGCATCTGGAACTATATATTCGAGCTTACGTAACTTATTACCACCCATAGCTAAACCAGAATTACAATCATCACGCTTAGCGAATATTTCCACCTTACCGCCGATTGCTTTTGTAAGTCTTGGTAAATGCTCAATTGGAGTTGGACCAAAAGTCAAAGGGTAGCGTTCAAATTTATCTAAATTTATCATAGGAAATCTTTTAAATAATTAATATAATTTTTCACATATATTAGCATAAGTCCCTCACACATCAAACGAAATTTGGACTTTTAGATTGTCTATTTCATAACCTTCCAGTTCCAATAAATAATAACAGGAGTTATTAGCAAAGTAGGTAATACCCAAGGCAACCATTGTGGCTCCATATCAACATTAACCACTAGAACCGCTGTAACCACAGCTATAGTGCCAGCTAGCATATTGGTTAAATGTCTAGCAATACGTTTCTTGCCTGTAGCTTCTTGTTGTTTGTAAGTTTTGTAATCTGTATAACCAAGTGCTATGGCAATAAATCCGAAGACAGTGAGAGTAATATATTGGGAGTTGTTCTCAATAGAATAGAATACAGCTAATACCCACATACCTAAACCAGCAGCAATCATCAATCCTACTGCTATCCAATCGACTGTTGAGGCTATGCCTTTTCTATTTTGAGCGAAACGTCTTCCCGCAAAAGCTAGATAAAAAGAAAAGAAGGCAATTAAAAAAAGAAATACATTGCTAGTAATAATTGACATGGGTAATGCCGTCAGAAAAATGCCAACCATCCCCCAATAATAAGTCTTCCCAGCGGTGATATGAATCTTCTTTCCTTTCTCAGAACAGATTGCGAAAGCTGCCGCTAACAGTGCTATTGTTCCTGCCAGAATATGTATTGGTAATAAGTATTCCACAATAAAGTTTTGTTGAAAATCGACAAACTATACATTCATTCTCCCCCACACATCAAACGAAATTTGGACTTATAATTCTTTTATGAGATTCGCACTTTTAAATGATAATCTTATTGAAGCGACTAAAGTAGCCTAAGGAGTATGTCCTATTATGTGAAAATGGCATTCATTTAAAACATAGATTCGAACTCCGATGAATGTTAATCTAACTAAAGATAATGACGCTCTTAATGGTGATATTTTTCCTACGTTCCTTAGGTATCTGATTCCCTCTATTCTGGGCTTAATTGCTATGACATCTTCCTCATTAGTGGATGGCATTTTTATTGGAAACTATGTGGGTATTACTGCTCTAGCTGCAGTTAATCTTATTATTCCAATAATCACTCTCCTGTTTGGCGTTAGTATGATGATGTCGATTGGTGGCTCAGTTCGAGGTGGAAAGTATCTTGGGGAGGGAGATAAGTCAGCTACATCTTCAATTTTTAGCAAGTTGCTAATTTTTATGACTATCTATGGTATTTCATCTATTACTCTGACCCTTGTATTTGAAGAGCAGATATTTGCGGCTCTCGGCGCCACTAAAGAACTGTTCCCAGTAATGAGTGAGTATTACCGCATCATCATGCCATTTGTCATTTTCCAGTTAATTATTATCCCCCTATATTTCTTTATCCGTTTGGATGGCTTACCTAATCTTGCGGCCATTTCACTTGGAGTTGGCGCGGTAGTTAATATTACACTGGACTATTTATTTATTGCAGTTTATGGTTGGGGATTAACTGGCGCAGCCTGGGCAACAGGGATATCAGAAGTTCTATCTCTATTAGTTATTATGTTTTATTTTTTTATGCCAGAGAGGACGTTAAGTTTTAGTTTTCGTCAAAACAACTGGATGGAAGTATTCCAGGCGGCATACAATGGAATTTCTGAATTTATTAATGAAGTTTCTGGTGCTATTATTGCATTTATTTTTAATTGGATGCTTATTCAGCGAGCTGGAGTTGACGGCGTTGCCGCAATTACTGTTGTAAATTATATGTTGATGACCGGCTTTATGATGTTCTTTGCAATCGAGGATACAAGTCAGGTAATGATTTCTCAAAATTATGGAGCTAAAAATGCACAGCGCACTAGAGCCTTTCTTAAAACTGCTTGCGTTATTGTTGCTTCATTAAGTTTATGTTTTATAACTATATTGCTTACAGCAAGTGAGCCTCTCATTTATTTATTTGTTAATGAGAAGGGTAGTGAACAGACTGTGATATTAGCTTTGGAATTTGTGAATTATGTTTGGCCAATTTTTATTTTTGCTGGCTTTAATATGATGATAACTGGGTACTTAACCGCTATTCATCTTCCTTTTCAGTCTGCGCTTTTAGCGATGAGTCGTGGATTGATTCTTCCGACTGGTCTTTTAATAATTTTTTATAGCCTACTATCCGATTTCCGGTTTATTGCCGCTCTTTCAATCGCGGAAAGTGTTGCCTTTATCCTTGCTATAACTTTATTTCTTCGATATAGTCCTCAAAAAGCCATATCAGCTGCCAGAGGTTAAGTATCTGAAAAGAATTCAGACTTTGAAGGTATGGGGGAGCCCCTCTCGACATCGGAGATAGATATATACACCCTCACTTACACATGAAACGAAATTTGGACTTTGGTTTCACCAGTCTATAATAGCCTCCATGAAAAAACTACTTCTACTTATAGCATTATCCTTTTTCTCAATTCAAGGTTTCGCAGGAGGATGTCCTGATGGCAGTGAGCCAATCAAAAGCATTATGGGGATCTATAATCAACAATAAATGATTAAAAATGAATTACAACTTCCGTGTGGTGTGATTTTAAAAAATCGCCTTGCAAAGTCACCTATGTCGGATTCTCTTGCAGATGGTGAGGGAAATCCTTCCCAAGCGCAAATAAGACTTTACGAAAGATGGGCGGAAGGCGGCGTAGCTCTTTCTATTATTGGAGAGGTTCAAGGAGATCCCCGATTCCCCGAGAAGCCTGGAAATTTGGTACTTGTTGAGCAATCCAATCAAAAATTGCTTAATTCACTTGTTAAACGAGGGACGATTGGCAATACAAATCTATGGCCACAAATCGGTCATGCAGGAGCACTTTCGCATTCACCAATTAGCCAACCAAAAGGACCATCCCCGCTCAAAATTGATAACTTTCAATGTGCAGGTATGTCTGTTGATGAGATTTGTGAATTGCCTAGTATGTATGCAAGAACGGCATTGCGCGCCAAAAATTCAGGATTTAGTGGCGTCCATATACATGCAGGCCATGGTTTTTTACTTAGCCAGTTTTTGTCTCCTTTGTTTAACCACCGAGTTGATGGTTATGGCGGCTCAATTGAAGCGCGCAGCCAAATAATTATTGAGGTTATTCATGCAGTACGACTAGCGGTTGGCCCCTTATTTCCTATCGGAATCAGAATTAATTCGACAGATCAGATTGAAGGTGGTTTGACAGAGGATGATGCATTGGAAGTAGTGCGCTTACTTGATCAAACATCTGTTGACTTGATTGATATTAGTGGCGGTACTTATTTCCCGGGGGCGAAAGCAAGCTCTGATAGTACAAGCCATAAGCCTTATTTTATTGATTTTGCTAGGACTGTAAAAGGACTAACAGATATACCAATAATGGCAACAGGTGGTTTTAAGCGTCGTGATCAAGCAGTCGATGCAATAGTGACTGGTGCAGTTGATATGGTTTGCCTGGGACGTGCTTTAGTACTTAATCCACACCTTGCAAACGACTGGATAAATAAGCAAGGTAGAGATCCGGTTTTTCCGACATTTAAATCCACTATTCCTGGCGGTATAACAGCGTGGTACACAATGCTGTTAACAGCTTTAAGTGAGGACTGTGAAAGCACGTTTGATATGGATATTTCCTCTGCTGTTCAAGCTTATGAGAGTCGTGATGCACAAAGATGCCAGGTATGGAAAAATAAGTTTACTTATTATTAAATCAAACGAAATTTAAATTCCTTTTGAGCTTTAATTTATTTTTTTATTAAATCCACATAGCTAATAAAAAAATATTAATAACCCTCCCTCATTTATCAAAGGAAGTATAGACTGTGAAGTATTAAGTTTTTCAGAAAAAGAAAAGCATAGAGCGTTTAAAAAATTTTAAGGATAGCTATATGAAGTATAGAAATTTTTCCAATACCGGATGGAAAGTATCTGAAATAGGTTTGGGTTGTTGGGCAATTGGTTCAGAATGGGGTGATGTCTCAGAATTGGATGCCAAAGAAACTTTAAAAACATCATTAGATAATGGAGTAAATTTTTTTGATACTGCCGATGTTTATGGGGATGGAAGGAGCGAAAGATTTGTAGGTAAGCTTTTAAAGAGTACATCTGAAAAAATATATGTTGCTTCAAAGGCTGGCAAAAGGCTAAATCCTCACAATGCAGAAGGCTACAACTTAAAAAATATTGAGAGTTTTATTGATAGAACACTTTTAAATCTTGGAGTTGATTGTATTGATCTTTTGCAGCTTCATTGTCCGCCCAGTGAGATTTGTCCAAAACAAGAAACTTATGAAATGATGGATGAAATTGTCAGAACTGGCAAAATAGCTAATTATGGTCTTAGTGTTGAAAAGGTATCTGAAGCAATGGATGCGATTCAATTTTCTAATGTTAAAAGCATCCAGATAATATTTAATATATTCAGACAAAAGCCTGCTGAAACTTTCTTCAAAGAAGCTGCAAAGAAAAATGTTGCTATCATAGCTAGAGTTCCTCTGGCAAGTGGCTTATTGACTGGAAAAATGAGAAGAGACTCGACATTTCCAAAGAATGATCACCGAAACTACAATATTAATGGAGAAGCATTTGATGTCGGTGAGACATTTTCTGGAGTTAAATTTGAAAAAGGACTTGAGGCTGTTGAAAAGTTAAAAGAATTACTGCCCAAGAATTATTCTTTAGCTGACTTAGCTCTAAAATGGATTTTAATGCATGATGAGATTAGTGTAGTTATTCCTGGTGCTAAAAATAAAGCTCAAGCCGAAATGAATTTAAAAGCCTCAGAATTAGAAGATATTTCATCATTATTGCCAGCTATAAATTCTATTTATGATGAGTTCATTAAACCAGATGTCTTTGAGCGTTGGTAATATATATTAATTTACAGAAAAGTTACATATCCCTCTCGTAAATATACTGACTTTTGGGTTATTGATGGAGAGGCTCATTGCGATATCAGATACATCTAAATAAATCCCTCACAGATGAAACGAAGTTTGGACTTTAGTCCAAGTTGATATACAATTCCAGTATGAAGAAACTACTCCTACTCACCCACTTTTGAGTGCTATAAGTGGTATCTGTTAAAGACTTTATTTTTTAGTTAAGCAAAGACCTTACTAAGCATCTATGAAGCCTACAGAGTGGGGCTATGGAGTTCAAACTTCCCACTTGTTCCCTTTAGTAAATCATCTAGAAAAAGGGGTTGCTGTCAGACCTGGTAATGCATCTTTTGCAGAGAAAAAGCCACCAGCAAATTATTTACACCTTGGATATTCTGCTATTGATACTAATAAGATAAATAAAGGTAAAGGTATAATCGTAAAAGAAATTAAAGCGATGATGCATTGAAGTATCTTTAAAAATTTATATGAAAAAATTACTCTTAAAATTTTTATTAGTTTCTAGCCTCATGGGTATATCTTCTATAGGAGCTGATGAATCAAATCTAAATATTTATGAAGATCAACAGTCTGACCCTTTTGTAAGATACATTGATGTGCAGAATTTAAGACTTTATTCACTAGATGAAGTTTCTAATAAGTTTCTAAAAAATGTAGCAAAAACGTATCTACTAATGTTAAAAACTAACAGTCAAATAGATCCAGAAATGAGGGCTGAATATTTAAAAATTACTAAAAATAACTATGTTTATCAAAGAATTGGCCTAGAAGGAACAGATTATTATGAAAAAAAATTTAATACTAGTTTTAATAACTTACCTCAATCAAGGATTGTTGAGAATGGACCTTTCAGAGAGAATATTACTGACTATATTTGGGAATACAGGCGAGAAAATATAAAATCAGAGCAAATAACTGAAGTCATTGAACACTTACTCCATACTATAACTAATGTAGCTTTTTCAATTCAATACTCAGATTGGGATTGGAGAAACCCCTCTTCCATGATTAACCTCGCTACACAAGAAGCTATTGATAAAGGAATTTTTAATGTTTCAGGCTATAAAGAGATTCTTGATAGAGGCGATGAGGATGGTTTTAATAAGGCTATTACAACAGAGTTTGCATATTGGTTAATTGCTGTTGAATGGGGCTTGGGAGATTTCATAGGAATCCCAAATGATGAGTTTAGAATTGGTAATCGCAAAGAAATTTCTGAAAAGCTTCCACTTGGACATAGAATGTATAAATGCTATGTTGAAAAAATCTTAAGCCCACCTGATTTAAAAAGTCTTCTCTCAATTTTTCCAACAAATGGAAAGACTAATAATCAAGATTTGACTAATAAAATTGAAGATTACAACTGTAATCAAAATATAAACCTCAATCAAGAAATTAACTTAAATATTAATGAAAATAATAGCCTCAATCAAGAAATCAACTTAAATATTGAAGGAACATGTAATCGTCAAATCAAAGGGTTTTGGAAAGATTATTTAGAGCTAAATAAAAGTGAGTTTAATTCTAGAGGGTATTTATTTATAGTAGAAGGTGAGGATGGCAGATGTGAATATGGAGTAGGTATTAATGAAAATGATGCCTTTATAGATTGTACTAAATGGAAAGAAGAGAATAATATAATCGGAAAATGTATGCCATATGCGAAAGATGGCAAAGTTCTGTTGGATAAGTACTCAAATAATGATGAGGCTAAACCAACTAATAATATATTTAAGAGTAAAGAATCAAAAGACTTAAGTAGCTGGGAATGTATGAGAGGAAGCTTTGATAAATTTGTCGAAGTATATGGAGTTTATGTTGTGGGCTCACCTGGAGCACCAATGAATAAAGTCATGCATACTGCTGGAGTATTAGCACAATATTTAGATAATGATGAGAACGGTCTGCCAGATGATCCTAGAGTTGCATCTTATCTTTCAAATAACAACTATATTGTGCCAGTTTGGAGTGTTAGTGATAGAGAAAATTTTTGGGAAAATGCAAGAGGTAGCTATTGTGAAGATAATATTGGAATGGCTGCAAGTATGTATTATGATGAAGACCAGTGGGCCATAGGTGGTATTCAAAAAACTGGTCAATGGGATACAAATCTAGAAGAGGTATGGCACGTTGTTTCTGCAGGATGGTATGAAGTTTATCCAAAATATTTTGGCAATAAGGAATCTATGCTTCATGAAGCAATGGATAAAGCTCGGGGTGGTAAGTTTGTAGAAGTTCCGTCAAAATACCCAAAAAGTGCGTGGTACACCTATAATGACAAGGGTTGCAGTTATGAATGTCAAGCACATGAATATTTTTACTGGATTTTGATGGCCAATATTAATGCTCTTAATTTATCCTACACTGACAAATGTTCGCCAAATGATGAATGGAATATCTGCAATAGATTTGATCTTAAGAAAATGGATATCTTAGCATATGAATTATTGAATAATTATGATTTTATATTTCCTACCAAAATACCAAATGGTGAATACAAGCCTAATATAATTAATGTTTACTAATTAAGAAAATCTTTTTGATATATATGAAACAAATACTTCTTTTTATAATACTAGTATTAAGTCTAATTTCCGCTTCTCATGCCTGTATAAGTCATTGATTTAACTAGGAAAATATTCTATATATTCCATATACGTAGAAAAATCTACTATCCCTCGCATATATATTCAGACTTTGAAGGTACGGGGGGAGGCTCATTGAACTCCACTAACTATTAATATTACCTCCCCCACAGATGAAACGAAGTTTGGACTTTAGTTCAAGTTGACATATATCAAACTATGTATTTACTCATGGTATCCTATTTCGAAATTATTTGAAGTTTAATATTTTCTATGAAAAAACTACTCCTGTTATCTATTCTGTGCCTGTTTTCAATTCAAAGCTACTCTATTGAGCTAGAACCAAACCATCTTAAAAAAATAAAAGTCGTTAAAAATTGGGAGCCTGTTGCAGATTTTGAAGCACTAAGAGAGTATGCCAATCTTATCCCAATTGATGAATTGTGGACAATGTACAACAATTCTTTAAATTGCAGTGAAAGGATAGCTAATGCTAATCCATACCCAACTTATGGAATGAGCATTAGACCTGAAATGAATTTGACTCAGGCATGGGGGTTTTGCCAAAAATATTTCCATGGATGGGCTAACAGGAAGCCACAAATGTTGGGTGATATCTTATTAAGATGGGCATCAGCAAAAGAAGACCCTATGATTGTATATCCAACGACGAAGTCTAATAGCCCTAATTCTGGAGGCTATCAAATTCCAAGCGTAATAGGTTCATTTGCTCAGTCTTATGCCATATGGTATGACGAAATTGATTACTCACCTGAAGAGCGTAAACGAGTTGACACCTATATGACTAGAAAACTAATGGAGCAAAAGTTTCCACCATTGAATTATGGCTATACACTTTGCAATATAAATGATATTACCACTGCTTACAAGCAAGACACAGGTATGAATAACTGTGGCAACATGAGAAGGAGGGTCTCAATCGGTGAAATTATGCTTGGCTTTAGACTTGAAGACCAAAAACTCTTAGACAAAGGACACGATGACCTGTATATAGTTTATGCCTTTATTAACGAGGATGGTGTAGATATTAATCAAGCCATGAGGGGCGGCAAAGCTATTAACTACTTCTGGGACGCTTCAAAAGAAATAAGCCTTTTAGCTGAAATTTATGAAAGTGTTGGATACGACTTCCTTGAACACACTTTCCCTCGAGGGGCAAAAGCACACGAGTACTTAAGTTTCACTTATAAACTAATGAAAGATTTCAAACTAGTTGCCCCTTGGGCAAAATATGATATAGGGTCAGTATCTATTCCTTATGCTAGTATTAAAGACTTAACCCAAGACCAATACCAAGGTCTCATAGAAAATGGAAGGTATGACTATAAAAATGGCGACAAAGATTTTGTAAAGACACACACTAAATTTGTTAAGAGGTATATGCCGGATATTTACTTTAATGGTATTAAGGACTATAAGATGATTGTTAGAGCACAATCATATCAACAATCTACCGTTAGGGGTATATTCCCATACGCACTTCATTTTGCAAATAATTCTAAGCAAGAAAGGGCTAGCGCAGAAAACCAAAAGACTGGTATCGAGCATTGGGGTGATTCATCTGTTTGTGCATGGTTTAAGGCAAGCCCAGAAGAAGCAGCTCCAAGAATTGAAGTAAAAAATAGAGGAATTAGTTGTAATTAACCCTCCCTCACACATCAAACGAAATTTGGACTTTATTCTTTAAAAAAACAGTAAACTTAAATTTTTGTTCTTAAGGAGATATTATGAAATTTATTACATCTTTAGCAATCTGTTTAATAATAACTAACACCGCCCTAGCGAAGAAAGAAATAGAGCATTATTCTTTAGAAACTTGCCAAAAAATATATGAATCAATTGGAACTTTCGTTCTTCTGGCAGATAAAGAGTGGAAGAAAGAGAAAGAGAAAAAAGCAATGTTTTATTCAACAGCAGCATCAAATTATGCAACTATTTATGAAACGGTTTGTAGTAAATAATTATTTATCTAAATAACCCCCCTCACACATCAAACGAAATTTGGACTTTAATTTTTTCAGTAATTTTTTGGTATTTGTTTACAGTTTCACTTAGAGTAATGACTTTAGTTGATTAGAAACTTCAGGGTTGTCAGTTTTTAATTTTTTAAGAATTTTTACCAAATCATCCATGCTTAATTGGACGTTTTTTTGTAGAGAGTATCGCCCATTTATATTGTAATAAATATCATCTCCAATGATAGAGAATAGGTTAAATATTTTATCTAAATCTAAACTAAACTGATTTTTAAAATTAATTGCTGCTTTTGAACTTTTTGGAAAACATATTCCTAATCCATGAGAATGCTTAAATTCAAAGCACTGATCTCGATGATCTTTTTTTAGTTCATCCCAGAACTGATGAACACCGAATCCTGGCTTAATCTCATGGGTATCATGAAAAAGAACTATGGCTTCCTTGGATAATTTTGGATACCATGTGTGAAAATCATTACTTACAGCCTCATAGGAGTGAAAGCCATCTATGTGTAATAAATCTACTGAATCATCATCAAATTCATTCAGTGCCTCATCGAATGTCATTTTCATCAAAGTGGAAAAGTTATCAAAATGCTCAATGTTAAAATCCATCACCTTTTTAAATAATGATTCAGAGTAGAAACCTGCTTGCTTCTCACCTGTCCAGGTATCTATCGCGTATGTTTTTGTGTCCAACTTGTTATCTACTACACTCTGACAGAAGCTAAAATATGATCCCCCGCCATGTGTACCAAGCTCGACTAATGTTTTTGGTTTGAGGGAAGCAACCAACCAATAGGCAAATGGCGTGTGACCGACCCAGGCTTTTCCTTGGAGGTCCTTATTTATGTGCGCGCCAGCATATGTGAGTGCTGCTAATAGCGTATTTTTTGATGAAGCCATATCTTTCATATGAATTCCAACCTTGTTTTAGAAATTATTATTTTAACTTGGTCTTCCCAAATAAGAAAAAAATCAAGTTTTTATTTTTTTTATAATGCTTGTTTAGGTTTTGTAAAAAATTTTCTAATTGCAATAATTATTCCAATCAGAATTATCAAATAAGTTAGGCTTGATAAGACCCATTTAAATGAATTTATTCCAGAACCTATAGAAACTATTGTTTCGCCTATAGCTCCAGCATTTGAATAGGTTTTAATCATTATTAATTCAAT
>ENA-OWPI01003839-OWPI01003839.1-marine-metagenome-genome-assembly--contig:-NODE-3839-length-12441-cov-3.069071_pt1 | contig 12441 bp, 9 predicted proteins | sample MGYA00238138_ERZ651775 | MGnify/ENA primary metagenome ERZ651775 (study PRJEB26906, sample SAMN06265043) | marine metagenome | isolation source: Helgoland LTER site | place: Germany:Helgoland, sampling...
GAGCGAACAGTCGTGAGCTGGTTGATGCAAACGCCAGTGATGGTGGTGATGGAAGTATTGACGATGACGATGATGACAACGATAATGTTAACTCTGAGAAATACCGACCCGACAGAAAAAATGACAGAAGAGGCTACTATTCCCAGGCACCCCATCCCAACATGAGTGCTGCGAATTTGAACAATAAAAATAGCCGGGTGGGTGGCAGTGCTAGTGGTCCCAACCACGAGAAAGTACTCAAGAGCAGCCAAATGACTAGGCTCGCCAACGCGTTTGGGATTGACAAAGCTGAGGCCGTTGAGGGGCGGGCATTCGATAGGGAACTGCAGGAGAAAGAGAAGGAGGCGAGAAGGAAGGTGAGGGAAAAGAAGGAAAAGGACGCGGACAAGTTGAGGAAACGAGAAGAGAAGCTTAGGAAAAAGGAAGAGAAAGCCAAAAAGAGTATGGAAAGGGGGAAGGGCTCCACGGAAGAGACTAAGGAAGACAACAGAGGACATGCATTGAGCATCGATGATGTTATTAAGGCGGACCGGAAGAAGGAGAGCAAGAAGAAGAGAAAGAAAGGCAAGCAATCGAGCAGTAGCAGTTCTTCCTCATCTAGCAGCAGCAGCGGCAGCGACAGCGACAGCGACAGCAGCAGCAGCGACAGCAGCAGCAGCAGCGACAGCAGCAGCAGCAGCAGCAGCGACAGCAGCAGCAGCAGCAGCAGCGACAGCAGCAGCAGCAGCGACAGCAGCAGCTCCTCGTCATCCTCGTCCTCTTCCTCCTCCAACTCCTCTTCATCGACAAACAGTAGCGAATCAGAGGACCGGAATCGGCGAAGGAAGAAGAGAAGGAGAAAGGAATAACCCAAAATGTCGAGCAACTCGTTTAAAATGCGTGCAACACATAAACACTATTTAATTCGTTGCCTCGTCCCCGCATACAAAGCGATCGCCTTCTTCAGCTTCGTCTTTTTTGCTATGCGAAAGCTCAGCATAAGATCCCGAAGATCATTCGAATTCGCTCTCCGCGAATCTAAATCTTCTTCCAAGCTTGTCGGTAACTTTTTCTCCTCGTCATTTAAAAGGGCGAAGCAACATCTTCTCGTTGCCTCGGTATCACCGTCACATAAAGTCTCGAGCGCCGCAAAAATAGCAGGATCAAGTTCATCATTTCCCTGGATGATAACGTCGCAATCCAACAAATTACTCTGGCCGAGTTTTATCAACTTCTCACTGTCAAAGGCTACGCCAGCAGCACACTCTAAGACTTTTATGTTCGTTTCGCGAAGCTTTGAGAGAGGACACGGATATTAGTTGCTTCACGAGCTCATCTAGCCTCGCCGCAGTACACAAAAACTTACCGATGGAAGCACGTATACATCATGCGGATTCTCTTCTAGTACAAATCCGTAGTACTGGAAAAGGGAATCGTTGCTTCGGGCACCATAGCTGATCTCAATAGGATTGAATTTGCCATCCCCTGCGTCCTCTCCACCGCTGCTGCCGTCACTTCTATCACTCGACAAGGTGCTCAGAGAAAAAGTATTGCTGAAATACTCGAACGCGACGGCCGCTGTCGGACTATTGCTGTGCTGACACAGATCAATTCCGGGTGCGATGACGTAGCGTTTCGTTCCCCACTCATTCTTGCCGCTGACAGCAATTTTTGGAATAACAAAATCCTTCAACAGATTCGCGCATACAACCACTGCCGCACCATTCGCTGCTTGTTCGAGGCTCCCATAACCACCAAAAACTGTGAAAGCTACCAAAACGCAGGTGAACGCGTATGGCTTAAAGTCAAACGGAGGAATAAAGTTGGAGCTGAAAGCCCGAGAACGAGCTATCTCGCAACCCCAAACAAATTCATCATAAGTCAGACCGAGCTTAGGCTCGATACTCTCGTATTCTTTCGTCCACTGCAACCGCTGCTTTTGCACTCTTTTTTCCATGTGAGGATAGTGAAGCTTCTTCAACAGATTCTCAGGAAAATGAAAGGGAGTTTTCAAGGGAGCGGGGGGAAGGGAATTGAGCCACAAATTATGGAATTTGCCGGTGTCATCATTCACTCCCGTGGATAGTTGTTTTTTCAGCTTGTGGAGCTCAAGTGAGAGCAAGGATGACCACGTCAAGTTCTGGTTCGGTTTTAGGTTGGAATAAACAGAAATGGTCAATTCAGCTGGAATAGAGAGGACAATCTCATTGTTTGATAAAGTCGAATTCGCTTGCACAGCTAGCGATAAGTCGCCTTTATTAGCACTAAATTGCCCTATTTTTGGTGATATCTTGACAGGCAATGAGGGGCAGAGATCTGGAGCACGAAGCAACATTTCCACATTCATTGCACGAGACCCAAAAAGTCGTGAACGAGATGATGGTCGCATGCAGCTGTGTCGCTGCACTGAGCGGATTCGGAAGCCTGCGCAGTTTTCGACACAGAATAGAACTAGGAGAATCCAAACCATCTTGTTGCAAGGCATGTTTGTCGAGCAAAGGGTGAGAACACTTTTGGGGGGGGGTAGTTGTCGTTGCCTGGTTTTATTTAACGTCGATTCGTATTTTTCGTCGTCGCGTCGCGATCCCTTTATTGGATTTGGGGGGGTGAATTCGTTCGTATGAAATCGATGGTTTTTTTAACGTCATATATATTGTTTTGTCGTGAACGTCGTCCTGATAAAAAAAATTTAAAGGACATTTCCACTTAAACGCACGCAGTAGTATGCGCGTGCCACTCCGGCCAACGTTTCGGATGCTGACCGCTATTTCACTTCGTAGTCGGTCCCATCCTTTGATACACTCAGTGGGCCGATTGCCATTTGTGATGATTTTGGCCGCCTCGATCACTACAAGTTCTGCACTCGCGATAAGTCCTTCGTCGGCATCTTGCGACAACTCATTATCTGCTGAGAATGCTAAAGATGACGATGGGAAGGCCATAGGGGTTCCAGTCAGCAACATTCCTTTTCTCAGTGCATCTTCTGCTTTAGCCCTCGACCAGCACCTGATGTCACCTTTAGGGCTTGGTCACTCCCTTCCACTTTTGATGGACCGTGCGGGTCGAGCGGTAGCTGCTGCGATTCGGCAACATTATCCTCTTAAAAACTCCCCGAAAAACTCCCCAACTAGAGTGATTGTTCTTGCAGGGCCTGGGAACAATGGAGGTGATGGGCTAGTGGCCGCTCGTTATTTGAAGCAGTGGGGTTATTTGGTTGACGTAGTGTATCCCAAAAAGCCGCGAAATAGCCACAGTGATTACTCTCACTTTGAGACTTTGTCCAACCAGTGTTCTTCCCTTTCCATCAATTTCCTTGACAGACGAACTATTGATAAAGAAAAGTTGGAAAGCTATGATGTGATCGTCGACTCTATTTTTGGCTTTGGCTTTAAGCCATCTTCCGGGATTCGCGAGCCATTCCAATCGCTGATCACGTCTTTGGCGAGTGTCAGAGACAATGAAAAAATCGTCTCAGTTGATGTTCCGAGTGGCTGGGACGTCGATTTAGGCGACGCCTCAAAGAGTTTCACTCCTGGTGTTTTAGTGAGTTTGACTGCACCTAAACCGTGTTCTAAAGCACATGTGGGTGCTCATTACTTAGGGGGAGATTTTCTGACGGAAGAGCTTGAGAGAGAATACGGACTAGAGGGAATTCGGGAGCTTTTTCAGGGAGGCGAGGAGCTAGTTAGGATCGATGACGTTTTAGATGGCTTTAGTGTCGTCTGGTGCACTGTCCCGAGCCTTTCTGTGGCTGAGTCCTTGGCTTCGACACTTGTTGGTACATCATTGGCGGCTTGTGTCAACATAGTTCCTGGCCTCACATCTGTGTACAAATGGAAGGGGAGGATTGAGAAAGACCAGGAATTGTTGCTCATGATCAAGACACGGAGCTCTCTCGTTCAGAAATTAACCCGCGCAATTGCTGAGAATCACCCGTACGATACTCCAGAGATCATTGAGGCAAAGATTGAGGGAGGGAGTGAAGCTTATTTGGATTGGTTGCGAGGTGCAACTCAGAGAATGTAGAGCAAAGCCTAAATGTAAGCCTAAATTTAAGCAGAGAGTGTATTTGGTGTTGCGCATCGCTAGGATATTTGTACGAAATACATCAATGCAATATATTTGCAGTAAAAAATCTACATTTCATTTGAGGGTACATTTTTTCCCTTCATAGAAGAAGTTGTTCAGCCATTCTCGTGTTGTCACATTTTGTACAAGCGCAAACTTATCTGCCAGCGGTTCTTGAAGAAACAAGTGGTTGAATGTTCCCGCAGTGAACGAAATCGATCCTACTCTGCTCCTGATGTTCAAACCAAAATTGTCAAAACAATGAAGATTATAATCTCCAGGAATTACTTGTGGAACAAATGTGTCTTGTTGCTCTTCAGTCAGTTTCAAGTAGTTTCATCTTGATTAGCTTGATCAAAGTGACTTACCTGGCATAGGGTGCTCGTAATTGCTGCACTGAAATCCAAAATTGAGATCTTCTACGATATCTGTGACTATTTGGAAGTTTTCCGACGCCCTGGAGAGCAAAACAGAGAAGTAACCCTGTAGGTCATATGAGGGTCGGAGCTTGGGGTTAGTGATACTTTCCTCCAAAGCAACAATCTCGTCTATTGAAGCCTTGTCTCTGATCATCCACAAGTCACCTTGGGCATCAAATGCGGGCGGAATAGAAACGCCAGAAATTTCAGTTTCCCTCCTCTTTCCGTGCTGGTACCCGATTACCCAGCTTGTTTCAGAATTGTACAGCGCAGTCAAATCTAGTTGTTCCGTGCGATTGAGAACTTGTTAGCGATAGTATAGCAGTGATAGTAGTAGCAGTAGGAGTAGCAGTGGTAGTGGTAGCGTTATGGGCATGAGAAACATGAATGGGAAAAGTCTGCTTGCAAACTTACCTTCAAAGACTAAAGTGTCTATGTCGATCCAAATTACTTTCTCCGTCTTCCCTCCCAGAAGATGGTCTTGGATTATATCAAGCTTGTGGCGGCTCAAACCGATCCAAGGGTCTTCATAACCATGTATCTGGATTGATTCAACTGGCTTGTTCACTGTTACAACGTTGGTGGGCGAACCAAATGTTGTTGTGAACGGCCTCCCCTCAGACCCCGACAAAATTTCCGTCAGCTTTTCCGAGTTTGTGTAAATATATATAAGAGGAGGGCACCCGTGTGCGAGGGTCAAGGATGAATACATTAGTCTGAAGCCTTTTATAAGTTTGAGATGCGACCACCTATCTATATGAGTGAACGCAAATGTCACAAATTTTGGAGTCGTGCTCGGACATTTCGATGCCACATCCACAGACACACATTGCAATGGAGATCGCTTCGTCTGCCTGCCTATCTCATCCCCATGAAAGACACTTGCCGCGGAATTGCTGCTGGTCCCGGCACCCCTAAGACTACTGTTGCTGAGAGCTCGGGCATTTTGTAAGGTGTAAACATTCAAAATCATTATCGTGGACATGAGGCAAAACAGAAGTGATGTCAGAGCGATATTTCCACGCGGCTGCTTTTTCTTCTTGCTGATAGTCGGCGATCGATCACTCGGAGCTCCCATCGAGTTGGAGCGTGAACGCAGGCGAGGGCGAAGAGTCTGTTTCATTCTATTTCCCCCTTTCCATTCACCCTCGTCATTGCTGGGATGGTCATCTTCAGGTGGGGGGGGAGATGAGCTGCCTCGCCGAATGCGCGGAGAGAGAGGGCGAGTATCTGAGTAAAGTCGCATCCGGGGCAGTTTTCTTTTTTAAGGTTTGGTGGCTGTTATTGATTTGAGAAGTAAGGACGTGAAACAAAGCATGGACAGAAAGGGCCCCTGCGACAAGCTATCGGCTGTACAACAATAAATGACGACTAAGGAGGAGAATTCTGATGCTGATGCAATTTTCAAGTTTTCAACTTCGGGTTCCAACCAATTTTCGACCATTCAAAACTACAAAGTAAAACCCTTAACAAGCTCCAAAAAATTGATTGCTTTGAAAAGCCCGTGTTTTGTCTTGATGCGTCGTTTTCAACCAAACGAAGGTAATGACTTGACAAGCGCTCCCCATGAGGGTCAGACAACGAATGAAATTTCCCCTAGCAACCAAAGCACAGGGGAGGGTTTTGAAGTTGAACGTGGACATTCTGGGCAGAATTCTATACCATTCTCGTACAACAATCGGAAAAGAAGCGGCGATGACCTTGTTTTCGGTACAACGAAGTTAAATCCTTCCCTCATGAGGTCCAAAATAATCTACAACAAGATGAAGCAGAAGGCGATTCACTTCTGGTCAATGCAGTCAAATGAGAGGAGGATTGCATCAGCTGTGCTCTTTCTTTCTATTCTCTCTTTTGTGCTTCTTCTATGTTTGAAAATACTGAGGGAGGAGCCCCTATGGAAGGCGCAGCTGTCATGTGGAGCAAATTGGGGGGAGAAGGAAGTTTGGGCAGTAGATTATAAAAGAAACCATGGCAGCAGCGGTTTTTTTGGGGGGGCGAGTAAAGAGATGTCTTATGGAGGTTACCGCGATAAAGCTGGCACCGGCTTCGATTCTGGTCAAATTTCGAAAGATGATGATGTCTCTTTCCGCTATGGTACCTTTGTTAATTCCTACAGTCACGAACGATTAAAGAACGATAAACAACCTTGGGTCACTGCCCTGCCAGTGGACAAACCAGCGTTCCCTAGCGCTCACGTCGACGACCTCTTACTGCTCCCAGTCCGTCCTCGAGCCAAGACCATTGCAATCATCACTCTTGGGCTCAAGCCATTCAACAAATTCGGAGGAATCGGGACAATGTTTTATAATTACGTTCAGTTCTACGCTAACGAGGGGTTTGTCGTGCATGTCTATTATGCTGGGACAGTCGCAAACAAAGAGGAAGCCAAGGCGGAGATAAAGGAGTACCTGCACCACAGCAAGATCCACATCCACCTGATTGACGATCCTGATGTAGATTCTTTAGAGACGCTTAAGTATCCAAAGGTGTATGGGACGTCGGAGATGGAGAGAAGTAACCAAATCTACATGATGCTCAAGCAAGAATCCACCAAGTACTTCTTTGATGCCTTTTTGTTCCATGATTATAGAGGGATAGCGTCAGCTACCATCCAAGCAAAGCGGGGAGGGCTTGCTTTCAAGGACACCACCATTATTGTTACTTGCCATACCAGCAGCTACAACAGTGCCTTTTTCAACGCTCGCTTTACCTTGCAAGAAGATGCGGTTTTGAATGAGCTCGAGGACTACACCCGTAATTACGCCGATGTAGTTGTGTATGTGAGCTATGCGTTGAGGAATCAGATGGAGAAGTTGTCCATTTACGAAGGCCTAGAGACCCCTGCAAAGATACTGGTGTTGCCCAATTTTGTCTACGGAGATATCTTCGATGAATTTCAGTCTAATAATTTTGACTTCATGCCAGCGCCTCGAAAGTTTGCCTACTTTGGACGACTGGACAACTTGAAAGGCATCGATGTTTTTATAGAGTCGATCAAAGTCCTTGTTGCGAAGCTTCGAAATGACCCAAATTCGCCTTCGTTGAGCGAGGTTGCAATTATAGGGGATTACCCTGGGAATAAAGGAAAGCAAGCAACTGGAATTCTGGTCAACAACTTTATTTCCGAGATGGCCCAGTGCGGAATCGTCGTCAAGCAGTTCAACAATTTGATGACAGTCGAGGCGACGAAAAAAATGCTCGAAGAAGAATATGTCGCTGTTCTCCCCTCTCTGTACGAAACTTACTCTATGGCACTGCTGGAGACGCTGAGTTTTGGCATTCCAGTGATTCACGGTGATGCTGGCGGGCAATCAGAGGTCTCCAAAAACAACCTCAATATTTTCCACAACAGTGATCCGCAGGAGTTAGCGAAAGTGATGCTCAGGGTGATGAGGGAGGGTCTCGTGCAGGATGTCCCCGCTATTCCGCACCTAGATGTTCTTGAAAATTATGTCAGGGTCGTTAGCGTTGATTCGGCCAAGTTAGAGGGTAGCAGGGATGCTAGTGTGAAGGCTGTAAGGGATGTCAGCCTGAGTGTTGGTGAGGAAGGGGGAGGAGTGGGAGATGAAGGAAATATTACACCTAGCAAAGAAGGTTTCTGCGAAGATGTGACTGTTGCCATAGTCACCTTCCTTGACCGGCTGGAGGGAACTAGAGACTTGCTCGAAAGACTAGTGCAGCAGACATGCAACGGCTTTGAGGTCATTCTATTTGTCAACAGCATCTGTAACGAAGAGGAGTGTGGGCTCGAGTTCGGGGAGACACCTCTTTCACATTTCAAGGACAGCCTGAGGGTTCTCTTGCCTCCGCAAGGAACTAAGATTAGCGTAGGAGATGCAAGGAATATTATGATTCGCGAGGTCAAAACAGAATATGTAGTCTTATTCGACGACGATGACATTCCTAGGGGAGATTTTGTCGAGGTCATGCGGCGAGCTGCGATCATGCAGGGAGCAGATCTTGTAACTTGCCATGCTGGGTTCGTGGAAGAACGCCCATCGGCTGAGGAAGTTGCCGCTGGTACCGTCACGCTCGACCACGTGAGTCTGGCAGGTGGGAACACTGGCCCGGCGGCGAACTTTCATGTACATCATACTGGGAAAGCAAATGTTTTATTGAGAACCCTCACTGCGCAGAAGCTTGGACCGTGCCTCCCCGAGCTGAGCATCAGCACCAGCCCCTTTGTCGACTGGGGAATGTACACCAACTTTATCCTTCATAAAGCAGTTATCGCTGTAGTCCCTGAGAGCATGTATTATTACAAAATGCACTCAACCGGAAGTATTTTTTATGGGAGCACCGATTTCACCAAGTACCTTGGAGCCAAGAAAATTGTGAATGAATATTGCCGCTACTATAACCTCGATACTATGGGATGTGAAGTTCTTTGGATGGCAAAGCAGCTCTCTCTAAAATACACATAATAAAATACAGCAAGTAAATAAAGAAATGTTATGTACATGGGAGTTTGGTGTACAGAAACATCGCTCTTCGTTACTTGCACGTTAGTCATGCCATTGTCTGTATACTTGGATCCAACGCTGCGTTAATGCTTCCCTTGTCCGAGGTGCGCAAACTTGGTCTTGTCCTTCTTCTTCTTGTCAACTTTTTCCTTAGCGGCAGCTTGCGCAACAGCAATTGCGCTTGCGCCTGTACCCTTCTTCTTGGCATCGCGTTTGGCCTTCAGAACCGCCGCAACATCAACCGTCTCTTCGGCCGTTGTAGGGGCAGGAGGGGTGGAAGTTTCCGAATCGGAAGTATCGGAGGGTCCCTTCTTCTTCTTTTTCTTCTTCTTTTTCTTCTTACCAGCGTCCACTGCGTTGGCTTCAGGATTGGAGGTGGAATCGGCATCGGCATCGGCATCGGCGTTGGCGTTGGCGTTGGCGTTAGGAGTAGAGCTTGTGTTCACACCAGTGCTTTCCACTCCAAAATCCTTCAGAAGATTGTCGAGATCGTCCAACTCTTTTTTCTTCAAATCTTTTTTTTGCTGCTTAGTGAGGTTCTGTTTCAATAGGGAGTAAGAAAGTGAAGAATTGGACGATTTATTGTGACGATTCATTGTGTCGATTTTTTTTGTAATTTTTTTCGTCAGGTTAGGAATAAGAGAGGTAGAAAAAGTGAAGTGAAGTGAAATTGGAAAGGGCGAGGGAAAGGTGCAGTAGAGTGAGTAGGAGAGTTGAGAGAATCAGTTGAGAAATAAGTTGAGAACACAAATCCTACACTCCCCCACGAGTGACCTCAGCAGACAGTTTCCCCATACATAACAAGAAATACAATTGTTCTCCATTTCACTCACTTGTACAACAACCTTCTCCCCCTCCCCCTCGTCGCCTCCATCGGAACCAGCACCAGGTACATCCTGTGTTACATCTTTGACTACTGTAACAGCATCTCTGTCCCCGGCATCATCATCACTGTCGCTGTCGCTATCATGAAGGACATGCCTGATAACCTTAACAGGTTCTCCCTCAGTTTTCACTGCTGTCGAACCAATACGGCCATCGTTCAATCCTGCTCGGATTCCACCGAATTCATCCTCAGAATCGTCGCTGTCAGAGTCGGCCCAGCTCTTCATGGTAGTGAGACAACTGAAGGCGGGAGGCGGGAGGCGGGAGGAGGGAGGGGGGGGCTGACGACAAAGTTGTTAAATTATGGGAATGGGGTTGTCTTTATTATTGGTTAATGTTCGATGTTTGTTTTGAGAGAGTTGTATGTCGGTTGTGTGATAACGATGCTAGACTGCAGCTAAGACAGGAGCAAAGAAATGAGGATGAGGATGAGGTGAGAGATTACACACAAAGAACGAAGAAAGGACAGCAACAGTCCATTCGAACAAATTTGGTGAATAATGCCGCTTGTAAAGCATGTTTCTCCTCACAGGCACCTGTGGCTGGAGAAAATTTTGCCTGCGGATGAAGGGACAGGAACTGCTGCCCTGGCTGTGGCTCCTATGGTCGACCAATCTGACCTGCCATTTCGTCTGCTTGCACGGAAGTATGGTGCAAACCTTGCATATACGCCCATGATTCACAGCAAGCTTTTCACTACTTCGCAAAATTACCGCGAAAAGTTCTGGACTCCAGGGTTCTCTGGTCATGTCAAGGGAGATTATCCTCTGGTGACACAGTTTTGTTGCAATGACCCTGACGTTGCTGTTGAAGCCGCCAAGATTGTAGTAGATGATCCTAATGTGGTTGCAGTTGATATCAATGCCGGTTGCCCGCAGGGAATAGCGAGGAGGGGGCATTATGGGGCCTTCTTACTGGAGGATGGTGAACGCCTTGTGAAGATTGTTTCTGCATTGAAAAAAGCTGTTGGCAATAAAGTCAGAGTATTCGTCAAAGTTAGGTTGCTTCCGCACCATAGGAAGGGTATGGAAGGGGGTAACGTTGAAGAATGCGGTTGCAATGGTGAATTGCCCTATGAAGAGACAACCTATGACATGGACGCTTCTCTCAATCTTTACAGAAGGCTTATCAATGCAGGAGCAAGCCTGCTAACCATACATGGACGGACTCGACACCAGAAGGGGCAGCTCACCGGTCCTGTCAGTCTCCCGGCTATTAAGCGAGTGGTCGAAGAGCTCGGCCATTTGGTTCCAATCATTGCAAATGGCGGTATCGAAGACCTTGCAGATGTTAGGAAGGTACTCGATTTCACAGGAGCACATGGCGTCATGAGCAGTGAGGGGGTGTTGGAAAACCCGGCGCTCTTTTACCACGAGAGAGTTCCGAGGATAGAACTTGCACGCCGATTCCTTGCCCTCTGTAGAGCGTATCCTCCGGAAGAGGGCGGTCAAGGAAGCGGTGTCAAGTGCATCAAGGGGCATATAGGTAAATTCCTCTTCACAGATCTTCAGGAACAAGAAGAAAAAGGGAAACAAGAAAGTGATACCGAAAAGAATGATCGCGAGAGTGGGAGTCGGAATAGCATACCCTTTAGGGAGCAGCTGAGCTCGTGCAGGCACATAGACGAGGTCTTCACCCTCGTGGAACACATCGCAGAGTTTCACCAACAGTCTGGACATGACCCGGCTTCTGAGACACCCGGCTGGTACCTGAGGCACCGGAAGGTAGAGGAGGGCGGTGAAGGAAATTACCAGAGAATGATGGAGGTAAAACAAATTGAAGTCGCTGAGGACACGGCAGAGTGCATGGGGAATCTCTTTGGAGGGGGTGAGGATGCCGACGACTACTGAGTAGACAAAACGAAAATTGTAGAAAATATTTATTAAAAAAAACCTACCCCAATTGACCAGTTAATTACGTTGAGCACATCTCTTATTCCTCCTGAAATTTCCGTATAAAATCGTTTCTTATTTGAGGGAAGTACTTTCTTGTGAACTGAACTTTTGAGTTGAGACCAATTTTGAAAAGAAACCATACTGTATTCTCCGTGATCGTGATATTCTTTTTTTTTGGACTTCTTTTTTTTTGACCATAGATCTAAGAAGGGATATCTGAGCTAATAAGGAAGGGAATATCTGAGCTAATAAGGAAGGGAATATCTGAGCTTTGGTTTATTGACTTGGAAAGCAATGTCGGGAAAGATCATAGTCGGATTCGTCCTCTGTATAACCCTCCTCTCCTTCTTCTCCTTCACCTCCTTCAATTCCTTGAGGAATGAAATCAAACACATCGGGACTACGAATAGCAAACCGCCAGACGCGGAAGCGCCCAAGCCCGAAGAAGCGCCTGCAACAGAAGCGCCCAAGTCCGAAGAAGCGCCAGTTGTGAAGCCCCCCAAGCCCGAAGAAGCGCCAGCAGCGGAAGCGCCGGAATCGACTGTTGCCCCTGAAAACACGGAAAAAGTGAACTGTATCTATTTATCTGGAGAGTTGCGTTGCCAAGTGGAAGAACCGTCGAGGGGCTCTGAATACGTCATTGGAATTGGCCCTGCGAAAACCGGCAGTTCGGCATTGGCCAGGGTTCTCGACACACACCCTGATATGGTGGTCGGAGAATCAACCCGCCAC
>ENA-OWPI01003840-OWPI01003840.1-marine-metagenome-genome-assembly--contig:-NODE-3840-length-12439-cov-8.199401_pt1 | contig 12439 bp, 11 predicted proteins | sample MGYA00238138_ERZ651775 | MGnify/ENA primary metagenome ERZ651775 (study PRJEB26906, sample SAMN06265043) | marine metagenome | isolation source: Helgoland LTER site | place: Germany:Helgoland, sampling...
TTAGCTTCAGATTTAACTCCATCAACTATAGGAACAGATACAGGTGGCTCTATAAGACAACCTGCATCTTTCACAGGAACTGTAGGTCTTAAACCTACTTATGGTTTGTGTTCTAGATGGGGAATAGTAGCCTTTGCATCATCCCTAGATCAAGCAGGCCCAATGACTAAAACAGTGGGAGATTGTGCTTTGATGTTAGAAGCGATGGCAGGTTTTGATGAAAAAGACTCTACTTCCATTAATAAAAAAAAAGAAAATTATTCAAAAAATTTAACTGATAATATAAAAGGTTTAAAAATTGGAATTCCAAAAGAGTACAGGGTTGATGGAATGCCCAAGGAAATAGATCAACTTTGGGAAAACGGTAAAAAAATCTTAAAGGAATCTGGTGCTGAAATTATTGACATATCTTTACCAAATACAAAGTATGCTTTACCAACTTATTATATTGTAGCACCAGCAGAAGCATCTTCTAATTTAGCTAGATATGACGGAGTTAAATACGGGTTTAGATCATCTAAAGGGGGTAATTTAATAGAAATGTATGAAAATACAAGATCCGAAGGATTTGGAGATGAAGTTAAACGAAGAATTTTAATTGGCACCTATGTTTTATCTTCAGGATATTATGATGCTTATTATATTAAAGCACAAAAAGTTAGACAATTAATTAAAAATGATTTTGATGAATCATTCAAAAAAGTAGATGCCATTCTTACACCCTCAACACCAAGTGCAGCTTTTAAAATAGGTGAAAAAAAAGATGATCCAATATCTATGTATTTAAATGATATTTTTACAGTCCCAGTAAATTTAGCTGGTATTCCTGCTATTTCAATTCCAGCAGGTACAGATGCCAATAATTTTCCTCTTGGTCTTCAGCTGATAGGCAAACCTTTAGATGAACAAAAGCTTTTAAATATTGCATTGGCAGCTGAAAAGAAAATAAATTTTAAACAAAATCTTAATAGATGGTGGGAAAAATAATGACTAAAGAAAATGAAAAATATTTAATAAATGGTGAAAAAGCAAAATGGGAAGTAGTTATAGGTCTAGAAGTGCATGCTCAAGTAACTTCTAATTCAAAACTATTTTCAGGATCATCTACTAAATTTGGAGCCGAACCCAATACTCAGGTTAGTCTTGTAGACTCAGCTTTTCCGGGAATGTTACCAGTTATCAATGAATACTGCATTCAACAAGCAGTTAAAACTGGACTTGGTCTAAATGCAAAAATTAATTCTTATTCAGTATTTGATAGAAAAAATTATTTTTATGCTGATTTACCTCAAGGTTATCAGATTTCACAATATAAAAATCCTATAGTTGGTGAAGGAAAAATAACTTTAGATTTACCAAATGGCACAAAAACAATTGGAATAGAAAGACTTCATTTAGAGCAAGATGCAGGAAAAAGCATTCATGATCTTGATCCAAGCAATACTTATGTAGATTTAAATAGATCAGGCGTTGCTTTAATGGAAATTGTAAGCAAACCAGATTTAAGATCACCAGATGAAGTTAATGCATATATTAAAAAACTAAGATCTATTATGAGATACTTAGGAACATGTGATGGAAATATGCAAGAAGGGTCTTTAAGAGCAGATGTTAATGTCTCTGTGAGAAAAGAAGGAGATAAAGAATTAGGAACTAGATGTGAAATTAAAAATGTTAATTCAATTAAATTTATGCAAATGGCTATTGCTTATGAAGCCCAAAGACAAGTCGAGTTATTAGAGTCGGGTAAATCAATTGATCAAGAAACAAGATTGTTCGATACAAAAAAGAACGAAACCAGATCTATGAGATCTAAGGAAGATGCTCATGATTATAGGTATTTCCCAGATCCAGATTTACTTCCACTGAACCTTGATAAAGAATTAATTGAAAATATAAAAAAGAATTTACCAGAATTACCTGATCAAAAAAAAGAACGTTTTATTAAAGATTATTCATTAAATGCTTATGAAGCTAACGTCCTTGTTTCAGAAAAAGAAATATCAGATTATTTTGAGGAAGTTATTAAAAATTCAGATATTAAATTAGCTAAGAATTGGATTATGGGAGATCTCTTTGCTTCTTTAAATGATAAAAATATTTCTATCTCAGAATCTCCTGTGACAGCAAAAAAAATGTCTCAATTAATAGACTCAATTAGTTCAGGAATTATATCGGGAAGAACTGCTAAAGAAGTTTTTGAAGTAATGAAAGAAACAGGAGAAGAGCCTAATAAAATTATTGAAAGCAAAGGGTTGCAGCAAAAAAGCGATCCAAAAGAATTAGAAGCGATCATAGAAAAAATACTCACTGAAAATAAGGATAAAGTAGATCAATATAAATCTGGTAAAGATAAACTGTTCGGTTTTTTTGTTGGTCAAGTTATGAAGGTTTCAGGAGGTAAAGCCAACCCACAACTAGTAAATGAAATACTAAAAAAAAAATTAAAGTAATAATGGGTAAGGATCTTGATATTAATAGTAAAATACAAAATTACATTCAAGATTTAAGCAAAAAACTTCATCCTGTTCAAAGTGAAATAATTTCTTACAATGAAAGTTTAGGTGATATCAAAAGAATGCAAATAGCCGAGTCACAATGTCATTTTTTAGAATTAATTACAAAAATATCCAATGCTAAAAAAATATTAGAAATAGGAACATTTACTGGTCTCAGTACATTATCAATGGCTTTAGGTTTACCAGATAATGGTAGCTTAATTGCTTTAGATAAAAATTCTGAAACTAATTTAAAGGCTCAAAGTTTTTTTAAAAAAGCTAATCAAGATAAAAAAATTAAAACAATTGTTAATCCTGCTTTAGAAACATTAGAAAAATTGAAACATGATAACTTAATCTTTGATATTATTTTTATAGATGCTGACAAAAATAATTACATAAATTACTATGATAAAGTTATTGAAATGACTAAGTCGGGTGGTTTAATTATTATAGATAATGTTTTGTGGCACGGAGAAGTAGCAGATGCACAGAATAATGAAAAATTTACAAATATTATTAGAGATTTTAATAATTATGTCAAAAATGATAAAAGAACAGAGCAAATAATTCTCCCTCTTGGTGACGGCCTTACAATTTGTAGTAAATTATAATGTTTATTGTTTTAGGTTTTTATAAATTCAAAAATTTAAAGTCATTAAAAAAAAATAAACTTATTCTTCAAAAATTATTTATAGATAACAATATCAAGGGAACTCTTATTATTTCAAATGAAGGACTTAATGGAACCATATCCGGTAAGTCTAAAAATATCTCTCTAATAAGTAAAAAAATCAAAAGCTTATTTGGTATTATAAATTTTGATAGTGAAAATTTATCAAAAAGTAAATTTCAACCATTTCATAAGCCTAAAATTAAAATAAAGAGAGAGGTTGTTCCAATGGGTCTGAACATAGAAACTAAGAATAAAAAAACAAATTATGTTGAACCTTCAAAATGGAATAATCTTATTACAGATAAGAATACCTTTATTCTAGACGCAAGAAAGCCATTTGAATATGAGGTTGGAAGTTTTAAGAAAGCTGTTAATCCTAAAGTTAATAATTTTAGGGAATTTCCTAAGTACCTTAATAAATTAAATAAAAAAAAACCAATTGCCATGTTTTGCACTGGGGGTATTCGTTGTGAAAAAGCCTCTGTCTATTTAAATCAAAAAGGTTTTAAAAATGTTTTTCAATTAAAGGGTGGAATTTTAAATTATTTAAAAAAAATTAAGAAAAAACAAAGCATGTGGAAGGGTGAGTGTTTTGTTTTTGATAATAGAGTTTCAGTTAAACATGATTTGGCTGTCGGCACTTATTTTATTTGTAGTGGTTGTAGAAATCCAGTTTCCCAAAAAGATAAGAAGTCCAAAAAGTACGAAGAAGGTGTTTCTTGTCCGAGATGCTCTGACACACTCACTAACACACAAAAAAGTAGGTTTAGAATGAGACAGAAGCAGATTATGCTTGCTAAGAAAGCTGGAAGGAAGCATATATTCCAAAAAGAATTTAAATAGGAAAAAATTGTCTAAAAAATTAAACTTAACTAAAGATCCAATTTGGTATTTACTTGGAAAAGTTACTATTCCAGCTAGTGTAGGATCGTTATTTCAAACCTTTTATAATTTAGTAGACACTTGGTTTGCTGGAAGAATTTCTGCAGAAGCTATAGGAGCGATAGCTAAGTCTTTTCCAATATATTTTGTGATAATAGCTGTTGGTGTCGGTATTGGCGCAGCTACGAACGCAAGTATTGGTAATTTATTAGGAGCAAAAAAAACAAATCAAGCTTCTTTGCTTGTTGCTCAATCGATAGTTTTTGCAATTGTAATATCCATCATTGTTACTTTATTTGGCTTAAATGCTTCTAATTTTTTATTAACTGTAATGGGCTCTGATCTCCAAAGCATAATCTTAACAAGAGAATATTTAGATATTATTTTTTACGGTACTTTTATTGTAATGATTCAAATTTCTTTGAATGGAACTTTAAATGCTCAAGGTGACACCAAAAGTTATAGGAATGTCTTAATTTTTAGTTTCTTTTTAAATATATTTTTAAATCCTTTATTTATTTGGGGATACGGTTTTATTCCAGCTTTTGGTATTGGTGGTCTTGCTATCGCTACAGTTATTTCACAATTGATAGGAACCATTTATTTAGCTTACAAAGTAAACTCCTGTAAATTAAGAAAATATTTATACCTAGAGTGTTTTATCCCTAAATTAAATCTACTAAAGGACTTATTTTCTCAAGCGGTGCCGATAATGTTTAGCATGTTATTTATAGGAGTTGGTATTTTCAATATCTTATATTTTATAGGTCAATTTGGTGAACTGGCTACCGCTGGTTATGGGGCCGCATTAAGAGTCGAACAAGTTTTTTTATTACCAGTGATTGGTTTAAATACAGCTGTTCTTTCTATTGGAGGTCAAAACTTTGGTGCTAAAGAATTTTATAGAATAAAAGAGCTGTATTCTAAAGCACTTCTATTTGGATGTTCATTCATGGCTGCCGCAGGTATAGTTTTATTTTTTGGTGCAGAATTTTTTGTTTCTCAATTTACTAATAATTCTGAAGCGATATATCACGGCGCTATTTATCTTAAAATTGCTGCTTTAATAGGACCAATTTATCCAGTTTTTTTTATTACTACCGCTGTATTTCAAGCACTTAAAAAACCTATTTTTAGTTTATATTTAAGTATTCTTAGATTAACAGCTTTTCCGTTCTTATCTTTATGGTACGTGATTAACATTAGGGGAGGCGACTATAATGATATTTTTTATACAATAATGGCCACTAATTGGTTAATGGGATTAGCTGTTTTGTTTTTTATTCCTTTTTTCTTAAGGAAAAAATTAAAAATGAGCTTTAAAAAATTATTTGTATTTTAATTTATTTTCAAGTTTCCTCACGTAATAAGAAACTATTAATATTAAGACTAAATATTCTAAAATTAAAAAAGTATAGATTTCTAATGGTCTATAAGTTGTTGTAACCAACTCATTAGCTTTTCTTGTTAAATCAGCTATTCCAATAATTGAAACTAGCGAAGACATCTTTAATACATATACAAATTGATTTCCCAGCGCAGGTAGAACCACCTTAATTGCTTGAGGAAGTATTACAAATCTCATTTTTTTCCAAAAATCCATTCCAAGTGAGCCAGCGACTTCATGTTGTCCTTTATGAATTGAGTTAATTCCAGCACGAAATATTTCAGCTTGGAAAGCACTTTCACTAATTGTTAAAGCGATTATACCTGAGACAAAAGGTGAAAAACTTACTCCTAACATTATTGGTAAACCATAATAAATCCAAAGTATTAAAACTAACAAAGGAACAGCTCTTACGATTTCTACATAAGCAATATTAAAGTAACTTAAGAATTTATTATTGGAAAGAGAAGGCAGTGCAATAACCAAACCTATTATCATCGCAAGAATTATTGAGATCACTGAAATATAAATTGTAGTAGTTATTCCACTGATTAAAAATTTTAAGTTAGTTAGACCATCCACATTGTTAGGACTTAATATGTACCAACCCCATTCATAGTCCGAGCTGCATCCTTGTAATAAAAAAAATAAAGCGAAATATTTTATAAACTTCACAGATTAATCATATTTGTTAATTGAAGTTATTTAAACTTAAATTATAAGCTTTTTAGATTATATTTGGCTAGCAATGTCTCAAAAAAGCCTGATGCTTTTTTCTCTTTAATCCACTTACTAACGTAATTGTTCCAAGCTTTGTCTTTCTTAGGAACCATCATTGCTAAAAAGGCTGGATTTTTTTCACCATCGTTAACTATCGTTAACTGAGGATATTTGATTACTAATTTATTTGCTTCTGTAGAACTTGTTATATTTCCGTCAGCTCTTCCGGCAAGAACTTCTTGAAAGTCTCTAGCAGGTGCTTCAACAGATTTTAAAGTAGATTTTGGAAAAAATTCTTTTGCCTTCTCTTCTTGAGACGTTCCTAATGTAGTAGCAATTGTTACATCTTTGTTATTTAAAGATTTCCATGTTGGGAATTTTTTTGAATTTTTCTTTAATACTAGTGGTACCGTACCATATTTATAATAGGTTTCTGTGAAACCAGCTACTTCAGCTCTCTTAGGAGTTTTGGTTACACTTGTAGAAATGTCGTATCTATCTGCTGTAATCCCGGCAACTATTGTTTTCCACTCAGCAGGAACAAATTTTACTTTAACTCCCATATCTTTTGCTAACTCTCTCATCACATCAATATCAAATCCTTTATACTTATTTGTAGCTGGATCTTTCATTGACATTGGGTCCCAATCACCAGTAGTACCAACTCTAAGTTCTCCATTTTTTTTGATTGTTTGAAGTTTTGACTCTGCATTAGCTGCGGTCGACATGATTAGTAGGGTAATTAGTATAAAAATTTTTCTCATTTAGCTTTTTTACTAATTATTAACCTTTATATCTAAACGCAAATTGACCCAATTAATAACTTGACTGTTGGCAGCAACATGTCCTATAAAGAACAAAACAGGAACATTATGAAGCTTACAATACCATTTTATTTACACAAAGTAGGGGCCGGTTTTCCTTCTCCAGCAACAGATTACATAGAAGATGACATAGATTTAAATTCACACCTAATAACAAATGCGCCAGCTACATTCATAATAAGAGTGCAAGGTAAATCCATGGTTAATGTCGGCATTTATGATGGTGATTTATTAATAGTAGATAAAAGTAAAGACCCAAGAAATTTTTCAACTGTAATTGCAAATATAAACGAAGAGTTAGTAGTAAAAACTTTGATAAAAGAAAAAGGAGATAGCTACATTACATCAGGATCAAAAAATATATCTGATAAAATTAATCTTACAGAAAATCCAGAAATAATCATTTGGGGAGTGGTAACTTATGTCATCCATAAACAGCAATAAAAAAAATAAAATTGCATTAATAGATTGTAATTCTTTTTATGTTTCTTGTGAAAGATTATTTAATCCTAAAATAAATAACAAACCTGTTGTTGTGCTATCTAATAACGATGGATGCGTAATTTCAAGATCAACAGAAGCAAAAAAACTCGGAATTAAGATGGGTGAACCTTATTTTAAGGTTAAAGAGCTTGTAAAAAAAAACAAAGTCCATATTTTTTCTTCCAATTATGCATTGTATGGAGATTTATCTAGAAGAGTTATGAAAACATTAAAATCTTTTTCAGATAAAATAGAAATTTATTCAATAGATGAAGCATTTGTAGATCTATCTCATATAAAAGAAGAAGAAGTAGAAAATTATGGAAAAGAAATAAGAGAAAGAATTTTAAAATGGACAGGAATTCCAACTAGTGTCGGTATCGCAAGCACTAAAACTTTAAGTAAGGTTGCAAATAATATAGCAAAAAAAAATAAAACAGGCGTTATATATTTGAATAAAAATATAGACACTTATTTAAAAAATTTTTATGTTTCTGATATTTGGGGAGTAGGAAAACAATTATCAAAATTATACGAAAAAAATGGAATAATGACTGCTTACCAATTAAAAAACATTTCTAATACCTGGGTTAAAAAAAGTACAAATGTGTTAGGAGCAAGAACAGTTATGGAGCTCAGAGGAATTCCTTGCGTTGATTTTGAAATAGAAGAAGCTAAAAGAAAAAGTTGCTGTGTTTCAAGATCATTTGGAAAAAAAGTAGAAAGCTTAGATAAGTTAAAAGAGTCAATAACCACCCATTGTTTAAATGCAGCTGAAAAAATTAGAAATGATGAACAAACAACAAAATCAATTACGATTTACATAAGAACTAGTCCATTTGATAAAAATAGAAAATACTATTCAAACTCAATAACTATTGATCTACCAGTAGCAACAAACAATAGTTTAGAACTAGTAAAGTTAGCTATAAATGGTTTAACAAAAATATATAAGTATGGATATTTTTATCAAAAAGCTGGAATTATTTTATCTAAGTTAAGAGAGGCTAGTGAAAATGATTTTAATTTATTAGCACCAATTATGGAAAAAAAATCTAAAACATTAATGCAAGCGATAGATCTTACAAACGCTAAGTACGGAAGAAATGCAATAAGCTTAGCTCAAGCAGGGATAAATAATGATTGGAAAATGAGAAGAGAGCATTCTTCAAAAATAGACACAGCTTCATTTGACTTCCTTCCAGAAATTAGTGTATAAATTAAGTACGGGGTGTCTAAAAGACTGAGATTATACCCGAAGAACCTGACCGGTAATTCAGTAAGGGAAATATGGAAACATACACATCAATACAAACATCTTTAACTACGGTAGTAATAGTTGGTCTATTCTTTATAGGTTTAGGGTATTTAAACTCAAAAAAAATTATAGATAAAAAAAACTACATAGTTGGAGATAGAAGCGAAAACACATTCTCACTTACGGCCAGTTTAACTGCATCAGCGCTTGGAGCTTGGATAGTATTTGGCCCAGCGTCAGCAGCTACCTGGGGTGGAATAGGAGCTGTTATTGGATATGCCTTAGGAACAGCTGCACCAATGCTATTTTTGTATAACTTTGGGCCGAAAATAAGAAAAGAATTTCCAAAAGGCCTAACATTGACTGAATTCATTAAAAAGAGATTTGGCATAGGAATACTTAAAATATGTTTATTTTTAATATTATTTTATCTAACAATATTTTTAATAGCAGAGGTAACAGCAATAGCCTCATTATTGAAATTTATTTCACAAGTACCGTTATGGATTACTGCAGGCGTCACTTTAATCATATGTTTACTATATATATTAAGAGGTGGGTTTAAACTTTCAATTATTACAGACAAATATCAATTTACTTTCATAGTATTAATTATATTGGCATCTTTATTAATAATTTTATCAAATATAGATTTATCAAGTTTTGAAATAATAAAAAAAAATTCGCCAAATCTAATTGATAAAAATTATTTACCAAATTATACAGCTGGATTAACTTTTTTTATTGCCGTTGCAGCTACTAACTTATTTCATCAGGGAAATTGGCAAAGAGTATTTTCAGCTAAAAATAATTCTATCCTTAAATCAAGTTTAATTTATTCATCAATTATTATTTTTTTTATTGTTTTTTGGATGGGGTACTCAGGACTTTTATCTTATTCATTAAACCCGAAAGTAATTCCTGATCTTGCATTCTTTGATTTAATATTAAATAAAAAAAATTCTTTAATAGTAATTGGAATTTTAATACTAGCTATGTCATTAACATTAAGTACTATTGATACATTAATTAATGCAATTTCAAGTTTGATAATAGTTAATGGCAATCAAATTAATAAAAATTTAAATGGAAAAAAAGTTAAAGATCAAGCAAATATCATAATTTTATTGTTAAGTGTGTTAGTTTTTATTCTTGCATCAAAGGGTTATAGCATTTTATATTTATTTCTTTTAGCTGACTTATTATGTTGCGCAGCAGTAATAACAATTTTTTATGGTTTTTTTAATAAAAAAATAAATTCAAAACTTGCAGCTTATTCAATTATTTGTGGACTAATATCTGGTCTATTATTTTTTCCAAGTCAGAATTTTCAGACTAGTATTTTAGTTGGAAATTTAATTTCCATAGAAAATTTTTCTATTTTGATTAAAACAAACTTACTTTTTATTTCATTTGCTATATCTTTAATTGTGCCTTTTTTAATAATATTTACTTATTCTTTACGTAATTCATTTAAATAAATTATTACAGCTATCCAAATAAATATAAATGAAATTAATTTATCTAAAATTAAGGGCTCACTGAAATAAAATAATCCTAAGAAAAATTGTGCAGTTGGAGTTAAGAAAAAAATCATACTAGCTGGTCCAATACCAATAAGATTAAAACCTTTTGTATACCAAAAAAGAGGTATTAACGTCATTAGTCCAGCCCAGAATAAATAAAAAGATAAAACAGGTTCATTTACAGAAAAAATATTTATATTAAGTTTAACCAAATAAATGAAAAGGCAAATAGCAATTGGTGAAATTAATAGCGTTTCAACTAACAACCCTATATCCGATGAAACTCTAACTTTTTTTCTTATCAAACCGTATAAACTAAATGTAACTGCTACAGTAATACCAATCCAAGGCACCTCACCTAATTTTATTAGCAAGTAAATTAATGCGACAATAACTAAAAAAACAGAAATAACCTGATTTCTATTATATTTTTCTTTTAAAAATACTTTTGCTGCTTGATTAATATTGGTTTTTGTACTGCCAACATCTGTGATTAAGGTATTCGCCGTTAAAAGAGGGTATATTTTTTCTAGTGTGATTTCAATTTGTGCAACGGGTGTTGCTAGCACAATCAGGTCTGCTGATTGAATTTCAGATTGGTAATTCGACGATGCTCGATCTAACATTCCTGATTTAACAAAAGGTGACAGATCAGTACCATTCGATCTTGATATGCCAACAATCTCTTTACATAAACGAAGATCTTTTGCTTTTAGGGCAATTGATCCTCCAATTAAACCAACACCGAAAATAAGAATTTTATTCATTTGTAAGAACTTAAAGAAAAGCAAATTGTATCATGCGTTATCAGCTCGAAGAGGCTTGCCAAACGCCATTAATCATAAGTTCGTAATCTTTAAAATTAATTTTGTAAGCCATTTTTTTACAATCATTTATCCAGTAACCCAAATATAAATGCGTCATCTTTTCTTCAATACATAATTGAACGAGAGATATAATCGAAAAGGTACCATAACTAGCAGCCCTATTTTTAGTATCAAAAAATGTGTAAACGGCAGATAGCCCATCGTCCAGGAAATCAACTATGGATACTGCCTTTAATGCTTCATCTTCTCTAAATTCAATAATTTTTGTTGCTACATTACTTTTAATTAAGAAGTCATTGTAGTCGGCGATATCATCATTATTTTTTCCATTTGAGAGGTGCCTTGCTTTTTGATAATTTACATATAACTCAAAATGATCTTCATTAAAATTTAGAGGAAGTATTTTGATTGATAAATGTGAATTTTTTTTCTGTACTCTCTTTTGTGAACGACTTAATTTAAAATCATTGACATTAATTCTTATAGGAATGCATGCGTTGCAAGAGCTGCAATGAGGTTTATATATGTATTGACCACTCCGTCGAAACCCCCTTTTTATCAAATCATTGTAAACTTTTGCATCAATCTCTTTGTAAGGTGTGGCAACTATTGATTGAGCACTTTGGTTGGTAATGTAACCGCAAGCATATTTTGTTGTTACATAAAATTGAATATTATTTAATTCATTTTTTTCAACAATGCTCATATATAAATATCTTGAATTAACTATTAATAACTATACTGTTATTATGCACTAACAATTAAATAAATTTAAAATGCTGAATAAAATCATACTTTTAATTCTGATATCAATTTGTTTATCAGTTAATGCCGAGCAAAAAAACTCTATCTTTTGGCACATGAAAGATTTAAATGGCCAAGCACATTATATATTTGGAACAATTCATGTTGACGATAGCCGTGTTACAAATTTTCACCATAATGTTGATGAGGCCTTATCAACTTCAACATTATTTTTAAATGAAACAGATGCAATTGATGACTTTTCGATCTTATTTCATCCAGAGGCGATTATTGAAAAAAATTTTACAAGTGAAGAATTAGAAAAAATAAAAGAACTCTCATATTTTCATACGATGCCTTATGAAAATACTATTAAAATGAAACCATGGCTGCTGGCGTTTATATTTAATTCCCCAAGACCAATAACACCGTTTAATCAGGATAACCTTCTAAAAAGTAAAGCAATTGATAAAGGGCTTAAAACTTTGGGCATTGAAACAGTGAATGAGCATTTTGAAACTTTAGATTTTTTTTCAGATAATGAACAATTAAGCATCTTAAGGGCTGTATTGGCAAAGACAGAGAATAATAAAATAGAAGATTATGAAAATTTA
>ENA-OWPI01003848-OWPI01003848.1-marine-metagenome-genome-assembly--contig:-NODE-3848-length-12424-cov-3.215194_pt1 | contig 12424 bp, 19 predicted proteins | sample MGYA00238138_ERZ651775 | MGnify/ENA primary metagenome ERZ651775 (study PRJEB26906, sample SAMN06265043) | marine metagenome | isolation source: Helgoland LTER site | place: Germany:Helgoland, sampling...
CCTTCCCCTCCTGAATCACCTCTCCATGACCTCATTTTGACCTCGGCACATCGTCTTCGACCATACGCGTAGCTTCAGTAGCAGCAGCAACAGCAATAATTTCTTGAGTTCTTTCTTGTCGACTTCCCTCACTCGATGAAATTTGTTCTCTAAAATGAAGCTGAGAATTGTGACAAAGCGGTCGGTTTCTTCTGGTCTACTGACCTGCCCGCCCGTATTCCCGCCTCTCCCTGTGTCGTTCGTCGGCTTCTTCACATTCTCCCGCATCAGGTAATAATTCGTGATTCGGTGACGGCCGCCGATGAGCTTATCAAGCCGAGTATGATCGTCGAGCGTGTTGTGGAACGTCTAAATAATAAGAGTTAAGAGTTGAAAACCCTAACCCTAAAATGATTACCCTCGTTAACAACTTTGTTCCTATCAAAAAAATTTCGACATAGCACCCTCGAGCTCATTAGTAAGGGCGATGAATGAGCGTAGACCTTCGGCCAGCTTTTCAGTACCGCAAGCGTCTTCGTTTAACATGAGTCGAAACGTCTTCTCGTCCACCCTCCCGCCTCCAATTTCTTCGAGCACTTCGATGTTGTTGTCAAACAGCTTGCGCTCCACCTTATCGTTCGACTCCAGCAGCATCGTCAATAGGGGCACAGGAATGGTCATTCGATCGACACCTGCAAGCGCCAGAATTTCATCCAGTTCATTGATAGGATCGCCCGTTTTTCGGCTCGGTCGCCAACTTGCCGGCATCAGAATAGTATTTCGGTGTTTGTGCAAGCGGAAGTATTTGTGTAATCGGGTCACACATTGAACACCTTCGTCCTCGAGGGGATCATCTACACCTGACAATCGCCCGTCTTTTGCGTTGTGCCAGTCAAGCAGCCGGCCAGGGAATGGAGAAATTAGCGTAGCGCCGTGCTGCGCGCATGCAATGCCTTGGATTTCTGAAAAAACGAGTGTAAGGTTGCAAGCGATGTTCTCCTTCTCAAGGCGAGCGGCGGCCTGAATTCCCTCCCACGTCGCGGCAATTTTTACCAAAATGCGCGAGCGATCAACTCCCTTTGATTCATACAGCTCAATTATTTTCCTTCCTTTGGCCACCGTGGCCTCTTCATCAAACGACAGACGAGGGTCAACCTCGGTGGAAACATAACCATCGACGAGCTTAGAGATCCGCTCGCCAAGATTTACCGCAAGCGCATCCATTGCCAGGTCAACCCCACCCCCATTCTCCTTTGCGTGCAATACGCTTTCTTCAACCAATAGCTGGTATGTGGAATGCCCGGAGAGGCCAACTTGAGCAACGAAGAGCGGGTTCGTCGTAGCATCTGTGATGAAACCGGTTTTGCTGAAATGTTCGATCGCGTCCAGATCTCCACTATCAATCGAGATCGTAGTCATTCCCGCAAGCTGTTCCAGCTGAGAGGGGGAGGTAGCGAAGTGGGGAGAACGTAATCGACGGGTTTGAGAGAGTGAGGTTCCGCGGGCAGCTTGTTGGAAGGCGGCGGCTGCAGGCAGTAACATTAACAAGATAGTCATTTGGGAGAATTTGGTGAGCGAGAGGAGGGTAGATCTCAGCTCGTCAAATTCGATGAGAGGCAATGAGCGTAGTGAAAGTTCTCGTAAGCTTTTGAACGATCTGGGTGGTCGATTTTTTATTATAATCTAATCAGAAGTTGAGTGGAGATACTAAATCTTTGAGAAACGTGTTTGCTTCTCCCAATATATACTGGAAGACCTTAAAGCTCCATAAATAGTGTCTTGGGATGGATGTTGATTTTTACACCCTGGAGCACCCTTGCGGTGCGACAGCACAGATAAATTTCCAGGGAGCCACTTTGACGTCCTTCAAACCGTGTCGAAATGCTCAGGACGTTATCTTCGTGAGCAAAGAAAACACTTGGACTGACGATTCTGCCATCAGAGGCGGTATACCAGTGGTATTCCCGCAATTCGGAAAGGAGCTGAACACCAATATGGTCCAGCATGGCTTCTTTCGATCGAACCGTTGGAGGCTAGGTGATGACGACAGCATGGGAACCTCTGCCGTCAAAGCAGCAAAGAACTGCAAAGATGCAATTGGGGAGAGCGTGCAATGCAGGTTTTGCATAAATGAAAGTGATATAGTCCGGCACAGGGATGGGACCGGTTGGGAAGATATGAAATATGAAGGGGAATTTGTTGTGTCAATAACGAAATCTGAGGATGGGAAGGTGATACTCAGCACAGAGTTGAATGTTACGAACAATGGGCAGGATTTCGAATTCAGTAACCTTCAGCACACTTATTATGCCGTCAACGATCACAAGAAAATCAAGGTAACGGGCGTTGAGGGCTACGATTGCATTGACACTATGCTAAACCCATCTCGGTCAGAAGATCTTGGGTTTGTGCAGGGTTCGGATGCTATAATTGTGGATCGAGAAATCGACAGAATTTTCTACGCGAATGAGAATACTGGTCCGTTCATTAAGTGTAACCTGCGGCGATCTGACTCGGTCGAAGACGACGTCGCTATCTATGCTAGTGCAAGCATCGATGGTGAGGACAGAGATTGCTCTGTGGTTGTGTGGAACCCTTGGATTGAAAAGTCACGTAGGATGGACAATTTTGGGGACGAAGAATATAAATGTATGATTTGCGTTGAGCCAGGCTTAATACGAGGTCCGACTCTTTTAAAAGGGGGGAGCACTGTGACTCTCACACAAAGCATTGTGGTACTGCAAAAGTAAATACCAGCTTTGCACGAAGGGTTTGGTTTTTAACTGTGGGTCTTACACAAAGCATTGTGGTACTACAAATAGGAGCTGGTCAGCTTTGCACGAAGGGTTTGGTTTTTTACTGCAAAAGTTTCGCCTTAAAGTTACTTTCCGTTGCCATTATCATTCGACGTTTTCTGCTTCTTTTTCTTGGGCGTCTCGTCTTCCTCCTCCTCCTTCTCCTCCTCCTCGTCGTCGTCGTCGTCGTCATTTCCCTTGCCATCGTCATAATCCTCATCATCCTCATCATCACTTATGGGAGGGCCATACAGGAGCGCAAGGCCTCCCCCTTCCTCCTCGTATTCTGAGCTTGCCTCGCTGTCTTCAGAATCGTAATCGCTCTCATCTTCAGCTTCTTCAACTTCGGGTTTCTTCTTCAAAATTTGTTTCTTTTCACCTGGTTTCTCTTTTCCCACCATCTCCTCTTTTTCCGCTTCTTTTTTTGCGACGTTGGCCATTTTTCTTACCGAACAAAAGTTCGTTAACTTCTGGTGAGTGTTATTTGGGGTTATGACGACGAAATATAGATTAAACGGAAACGGTGATGGGAATAAACCAGCTCAAAAGAAAAATTGCGGCAGTCCGAAAAAGGCAGTCAAAATGTTTTGATAACTAAGCGTAGTCGCTTTACGATAAATAATCTGTTCAATACACTAAGTCTACCTAACGACAGGTCGAGCGCAATCTCAGCGCAATCGATCACCTTTGAAGGTGTGTTTGGTCTCGAAAAGTGATTTTCACACGCCGCCTCGTCCATACCCCTGTCTTCCACTTGGTCCACCCTGCCTACCGAGATCCCCTGGCACTGCATTAAGCTGGAGTCTTCGTGCCTTGACTCTGCCAAGCTGACCGAAGAATTGATTTGCTTGCTCTGCTTGACAATCTAGATTTCAAAATTACCACCAACGTTATTCCTTGTCAGTAACACGTTTTAATTCTAACACGTTGTCCACCTTACAGTCCCAAGACAGTGGGTTCATCCCCGTTCTACGCCGATGAGCGCTGTGCTCTCGAAATCCCCCGCTCCCACTCCCTCCTCTCCTGCTCTTCCCCCTCGCCCTCCCCAAAACACACCAGCCAGTGCCAGTGCCATGAGGACTTCCAACATGGCTGCCCTCCAGACCCGCAACAACGCGGTAGATGATGCCACCCTCTCTCTGAAGCTCGAGGCTGTGGGAAATGCGGGAGACGATATCAGCCCTAAAAGTGTTGTTCGTGAGGTCATGGCAATAAGGACAACAGAAGCAAAAGTAGGAACAGCACTCCCCCAGTCAGCTAACGAGGAAGACGACAATAACAATGCCCTCCCTCGGTCGACACTTCTTCGTCCTCATATGCCCAAGCCGACGCTGCAACGCCAAACGTTACCCCTCCCTACCGTGGATTGCACCACGAGCACTTATGATGCCAACTCACCGTCAGAGGACCGGTCTGCGTCTATAAGAAATATAATCCTTTTGGAAGCTGATGTTGACGATGACGGTGACGGTGACGGTGACGGTGACGGTGACGGTGACGGTGACTGTAAAGATAGAGTTCAAAATGGGTATCACGTGAATATGTTCGTTGTCCTGGACGGCCACGGTGGTTTTATCGTTGCTCAGTTTGCGAGCGCGAATCTGCTTCCCTCGATTCTTGAGCAGATTGCCCGCGAACTGCAAACGAAAATTTACGATAAGGGCACGATGACTGTGAATGATGAGGTAGTATATCCTCTTCCGAAGGCGGAGGTTGATGTGTTTGGAGAATTAGTAAGCGAGAAGAAGAGAAGGAGGAGTATGAGAGGTGATGTCAAGCCGAAACTGCACCCGCTTTACGCCGATTGCGACGAGGTTGAGTCGACAACGTCCACGAAAGCTTATAGCAGATCTAATAGCAATTCCAATTCGGTTGTCAGCAGTGATGCAGAAGAGGTGAGCGGAATTTTGTGTTCATGGCTTTAGAGGGGTACGTAGCGTAAAATACTGCTGCTAACTTTTCCAATCCCCAGGTGGACTCGCAAAACACCGCGATGGAAACGTCGCCGACTGCCCTCGTCGTCGACTCGTCAGTTCCCTCGACCTCCTCTCTCCCAGTCCATTTGCGCAGCAAGATCCAGAACGCAGTCACGGGCGCTTTTCTCTCGATCGATGCTCGGTATGTCGAGACGATAAACCCTTCCACCAAGCAGAAATCCTGTCTCCCGGGTGGTCAATGGAATGCGGGTAGCTGTGCTAACGTTGCCATAATATTTCAGAAGTGCACTTTTGAGCGAGGAACAGGGAAGCTCATCGATAGCAGCTACGACCCGGTTCTTGTAACGGCTCATGTAGGCGACTGCCGAGCTGTAATTGGCAGCAGCGTGAAAGAAAATAGCAGTCAGTCTATTGCGATTCCGTCACTGAGCCAAGAGGAAGAAGGGGACATCTTCAATATGGACGACGACGACGACGACGACGACGACGACGACGACGACGACGATGATGATGATGGCGATGGCGATATTGGCGAAATCGGCAATGATAACGAAAATAATGACATTGTATCGAGCAAAAAAAGGCGACAAGAAGGATCTAACAACTCTCCTATCTCTCACGATGGTAGCAGGGGTACTGCCAGCAGCAACAAGCGAGCCAAAATGACAGCGATGAAGACGTCAAAAGGAATTAAAATTACGACTCCGGCGCCTTTGACAGCAATCGAGCTGACGAACGACCACAACTGCTACAATAAGAATGAGTGCGAAACCGTTTTCAACCGATGTCAAACTGATCCTTGCGCAATTACGCAGCCGACTGTTAAGGGTGGAATCGCACGAGTCGCTGGGAGGTGAGTGATAACCGCAGAATTATATAGGACAAAGAACCTGTGCCAAATTCTCACTAATTATCTCGATCGATGTCATACACACAACACAACACAACACAACACAACACAACGCAACACAACACAATACAGCCTCGCCGTTACTCGTGCTCTGGGCGATCTGTACCTGAAAAAAAAGGTGAGCAAGCATCTGTTTCGAGCTATTTTTTATCAGCAGGGATGCGCTCCCTTCAAGCACTTATCTCACCTCACTCAACTGATTTCTCTCCCCTGCCCGCTGCTTTTCCTCACATCAGGCTTTTTCTTTCTATCCCTACAAGGAGCATGTGCCGTATATTACGGTCGTCCCGGAGCTATCATTCCGTGAAATGAATTTCGACTCATCTGGTCACCTTGTGGATAGTGTCTTGGTCATGGCAAGCGACGGTGTATTTGAGCACGCCAGTAATACTGAGGTGATTGATTGGGCAAGCTACCAGAAGAACATGAGCAACAAGGAGTCAGGCAGGAGTGGACCTTTTCGGGAAGAAAATGATTTGGTTGATGAGAATGACAAGGCTGACTACTCCTTCTTCTCTATTCTGGATGGCGCGACTGTTGAGGAGAGTCCTGCTAAGCAGATCGTTGAATCCGTCATGAATAAAATATCCGCTAACCGTAACAAGAGCCGGCGCCAATTGGAGAGCTTGCCTAGAGGGAGGCAAAGGAGGTGGGTGGTGTTCACTATACTTGATGAGCCGCTTTCTTTTGTCTTGCTTTTTTGTATCTCGCTCTCACACATTCCTCATTTGGGTTTCATTTCCATACCTACACAGGACGAAACATGATGATATTACATGTTTGGTGGTTGACCTTACAACAGCAGTTGTCAATCCATAGTTGAAATTGATGGTTTCGGCTTGCAAAATAGTGTTAAATGATATTGTGAGCGATGCTGTATTGAATTTTATTAGGTGCGCATGCCATTTGAAGAAAAAAAATCACTATTCTCGTTTCTTATCTTTTTTTTTGATATGCACTTCCTCATCACACGCATCTTCAAATGTTGGAAATCACTGTTCTTGTCCCCAGTAAAACCTCGCAGTCGCACTTAATGGCCACTCGCCCCCTAAGTTTTCTCGCCTTCACCTTTGTCCCAAAACCAAAATCAAATTGCGTGCATGTGCTCGCGTCGCAGGGTGCTCACATCTCCGGGATACTAATCTAGTGGATACTAACTAATCTCGTTGATCATCTCCGGGTTGCTGATCTCGCCGCGAACTTTGTGACCACCGTTTCCTCGCGACCCACCTTCTCGCCTTCTTTTTCTTTTTTCTTTCACCACCTTGCCTTCTTTCAAAGTCCGATTTTCTCTGTGATGAGCATGGTAAATGAAATTAGTTGCCAGTCGACCTTTTCCACCCGTAAAGTGCTTGATTGAACGCAAATCTAGCAGCTTATGTCAAGATTCTGGAAGCTTCCCCTTACCTGTAAGCAGCGTAGCCTATAAACCCTGCCAGTATGAAGATTGCATACGCTAAAGTTTTCAGAACTTCGTTTATCCCATTATCTTGCTTGGGAAAAGAACTGTTCTGGAAATCCTCCTGGAACACTTCTACGGCCGAAGCAATGCAGGAATCATCGTCTTGGCTTCCGCAGTAAGCTGAATCAGTATAGGCTGTGAATTTTGGAAAGTTGGTAAGATTTTGGATTTTGGATTTTGGATCTGTAGGAATCAAACTCACCGTCGTAGCACTCATCGTTTTCACATTGATTGCATGCATTTTCTTTGAGTGCGTCGTTAAAGTCATCAAGGTAGTCAATGACGGCCCCTGTGGGTTTCTGGCAGTGGACATCGATAAAGGATGCTATGACGAAATCACCATCGACACAATAAAGTCCAATGAACATTTTAGTGACATCGTAATCTTCATTGTCTTCGTGATCTTCCTCATTTCTCCTATCAACGTAGTAAGCGTCATCATGAGCACCGTCATCAGCATTGTAAGCGTCATCATGAGCACCGTCATCAGCGTTGTAAGCGTCATCATGAGCACTGTCATCATAAGCACCGTCATCAGCGTAGTAAGCGTCATCATGAGGTTTCTCGGTGTACAATCTGCACGACACAAGTGAGATGTAACCTGCAAGAAAGAAGATAGTCAAGGGAAAGGTCACGGAAATGGGTGTTAATTAATTTCTACCGTGCCTTGCTACCGTTTCTTTCCCCGCCCTTAATACGCCCGCAGGCTAAAAAAGTATTGAAAGCAAAAACTCACCGCCTTCGTCCCTGTCGTTCTCATTATCCCTGTCGTTCTCATTGTCCCCGTCATTCTCATTGTCCCCGTCATTCTCATTGTCCCCACCCTCTTCACCTGGGAGCTTCCTACCCGTCCAATTATCCATGTTAAACCAGGCGTCATCATCGTCTTTCTTCCATCCACTTTGCCCATAGTTTTGCCATTCGTCATAGTAATCATACCAACCATTAGCATCATAAAGGTAACCCGCACCACTCACAAGATAATCGTATGTGTCTGGAAATATGGTCTCAAGTGAACTCAAAAAGCTGTAGGGGTTTGAATCCGACGAGAAGGAGGACATCAAACTTCTTCGTTTACAGCCACTCTGGCTGTAGACGGACCAGATGATTTGGGGACTGTTGTTATATTTTGGTTTTGGGAGGTTTACGAGAGATTTGGGCAAGGATTTGGTTGGTTAGAGGATAAGCGAGACTTAGCTACTTCTTTTTCTTTTGGCACTCACCTGTAACAATACGACATCTGCACCCAGTTCCCCTGATCTCCATTGTCACTGTCATATTCAGTGCACTCTTTATCCTCCACGTCCTCAGCATTTAACCAGGCGCAGCCATTGTACTGGTAGTAAAAGTCATCGGTATTGCCTTGAGTCATTAATGTGGTTAAATCAACCCCAGTTTGGATATCAGTCCTTTCACGACATCACACGTGTTGATCAATGTTAATGTTGGTTGTGGTTGGTTGAGGGGGGATGGAAATTCCATCAAATGCTGTCAAAACCGTCTCGCTGACTTACCATTCAGAAATCATCTTTTCTACTGTACTGTACGTACGGCTAACACCGTGGTGCATGATTAGCACGGCCAAGAAAGACCGCAGAAGTGGAACAGACATTGTCGAAAAGAGGCCTGAGATACCTGGTGACTGCAGGGATGTTTCTCAGGTTCAATTAAATTTTGCGAGTCTCGCGCAGTAAACACTAATTTTGGGGTGAGTATAGCGTATTTCTGTGCAAAATTTAGGATATTGGGTAAGAAAATGGATTGAACGAATTTTCGCGACGTCATTCAATCGACCTCCGAATTTAGAATACATCGTCTATACATCCTCTGAGGTAGTTTTGACGACGTCTGATTCTTTACGTTGAGTTATTCTTCGCTGGTCCCCTTTTTTTAAACGGAAAGCCTCTCATTCTCTCCCAGTAAAGGGCCAATCTTTCTCGTTACAAAGGCACAGAACATACCACAATTCAAGGCAAGGAACCCGTCTATACGTGTCCTGACTCCATCTAAACGCTCTAGATAGAACTTAAGTCAGCTTCTTGGTTCTGAGTAAACGGCAATGACGGTCCTTTCCTCCCCAACTGTCCTCATCGTCCTAGTCAGCATTCTCTTCCTGTCCCTACCTGCTACTTCCAGAAAAGATGTCGACTATACTTACAAGTATGGAACATTCTTGAATGACATGTACGATGTTGTCGCGGGTAAGTTTTCCTCCGTTTTTGGGCGCTCTGTTCTTTGTTTTGTGGCTTTTCTTTTCAAGACACTCTTGCCCTTGCTGACAAAATTTGTTCGCAGAAAATGACAATACCTATGTCCAATACCTCGGGTGCGCATGGGCGAACTCCCAGGGCTATGAGTCCGAACAATGTATGGAGAAATCGTCTGATCGTGGGGACGAAGGATACTGGGTTCAAATGTCATTTTGTTATAATGTGCAGCTCATTTATGGGTTGTACGAAGATTCATCTTGCAAGGATTCGATCGCGGACGTGAGTAGTTCGGGTTTTTAATGTGCTGATGCGACTGGCAATAGCTCTTACACGTACTCACATATACACTTACACGCAACACGACGCAATAACACCAACACACAGTTCGTCACAAACGCCGACGGTGTTAATGTGCCGTACGTTCTGCAGAACGTTCTTTTTACGGAGGATTGGTCCCAAGTCTACCAAGATCTTCTCGCTTTCAGTTCCCAGGGAAATGATGGTGACAATGGCAATCGTAGGAGGTTGAGTTCTAATAATGGTCAGGTGAGCATTGGTTCTTTTCAATTTGGGACCTTTTCCTTTGTCACATAGACTGACGAAAGCCAGCACCACAACAACCACCACCATCTCTTAACCGCTAGGGAAATCCCGGCTGCATTGACCCGAATGAAACCTATGACGATTCGTATGACGACGATGGGGCGTACAGAAACAAGTATGAAAGGCAGAAAAATGAAGCCATCACGGAGGGGACTTACTACGGATTGGGTTGTGTGGACAATGATATCATCATCGCACAATATTCGGACTCTTCATGCCAAACTTATGTCGATAAAGTGGATGAACTGTCTAGGTGAGCAGAAAATCTTACACCAAGTACTTTTTTTTAATTTCAATAAAAAAAACTTACACTATGCGCAACGCAGTCTAAACAAACTCCTGAGACGCCAAACGTGTGAACGTTGCGACAATGGCGATAACCGTAACCGAGAAGCAAGTAATTATTATTATGGTAGCGATGATGATGGCGATGATGCTGGCGATGATGCTGGCGATGATGGTAATTATGATTACTCCAACTGGCCGGCCAAGAACGACTGCCTTACGGCCATGACTATGAGCTTGGTATGTTCCAAGAGTGATTATGCCCTCTGCAAAAAAACGAAGCTCGAAAAATTGGGGGAGACAAGATTCCATAACTTGTTGAGTACTGGTGAGTTTTGCGCTAGATTTGCCGGTGGTTGTCAGCAGAGAAGTCGACATTTCTTCTAACACAACGACAACAAACAATCACCAATGCTTCAGTCACAAAAGTGACTTGGTTTGCAGCCATTACTGTCGCAGCCTTTGCGCTTGGCCTCATCTTGATGGATCCTGCTAAAAAGGCTTGGAAGAAGCGTTCGAATTTGAATTTTGAGATGTTAAACTTTTCGCGGGAGAGGAGAGGGGGAAATCGGAGTAGCCGGAGGAGCACGAGCAGGAGCAGGAGCAAGAGTAAGCGCAAGAGCAAGAGCAAAGAGCCAAAAGAGCCAGATTTCACCTCATGGGGTTCCACCGGCACGGTAATCAGCCACGCGATAACTGACGTTCTTGCTACCGAACGGAATCCTGACTTGCAAGGTAGCAACCTCGAAATGGGAGGGAGGGAAAGTAAATCCAAGCGAAAGAAACCGAAAGAAAAGAAGAAGTCGAAGAAAAAGAGCGTGAGGACAGTGGAGATGTGAATTTGCTGATTTAGTATTCGAATGTTCTCGAGGAATCGGGTGAGGTGTCAATGAAGACATGCATGAAGTTAATCAATTTCAAAATGGTGCGAAAAACTTTTGACTTGAGTGTACAAACGGGTATTCTCCTGCCTCTCCAAAGCCCCTCAATTTCTTAACTAAATTTTTCTCTTGCCATTAACTTCATCATTGTCCATGACAAACTACAACCTCTTCAAACTCTCGACGGGGTTACTGAAGGCTTTGTCAGGCTTTGCCATACTAAAGCCCTTGATCAAGCAGCCGATGGTATCACCCAACAACTTTAGATCGTCAAGAGGATTATTCCCCTGCACCTTTTTGTACAAATAAGAGTCGAAGGTAACCTGCTGGACATACTTACTCTTGCATAGCTCAACAAAAGCCTCGCGGGCTCCGTTGCTGCTGTAGAATACCTTTTGCAGGATATCAAGGACGGCGTAGGTGGGACCGTAGGCGCGGTCGTAGTCCTTGATGTAAGTTGCCTCAATCTCCTCCTGTGTAGGGAGGCGAGAGCCGTTCTTCATGAGCTTGACAATGGCCTGGGCAGCCATCCGGCCAGATTTAGCGGCAAAGTAAATGCCCTCACCAGAGCACTTAGTCACGTAGCCAGCAGCATCACCTACGAGTGCGATTCGGCCCTGAACACGGCGGGGACGGGCGTGTTCCGGGATAGGGTGTGCCTCAACTTTAATAATCTTCCCACCCTCGATCTTGGGTCCAGCACGGGCGCGAATAGCCTTCTGGTACTCCTTGATGGCAGGTCGGTTCACTACGGTTCCAGTTCCGACGCCGACGTGGTCGTACTTAGGAAACACCCAACCATAAAAATCGGGGGACACATCGTCGCCAACATACATTTCGGCCATCTCCTGTAAATAGGTGCATTAAGTTAGAAGGAGAAGGAGAAGGAGAAGGAGAAGGGGCGAGGCGAGGCGAGGCGGGGCGGGGTGGGGCGGAGCAGCACGGAATACAGCCATCAACGGCATAGCTGACGAGGCACAAAATATTATTTATGGAGAGGGCGAAGTACCAGCGGCAAAGTACAAGCAGAAGAGCTGGATCGGATCCGCCCATAAGGCTCATGGTGAATGAAACCTCAGCTTCAGCTTACCTCGTAAAAGTCCATCTTTTCTTCACTGATCTTGATCCTTTCCTGGAAAGCGATGGCAAAATTGTACTCTCCAGCGTCCATAGCCTTCGCGACACGGCTGTTAGCCCCGTCAGCGCCCACAATGAGATCCACCTCAAGGCTCTCGGGAGTGCCACTGCTGCTGCCAGCCTCGTATTTCTGATAATTCATCTTGTAACGGGCATCCGGATTGATCTTGTGGTCAGGAGGGATCTCGACGGAAGTGACGAGCCCCTGATTAGGAAAAATATGTT
>ENA-OWPI01003851-OWPI01003851.1-marine-metagenome-genome-assembly--contig:-NODE-3851-length-12420-cov-4.197602_pt1 | contig 12420 bp, 10 predicted proteins | sample MGYA00238138_ERZ651775 | MGnify/ENA primary metagenome ERZ651775 (study PRJEB26906, sample SAMN06265043) | marine metagenome | isolation source: Helgoland LTER site | place: Germany:Helgoland, sampling...
TGACGACAATCTGTTCCAGCGTGTAGCCGTGTAAAGGATTCTTAGGTTGTTCGTAGTTCATGCACTCTAGTCTGCCACGTAATGAAATTAAACGCTAAATGTGCCAGATCCACGCCGAGATGTGAAGGTTCAAATCAGAGCGATCCACATACCAAGATCGGTGTACTACCAACAATACTAGTTACGGCCATTACCTATGGAGCTCTTCTGGTTGATTGCTAAGGGACTCTGACTCTAAATCGTTCAAGCACATCTCTGAATGCTTTGAATAATCAGGATAAAATACGCATTTTCGTAAAAAATAGCCAATAAATTGGTATTGTCCCCACAATCATGTAAGCTACTATACCTTCTTTATGCGTGTTTCAGACAACAGATTTACCTCCCCTCAAAAGAGTCGATTCGTCGGTATTCTCGTTGTCACTAGTTTAATCCTAGCGCAGCTCTTTACACATGCGGACACAGACAACAATTTAGCGGTCATTGCCAGCCCACTGGTCACTGAAGGCTATGCGCAACTCGAAAGCGGACAGCCTGCAAAAGCACTGATCGCATTTGAGCAAGCGTTGCAGACTGACGCCAAGAATCTCTCTGCACGACTCGGGCAAGCCATGATCTATGCCGAGCAAGAGCGCCACCAAGAAGCCTTCGCCTCTTACGATGTGATCGTGCAGCACTATCCACAACATGCGTTCGCATGGAATGGCCGTGGTCTCGCCGCCTTTAACTTAGAAGACTTCGACACCGCGCTCACCTCATTTCAAATGGCTACTATCGAACAGCCAGTAAATGGATTTTTTTACGAATCATTGGCTTGGACTCAGATGTGCCGTGGCGAATTTGTCGACGCAGCTGAGTCCGCAAAAAAAGCTTCGCTCATGTATACCCACAAAGGTGAGACATCCGTATATCCGCTGCTAATTGCCTATTTCTCTTACCATGAATCAGGGGATGCCCAAAACGCCCTGCGCACACTCGCGTACGCCAACAAAAATAAGCCGGTCAATCAATGGCCCGCTCCAGTGATTGATTATTTAAGCGAGAAAATAAGCGAAGCCGATCTCATCAGTTTTGTCACTAATCCCGCCGAAGAAACCGAAGCGCACACTTACATCGGGCTTTACCTCCGCCTGCTGGGCGAAACTGATGCGGCCGATCAGCATCTTCAATGGGTCAGTAAGAATGGCAATGTCCAGGTTTTTGAGTACACCCTCGCCCGCGCCCTCAACTTACAAAACAACGTCGCTTCAGCCATCCGCTAGCATTGGGATGAGGACTGCCAGGTTCGAGATGTTTTACCGACTGCTGCAACTTGTTGGACTCGGTCTAATTGTTGCGCTCAGTTCGATCCTATCAGCAGGCGAACCAGGGGCATCGGCCACACCGCCGCTGCCAACTAAATTTGAATGTAAGCGGGTGCCAATGGTCACGCAAAAGGGGAATTTCTGCGTGCCTGCCTCTGCTGCAATGATTGTCGGCTTCCACGGCATCAAAACTGACCAAGATCAAATCGCACAGCTCTCCTCCAACGCATCGATCTCAAACGAAGGCACTTACCCTAGCGACATGTCACTTGCTATGGGCAAGCTTGGCTTTGATGGACGAACTCTACTGTGGGAGGGCGAAGTAGAATTCAATGCCAAGATCTTACCCGCCATACGACACGCTTTAGTCAAGACCGGCCCCATCTATATTTCCTTTCGCCCAGGTGTATTCGGCAGCATGGGGCACGGCTGTATCATTGTCGGCTACGATGATCGGCGCCAACAAATGCTCTTTTATAATCCATGGGGCAATGAATTTAAGAAAGACTACACCGTTGTCGCCGTGCAAGGCTATGGTATCGTCGTCTTCGATCCGCCACGCATCGCCCCCACCGCATCAGACGTCTTTGTCACTCAGATTCAACAACGAGTGCCACGCTTCGACGGCGATTTTCTAACCTTAGCCAACCGGCTGCAACAGTCCGAGCAATCCTTCGAGCTTCTCTGGTGCAGTCGCCGTGACTCACGCAATGACAAACACTTTGCAGTCGATACCGCGCGCCACGATGGAAGGCAAATACTGGAACTGGCCTTTCGGCGCAATCCTGCCGTACTGATCCCCGCCAGCCCTGATGGGAAAACCACAAAATACTATTTTGTCACACGCCCCCCGCAAGGAGGCGCCAGCTACTTAGTGCGCGAAATCACCGAGCAGGGTTGGAGCGACCCAGCCCTCAAAACACTTGGCAGTCTCACGCGTGAATGGGCCACCATCTTTACCATGACCGATCAAACCAAACCCCTTTGGGAATTACCGATGATCGAGCTGCACAGCAGCCATTCGAGCGATACAAATCAGCCGTAGGCAACTCCCGGTAAAGAAATTTAGTGCGAAGACTCTCCAATGAAGCATCTCCTCCGTTGCCTAAACGAAAGAGCGAATTACCCTCTTAGCCCTGCAGCACCTCAACTACTTCAGAGATGTCGTTAGTGGATGGCAGGCATTGCGTGCCGATGCAGACCTGATAGGCAGCAGACTGTTCCTCAGTCGTAGTCTGAATGAAAACTCGGCGCCAGGGCGCAGCTGCGAGTGCGACTTGCAAGCCTTCAAGCGAGACACCTGCTCGCACTTTAATGACGGCGATACCGATGGTGTGCGTGGTCACCGCTTCCAGTGCATGAGCGACGCCGGCGGCTACTTTCTGTGCATAATCAGCAAAGGCAGGTAGCGTAGCCCGCAGTGAGCTGTCATAGCGCCCTTCGCCAGTGAGTGCGTAGAGCCCAGACAGAGCGTGCAGCAAGGCGGCGTTACCCGAAGGAGTGGCATTATCGAACCACTCCTTACGACGCGCAACAGGTGTCTCGGTATCTTCCGCAGTAAAAAAATAACCGATCGCATGCGGGTCCTCAAAATAGCACAGCGCACTATCGACACAGGCTTGTGCACGCGCCTGATATCTAGCGGATGCCCCCGACTCTAGGACATCAATTTTCGACGCAATCGCCAAGAAGGCCTCTGCCGCCAGCGCATAATCGTGTAGAAAGCCATCGACCTGCGCACCACTACCTTGGTAATAAACAGCCTTTAAGCGCAGTGCCCCGTCTTGCTGTTCGGTGAGTTCGTCCCAAATGAAATCAGCAGCTTTTCGCGCACGCTGTAGCCACTCAGGACGTTTGAAATAAAATCCAGCATCTGCCATCGAACGGATCAACATACAATTCCACGCGGTGTTGATTTTAGTATCTTTGCCGGGGCGCGCACGATTAGCTTCGCGATACGCCAACAACTTTGCACGAGCAGCTGCGAGTTTGTCGCGCACACCGATATCAGCATCCACTAACGCGGGATTCGAACTGCCGTGTTCAAAGTTACCCTCGGCGGTGATGTTATAAGCCAAACGGATTTCGCGCGACTCTTCAGTCGGCCCTAGTACCGAGTCGATTTCTTCAGGTGTCCACACATAATAGCGCCCTTCTTCGCCTTCGCTATCCGCATCGAGCGCGGCATAGAAGCCGCCACTATCCGCACTCATCTCGCGCTCCAACCACCCAATCGTCTCTTCGACGACTGCAGCGTAAAGCGGATCTTGATTGTCCAACCAGCCGCGGGTGTAGGCATCGATCAGCAATGCATTATCATAAAGCATCTTCTCGAAATGCGGAATCAACCAGTGCGGATCGACACTATAACGAGCAAATCCACCACCGAACTGATCAAATAATCCACCATGCGCCATCGCACGCAGCGTCGTGTGACAAACCGTATCAATACGCTCGCCGAGTTCTGGCTCTGCATCGACTGCCGCACTTCGGCGAAGCGAACGTAGGAAATTTAAAGTCATCGAAGGTGGGAATTTCGGTGCGCCACCGAACCCGCCATATTGATCGTCGTGCGTGCCGCAGATTCCATTGGCTGCCTCAATCAAAAATGCATTATCCCACAAACCCTGCGCGCCACCAGTGCTGGCAGCCATCGTCGAAGCCATAATATTTTTTTGAATCGCATCCGCATTCTCTTCTAGCTCGGTTCGCGAGCGCTTATAATGCTCAGAGATACGCATCAAGACCTGCGGCCATGGAATCAAGCCCTGCCCGCGATCTTCGGGTGGAAAATACGTGCCTCCAAAAAACGGGCGACCATCAGGTAGGCAAAAAACATTTAAGGGCCAGCCGCCGGATTGCTGTATCATCTGCACCGCTTCCATGTAAACTTGGTCGACGTCGGGGCGCTCCTCGCGGTCAACCTTCACGCAAACGAAGTGCTGATTCATCAACTTCGCGATATAGTCACTCTCGAAACTTTCATGTGCCATGACGTGGCACCAGTGGCAGGCAGAGTAGCCGATCGAGACAAGCAAGGGCTTGCCCGACGCTTCCGCGGCGGCGAAGGCCTCTTCGCCCCAGGGATACCAATCGACTGGATTTTCGGCATGTTGCTTGAGATAGAGACTATTCTCTTTAGAGAGACGGTTTTGCATCTGGCTTATTATAAATTGTTTAAAAAATTGAGCGGCGCACACACGCATTGAATTGGTCTCGAAATTATGCGAGACGCGACTTAAGTAAACCCGTTTATAAATAAATTGTTTTGCAGCGTGGCGGTCCTACTTCACAGAATACAGGCTATTGCATACAACATGCCTTCAATCCACATACTATCCGATCGAGTCGCCAACCAAATCGCCGCAGGCGAAGTGATTGAGCGTCCAGTCGCAGTAGTCAAAGAACTAGTCGAGAATAGTATTGATGCTGGCGCAACTCGGATCGAGGTCGAGTTTCGCAACGGCGGTAAATCCTACATCCGTATTGAAGACAACGGTAAGGGTATGTCGCCAGATGAGTCTCTGCTCTGCCTAGAGCGTCACGCGACCAGCAAGATCCGCGAAGCTGCCGACCTCAACGAAGTGTGTAGCTTCGGCTTTCGCGGCGAAGCGCTACCCTCCATCGCATCGGTCTCCAAATTTACCCTGCGCACCCGTTCGAAAGACTGGGAGCACGGGACCGAAATCTTAATCAACGGCGGTAAATTAATAGAGAAGAAAGACTGCGGTATGCCAGTTGGTACCGTGATCGAAGTCGCACATCTGTTTAATTCTGTGCCCGCGCGGCGTAAGTTTCTAAAGACCGATCCCACTGAAACTGCTCACATCACATATAATTGTCGCCTGTTCGCAGTGGCGCATCCAAATGTCGCGTTCCGCGTGCTGGAGAATGGACGCACAGTATTTCAGTCACCCGCCTGCGAGAACCTACGCGATCGCATCGCTGAAATCTGGGGTCGCTCCCTTGCGGATGATTTAATTGCCGTGGATGTCAGTGATCCGAAGACCGGCTTCCGCTTGAAAGGGCTCACGGCAAAGCCAGGGGTAGGACGCTCAACCCGTCGCGAACTTGTGACATTGGTAAATCGTCGCCCAGTAGATAGTCGCACCTTGAGTCTAGCGGTGCTCGACGCCTATCATGGCCGCATTCAAAAAGGCCGCTATCCGCCCGCATTTCTATTTCTCGAAATCCCACCAAAAGAAGTGGACGTTAATGTTCATCCTGCCAAACGTGAGGTCCGCTTCCGCGACGACGGCGCTATCCGCCGCTTCGTTCTGAATGCAATAACAGAGACTCTGGCCACTAGCCGAGCCGATGATATCGTGCAAGCAGTCACGCCTATTGGGCTCGCGACTCACGCGAAAATCGAGACGCCTGCCTCCCCCGCAGTCAAGGTGGCAGGTATCGAAAAACCAAAATCCGCGGTAGTTCCAACCCCTAGCGCACCGATCTGCCCAGAAATCACCAAAACGACTACCACGGCAGCGATTCACCCCGCACCGCAAGCAGTTGCTTCGACTCCCGATTGGCGTTTGATTACTGTATTAAAAAAGCGCTATGCGCTATTCGATACCAATCGAGGACTAGTTATGTTGCACCTACGCCACGCCGACCAACGCGTGCGCTTTGAACGTATCAGTAAAGAATTCAAAAACGACAAAGCCACAAGTCAACGCTTACTGATCCCGCAACCAATTGAATTCGAGCCACTGGCTTCTGCAGCACTTAAGTCACAACTGAAGCAGTTGAACACGCAAGGCTTTCAAGTCGAAGAATTCGGACGCAATTTCTACCGTATCGAAGCAGTGCCGACATGGCTTTCTCCCGAGCAAGCCGAGTCCTTCATTCGCGATCTCGTAGATCTAATTCGCCAACGCGGTGGCATGCGTAAACCAAACGCACTTGACTCGGAGGCCATCGCGCGTCTCGCCGTCGAAGGCAGCTACCGACGCAGCGATTCATTAACTGATCAAGCCGTCGAGCAGCTCGCCAAAGACCTACTCTCCTGCGACACGCCTCACACCTCTCCGTTCGGCAGACCGACCTTCAGTGAAGTCAGCTGGAACGAATGGGAACGCCGTTTCGGCAGCGATTAACTTTAGCGATGGCAGCGACAAGGCTCAACTTCGAACAATGGCGCACACTGGTGCAAAAATCCCCCGATCGTGTGGCGGATCAATTCCTCGCTCGTCTGGAGGCGCTCCCTAAATTCGATCGTCAAACATGGTTTACGGCGACGCCATTCAAACAACAATTACTACAAGCACTGAACTGCGGCGCAGTGGATGAGGACCGCCCCCTCGCCTGCGTGCCCTATGTGTTGCAAGATATGTTTGACGTCAAAGGTATGCCAACCGGATGTGGAGCTCCATTCCTCGCTCAATTCGAAGCGCCGTTGGAAGAATCCAGTCTATTGTATCAGAAACTGAATGCACTCGGCGCCTGCTTTTTTAGCAAAACAATGCCAGCCGAATTCGGCGTTGATCCGCGAGGGCGAAACCTCACCAATGGCGACTGTAAACATGGCGATGACGAACAATACGTTTGCGGTGGCGGTGCTGGCGCAGCAGCTCGTGCAGTCAGCGAAGGCCTAGTCCCACTGGCCTTCGGTCTCGATACTGGAGGGGGCATTCGTATCCCAGCAGCATTTCATGGCTTGTTCGGATTTCGTATGGGGAAAAATGCCTATGCACGCGACGGCGTGTTTCCAATTACCCCGTCCATCGAATCAGTCGGTTGGATGAATAACTGTATTGCGGACTTATTCACGACTTTTCGAGCTTTCCATCGCATCTCAAAATTAGATTCAGCTGATGCACCCCGTGGCTACTTAATTAGTGAGCTTTCAAGCGCAGTTTCAGCCGACATCAAGTCAGGGCTACTCGACCTCACTCGTGAGCTGAACATCGACGACGATCCGGCAACCGGCACTCGCCTGCGGCAAGCACTCTCACAAGGCAACACAGCTTATCAGACCCTAGAAGCTCGGGAATTGCATTCAATTCATCAATACTGGGTCGAAGAGTATCGCGATCAATACGATCCTGCTCTACTCAAACGCATACAAGCAGGGATCGACTGCACGCCACAAATAGCCGACGCATCTGCATGCACTCAAGAGTGCATTCGCAGTGCATTCACAGAATTCTTCGATGATTACGATTATCTCATCTTACCGATTAGCCCTGTCAGTACTCCGGAAAAATCAGCTTGGAACGATTCATTGGAACAGCAGATTCTGCAGTTAATCGCACCAGCCAGCCTAGCCTTCCTGCCCGCGATTATACTACCGTTCGCCTGCTTAGAAGGCCGCCATAGTGCGGCCCAAGTGATCATCAACCCACATAAGCTACAGGTGGTTGCAGATTTACTCTCGGAGTTGACCGGGTATTACGAAAATTAACGATACGCGGCAGATTTTTTTCTATTTAACACTTAAGCAGTCGAATAAAACGACAGCCAAAATCCGCTGTCGGTGGCGCTCGATTGCGCAAGATTATTTGGTAATGTTAATTGAGAGGATGGTGATTGAATTCAGGCGCCATGAACTGGATACCTTAAAGTGAGTTAAGAAAGTGCAATCGCAGCAGCGAGTAAGTCAGCAAACTCTAGGCGCACACCATCTGCCGTCTCAGCCACCTCTTCATGGGAGAGTGGACCCGAGGACATTCCGGACGCCGCGTTAGTGATACAGGAAAGTCCGACCACTCGAATTCCTAATTGGCGTGCAACGATCGCCTCTGGCACAGTTGACATACCGACTGCATCAGCCCCTAAAGTTGCGAAAGCACGAATCTCTGCTGGCGTTTCAAAGCTAGGCCCAGTGGTTGCGAGATAAATGCCTTCCTGTAAACGTATATTCTGGCTTTGCGCCCAGTCACGGATTTTTTGGCGTAAGGCTTTGTCGTATACCTCCGTCATATCTGGAAAGCGAACACCCACATCAACAACCGCACCAATCAACGGATTGGTGCCGAGGAAATTAATATGATCATGAATCAACATGAAATCGCCCGGTATATAGCTGGGATTGATCCCGCCTGCTGCATTCGTCACAAACAAGGTCTGCACCCCGAGTTGATACATCATTCGAACTGGTAAAGTTAACTGGTCCATCCGATAGCCCTCATAGAAATGAAAACGTCCCTGCATGCAAATTACGCGACGGCCATCCACATGCCCGAAAACAAATTGTCCCGCATGACCAGGGACTGTTGAGACTGGAAACCCTTCAATCTCAGCATACGGAAGGTGCCCTACGATTTCGATCCTATCATCGGCAAAAAACCCAAGCCCCGAGCCAAGGATTAAGCCGACTTCTGGTTTAAAATCAATGAGTTCAGCCGGTAGTTTAGGTAGCTTCATAAAGTTGACTCGTTAAGACGCAACATTCACCTGACACCACACCTGCCAGCAATTGCTCAATATGAGCACGACTCAAAGCGCGGCAGGCTCGTTTTATTGCAATGATGTCTCGAGGGATCTGCATATAGAGGTTACAGCATGCATCCAAATTAGATGAGTTCAACGCAGATATAACTTGGAATTTATACATCCATGCAGATGCTCACAAAGAATCATTTTATTCAACACCACTCATGAATGCTTCAGACTTCGCAGCCAAACTTGATGCTACAAATCTAAAACTTGACGCCAGCGATGGTGAAATTTGCGCCCTCAGCGATGAAGCTGCACACGCTGGTTATGCATCCGTTTGCGTCTACCCCAGCAGTGTCTCGATTTGCTCTGACATCTTATATAACTCCAAGTCCAAAGTTTGCACCGTAATCGGCTTCCCGCATGGGCGCTCAAGCTTGGAGTCGAAGCGCGAGGAGATCTTGCGCGCCAAGGCCAATGGCGCCAACGAAGTTGATATCGTCATGAACTATGCTGCACTGCGTGCTGGCGATAAAACCATCGTAACCGAAGAAATCGTCCGCCTGTGCATAGTCGCCCGTGAATCTGAACTACTAACCAAGATTATCGTTGAGACCTGCTATTTAAATGAGGCACAGAAATTAGCCGCGCTAGCAATCTGTGAAAAGGCTGGTGCCGATTTTATAAAAACCTCGACCGGTTTTGGCTCAGGCGGAGCAACTGTTGCAGACATTAAACTCTTCGCCGACAGCCGTAAGGGCTCAATTAAGATTAAAGCCAGTGGCGGCATTCGTACACTTAGCGATGCACTAAAGCTGATCGAAGCTGGTGCGGAGCGCCTCGGCGTCTCGGCGGCCCGAGAACTACTCGCAGAGCTAAACGGCGTGCGCATCAAAACAAGCAATTCTGATAATTACTAGCTGCGGGGGTCGTGATGGGAGGGCCCACCTCCGAGAGCGCCGTGTTAAGCAGGTCCGTCGACACTTTTAGCGAAATCACTAACGAAATCGATCGGCAACCAGACATACCAAGATTTCGCGGACGATAAGTAGGTCGTCCTTCTAGCGTACAAAAAAGAGGAGGCATAGGATGCCTCTAGATACTACGCCTCTCCCTGAAAGCGGAAGACACTCATCGACACTGGAGGCAATTCCAGCTTAATCGAATACGGACGGCCATCCCACTCGACTTCGTCGGCAACGACGCCACCAGCATTACCAAATCCAAGACCGCCATATTCTTTCGCATCGGTATTCAAAATCTCCTGCCAGAATCCAGGATACGGCACACCGACTCGGAAGCCTTCTCGCTGCACAGGTGTATAATTACCGACGACTGCCAACGTATCAGCCTTGGCTGTGCCATTACGCAGAAAGGTTAAGACACTGTTATCTGCGTCCGAACTATTAATCCACTCGAATCCTCCCGGATGATTATCACCCGCGGCAAAACCAGGTATCTCACGGTAAATTCGATTGAGATCACGCACCACCATCTGCACACCTTGATGATCCAAATATTCCAACAGGTGCCAATCCAAACTACCATCGTGTGCCCACTCTGCGGATTGACCAAAGTCACAGCCCATAAAGAGCGTTTTCTTGCCGGGCCACATCCACATAAACGCGTACAGCAAGCGGAGTTGACGAGCCTTATTCGACATTGGCTCTCCAGGCATTTTCATTATCATCGAGCTCTTACCATGCACGATCTCATCATGTGAAAAAACCTGCGTGAAATTTTCAGAATACTGATAGAGCATCGCAAACGAAAGCTGGTGATGCTCGAATTTTCGATAGATCGGATCCTTCTGGAAATACTCCAAAGTATCGTGCATCCAGCCCATATTCCACTTCATGTCGAAGCCGAGACCACCTTCTGATGTCGGCTTAGTCACTCCTGGGAATGCGGTCGACTCCTCAGCAATCATCAGCGTGCCAGGATAATATTGATGCACCAGATCATTGGTGCGACGCAAAAAATCGATTGCTTCGAGATTTTCGCGACCACCATACTGGTTAGGGATCCACTGCCCTTCTTCTCGAGAGTAATCCAAGTACAGCATCGATGCCACGGCATCGACGCGTAAGCCATCAATGTGATAACGCTCACACCAAGCCAATGCACTGGCGATCAGGAAAGTGCAGACTTCCTTGCGACCGAAGTTAAAAATATAAGTTCCCCAGTCCTGATGGAAGCCTTGCCGCGGATCGGCATGCTCATAGAGAGCTGTGCCATCGAATTGACCGAGCGCGAAACTATCCGTCGGGAAGTGCGCTGGCACCCAATCCATAATTACACCCAATCCATTCTGGTGCAGTATATCGACCAAGTACATAAAGTCCTCTGGTGTGCCAAATCGATAAGTCGGCGCAAAGAACCCAGTCACCTGGTAGCCCCAAGAACCATCAAAGGGATGCTCTGATAGCGGCATGAATTCGACATGCGTGTACTGCATGTCCTTCAAATAATCGACGAGTTCAATCGCTAATTCACGATAAGACAACGGACGATTGGCATCTTCGACGACCCGCTTCCATGAACCCAGATGCATCTCATAAATTGAGACCGGCGCATTCGCCCAATCCGTCGATTCGCGCTGCGTGATCCAGTCAGCATCCTGCCAGTCATATCCATCTACTTTACAAACGATCGATGCATTACCTGGAGGCGACTCAAACCGAGCGCCATACGGGTCGGTCTTTAATATTGGAAAATCTCCCTGCTGCGTGCCGATTTCGAACTTATACTTAGCATTAGAAAATGACCTGGAAATAATCCCTGTTCTTAATAAGGTTGATTTGCCCTCTGCAAATCCTGAAGAAGTTAGCGATGACATTGTTGACCTTTTGGGGTGTAAAAAAGAAGAAATTATTCATGCTTCTGCAAAAACAGGTTTAGGAATTGAAAATATACTTGATGCTATAATTAATGTCGTTCCAGGACCCGAAAGAGATGATAACGCGCCATTGAAGGCGCTTATTTTTGATTCTGTTTATAATCCTTTCAGGGGGGTAGAAACTTATTTTAGAGTTTTTTCTGGAAAAATTTCTAAAGGCCAAGGAATAAAGTTTTTGGCAACACAAAAAAATTATTCTGCTGATGAGGTTGGAACGCTAAACCTGACCCAAACCCCAAAACAATGTATTGGTGCTGGAGACGTAGGTTATTTAATTACTGGTATCAAAAATGCAAAAGAGGTTAAGGTTGGTGACACTATTATTGACGTTAACTCTGCCGAACCTGAGGGCGTTTCTGGGTTTGAAGACGTAAAGCCTATGGTTTTTGCAGGAATATACCCTGTAGATACTGAAGATTATGAGGAGTTACGCTCCTCCATGGACAAACTACAATTAAACGACGCCTCTCTTGTTTATTCTCCAGAAAGTTCTTCTGCTCTCGGCTTTGGTTTTAGGTGTGGTTTTTTAGGGATGTTACACTTAGAGATCATTCAAGCAAGGCTTGAAAGAGAATTTAATATGTCTGTGATAACAACAGTGCCTAACGTGTCCTACAATGCTTTTATTAGAAGAGAAGTGGATGTGCCTATTTTAGTAAACAATCCTTCAGACTTGCCAGATCCCTCCAGTTTAGATCGTGTAGAGGAGCCTTTTATAAAAGCAACTATAATTACAAAATCTGATTATGTAGGAAATGTTATGAGTTTGTGTATTGAAAAAAGAGGAGAAATTAAAAACCAAACGTATTTAACCACTCAAAGAGTTGAGCTTGTTTT
>ENA-OWPI01003853-OWPI01003853.1-marine-metagenome-genome-assembly--contig:-NODE-3853-length-12420-cov-2.854168_pt1 | contig 12420 bp, 11 predicted proteins | sample MGYA00238138_ERZ651775 | MGnify/ENA primary metagenome ERZ651775 (study PRJEB26906, sample SAMN06265043) | marine metagenome | isolation source: Helgoland LTER site | place: Germany:Helgoland, sampling...
ACCTCCAGCCCAACGCAGTCTCCCACCCCTGCCCCGACGCCATCTCCGCCCTCCACCACGACGCAGTCTCCCACCCCCCCCCCGACGACCCCATCACCGACCTCCAGCCCAACGCAGTCTCCCACCCCTCCCCCGACGCCGTCTCCGACCCCCACCACAACGCAGCCTCCCCCCCCCCCCCCGACGCCAGCGCCGGCGTACCAGCTCGTCGCGGGGCTCGGCATCGGCGTCTTGTCCCCGTAGCAGTTCCTGAACGTCGTCTGCAGCGCCACGACAGTCGCCATGACGCCCGTCGTCACCCTGTTCTGCACCCCCCACGTCACCGTAGTGCGGAGCCCGAGCCTCCTTCCCTCCTCGAAGTCAGCGAGGTTCCCGAGGCACAGACCGACGCGGCTCGCGAACACCACCATCGGGTGCAGCACGTTCCCGGGCGTCGAGGGCAGGTACACTGTGGAGAGGAGGGTCAGGAGACGGAGGAACGAGCTGTGGCTTACGGCGAGAGCGGCGAACGCGGCGGCCGTCGGCGTGCCGTTCGACGACGACGACGACGACGACGACTCATTCGACGAATCGGATACCCCGCCACCGCCGCTCTCCCACTCCCTGAAACCGGCCTCGCAAACGCAAACGCACTCCACAAAATTGCAGTCCTCCACACCGCCGCCTCCTCCTCCTCCTCCTCCTCCTCCTCCTCCCCCCTCCGGGTTCCAGTCGTTCCCGTACTTGTCGTAGAGCGGTCTCTTGGCGCCCGGTCCCCCCGCGTTCCTGCGGGCCTTGGAAACGAGTCGACGGGCAACGGACGCGACGGCGGCGGACTGCGACGTCTGGCCGGTGCCGCCGACCACTTGGAGGGAGTCGGAGGCGGAGTCGGAGAGGCAGGCGCGACGGCGGAGGGTGCGCTCGAGGGAGGTTAGGGAGGGGGGGGAGAGGGAGGGGGGGAAGACGGACGGGGCAGAGGAGGGGGAGGAGAAGAAGGATTCCAGACCGGCGATCGTAGAATGGCGAGTCGAGGACATTTCGAGCCAACAACGATTAAGGCCCCAAAGGGGAAACGAGATTTATTCTATTGGTGTTGTTGGAAAAACCGAGGGGACAAACACTTGTTTTTCGTTTTTTGGAGAGAGAGAGCAGAGGCAGCATCGAAGCATGAAGCGCGAGGAATTAATTGATCGGCAAATTTTACAACGCGATTAGTAAGGGGTACACAGGTAATTTTGATTGTGAAATCACATCCAAACCGACCTCTAAACTTCGAATTCCATAGAAAAATAAAAAACCCCCCGCGAAAACGGGCCCATTCCAGTTAAATCTGCCGTAGTTCTGAAGCCAGATCACTTGCTACATCCTCCCTTCTCTCCCCCCCATATAAATGATATCTTCCTCCCGACTCGCCTTGCTATCGGTAATATTGCTCGCCCTCCTCCCGGGTTCCAACGCCGAAAAGCAGCTGTTTGGGACGTTGAGCAGCCACCACCCCGCGATCCCTGGGACAAAGCCCAGGAAGGAGGCCGTCTCCGCTTCGTCGACGAAGAATGGCGGACCCCCGGTCAATGTCGATGCATTTTTCGAAGCGGCGAAGGATAAGCTGAAGGCGGAGGGTGTTCCTCGTGGCGGCGGCGGCGGCGGCGGCGGCGGCGGCGGCGACAATGGCAATGGCAACACCCCCGCCGTAGGTTCTCAGCAACCAATTCTCTTCCCGACCTTCTCCTCCTTCCTCTACCATTTTTCCATCGCCCTCACGGCCCCTTCCCTCCCGAAGCTGGTGAACAACATCGTCTCCTCGACCTCCTCCGGCCTGGTGACCGGCCGCGGGCAGAGGCTGTACAGCGACCTGCTGGCCACCGATCAGCTCGTCACGTTCCTGGTCGTGGCGCCTCTGGTCGCGTTGTCGGATCAGTTCGGACGGAAGCCGCTTATGATGTATAGTTCCGGTGGTGTTCTCCTCGGGTGGATGACCGTTATTGTCGCTTCGACGATGTCGGAATCCGGGGGTGATTTGGGACCGCTAATTATTCCCCTTTTGTTTTCTGGGAGGGTGAGTGAGTGGTTGTTGAGTAGGAGTAGGAGTGGGAGTAGTAGGACCAGGACGAGGACCAGGACGAGGACCAGGACCAGGACTTGGACCAGGACGAGAACCAGGACGAGAACCAGGACCAGGACCAGGACCAGGACACACACGCTGCTAACAATTACCTAACACCCCCCTCACTCCTCACTCCTCACTCCTCACTCCTCACTCCTCACTCCACTTAGTTCTTCGACGGCCTGACGAGCATAATGGCGCCGATCTGCAGCGCGAGCGTAGTGGATTTAAGCGCCCCTAAGAATCTGGCGACCAACATCGGAGTCCTCCAGGGGTTCAGCATCGGTTTTGCCTTCCTCTTTGGCGCTCCCATCGGGGGCATAATCGCGTCTCGTAGTTCGCCGGTCAAGGCGTTCAAACTCGCCGCCGTCGTATCCGGATTGAATTTCCTCTGGAACGCGTTCTTCATAAAAGAGTCCTTCCCCGAATCTGCCAGATCCACCTCGAGGCAGACTGCATTGCAGAGGCTCCGAGAGAACGCCAATCCCCTGCAGAACTTCTCCTTCCTGACGGACATCTCGAGGAGAAGACTTACACTGACGCTGTTTTTGGTTTGGGTGGCGCTGAATGGGTTTCAGGTTACATGTTTTAACTACGCGAAACACGCGTTTGATTGGGAGGTTTCCAAGACGGCAATCTACCAAGCCATGAGTGGGGTCTGTCTGGCAACTGTCCCGAAGCTCGTCGTGCCGGTACTCGGAGCCGAGAGCACAGTGAGGTGGGGATTGAGGTGCTTTGCCCTGAGTTTATTGGTAATGGGAATGACGAAGAATAGTGGCGTTTTCGGCGCGAGTGTTGTGATGGTGGGCGTCGGAGCGGCGATGGTTATTCCGGCTTTGACCAGCTTAATCAGCGAGACTAGTTCTTCCGATAAAAAGGGGAGGATCTTCGGGGCTGTAGAATCTTCAATCACGCTTAATCGTGCGGTCGTCTATCCTATTGTCGGAAGGTTGTTTGCGAAGGGGATGGAGGATGACAAAGGGTTCTTCGGGCTGATTGGAGGGACGAGCAGCCCATTTTACTTGGGGGTGGTGGCCTTAGCTCTCGCGGCTGCTGTCTTCCGCTAACCGTTTTTTCCCCCCCCGACATGATGTGGCGACAATGATGTGGCGACAATGATGTGGCGACAATGATGTGGCGACAATGATGTGGCGACAATGATGTGGCGACAACGATGTGGCGACAATGATGTCTCGTAACTCGACAGTACCTGACGTCAAGAGACGACAACGATCAATGACGAGAATAACGATTGGTAGCCGAATGGCCGATTTTGTGCAAAGCGATAGTTTTCGATTTTAACAACTTTTCTTTCAACATTAAAAAGAATCCTCCCAGAAGATACCGTAAACTAGGTAAAGCAATTTTATTAAAAACAGCACGAGTCAGTCGTTCATTCATTCAATGTGTCCACTTGTTTGTTCTCCCTCCTCATCTTCCGAAAGAGACCTGGTCTCCTCCTCTTCCTTCTTCAAACCCTCCACAACACTTTTCACCTCCCCAACCAGTACCCCGCCGATCGGATAGCTCCCCAAAACACGACAGTAATTCGCCGTCTCCTTGAGATGCTTGATAGCATTTTTCGCCTGCTGTGAGTGCTCCGGCGAGAGAATGTCAAGGTAGAAACAGTAGCGGAAGCGGGGGTCCGCCTTTGAGGATTTATGGGGTTGCGTCTGCATCTGCCCACCGTATTTTAGTAGCTGCAATAAGAATGCGCTGGTTGGTCGGCTCTCAATTTTTGAAAAGTCGATATCTCTCAAACTGAAGCAAGCAAGTGCCTTATACAGTGCCCCAGGAGTGTTTCCCAGGGTGAATACCATGGTTGTTTTACATTGCGGTTCATTATTCGATGATTTTTTCGGCTGATTGGAAGGCAGAAGTCGCGAAACCCCTTGGCGACCTAATAGCAAAAATCTTGTAAAATTGCAATCGTCATCCTCAATGCTGACCAGACAGGAGGGAGGGAGTGCAAAAGGAGAATTTAGTCAGGGTTTAAATTCATGTTGGCATGTTGTTGTCCAAGTCAAGTAAGAAAACCTTTTCACACGTCCTCTTTCTTACATCTCACCTGCTTTTCAATAATTTTACCCCCGAATATGTCTCAGCCGCTAAGCTGCTGGCAATCGCCGCCGTGTTTGCCTTCGTACACCCCTCAGGCAGGATGCCATCTTCGCTGATCACCTTCACCGACCCAGCTGTGTCGTACATGGGCTTTCCCTTGAAATTGTACTGCCGAAGAAATCCCTCGCACTGGGCAAGTGCCTGCGGATGACTTACAACGAACTTAACATCCTCCAACTTCACACCGTCCACTGCAATCAAGCAATGAGAGACCCGAAGCTCATACTCGCTGCAAATCTTTAAATCATACCTGAGCATTAAATCATAATTCTCGTGGATCGAGCCACCCAAACTGTTCTCAATCGGAAGCAGGCAATAGTCACAGGCCAGAGAACTTACGCTCGAAAAGCACGACTCAAACGTCTCATGAGGAACTGGAATCACATGCGGACCAAGCAGTTCACGAACTGCTTTTTCACTGTAAGCCCCAGGTTCACCCTGAAAAGCTATTCGCAACGGAAAGACCTTTCGGGGCTGAACAGGGAGGAGAAAAAGGGAAAGTGCGAGGAAAGTTGACGACCACATCTCAACTCTTTGCCAAGAATTTCTGGAATGATGTGGTACAAAACTCAGAGCGGAATTTGATTTCTGCTGGGAAATGGGGCTGTGGTGGTAGGATTTATTTCCGAGATCCTGACACTAGAAGTTTTCTTGACGGTGTGACAAGATTAAGAGCCCGATCGATTCATGTAAAATCACAATACTGGCTTTTTTCCGTCGACTTTTTTTTTCAGAAAAATTAAAAATGGAAAAATTGAAACACTCTCCCCTTGTGGTTTATTCCCCGCCGGGACCATGGGCTGTGGCAGCAGCACTCCTTTGCTGAATGGTGTCCAATTGGGGAGCTGCACCTTCGACGCAAGCCAAAACCCAACTTCAAGCGGACTTCTGGCATATTTGACAATGATTGCAACCAGCACGGTTCGGTTGCGGTGCACGGCACGATGGTGTTTGTGGTCGCCTCGTGGGGTATCCTCGTGCTCAACGCAAGCGACCCAGCAAAGTTGAAAAGGTTCGCTTGGGCCAAACACCGTGAAGCGTGGCGCACCGATGTGCATTTTAGTAGACATGATGGTAAATTCTTTACGGATGGCTATCAACAGGTGGGCATGGCTTGCGTCGCCGTTTCGCCCGGCGGGAAACATCTAATTGCAAACACGCACAAGGGCTGTCGACATTTCGGCTCGCCGATCTCACAAACAAATTAATTAAACATGTTTGAGGGACTAAAACAACGCTATTACCTAAACCTTATGTAGTTGGAACCCACTTTTTATTGGAGAGCACATAACAGATCCTTATCACGACACGGGAATAGTTAGACTTAATTTAGAACGAAAAAAATAAAAAATTTGCATCAAACTCAGCATCTCCCTCTCTCTTTATCCTCGCAACAACTTATTCACAATGGGTCGCTCACTCATCATCGTCGTCGGGGATGGGCTCATCATCTTTCAGACCGAGCCTCTTTCTCTTCTTATTGGTGGCTTCGAGCTCCCACTGGCCAGTGACAACAGCAAGAGCAACCATGCAAACAAAGAGAACTCCAAAACCAAGGAACTACAGAAAAGTGAGTGAAAAGGTTAGTCAAGCTGTATTGCAGTCGCAGTGCACCGCCGCCACACCACAAGGCGTGATATTGCAGGAAACATGGGTAAACATGGGAAGTAAACTCACCTCCATCAGCAGGGTGGAAGACTCGTCAGAGTCGAGGGCTCCCTTGAGCAGAAGGCCATAGAAAGCAAGTAGGAGAGACCACAGGCACAAGTAGCAAGAAGTGATCAAAAAGATATCCTCCCAATCGTTGCCGCAGCCAACATGGCACTCGCCATCTGTACCGTCAGCACGTTTGTACCTCCAGACCACGGGTTCATATCCCATCTCATCCCAAATCTGTTGCTCAGACTCGGGCCTGAAGGACGCCCTCACAGCAAACTTCTCCACGTTCTTGGCAATCAGCTCGAAGCCGTCCATGCAGTACTCAAAGTCTTCCTTGTTAAGGAGCTCGATATCGAGGTTGCGCGACTCAAAGACAAGACGCATGAAGAAGCTGTTCTCCTTGTAGTGATCGACAGAGTACTGCACTGACTGAAGCGATGACAGTGGGATTCCCTTCTTCTTCTTCGAAGTTGAGAAAGAACTGTCTCCAATATCCATCTCGTATTCCGCCTTGGTAGGATAGTCAGTTATTTTAGCTTCTCGCCAGTTGATGGTGTGTCCAGAGGCATCACAGTAGAGAACCCGGCGCTGCTTATTTCTAAAGCTGTTGTTTGGGATTTTTGTGATTAAAAATCTGCAATAGACGTTATGGTGTGAAGGTGACGGCGGTGAAGGAGACAGTGGCGTGGGTATCATCGTGCGTCAACAATGGTTAGCAAGTGTTAGGTAAGGATGAGTTGTGGATAATTATCCCTGAAGGCCATGTGCACACATGAAGGCCAGGGGCACAGAGGGCAGCACTTACCCGGACTTCAGGTGGAATACGAAGTCATCAATCTTCTGCTGCACCCGCTCGGGCTGAACGTTGGCCATATTCCTCTAGGTGGAGACAATTAAGGGAGAGGGTGTTGGGAGCGCACGGGGGAGAGAGGAATGGGTGTGAGTGGAGTTTGTTGGAGTATGACATTTAGGACGGGGCATAGCAAGGGAGAGACATATGCGGGTCACCAGGGGAGAATTTTTTTTAAAACACGCACTTACCTGCCCTCTGTCAGTTGCACTTTGACCAGGGAACCCCAGAGAGAGGATCCAAAATCCAAAAGTCCGGATACGGGTGGAACTGAGAGTGACTTACCCCTCTTTTCCCGGCAATACAGCAGGAAAAAAAATTGTAACAGGCATAACAAAAGGCGACACTTGACAGTCGAGTCAGCAAATGTAGCACAGGATCTTAAACCCGCCATGACCGCTGAACTTTCCGAGATTATAAAGTAGATAGATACTAACGCGCAAATTTGCTATTATTTTTCCCGACAATTTTTCTGAACAGGGAACAAAAATAAAATTATACTTGTTTGTTTTCTGCACACAAAGGTTCTCTCTCTCTGTTCTCTTCTGTTCATTTAAACATACTCAGTCGTACACACTGTAACAAGTCAAACACGAGCCTTTAAAGGTCTCTAACTGCCGCAACATCTGCTTCATACGCCTTGGCAGCCCGTTGCTCTCGCGGGGTCATTTTCACCCTTGGGTTCCCGTCACTGCTCCGCAACACCATTCGATCAACAGAAGCACCACTTCTAGCACTTCTAGCACTCATCACACTCTCCGTAGGTGTGGCTTGCCGGCTGTTTCTATTGCTGCCACCATAGAGGCTACCACTTGGAGTTGGCTGCCGGCTATTCCGATTGTTACTTCCACTGTTACTCAACGCGGGGCTCGACTGCCTGAACTGTGTTACTGCTCCTGGGGACGCCTGCCTGAAGCTGGGCGGTCTTGAATTTGACATTGGCTGGCTGTTGCGAAGCTCTCTAACCTCAGCCTGGAGCTGACGAATCATCTGGTCGCGCTCATCCTGGCGTTGGTTGCTCGAGGGGTTCTGTGGGGGACGTTCGAAATTGATATCGCGGAGCTCGGCAGTATTGTTCATGCTGCCATTCATTTCGGCCATTCGCCGTGATTCTTCAGCTTCTTGCCTCGCACTGTTGTCCATGGCGTACCGCAGACTAGCCTGAGCGGCCAGAGTCGCCTCGCTGACAGGTTGTGTACTGTCAATCGCATCACCATCGAGACTTATGTAACAGGGGTTAAGTGGGTTGGTCACCCGATTGGTTTTGATGCTGTGCTTGACGGTGTCGCTCTGTGCACCAGCGATATCACCAACAAAATTGGTGTTGCGAAAGTGGCGTCGCGCTTCAAGAGGGGGCTGCATCTTGTGGGGTGGCTGCCAGCCAGGATAAGCACCCTCAATATCACGGACATTGAGAGGGTAAAAGGGGCCATCACGAGCGGGAGGGAGAAGCTTTGGCTTAGTGTGCACCATGTCATCAGCGACTTCCATGCCATTGATGAAATGAACAGGGCGAAGAGGGTCAGTGCAGCGTCCGGATTTTTTCACACCCTGCATATTGATGTCTGCCACGGCCATGATATCCCTCGCCGGCCCCTCTCTCTGCACCCTCTTGTGACGCGGCTTCCAACCAGCTTTTGCACCTTGGATGTCAGTGACATCAAAATTTTCCCTCGGAGGAAACTTATATAGCGGTCGGCTTCTCGTGCCATCAATATCAGTGACATCCAACGTGTCCCTGAGAAACTTGGAGGGTGCTTCCTCCTCCAGTTTGTAGCTTGGCAGCTTGTAATTTGGCACAAGAGGATCGACAGGATTTGACGAACGCCCATTTTTGATGTAACAGCCGCGAGGTCTGGCCCCGTCGATGTCATCATGCTTCAATGTGTAGTCAACACTGTTGGTCTCTCTGTGCAGGGCCAGTGGCCTGGTTCCATAAATGTCACTGACATCATAGCTGTTAGGCTTGTTGGTGAATTTATTCATCTTTTGAGCCGGGCGAGCGCCGAGAATGTCGGCAATAGAGTTGGTCGCGCGTGGCTGGTTAATATTTATCTTGGCATTGTTGGGGATTGAGGAAGGTCCAGCTGACTGGAGACTCATAGTCTGGGGGCAGTGGAGGGATGAACGAACGGGATAGCGAAAGAAAAGAGTTAGAGCATTGTTCTCGATAGTTGCAGCAGCCTGATTCGACAAACTTTACACAGGCACAGGCACCCCCCACAGCAAAATAACAAAGCACAACATCTCCTCTGTAGACTGTCGTTAGAGGAAAGTCACAAGCAGCAGGGAAATAGTTAACGAGCGTTGCAAGACGTCAACCCACCTGAAATCTATCGAATCCATCGTCAGTATAAGCTAACGCCATTTTAAATGTAAGTAAATGACACAGATTGTCGTTGTGTCCTCCACGCAACCGCCTTGAGGAGCATCGACAAACTTTTACCAATTAAACCCACTTTCTATTGTAAAACCTGACAGCAACGTAGCGACTGTAAATACATCGGTTTTACCATTTATTCCGACAAAACGCTGTCCACTAAAGCTTAATTGAAAACCCCGAAACCCAACTTCTCCAAGGCCTGACCAACATCGCAATAGTGCCTGCTACCACCCTCTTCAGGACAACTCTTAACATTCTCGACGATGCAATCTACCAACAGCATGGAGCCTTTGATGCAAGAGGAGGATGCAATCATCCAGAAGCTTGAAAACATCAAGGCAAAGTGGTACTTTGACATGGACTTTGCTGCTGATGCTTCATCATTGTATCGCTTGAAGGGCTCACCCGCGGTTTACGACACCAACCTAGACCAGTCGTCTGTGAAGTGGCTACGACCCCACGAGTTTTGTGACGCGCCCGAGTACTTTGGAACTGGAAGTGGAACTGGAAGGGTCATCCCGGGATCCCTTGACAATGCTTACTTCAGCTCTGCTCTTGCAATTATCACTGCCAGTCCCGAGCCCCTGATTGAGGACCTCTTTGCGAGCGGGATCGACGACTTTAAACGCTATGGGATCTACACTTGTCGGTTCTATAAGAACGGGGTGTGGAAGGACGTTGTTTGTGACACTCGCATCCCCTGTGTGCCATCGTCCGAAGACCCCGCACTTTTTGGTCCCTTGTACACAAAGTCATTGGACCCGTCGGAGATGTTCGTTCCTTTCCTGGAGAAGGCCTACGCGAAGCACCACGGCTCGTACGAATCGCTGTCTAGGGGCAGCATCGCAGAGGCGCTTGTTGACCTCACGGGTGGTACTTGCACCAAGATTGAGCTCAGTGAGAAGACAGGCGATGAAGAATTGTGGAACAGGCTGAGAAGGAGTCTCAAGGGAAATTGCGTTTTCGGAGCATGCATCAGCGATACGACCAAAGTCATCGAAGAGCACCCGGATAGCGGCCTGACAAAGAATCTCGGTTACCCTGTGGTAGAATGCAGGACTGTCAAGGCCTCGACGGGGGAGATAAAGCTTGTGCAGTTGAGAAATCCGTGGCAAGATGGCAGTTGGGAACACGAATGGGGACCCGAGAGCGACATGTGGGACGACTACCCCGAGGTCGCGAGCGAGTTGCTCACCGAAGATCTCCCCGAAGACTCGTTTTGGATGTCATGGACGGATTTTGTCGATATTTTCAACAAGCTCTACATGTGCAGGCTCTTCCCCGATGATAGCTTCAAGGAGTACGTCGTTGAGGGAGAGTGGGTGGGGAAGACGTCAGGAGGCAGCTGTAATTGGATGTCAGGGATGATTGCTAGCGAGATTAGCCCGGAGGCGGAGGAAAAGAAGACCGAGGAAAAGAAGGCCGAGGATATCATCAATGCATTGAAAACTACGACCAAGGTGAAGAAGGACTATGACGCCTACTGGTTTAACAATCCTCAATATCGTGTGTCCACGTCAGCGCGCGGAAAAATGCATATCTCACTCATGCAGCAGGACAGGCGATTAAGCAGCCAGCTTAGGAACAATTACTCAATCGCGTTTGAGGTTATCAGGAGAAAAAGGGCGACCAACAAGAGCGAGGATCATCCACGTTACTGGGAAGTGGTGAGGCAAGGCGAAATCTTCCGCGACAGCAGTTGCACAAACTACGGCGTTAACGATAAATTGCCGCAGAGGGAGGTCAGTTGCTTGGACGTTGCTGTCGACCCTGCTCACGAATACCTTGTAATCGCACATCCTGCACAGAAGGGGAGGGAAGGAAAATTCAATCTTCGTTTCTTCAGCGAGACTGATCTGGTGATCGAGCAAGTACCCGAGACGGAGAGTTTGTACCTGCCCGGGAGCTGGGATAGAGTAAGTGATCGCGACACAGCTGGTGGGGCCCTAAAAATTTACGACGACAAGGGAAAGAAGTTTGTGGCGAATCCGAAATGGTGCCAAAATCCCCAGTTCCTTCTGACATGTGATGCGGCGAAGCAGGATGACGCCAAATTTGTGGAGATGAAGATTGTCTGCCGGCGAACCGACAGTGGAAAGTCGACCAAGAAAGGGAGAACGAGCCGCGAGGAGAGTAGAAAGAGCTCCGCGCACGGCAACGTCGAGAAGCCGGTGACGATAGGAATGACCGTTTGCAAGGCGCCCATGAGCGACCAGGACAGTAAGCTCGCATCGCAGAGGCGAAAGAAGGCCGATGCGAACACGAACGCGCTCGGACAGAGGCTTCCGACCAAGGAGAGCTCGCTGAAGAATAGGAGAAAGCAGGGGGGGAAGGAGACAGAGCCTCAGCAGCACCAAGCACCGCAGACGGCCGAAGACGGAAACTTGTTTGAAGAAGAGGAGGACGAAGATGGTGTGGGCGAACTCATGCCTTTAGGCGGTAGGCGCCCTGACAAAAACAGTACGCAGATGCAAGGAAAAGACAACGCCAATGCCAAGGTCGGACAGTTTCCGGACCGAAAGATCACCATTGATAGGAAGGAGTGGTCAATCAGCAGCGACTACAGCGCGCTAGACGTTGCCGTGATCACGCTGACTATCGATAGGGCGACGCTCGACGATGGTTTGCTAGTTGTGCCGTCCATGAGCGAAAAGAACCAGAGAGGAAGTTTCGTCCTCGAAGTCCACAGTGACTACGCCATCAAAGCCGATGAGCTCCCCGAGAGCAGGAGCAAGACAGTGAGCGGCGCTTGGGATGAAAGCCTGAGTGGGGGATGTCATCTTCACCCAACCTGGAATAAGAATCCCATCTACTTGCTTGGTTTGAATGCCCCCGAGCGGTGCAGAGTCAAAATTTCCCTTAGCCGATCGGAAAAAGAGTGGAAATCGGCCTGCCGGAAGGATGGTGTAGGGAATATGATCGGCTTTTACTTGATGGTCGGTAAGACTCCCAACAGAGGCATGGGCGAGATAATGCACGAGGGGAGGCCCTGGAATGAAAGCCCCTTTGTGATACACCACACCATCAGCACACCCGACAACTTCTTCCTTGAGCCTCTTCGGAACGACGAAGTTTATGCCATCATGCCCACCACCTTTGAACCCTCAAACCACGGCAGTTTCTTTTTGAGTGTAAGTACAGAGGCTGACTTCACATTAAAACTCAGTAAGAGCGGAGGAGGAGGCGGCGGAGGCGGCGGAGGCGGCGGAGGCGGCGGAGGAGGAGGCGGCGGCCGAGGAGGAGGTCTCATGCTCGGGGAAAGCAGCTCGAGAAGCAAGCTTGAACCTTGATGGAGAGATAGATAACTGTTTTAAATGTGAGTGC
>ENA-OWPI01003860-OWPI01003860.1-marine-metagenome-genome-assembly--contig:-NODE-3860-length-12394-cov-9.123163_pt1 | contig 12394 bp, 6 predicted proteins | sample MGYA00238138_ERZ651775 | MGnify/ENA primary metagenome ERZ651775 (study PRJEB26906, sample SAMN06265043) | marine metagenome | isolation source: Helgoland LTER site | place: Germany:Helgoland, sampling...
GACGGGGTGTGCAGTACAATACGCCAAAACACTTACAGCAACCCTCCACATATCGTTACGAAACCTCTTCGGAGGCACCGGGGTTCAAAGTGCCGACACTGCCGACACAGAGAGAGACCGCTCCCCGGCCGGCGGGGGATGGTGTGGTACGGTACTGGGAGTGCAGTGCAGTGCAGTGCAGCGCAGCACTGGCCCAAGCCCACCCGAGATTGGTAATTCCGTGTGAGCACGCGACCGCGTACGGCCCGTGAAAGCCCCTTTGAGTCCACGCGGTCGCATTCGGCCCGTGGCGCAGCAAGTCCTCCCACAGTCAAAGATGTCTTCCAGATCAAGTGTGGACGGCGACGTGGATGGCGCAGGGGACGAGGAAAAGAAACAAGGCGGTAACGACGACGATGGCGACAACGACGAAGAGTTTGCGAATGTATCTCTCCAAAGCCTTGAGGAGACCCTTTTGGTTGCTGAGCAACAGCTCGCCAAACTCGATGATATCAAAGTCGAAGCCAGTGCCGCGGCCAAGTCAGCTGCCGAGATTTGCGAGAAGACCGCACTCCTTCGCTTACACGTCGGTCGAAACGCGCCGACCAATGGGGATTGCAAAAAGATTCTCGACGAGGGTGAGAAGGACAAGTCAATGTTCCAGGATGCGGAGAAAGCAGACTTGAAGATATTGCTACAGAAAATCAAGAGCGGAATTTTGGATGGCAAGGACGACAAGGACAAGAAAGAGAATGTGGAGAAAAATCTTAGTGCCGTCTTATCCCAGCTGACACCCGAGCAGCCCACGGACCAAGACCCCGGCGACAAAGACAAGAACAAGGAGGTGTCTGTACAGCTCGATGTTGCCGAGTATGTTGTTGACTGTGGGAACCTCGCCTCCAAGTTTGGCTTCGACTCTCTGGCTCAACAGTGTGTAGATTTGTGCAAGACGGGCAAGTTCATGGGGAGCCCTCACTTTAGAATCAAGCTGGACTTTCTCAAGAGTGCAGTGCTTGCGAAGGAGCTTGACGGAAAAAAATCGCTCAAGGAGGACCTGGTTCCGGGAATCGATGGCAAAAACAGCAACGCCAACGAGAAGAAGAACGCAGCCTCAAAAAAGAAAGACCTTCTGAAACCCGCCAAACTAGACGCCCGTCACGTAGACGCTTTAAAGCTGAGCCGGCGCGTCGAGGCCTTGAAGCTACTCGACAGGACGTTGATGTCAGCTCGCCGGTTGGGCGACCCAGATCTGCTGCAGGAAGGGGCCGTTCTGGCCTGGAACTTGGGTCTTCCTCTGCTCCAGCCCCACCTCCGAAAGCATGCGCACCGCGTCTTTACCCTCGCTGCCCAAGTTTTGTCGGAGATTTCATCTCCCCTGGTTCGTTTACGAGCAATGCTGCATTACGAGGTGGCGAAGTGTGAGCTCGCAAGCGATTTCCTCGCTAAAGCGAGCAAGCACGTGACGGACAGTATCAATCAAGATTACGGGGAAATTGACGAAGAGAGGGTGATCGCCCCAGAGCTAACATTGGATGAGCCCGAATGCTACGAATCGATTCGGGAGCCTACCAGCGATGAGGTCAGTGCTATGGATAGCAACAACGACAAATTGCGGAGCCTCGACAGGTACACGCTTCCCATGGTCAAAAAACTCGAGCTTCGAACCAGTATTTACAAGGAGCCGAGCAATTTGGAGGAGAAAGCACTTCTACAATTGGAGCAAGCAAAAGAGGTCAGTGATGTTGGTTTGCAGCGAACCTTGTTGGAAAAGAGCGCGCTGTGGCTCAGAGAGGCTGCAAATGGTGGTGGAGGGGGGACTGGCGAAGGTGAAGCGGATATGGACGGCGTCGGTGGGGTGTCGGGCGGTGGAGGAGGCGGCGTGAATGGTGACGATGTTTCAACAGCAACCTCTGCTTATTCGCTGGCAGAACTCTGTGACGTCAACTCCAAGATCAGCAAGGGTGAAGGAGAGCCCATGGTTGCACCATCTCCTACGCTAAAGCGCCAGACCTCGCTATGGTCCGACATTGTCAGCATGGCCTGGGATTTGCGCCACGTTGAATTGGTCCGGACTGGCTCTGTTCCTATTTTGTCGAACATTTGGCACCCTAAGAATAACAGGGAGTTTGTTGTACTGCAGGTTAAGTGTCAGTTTACGCTCGCAGAGAGCATGGTAGAGTCGCTAAAGAACACGAGTCTACCGCCCATTCCCATTGCGACAAGTAACAAGGAGGACGGGAAGGACGGAGAAGACGACCTAGCGGCTACGTTAAAAAAGCGTACAGATCCCCGTGCCCTGGGAGTAAAATGTGAGCGAGGATCGCTGCTCTCTCCTCCCGAAGCGTGGGCCGACAGAGCTGACGAGCTCAAAGTGAGGGTCGTCGGGGCTATCAGCGCGGGTATCCAGAGAGCCAAGATACTTGGAAGCTCCGGAGGGTTTTTGGTCGAAACAGGGGCTGTACTGTTGTGGAATTACCATATTCACATCTTCAGGGCTCAGGCGTACAGCAGTATCATGGTAGAGCTCACCGAGGCTTTGAAGGTTGCCCATGAGGCGCTGATTGAAGTTGGAAGCAAGGATGTGGAGTTGATGGCTTATCTAAGCGAGGCGCTTGCCCTCTCCAGCGAGAGTGTTGGTGATCTGGCGGGTGCTGAGTCGTGGTGCATGTCCACCATTCCTTTGGGTGAGCGGCCCATGCAAGTCAAGAGGCTTGTTGTTATTTTGGCGAGGATTAAATACAACCGGGGGGGCAAGGATTATGCTCCTACTGTCGATGCGAAAGCTGGCCAGGTTGCCAATCCGCTGTTCGAGGTTTGTGCTAATATGACTGTTGTGGGCCAGCTGGCATCCAAGGTTGGCAAGGATGCAAGCGAGGCAGAAAGGGGAAATCTGCTCTCTGCTAGTCTGGGCATATTAAAAAAAGTGAGGGAGGACAGACTCGCCGCCGCGGAAAGTGGTGGGGCTGGCGGTGGCGGGGGTGACGACAAAGGTGAAGAAAAAACGCTGGAGGACGACGAGGAGCAGCTCCAATTCGAGGCGGAACTTTGGGCACGGCTGGCGAAGGAGAGCCTAGGGCAGAATCTGCTTCGCCAGGCACAGTTTTGTTGCAGTTGTTGCATCGAGCAACTCCCCGTTCAGCCGGAATTGCGAAAGCGCGTACCGGTGAATGTCTGGAGGTGGTTCAGCTGTGCAGAGTGCCTGTGGGGGAGGAGCATTGCAGCAATGGTCAACGCTGATGGCCAAGACCGTTCGCTACAGGACGAATTGAGAAGGGCCGCACTCAAGCACCTAGTCACGGCAGCCCGTCACGGAGGTCGCGCACGACAGCCGTTGTTGGTCACTGCTGCGGCGAAATTCTTGTGGAACATTGTGCTACCTCTGACAACGTCTCCGATCAGCAGAAAGCAAATCTTCCCCTTTGTCAAACAGACGTTGACAGAGCTGTCTCAAAGCGGGGTCCGGAGCGACCCCGAGTTTCGGCTGGACCTCTACATCCTGTTACTCGAATGCTACAACGACGTGGAGGATTTCAACGGAGGGTTGGAGGCGGTCAACGAGGCATTCTTGCAGATTCCCCCCGAGTTGCAGCGGGATTTGTGGCAGCGTCGTGTGGTCTTCATGAGCAAGTTAGGCAAGGGAGTATTGGATGGGATGCAGAAGATGAAGGAAGGCGACCCTGTGCTCCAAGCGCGTGTCTGGGCAATTTTGGCGAGGGCAGCGAGCAGCACCAAACAGCAGATGAGCGCCTATGTTCAGGCGGTCGATAGCTTGAGCGATCGCTTCGAAAGGCTCGAGTATTGCGTCGAGATGGCAGAGTGGATGGTCCAGACCGGTCTGAGCAAACGGGACAGTAACGACGTTTTGACAAGCGCAGTGGATGCTTTCCTGGACGTCGAGGGGATAGAATTGGGTCCCCCCGATATGTTTGTCGGTGGAGAGGACGATTGGGAGGAGGGAGAGGGCAGCGACGGGGAAGGAGGAGAGGAGGACGGCGACGGAGGAAGGAGCACAGCCATGACCGCAAGGAGCGCAGGTATGAGCCGAAAAGGCCATAGTAGGAGTGGGAGCATCATGAGCCGTCAAGGAACGGCCCAGGTAAGCAGGAGGGGATCTGCAACATCGGGGGGGGCAGCTCGAATGGGAGAGGGCGGGGGCAGTAGGCCGGGGAGCCACGCAACTCTCGCCGGGGGGGCGGTACCGGAGGGAAGCCAGGGCAACTTACAGAGAAGCGGCAGCAGGAGCAGCGTAAGGAGTGCGAAAACGTCGCACAGCAACAGTGGGGCGGCAACAGCAATGTCGACGAAAGCCGGGAGTAGGGGAGGGGAGGGTGAGATGCCAGCGACCCTCAACGTCTACCATATGTCGCTCTTTATTAAGACACTGGCGATGATAAGCAAAGCGGCCGATGGCTACAAGGTCCGGTTAGACAATGCCATATCAGCGAGCCACTACGCCGAAAGGTGTTTGCTGTTGAACATCTCTGCGGCCAGTGACGGAAAACTGGCAGCTGATTACGAGAAACTCGACGAAGAGGAAAGGTTGAAAGCCGGGGGGCTGAGCGAATACATAAAAAATTGCGGCGTGGTTTTCTCGTCTCCCACGAGTATTGCGGGTTGGTGCGACTTCCAGGTAACGGAAGAGATCGTAAAGGGAGTTAAGGGTACAACCAACAACCGTCACGACGACATCTTCTCTTCCAAGACGATTAACAAGGCCCCCCTGACAATTGAGCACTTGTTCTATTGTGCCGACGTCTTGGTGGGGGAAGGGATGGCGTTGCAAGCTCTGCCCCTGCTGATTATGGCAGAGTTTATCGGTCATACGGTCACCCCAACGCGCAACGAGAATTTGATTAGTTTGTGCACCGTCAAAGTATCGAAAGTTTTATTTCAACTCGGACGGATGAAGGAGGGCTTGGACAGGCTCAAGAAGTGTGGCGAGCTGGGGTTGAGCGAGTCGAACATCAAAATGTTCCGGGAAGAGGTTGAGCAGATCGAGATATTGAAGGTCGATAAGAAGGCGAAGAGGGGACTCACAATCAACGACGAGGAAGGAGAATTTGAGGGCACCGTTGAGGATGCCAGGGGCTGCAAGCTGAAGCGTTTCGAGGCGCGACATCTGTGGGCCCGACTTGCGGAGGAGTGCGTGGACTTGGAGCAGGCAAACACGGCAACGCAATACCTCGACGAGGCACTACGCCACTGCTTGGCGTACGATGACTTGGCGTGCGAAGCACAGTGCCTGTTAACGAAGGGGAAGGTCGCAATGATTAACGGGGACCTCGGGGAGTGCATTCTATGCGTTAAGCGCTGTATGGTCACTTTGGGAAAGAGGGGAGGAGGAGAGGGCCGAATTTGGGCGGAAGCTAGCATTCTCATCGCCAGCGCAGTCAACGGCCCCCCCAATTACGCTCGGGGAGAAGCGAAAGGTTATTTGAAGCAGTGCCGTGAAGTCTTGGAAAAGAGGATCAGGTGCAATCCAGAGATGATGCGAGAGGCGCCTTTCGACGGCGAGAGCGCTGATATCGACCTGGACGCTGTCAATGGCTTCACAAGAGTTAGCGTTGCATACGCACACATGCTGGCGGGAGAGGCCATGGAGAACAGGGACGGGGGAGGGCCCTGGAGAGATTTGTGGGAGGAAGCTATGAGCTTGCTCGAGGAGAACTGCAATTTGCTGGCAGAGTTAAGTGACGGGACAGAGGGCGAGAGCGGCAGTGGCGAGGAGAACTCTTCTGCTGTTCCTCGGCCTTGCATGCTGTTGGTCGATACCTTGCAGTTGAGGAGCGAGTGGCTCCTTCGCATGCGCGCCGGGGAGAAGTACGAGGAGGACCTGAAGGCGAGCATAACCATATTGACAACGGCGAATCGTATCATGCTCGATCACCACAGGTTCGTCAGCCCTCCCGAGGGGGCCGTTGGAGATGGCGGCGGTGCAAAACCATCGAGCTCGGAGCCATCGTCGTCACCTTTGGAACCATCAGGTTCTGAGCAGTCGGACCTAGCGACGAGCGAAGCCATAACTCTTCCAACAGCTCGTCGGTGTGCCTCTCTTCAACTCTCCCTATCTTCCTTGCACACCCTCCTTGCGACTCATTTCAACGAGCACGTCTCCTCTCGTGAAGAAGAAGCCGAGTATAACTCGCGGGTGACGGACCCTGTCACCCGCTACATCGACGCAACGGCGCCGCGAGAGACGTCTGACGCAGACAGCGAGGTCACGCAGCTCCAGCAGGCGCTCTTTTATGCTACAAGCGCGAGAAAGCTCGCTCGTGGATGCCCACTTCTCGGGGCTAGGGCCGACGGAGCCTTAGGAGGGTGCTTGACGTTGATATGCGGGGGCAGGGGATTGCTCGACGACGCCTGGGACGAGTCGCTTAGTGTGAGTGCCAGCGTCACTGACTTGTCCGTCGGAGGGGGGCTGACTCCCAGTCCAAGTGCGGTCAGCTTACTGGCAGAAGGAGCGGGCGGAGGAGGGAAGGGAGGAAAGGGCAAGGGAAAAGAAAAGAAAGGGAAAGGAGGAGGAGGAGGAGGAGGAGGAAAGGGCAAGGGAAAAGAAGGGGAAGACGGCGAGGCTGGTGGCGGCGGTGGCCCTGCCGTGGGGTTGCACTTTACCGGCGGAAATGTTGTTGAGATCGACGAGACTGGCGACATCAGACAGCAAGCTCTCTCACTGCTCACCACGGCGGGGGGCTACTTACATTCGTGCGGACGCCACGAGGAAGCGTCATCCTGCTTCATGTACGCCACTTCGGCCGCAGGATCTGCGGTTGATGCAGACGAACAGGGAGACGGAATCGGAAGACCTCTTGATGCATTGAGAAACTTGCTCAAGGCCCAGAGTGCCTCCTGTGACGGATGGTTTAGAGGACTAAGGGCAGACGCCACGGACTCAGACCCCAAGGCCAGGGGGAGGAAGTTTGAGAGGAGAATGAGAAGAGTAGGGGCAATGAGAGGGGACATTGGGGGTAACGGGGGTAACAAGGGCCACGAGTTCCTCGAGGACAGCTGCTTTCTCGCACCTATCGGGGGGAGGTTCGGGACTGACTGGGGGGAGTTTCCGCCCGCGAAGGCGGCACAGGCCTACTTGTCAACGTACAGCAACAGTCACAGGCGGATGGCAGGAGGAACCGTGGCCGGGGAGGGTTGCGATACCTTGGCGGACGACTTACTTACCGCAATAGACGAGAGCTTCCGACTGCTCAGCTTTCAAATGAATGACGACAAAACTGTCCTCTTTGCAAGTGTAGCAAGCAACAGCAAACTTCCCAGCATCGCCAGGGTCAACTTGGGCGAGGAAGAGAGGGAGATTCTCGAGGATGTCTTGAGGAGGATGGAGAAAGTTGGCGGCAGTAGTTTCAGCAAATTTATGTTGAGGTATGCCGATGAAGCCGGGGACGAAGGAGACTTCAAGAGCAACGCGCCGGAAGCGGAAGCTGGGCCAGAAGTGGAAGCGACAGAGGAGGAGGGAACGACAACGAGGCAAGTGTCAGAGAAGGAAGCCGCCGACGAGACTGAGGCTAGCGCACTAGCCGCCTCCTCAAGTAAGGAGGAACGGAAGGACGCCGAAAAGAAAGAGGCCGAGGGAATTATCATGGAGGACATCGGCGAGAGTGAAATCGTTGCCGTGATTGACCTCATGAAGAAGCTGTTGAAACCAATCTTATCGAAGCCGCAGATAGCCAGCGCGCTTGCGGAAGCAAAAACGAGTAACGCTAGCGTTATAGTCATCCCTGACTATAGACTCCAGCTTCTTCCCTTTGAAGCTTTGGACGAGCTGAGTGATATTGAATCAATTAGCAGGGACTTTAGTGGTCAGATGCTCTTGCATCGGTTGGTCGGGGCAACTGCTGGCATGCCCAGTTTGAAGGGGGGGGGCGTCAATTTCATTGCCGATCCTAGGTTCGAGGATCACGGTAGCGCCGTGGCGAGCAAACCCAGGCGGTCCATCAGCGCTGTTGTCAAGGAAATAACCAGCGGGAATGGCTTCGGGAGCGGTTTCAAGGGTATTTGCGGAGACGACCACATGCCAAGCACTGGAGAGTGGCAATCGCTTCTCACCGGGGATGGGGAAACGCCGAGGGCATTCTTGTACTACGGACCGGGGAGGGCGCTTGCGAGGTTCGACGTCTGCAATCTTGTCGGTCTGAACACCACGAGTTGTCAGCTCGTGGCCCTCATCGGACAGAGCGAGAACGACAGCAGTTATCGGAGGCAGAGCAAGTTGGACAACACCAAGAGGGGCAACCACATCAAACTAGAGCAGAGCATCGAATCGGCCGCCTTATTCAGCTTAGCAGGAGCCAACTGCGTCCTCACAAACAGGTGGGCAAATAGTGGCCACGCAAATAATACAATCATGAAAGGTGTAATCGGAGAGATGGCACTAAACGGAGTCACAGTCGGAGCCAGTGTCAACTCCAAATTTAGGAAAATGTCCAGCGGGGAGGGAAAAGGAGACAAGCTAAAGGCTAGGGTAGCCTACAACACCGTAGTATTTGGATTGCCAAACATCAAATTCGATTGAGATACGTCGTCGGTCTATGCTTAAATATGAATAACTATAAATTTGTGCGTTTAAACGGCGTATAAATACCAGCCCAACGCTGTACAGTGTCCAATCTGAGGGGTGAGTGGGGTTAATTTCAAATATTGCAATTTTGGACAGATAGAAAATTGATTTCCAGTCCCGGGAGCAGTGTGAGCGAAAACCTCTCGAGCCCATTTGGACCTCTCCTCAACCCAGATCAGATAACTCATCTTACCTTCGATTTTCGCCCCTTTTTAAACTCACAACCGATCCCTACAACGTATAGCTATAACCACGAAACATCTCAACTACTTTAATTATTCTCCTCACGAGATAACCAAACTTCTGTTTTGAAGCGTCACTGAGTTTGGCGACGTCCTTACCTACTACGTCCTCCAGTTCTCACGCCGCTTGCATCGAAGCCGACCTCGCGTTCTTCATATATTTAGCCACCCACAGTCTTCAGCGATGCATGCTACGACCACTATATCAGATATACTAAAGGAGCTTACGAAGGTCATTTATGAACTCAAAAGTAGCAAGAATGGGATAGGCTTTTACCTACCCTTTTCGGCTCACGAGGAGGATGGGGCTCCTTCCGCCTTCAGAAATATATGCGTACTCGACATCCTGGGTATTAGGACCCTCGAAGATCGGAAAATGTGGTTAAATCAGAGGACTTTCGAGACAAGTATCATCGGACCATTTGATGGTCGTCATGAGTTTAATACCACATGTCACGAACAAGGCAGGCGGGTCGTCTACTACAACTTTGTGCGAGGTGGTACAACACAACTGTTTGTGACTTCCCTAGGCTCCTCGAGGTCTTTGAGGCATGATTACGGTGTGATCTTGACCAAGTTCAATTGCCTCAATTTGCCCTCTGACAAGATGCAGATTGAGGATGAGGTTGATGGCACATATTCGGGCCCCTCATCGCGTCCGCGATCCGGCGGTCAGTCGCCTGGAGCTAGTGGGTCGTCCAGAGACTCGCGAAAGCGACAGAACGACGGGATGGTTAAGACTCCGCGGAAAAAAGAGGTGCTGAATGAAGCGTCGAAGCTGTTGGCGGAGTCGAACAGGGGAGGTGTGTCCCCTAAGACCGTGAATAGAAATGTCCAGCACATAGCAAACATAATTCGGAGCATACAAACCGGCGAAGCCGAGCGGGCGGCGCTCGTCGCCGCGCTTCAAGAGGAGTTCCCACCCATAAACAACAACAACAACAACAACAAGAACAAAGTCGAAGTCCCATTGGCGGACGCGGGGATCGACCTGTTCATGGAACACAACAAGAATAGGAAGGACGGGAAGGATGTTGGTGGGAGGCCGAAGAAGGAGGCGGACGAGGCAAACACTCTCGCCGCCACGCTTGTCTGCTTGGGGGTTGTAAGGGCAAGGGAGGAGGACGACAGTACTGCTTTCATGACTGAAAAAGAAGTAGAACGGACGAAATCGGAGCTGGAACAGAAGGGATTCTCGCCTCGGATCATGGATGCGGTCATCGCGAGCACGAATAAAATGCTCGGCGACGATGCGCCATACAGCTACGTCGCACCGTCGCCATCCGAAAAGGCTATACAGTTTCAGGAGTCGGAGGAACTTCTGCGGGAAGTCGTTCACGTCGTGACACACCAATTGCCTCCGGATCCTAATCAGCGGCCTTGTAAGATCGGAGGAAAGAAGGTCGGAAGGAACGGTCGCAAGGAGGGATACGAACTGCACCAAGCGGTCATGCGGTGCGGTATGAACGACAAGCAGATGGCGGGTCACATTAAGGACTCGCCGGAGTACAAAGAATATACGAAAAAATGCCTGCACAATAAATTACCGATTGTGCTGTTGAACCGACAGAAGTTCGCCGAATGGAAGTGCCCCTGTATCAAGTACGAGAGGCCCATGGAGTGCGTGAACGACATCCGATCGAACGCGCAGAAGGTGGTGCGCGCGTTGCAGACGACGTTACGGAGATTCCTCAATTGGAAATTGGAGACACGATCGACTCGAGGATCGATTGAGAAGGTTCTGACCGAGGACGAGATTGAGAGTGTGAGGGAGTTCATACGCATGTTGGACAGCGAGAAGACGGTAATGGAAGCGAGCACCTGCGACTCTAAAGAGTATTCTGGCTTGAACAACTACGAAGGTGAGCCATACAAAGCGGCGACTCCCAAGTGCGCCGGATAAGTGCGAGAAATGCGGAATCGAGAGAATATATGATAAGTACATGTCCAAGAAACTTATTGAGGCCCTCAACGAGTGGAGTATTAAAAAGAATGAGAATGGGATGATTAGATACACTCAATTTGTGAAGGTCAAGGAGACGACGAGGGGAGGGGAGAAGAGGACTCCGATCAAAGAAGTCAATAACATATCAACTTTTGAGGTAAGCGACTAGGCGCTGCGTGCAACGCGCACTCTGCTGATTGATTGTCTGCGCTAACACCGTGCTGAAGGAATTTAGAGACGTATTTATTCCCAATTTGATTAAGTTCAGGAAGCAGCAGTTTCGGTTGAAGTTTTTCCGACGCTGCATAAAGCTCCGCGAGGATAACTTGAGGCCGGGGGAAATGTCCGTTTGTTGCGACTTCGCTTCTGCTGTGCTACTCGGTGGGCTCGAGAACGTCGCCTGCGGATCACGCGGCTACTGTTACAATGAGGTCTTCGTCGCCCGCTTCAACAAAGAGGAGATCAGCAATGGCGGAGAGAATATACTGACTTGGAAGACAGTCGTGTTCTTCTTTTTGGGCTCGTCGACAGGGAAGTGCAAGGAGAATGACCACGTCGCACATGACGTCAACCTGAAGGAATTCTGTCGTTACATGAACGAGACATATGGTATCAAAGTAGCTCACCTACACCACGACCAATGCGCCGGTCAGTACATGAATTGGGTGGTGGCTGCGTCGACGAAAAATACCGGGAGATACAAATGTGAAATTACGCGAGCATTTAATGAGGTAAGTTTAAGTTTGTTCAACAAATGGCTGAAACACGTCTCTCTCTAACTCTCTCTTACGCACCTAGCCGAAGTGTGGCAAGGACGAGTGCGACAGGTTCAGCGTATTAGTCCCGAATTGCATCAAAAAGCATCACAAAGAGGTGTTCTCGACCAGTGGGAAGAGAGTCATTCAGGATGCCCACGAAGCCTATAAGGTGGTCAAGAAGAACTTGAAGCCACCAAACGCCGACAAGAAGGATAAATACAAGGAAGAGAAGAACGTCAAGGGTCTAAAGAACATCGGGAAGGCCCTGGACGATGTCCAGGTTCGCCTCGCTACATCATGCAAAAAGGAGTTCGAAGAGTGGAGTAAGGGGAAGAGTGACAATGAGGTGCTTTTTGTCGATCGCGATGTCAACCTCACGGCCTCGACATCCTCGATATCCGATAAGCTGACACATTATCGCTGCTGGAGGGGTGTGGAGGATGGGGGTAAGCAGAAATTACTGAGAACAGCCCATCTTTGCATGTGCGAAGGGTGTGATAAGCGGAACGGGGAGACGGAATGCTTAGTACAGGAGCTCTCAGAGCAGGCTTATGAGCGAGTGGATGATGTGTATTTGGTGACGCAGGGTTTACTATACAAGATTGACGTTTTCTAACAGGTAAAGGGCGAAGCGAAGGAGGTGGCTGAGGCGATACTGCTCGCTAATGTCAGAAAGACGAGAGCAAAATCAGCTTCAGGTCATGAGAAAATCGAGTGCCACGGAAACAAAAGTGCGTGAGCGCGATGTTGTATTGGTTCTTGTGGCGGTAGACAGTCGTCCGACGAAATCATGGGCCATCGGTGAAGTGAAAAGCGTTAATAAAACCGATTTGAAGGTGAATATTTGCGTCGGGGGTGGGTTGAAAACAGGAACAATGAAGGAGATAACAGTGGGAAT
>ENA-OWPI01003861-OWPI01003861.1-marine-metagenome-genome-assembly--contig:-NODE-3861-length-12394-cov-3.899001_pt1 | contig 12394 bp, 8 predicted proteins | sample MGYA00238138_ERZ651775 | MGnify/ENA primary metagenome ERZ651775 (study PRJEB26906, sample SAMN06265043) | marine metagenome | isolation source: Helgoland LTER site | place: Germany:Helgoland, sampling...
ATTATATTTACCCCTCGTAAATACTGTCTTACACTCATCCTTATTTTTACAAAATATTACTAGGTTTTTAATTCCTACATGTTCAACTCCATTTATATAATATTCATTATCCAATTTATTATCATATTCTATCGATACCATATCATTATCATTTGTATCTTCTCCAAAATGATCAAGTATATTTCTATATTTATAATATGCACCATACATTAAATCCTCGTCATTATATATTATTCTCACCATTCTTTCCTTTATATTTTCGTCAAATATATTACAGCAATTTGTTAATTTTATATGTGATTTATTATCATAGTAGCTTTCTAAATCATCATGTAATTCTAAAAAATCAATGTTATTATATACACCCTCGTCATATATCTTAAATATTCCATTAAATATAGTATCCCAATATCTATTTTCGTCCTTCTTAAAAACAACCTTTCTCCTAATTTTATTTTTTTGTGATTCTTTCACAAATTTAAATACATTTGCTATCTGAAATAATTGTTCCCCTAAACTTCCACATATATTACTAGATATATATGGATACGCCATTATTTTATACTATAATAATGTAATATCTTTAAATATTATAATTTATATTAGATGTTTTTGTTTTATTATTATATTCTATATTTGTCACTATATCCATACTTTCCTTAATAACATCTATATGTGACATTATTACAACCCCACTAAATGTATTGAGTAAATTCTTTAAAAATCCAGGCACCAATGACAAGTTCTGCTTATCACATGCCGTAAATCCCTCATCAATAAATATCTGCTCGCATTGTGTATTTGAATATAAACTCATTCTTAATGCCAATGATATTACAAATCTTTGGAACCCAGATGCCTGATTTATTGATATAACTTGCTCTATATTATCATTTGTAACATTATGAATCAACCAATTAATATGTATTATATCCTTCTGTTGATTTATCATATAATCTAATTTGAACTTTTTAGTTTCCTCATGACACAAATCCTTAATATAATTATTAGTCTTCTCTATCAATCTCTTCAATATATGTTCCTTATACAAATTTATTCTATAATCCTTGAAATTACTTATTATTATATCTAATATTATTATAACATCATTTATTTTATGTAACTCCTTATCATAGTAATAATAATTATTTAAATTATTAGTATTATAATTTTCTAAGGCATCTATATGTGCTATTTTTTCAGTAGCAGTTTTAATCTCATTATTACTTTCATCTATATCTCTAATTATCTTTGTTTTGGCCAATACTTTGTCTTTTGTTATTTTTTTATTATTATTTGAAATCTTTACATCAACTTCACGTATTATTTTGCTCAATTCAATATATCTATATGCATTAATTATATCATTAGTCTCCTTATATTCATACCAATCATTATAGGATTTCTCTAATTCTTTTAATTTAATTATTCTTGGCTCGATATATCTTTTATATCTCATTTTACTTTCATATAAACTCTTCTTATTCCCAAGTTCATCATACTTTTTGATATATTTACAATATACTAAATAATCATTATATTCAGTTAATTCATTATGTAATCTATTTGCATTAATTCTAAAATTATCAATATCTTTATTGATACTATCAAGTAATTTTGTATTATTCTTCTTTTTATTATCACTAATTTTTGAAATAACCTTGCTTATATCATCATCTATTTGTTTGCTATTCGCTATGTATTTATTATAATTATCCCATAATCTATATAATTCAGCATTTTCTATTTTACTTTTGTTTAAATCATTCTCATTATAAACTTTTATGTATTCTATATTAGTATTATAAATATTGTCATCCAATTCAGTAATCTTTTTATCAGTTTCATAAATACTCGTTTCTAGTTCCTTAATCCTTTTTACCCATGGTCTGTTACAGCAATATTTACATTTAGGATCATACTCATTATTCTTATTATTTCTTAGATTCCACAGTTCTTCATTATAATTATTTAGTTCACTCCTCAATTTATCTAGAATATCTAGCTTCTCATAACAATCTGTTAATATTTTATCATTGTTTTCTATAATCATACTAATATCATTATTATTACTGATAATACCAATACTCTCATCATATTCATAATCCGGTCTTGATATTATTTTTAATTCAGACTTAGACGAATATAATGCTTGTAATTGTTTGTCATATTCTATATAATTATTATCACATTTAATCAAATCACTATTTGTTTTTTCCTTCAATTCTAAGAGTTTTATATAACAATCATATGATATCAATTCTGTCAAATTATAATTATCAACATATAGTTTATTATTAACAATAAAATCCCTTAATTGTTGTATAGACGATCCTGTATCGGTTTTAAACATCTTACAAATATCCCTTTCAATATCACATATATCTCGTTTAGGTTTAATTATTTTATTTGGCTTATCCAATTCTATAATATTTAATTCTTTAATTATTCTATCATATTCTATGCTAATTTCATCAATATCGCAATCTATTTCCATTTTATATTGCGATAGATACTCTGTTTCATCCTTGATGAAAGAATATTCACATGGTTTATCGCAATTATCATGCTTTTTCATACTAATTGAATATTTATCTGATTTTTTCTTAACCTCAATATATGTTTTATCCTTAAAATAAATCTTTAATTCATTTAATTCGCCACATAAGGTCCTATAAGCAAGTGTATCTAATGTATCATGATATACATAATCATGATTTAATAATTCTAAATTATTATCACAATTTATATCTATATCTATCCTATTATTTTCCTTTACCAGTTTATCATATTTTTCTTTGTTTTTTTCTAATTGTAATAATAATACTTCCTTATTACCCGTATTAGCATTGTTTTTTGAAATAATATGCTTATAAACATCGCGCTTATTTTCAATCGTCTTTTTGTAATCTTTATACTTATTTAAACTCAATTTTAGTAAGTTAAACAGTTCATATATTTCATTGATATTTGATGCCTTATCTATAATTGCAGTACAATCCTTATAATCCATACGCAATATATCATTGTCTACTACCTGTGTTATCATTGAACATGTTAAGAAATCATCAAGCGAACCTAGATTTTCTTTTATGAACTCTGAACATGCATTGTTTTTACTTATTAAATGCTTTTCCATATCCAGATATTCATATATTTCTATATTATTCTTTAAAATCGCATTGAATGTTCTTTTTATATTATATTTTTTCCCGTTTATTGAAATATCTATCGACGTTACACCCTTATTATGTTTATAATTTATAATACTATTTTTTGACATTTGAGATTGTTTATCTTTTGTTATTACACCCCATATAGATAGTGTTATAATATCATATATTGCCGATTTCCCAGTTCCATTATTACCACATATTAGTAAAGTGCTATTAATTGCATTTGCAAAATTAATACGATTTCCTGATTCATAGCAAAATAAATTTTCCCATTCTAATTGTTCAATACAAAACGGATATTTTATATTTTTATTACCATTTAACATTGTATTCGTATTATAAGTTTTAATTAATTGTATTAAATCCTTATTCTTTTTCGTACATTCATCTATAAGTTCTTCTGGGCAATTAATATTATCAAATAATAATATCTCATTATTTCTAATTATATCTATCGCTTTATCATAATATTCCTTGGGTATAATTGTATTTAAATATTCTATAAAGGTCTCCTTATCAACTTGAAGAGATTTATCCGCATTATCTTCTACCTTTTTCTGCGTCACGCGATTTCTAAGACACTTATAATTTATTTTATTATTATTTAAAATATTATATAACTTCGTATATCCTTCAACAGATATTTCTGCATATGCCCTAATATCTATATTTCTTGGAAAATATTCGTTCTCTATTATATCTTTTAATATAATATCATATTTACCTCTTTTGCGTATATATATATTATCGTCTTGATATGTTATATTTATATATCCAAATGGATTATAAACATTAATATTTTCAACAGTTCCCGATTTTAGATCCCATATCATATACCCGTGATTTATAATGTCTTCGCCATAATTTTGTTGAATAAGAGAACCTGCATATCCCCATAACAAATCACCATACATACCTTTCTGTCTCAAATGAATATCACCCAATAATGCATAATCAAATTGTGATATCCATTCAAAAGGATACGGATTTGTACTATTTAATACCTGTGTACCGTTATATAATCTGACATTTCCAAATGTTCCATGAAATAATGCCACCGTTTTAAGAGTATCACATTCTATTTTTGGAAAATCTGGCAATTTTTTAACGCGACCAACAGTAGCAGTTTTATCTAATGTATCATCAATATTTACATAACTGAATCCTATATCATCAATAATAAAAGCTTGTGTTTCTTTTAATATAGTCAGATTATTCATTTCTATTGTTGATGAAATTAATGATGGTTGGTCTATCTCATTTTGATTTCTATCATGATTCCCATGAAATATAATAGTCCTACCAATATCTGTCAATCCTTTGATAAACTTATTATATAATTCTAAACCAAAATTGCCTATTACATTTTTGTTATGAAAAATATCACCAGAAACAATTATTAAATAATCCGTTTTATCCAATTCATATTTTTCTATATTGGTTTTTAAAGATACAAATAAATTATCAAATACTATTGAATATTCTTCATATCTTGATGTTTTTTTATCTCCATTGCGTATATGTATATCAGAAATATGAAATAGTTTCTTCATTATTGTATAAAAATTATTTTACTTTAATATCATTTTTTAGAAAGTCGTGTAGAAGATCTTTGCGGTTTTTCTGATTTTTTCGTGCTTTTTGACCTTGACATTGATTTTACATTGGTTTTATTTAATTTACTACCAGTACATATTTTATATATTCTTTTTGTTATCTCTATTAAAGTAAAATAAGTTTCTTTATATAATTCTCGTATATATTTATTCTTTTCAGCAATATCTTCATAAAACGGATAATATATTAGCAAATGATATAATTTATTCAATGATTTATATGTATTTGTTCTATTTGTAAATAAACCGCAATATCTAAACATATTAGAATAACCTATAATAATTGATAAATTATCAAAGAATTCAGGAGATATATATGGTGAAAAAATGGTTTTGATATCATTATAACTTTTGAAACTAACAATCGGTATATAATACTCATCTGGATATTCTAATGAAACATCGTTACTACCCGCACCTGCTCGCGTAGCTCTTTTATAATTGTCTCCATATAATAACTTAATATTCTTCATGAAATTAAGCGTTTCTGTATCATCTTCGCCTATTGTATGTTGTTCATCTATATCAGAATAATCATCATATAATATAAAATCTGTTAGTTTTTTTAGTGTATCTGCTAATTTTACGAATGACATTGTATCTGGCGAGTTTTCATCCATATTCAAGGATTCGTCAAAACATATATCTATCAAAAAGTCTATAAATTCGCGATTATTACAAACGTGCTTACGTAAATTATCTTCAAAATAATTGTCAACATCCGGTATATTATCCTTAATCAAAAAAATATAACTATTCGGATTTGTTAAAACGTTATTTTTAGATTTAAAATCCAATGAATGCGCAAACGCATTAACTTCTCTCATTAAACTTATTCCATCCGTATCCAAGTTTAATGTATTATTATATTCCCTTTCAATAGATATTCGGCCTATTTTACCTACATCAAATTTATATAGTATACCTCCATTTATTTTTTTTACCATTTATTATATAGTGTTATTAAAAATTGATTATTGTTATATTTATGTCAATGTAACAATGTCACTCATATGGGATAATTTGCCCGACTGTATTCAAGATAAAATATACTCATACATTATTTATAATCAACCCGAGAATCTGTTAGATGATATTAAAAGTTATGTGCTTGTTATTAATTTTATCAATATTAGCTATTTGAATACAGATGATATCCTATGGAATCTTATGTTGAATTATGAAAAGAATTTAGATAATAAACAATTGCACGATATTTTTACAAAAAGAATAACACATCATACAGATACAAAGTATTATATTAAAAAATATATTAGTAAAATGAAAACAGATGATAGATATGGCTTTATAAACGGGAGATTGTATAGAGAATAAATTGTATAATTATTAATAGTATAAACAAAGTTTTTATGAAAAATACAGATATATTATGTGGTAAAGATTTTAAACAAGCAATTAAATGTGGTAAAAAATTACATTCAATTGAAGAATGTCGTATAAAACAAAAGGAATTGAAAAGCTCCACATATATAGGTTTTAGTACATTGAAATTTGGCTATAACTCATTTATAATTTATAGTATGAAATTCAATAGCAACGACATAACAATTAATGATGATAATATTACTGGATTTTTTATACACTCTATATATGATGTAATAATTGACGATGTTGATAAAAAAAATGAAAAATCAATTGAATATGCTAATAATAATAAAAGTAAAATTAATAAGATATGCAAGGAACATTTTGAAGGTTCTTGGTTTGCAAAAGAAAATAGAATGCTTATATATGGTACTAACTTAGAATTTTTTGCAGAAAATATTCCAATTGGCAAAGAAAATTACGACATCTATATTAACGATAATCATATCATTGGTAAATGGGCGTTCAGAAAAAATAGTAGTAATAGAGACGGTATAACTGTACCAGATATATTATTGGGTGATTCTGATGTATTTACAGAACACATATATATGTTTAAGATTAACGATTCGGCATTATGTTTTTCACCTCATATTCTTAGAAATAATATATTAGAATATATATGCATATTGAAAAATAATAATCACAGTTATTCTATTAATGAAAAGGTTTGGATTCAAACTGATATCTCACATCTTTTAAATAATTATACTGATATCTCAAATACTAATGATAAAATGAAACAATTGATCAAATATAAATATGATACTACTAATTGTGATATCATAACATTTAACATAGAAGCTATTGATGACATTATAAATGTAAACGATCTAATTCACTTTGATAATAATTTTTTCATACCTGATCCAAAATGTCCTAATATTGGTACAGTATGGAATAAGGTTGAAGAAAATACTATATTTATTGGTAAAAATCTAAGAGACATAAATACACCATTTGTATCTCATGCAAACTCATTATTAGATTGTACTAATAACTGTTGTGAAAATATCACATTTAATGATATTGTACTTCAACACTTTCAATTAAAAGACATTAGGGAGTTTGATTATATACGTTTATTACAAAATAATTGTTATAAATATTTTAAACCTAAGATTAATGAAGAAAATATATTAGTAACAATTGATATAACTAGCATTACCAATATTAAACAAATAGAACAAAAATTTGAATGTGTTTTGCGTATTAAAGTTGAATGGTTACCTAGTATATCTGACCTATATTACATTTTATCGTATGGTAAAACAAACTATAATCCATCTTGGAAACCACTTAATATACTCTTTTTAAATAAGTATGAAATTAAATCCGAAAAACAAGAAGGGCCGTTCCTTCACAAAAGTAATAACAAATATAAAAACATTATTTATTACTATTACAATATCAGCTTTATAGATAAAGTAGAATTAGATAATTTTCCCTTTGATATACAAGATTTGGAAATTGAAATAGAAATAACTAAATGCGATAACTATGATATTAATTGGATTGTAAATACTAACAAAAATATTATTAATCATCTATCGGAATGGAAATATATGATTGTCCAACATTCCCCGCATAATAATAAGATGAAAAAATATAAAAGATTTATTCACATTTTTGTAAAAAGAAATTATTGGGTTTATGTTTGGCGCATCATCTTTGTTATGTCATTAATATCTCTTGTTAGTTTTTTTAATATTAGCATGGACCCTCATGATAATTTGGGAGAAAGAATAGCATATAGTGTTACATTATTTCTTACATCTATCGCATACAGTATTGTTACTTCTTCTTATTTACCTATACTCGGTAATCAAACGTTAATGGATTGGTATATATTCCATGTTTACATCTATTTGGGTAGCAACATGGGTATGGTGTCATTAATGCCTTATTATTATCCTGAAAAAAATATTAAATACGATTTAATTATTCATTATATCTATTTAGCTATTTGGGTAATATGGCATTTTGCATTTATTATTCGAGTTAAATATTACATATTACCAAAAGAAAACAAAAAAATAGAAAATCATAACTTACTTGAATTTTTTTGCGAACATTGTGGTATAAATGGAATATATTGGAGAAAAATAAACTATACTGACATAAGTTCAATCGATAAGTTGTATAAAAACGTTTTATTGGAAAATGAGCTAAAAAACTTATATAATAAAATGAATACAAATACTATAATATTAAAAGAAAATCGCTTAAATGAATTGATAATAAATGCTAAAAATATAGAACGAAATTCGTATATATATATTAACGATAATTTGTATTTTAAACCTATATGCGGGACTAGAAATCAAATATATATTAATGCTTCAAATAATTACAAGTTTATATGTTACGAATGCAATAAAGTTTCTAATCCTATGCATAATTTTGATCTATCTGAAACATGTAACATTATTCATACTATATAAAAAAAAAACATATTATATTATAATAATGACGAAGAAACTTTTTATATATTGCGCCCTACTTCTTTTAAATTTATCATCAGTCGCTACGTATCCTATGGGATTAGGACCCGATAAATTTAGCAAATTTAATGGTAATAAGAATAATATTTGTTATTTAAATTATAATAATGTATATAGCTGTTTTTACGATTGGAGCAAAAATAGTAATTTAGAATATCAACAGAAAATTTTAGACGATACTATCTGGCTTAATAAAAATCGTTTTATTAGTTCAACGACATTGGTTGGTATTTATAATAGCGATGATGTAAATAATCTATTAAACTATGTATGTTTACTTAGAAAAACCTCATATAATACTTATAAAATTCTTAATATTTTTCCTAATCCTGATAATAAAATAAATGATGATGATATACTTTTCAACTATTTATTGTTATTTTGCAAGGAAAATGATGCTTCAATTGATTTTGAAAATCTAAAAACTATTGAAAATAGTAAATACTATTTAACTTACATATATAAATATTTATTTTAACTTAATACATCGTCCTGTTTTAGGATTTATCACTTTACCTTCTGGGCATTTCTTATCTGGTTTTATTGGTGCTATCTTAATACATCGTCCTGTTTTAGGATTTATCACTTTACCTTCTGGGCATTTCTTATCTGGTTTTTCTGGTTTACTTAGAGGATTTTTTCTCACTTTGTTGATTGTTTTTATTTTGATACATCTATTTGTCAATGGATTTAATACCTTGCCATCGGGACATTTCTTATCTGATTTAACCGATTTATCTGATTTATCTGATTTATCTGATTTATCTGATTTGATATCCTTTTTAACATAAATAATACATCTACGCCCTTTATTGAATGAAAAACACAAATCTTCGGGGTTCATTTTATCCAATATACATTTCCTCGGATTTAAACAAAAATCACTATCCTTATTTAAATTCCAATTATATTTCATTAATTCACATGGTATTGATATTTTTTCACTTAGTTTTATTAGTTTAGCATTAACTGGTAACTTCCATACCGATTTTTTTAAATGCTTATTGTAATAAAACAATAACCCTTTTTTATTTAATACCTCTTCCCATACATTAATATCCTCTGGATTTATATTTTTAATATTTGGGTCTAATGTTGTACGTGTCCAGCCATTGTAAACATATCTTTCTTTTTTACATGTTATCCCTGCTATTGAATGTCCGCCAATTCCTTTATTACCTATGTTCCAATTACCTAGTAATACCGAATCTTGTACATACTCATCGCCATTATCCGCTACTAATTCGTTTGCCTTTTTTATAGCATTATTGTAAATGTTGATTTATTATCTACCTTATAATGTTTTGGATATTTTTTTATTTTTGAGCAATTATTTACATAATCGGTTATAATTATAATATCGGGATTATCAAACTTTTCTTTTACAGTTTGTTCTGTTACAAATTTATAATTGTAATTTATTCTACCATTAATTATACTTATTTTATTGATATTATTATATAAAGAATAATATAACTCGTCGCATACAATATCTAAATATAATACTTTTACACCTAATAATTTATATACTTTTCTGATATACAATTCTGAAATATATCCGCCTTTATGCTTTTTTAAATTAAATACAAACTTCTTTCTATCATATTTATATAATTTATCTAATAAATATTCGGGTCTTATTTTATCAAAATATTTATAATCATTACTGCCACTATCAGTGCGCAAATATTTATTTTTTAATATATAATCAATCGTTCTAAATAAAAGGATTCTTTTATTCCATTTTTTAGATTTTTCTAGCAATATTTTACGACTACCATCACTATATAATATTGCCATCAAAATACTATTAAACCAGCACGTGGGCCCGTACTGTTTCAATGATATAACATTATCGCATTTACTTGCCATTCTATTAATATATAAGGTTTAAAATGTTGTAAATATTAATAATGAGTGATGTAACAAAATACAATGATACTTTAATAACAATATCTTCTGATATTGCCGATGATGAACTTATTAAGAATATTAGAGGCTTCCCTACACAGCTTGACAATTAATTATTTTTATGCTTTAAATTTTGAGTACATAATCTTATAAATACATTAAAATTTATAGACTCTAAGATTTTCTTTTCATTTATAAGATTATGTACTCGTTTTATTATATATGAAAAATTGATATTTTATTTATATATATATTAAGTATTAAGTATAATGTCCAAGGTTGAATATTACAAAATTAAAGAGAATTATAAGGATTTAATTCAAATAAAAGATAGTATATCTGACAAATTATCTAAGTTATACGATGATAACTTTTGGAATTTAAAAGGCCTATTTAGTGATTATAAAAAATACTGTGACGAATTAGGTAAACCTTGTAATAATGCATGGAGTAATGATATAATGTTATTTGATTATAAATGGGAGAATCTAGATTCCAGTAAAATTATCGTTAATACCATTACAATAAAAGATTTTCAAGAAGGTAAATATATTTCATTATATACTAATAATCAAAAAGCTAATAATATTAAAACAGAAGCCGAATATGCTAAGCGTATCTTGTTCTTTACAAAAACTTTTCCTTGTTTCGCTAAATTTAAAGATGCCGATGATCTTTCTTGGATTGCTATAAATAATAGAGAACTATTATTGGAAATATTTAAATATCATAATGATAACAAAAGAAGTCTCGCGACTATTAATAAAGACCTTAAAGCATTAGTTAGAGTAATAAAATTATTAGTAGGAGAAGAGAATGAACTTAGATTTAAAATATCGGCTTTACAAAATCTTTTCACAGAACTAGAAAATAATAGAGACGACGAGAATATTATTGCAACAGAAAATGAAAAAAAACAATTTATTAATTACGATAAACTACTTGATATTATTGATAAATTACAAAAAGAGTATCAAGATGATGTGAATAAATTACCTAAAAATGATAGAAAAAACGGTATGAAACATAATAATGATATATTTATTAAACACCAAATTATATTATTGATAGCATTAAATGTATGGGATTTTCCATCAAGACACGAAAAATATGTTATGGATATTATTTATAAAGCCGAAGATGCCAAACAAGATAATAATTATATATTATTAAAAAAACTTAAAAATGACAAAGTATCGAGAATAATTAGCTTTGTATTTAATGAAAATGTTAAAAAACATAATGCTATTTCTTATAAATTAGATAGCACCCAATTGAAGGAATATAATAAAAAACTAGCAAAATTAATTAAGTATTCCTTAGATACTTATCCTAGACCTTATTTATTTATTGGTAAAGATAATTGGGTAAAACAAAATTTTACAAAAGCCAGTTTTAATAGCATCTGTGAATCTTTGAGAAATGTGGATATTCAAAAAAATATATGTATTGACGGATTTAGAAGCGCATTTGTGTCGCATTATTATCCCATAATTAATAATAAATTAAAAGTTACCAAAGAGAAGAAGAGTATATTAATAGCGTCAAAAAGAGTCGTTTTTATTTTAATTTTTCTCGGCCTAACAACTTCAGTAATATTGCAAAAACTGCAATTAAACTCCAAACAAAACTATATTGGCATTCTTTTACAAGATAATCAGAGAGTACTCTGTGAGTCAGAAAGGACAATAGATTCACTAACCCTGATAAATGACAACGTCATGAATAGTATAAAGCAAAAGGTAACTGCAACAATGTATTATCCTGTGGTTGAACAATGCGATGATACTCCAGATATTAC
>ENA-OWPI01003878-OWPI01003878.1-marine-metagenome-genome-assembly--contig:-NODE-3878-length-12356-cov-2.400684_pt1 | contig 12356 bp, 7 predicted proteins | sample MGYA00238138_ERZ651775 | MGnify/ENA primary metagenome ERZ651775 (study PRJEB26906, sample SAMN06265043) | marine metagenome | isolation source: Helgoland LTER site | place: Germany:Helgoland, sampling...
GGGCATTACTGGAATTTGGGACCTCACCGACGTGGCGTCGACTCTCTTCAACACGGTGTTGTGTGGTGAGGTGGTCTTCATGTTCGAGGGGATTGAGGACTAGAGGGCGACGCCCCCGGTCATGAGGAGGCAGCTGGAGGAGGGAGGCATGCAGCCCCAGAACTTCCAGGTCCTCGCCGTCCTCGCCGCGGTGACCGCCATGAACGCCACCTTCTCCGCGCTCGGCGGCCCGTCCTTCGTCGCCGCATCCCCGGGAGTCGCCGCGTTGGCGTCCGCCGCGCTGACCTACGCGACGTTCTGGGCGCACGCGCTGTGGCAGAAGCTCGGCGGCGGGTGCGTCAGCACTCCCGCCACGCTCGCATCCGCGCTGACGTACGGCTTTGGCGCCTTAATCGCCGCGTGCGCGGTGCAATGCGTCAGGACATCCAAGGCGGCGACAGCGGCGACGCTCGCGGCCACCGCCTCCGTGTGCGTCGCCAAGTACCTCGCCAAGGAGCTCGCCGAGGGCCTCACGATCACGGTGACGAAGGAGACCCCGGGGAACGAGACGATCATGGTCACCGCGAACGACGTGATGCTCGCGCCCACCCGCGAGGGCATGCAAGGGGACGCTACCGAGGCGAGCCTTCTTTCGGGTGAAAAGTCGCGGCTGGAGGTTCTGGAACGGCTGAAGGAGATGATGATTCGGGAGTTCCGGGAGGACACCGCGCGGCTGACGCAGATCGAGGACGAGAAGGCGAGCGAGGTGAGGCGCCTGGAGGGCATATACGAGCAGCGCATCAAGAGCCTGAAGGCTGAGATTGTCATCCTCCGGAACAAGAACGAGGAGCTCAGCAAGTTCGCGGGTATCGCCGCGGCGCTCCAAAACATCGAGGAACGGATGAACCAGGAGATCGCCCGCATGAAGGACACCTACGACTCGGACATCACCGCGCTCAAGACACAGATCGGCAGCCTGGAAGCGCAGATCGCGGAGACGGAGGCCAAGGCGAACGAGGAACGCGAGAGACTCACCGCCGCGCTTCGAGCCGCCAGGGGTTTATACTCGGCGCAACGGCAAATGTTCGACAGCGAGATGGCCAAATACCGCGCGGCGTTGGCGATATCGGACCAGCACACCGAGTGGTGGAAGTCGGAGTCGGCGAGGATCGAGGAACACCTGCAGAAGCGCATCGCCGCGACGGAGGCGGCGCACGCGAAGACCCTCGAAAACGCGACCACCTCCGAACGAAGCTCCGGTCAGTCGGCGCTGAACCGCGCGATCGAGTCCCTTAAGCATCAGCATACGCTCGAGTTGGAGTCGACGACGGCAGCCGCGGCCGCCGAGCGCAAGGCTCTCCAGGTGCTCTTGGAGGATGAGCGGCAAGACGCGGCGAAGCAGCTGGAGAACGCGGTTAGGTCCGCCGAGGCTGAAGCCGAGGTGAAGGTGACGAACGAATGGCGGGAAAAGTTGGAAATGCTCGAGGCGCAGCACGCCGCTACCATCAAAGCCGTCTCCGCGGACTTCCAGGACAGCATCAAGGAGGAGAGGTCGCTCAACGACGGAAACACCGAGAACCTCCGCGTCGCTTACGAGGCCAAAATCGGCACCCTCAACTCGAACCACGCCGAGGCGCTTCAAAACGCCAAGGACGTCGCCACGGAGGCCCTCATGGCGGCCAAGAAAGCCGCCGTCGACGAACTCGCCAAGAACATGGAAGCCTCCGCGGAGGAACTCGAGGCCACCGTCGCGAAGCTCAAGGAGGAGGACGCGGCTACGCTCGCCAAATTATCAGCCGAGAGGGACGAGGTCGTCGCCGCCGTTCGCGCCGAGCTTCGAAGCGCGAGGGCGGAGCGCGGCGCGCTCTACGATCACTTCACCAGCGAGAAGGCCAAGCTCGAGGGCATCGTCCGCTCCAGGCTCACGGCGGAGATCGCCGAGGCTGAGAAAAACTTCAAAGCGCACTGGGAAGGCGAGACGGCTAAGCTGCGAGCCGCGCACGATGAAAAAATGGCAGAGTTGCAAGCGACGCAGGAGACGGCGTTGAAAGCGATGCAGGCCACGCAGGACGAAGAGATCGAGATGTTCGAGTCGCAGATCGAGAAGGACAGGAACGACGCCGTCGAATCGACCCGCGCCGCGCTCCAATCGGCCTTCGACGCGAGGTCCCTCGCCGCCGCCGGCGAGAGGCGGGCGCTCAAGGCGCTGATGGACTCGGAACGCGCCAAGGCCAGGGTTCGCATGTTCACCGCGGTGAACGACGCCGTGGCGAACGGCGTCGCCGAGCTCAACGCCGCAAAGCTGCTGTTCGCGAACGAGAGGGATGAGCTGCAACGCAACTTTGGCAAAGACATGGACATAATCAAGGCTGATTTCGCCACCAGGCTCGACGCCAAGCTCGTGGACAAGGCCAACGCGGTCGAGGAGTTATGGCGCGAGAAGCTCAACGAGGCGGAGAAGCAGTCCGCCGCGGCCATCGCGCTGGTAAAGGAGACCGCCGCGAAGAAAACCGAAGACCGCAAGAAGGAGCTCCAGAACGCCAAGGACGTCGCGGCCGAGACCTTGACGGCGGCGAAATCATCCGCCGAGAAGGACAATACCACCTCGGTCTCCGCCCTCAACGCCAGGATCGACGAGCTCAGGCGGGAACACGCCGAGGCCATGGCGTCCGCGGAGGCTGGCTACGCCCAGGCCCTCGCGGCGGCGGCGACCAAGGTGAGGGCGGAGATTCAGTCCAAGGATGAAGCGTCTGCCGCGAAGTACGCAGAGTTGAAGGCCAAGGCTGACGAATACCAAGCCGCGGTGGCCAAGGCCGAGTCTGACCTGGCCGTCGCGTCCAACGCCGCCACCGAGAAGCTCGCGGAGGTGGAGGCGAAGTACAAGGAGCAGATGCGCAGGATGTCGGACGAGAAGGACGGCGCGTTGGCCGCGAGCGTCGCGTCGGCGGGGCGGGAGGCTGACGAAATTTCCGACAGAATCACCGCCGAGCTCGAGGAGGCCAAGGCTGTTTACGCCGAGGAGAAGAGCGCTCTCGTGGCGCAGCACAAGGCGGAGCTGCGGGAGGTCATGGAAAAAGCCGCGCGGGAGATGGCGGTCGCGGCGGAGGAGATGGAGGCTCTCGATAAGAAGCGGAAAGATGCGCTCAACGCCTCGGGGTCGGAGTTTGCGGATAAACTCTTGCAAATGGAAACGGCGCTGGCGAGGACCAAGAAGGAGGCCGAGGACGCCGTCGCACGAGCTGCGGCGGCGCAGGACGAAGCCGTCGCCGAAGTCAACGCCTCCATGGCCGCCAAACTCCAGAAACGGGAGGAGCAGTTGCTTTCCGAGATGAAGTCCCTGCGCGAAATCCACGCCGACGAGCTCGGCTCGATCAGAGCCGCAGCCGCCATCGAGGTCGTCGAGGCGCAGGAAAAGTCGCAGGAAGAGGTCACCGCGCTGAACCGCGCCGCCGAACGCATGCAGGCGGACCACGAGAAGCGCATGGCGGATGCTGCGGCATCGGCCAAGGCTTCCATCAAGGATCTCGAGCGCCGCGTCGAGGCGGCGTCGAAGGATGCCGACGAGAAAGTAGCAGCCGCCCAGGCAGAGTCAGCCGCCGCGCTCGAGCTCGCCGCCGATGCCGCCGCGAAGCAACTCGCCGACCAAAAAGCTACGCTCGAGGCTGAGATGGACGCGCTCAGGGCGGACGCCAAGGCCGAGGCTGGCCGCGCCAGGGGTGCGTACCATGATGCGCTGGAGAGCGCGAAGAAGGCTGCGGCGGAGGAGCTCAAGAAGGCTTCCACAGCCGCCGGCGCGGATGTCGACTCCGAGGCGGTCGAGTTGGAATTCGCCCAGCTCGATCAGCGACTGCAAGCGCAGATCAAGGCGACGGACGACGCTTACGCGCAGGGTAAGGCGGAGCTCGAGAAGGCTCTCGCGGACGCAAAGGCTGAGTACAAGGGCAAGCTCGCCGCCGCGGAAAAAGCCGCCGCCGCGACGCTCGAGGGGGAGAGGGCTCGATTCGAGGCCGCCTTGGCCGAGCAGAGGTCCGCCGCCGCCACCGCGGCGAAGGCTGCGGAGTACGCCGCTAAGACCACGATCGGGGAGACGCGCGAGAAGGCTGCCGAGGAGCTCAAAGCCGTCATGGGCTCCGCGGATACCTATCGCGACAACCTCAATCAGCAGTTCGAGAACGAAGCAGAAAGGGCGCGCGCGGAATTTGAAGCCCAGATCAAGGCTTACGACCAAAAGCTTCTGGATAAGTCCCGAGACCTCACCACCCGTCACGAGCGAGAGACCAAGGACCTGCTCGCGAGGCACGCGGCTGAGATGCGGGCGAAGAGTACGGCGCTCGACGCGGAGATGAAAAAATCCGCCGACGTTCGCGCCGAGATGGCGCAGATGCGGGCGACGCACGAGGCGCAGTTCGAGGCTGCGCTCGCGACGCACGCGAAGGAACTGGACCGAACCGTGCAGTACGCCAAGACCGCCCTCGCGGAGGTGTCCGAGCGCGCGGCGACGCGGGTTGCCTCGGCGCGCGACGAGTCCGACGGGGATCGAGCCGCGCTCGTCAAGAAGATTGAGGAACGCGTCGAGTCGCTGACGGATGAACGCGACGCGTTCAAGGCGCGCGCGGTGACTGACGACGCGTACTGGCTCGCGAACGAGCTCGAGAGTGTCAAACAGGCGTACGCGCTCACCGTGGACGTCGATCTGACGACTCTTGACCCCGAGGATGAGGCGCAACGGAGGCAGCTGGAAGCGGCTGGCGAGGTTGCCGCGAAGGGCTTGAACGGCATCGTCGTTCCGGTCTGGGGGTACTACGCCCTGGGGCTGGCGACCGCCCTGCTGCCCCGCATCATCGCCGGCGGTGGCATGTGAGCACGGCGCCGAAGCGGTTCTCACTCGACGCATTCATTCATATTGTACGATAGCAGAGACATTCTTTTATTCATCATCAGCATCGCCGCTAAACACTTTTATGCTCCCTCGCTCAGTCGGCGCCTTCTCTATCGGTAGCCGGCCCTCCTCTCCCCGTGTTTGTCGGGCGACGGCGATCCCGCGGCGTGCACACCCTTCGGCGGTGACACCGAGTACGCCGGCGTCACCTCCACGGTCTCCTCCGCGAGCACCACGTCGTTATCGCGGTCCACCGCCGTCACCGTCATCGAACCCTCCGCGTCGATCGACAACGTGACGCGAATCTGCGGGCGACCGGCGGGCGACTGCGGGATCCCCTCAATCTCGAACACCGTCAGCAGCGTACACTCGCTCGCCTTCCTCGACCATCCCTCCACGATCTTGAGCTCCATCTCGTCCTGACCGTTGCTCGTCGTGCTGAACATCTTCGACACGCTGATCGGTCGGTCCGCGCCGGGCTGCACCATCACCTCCACCAAATCGTTAGCCACCCAGAGTCCAATCGGCGGCGTGCGAATCTCCGTGGCGTACGCCGTGTACTTGTCCCTGGCCTCGGAGGTGGACTCGAACTTCACCGGGGAGGGCACGTACGCTTTCTTGGGCGCCGACAGTCGCTGGTACGCGCTCGGTTCCACCTTGAACATGGCTTTGTTGGTGGTGGAGTCGTCGAATTTGGCGCCGGTGTTGCGGTACGGTTTGACGGGTATGTTGGGCAGGGGCTGGACGGCGTGCGCGCGGAACTTGTCCCTGGACTCGGACACCGCCTCGAACTTGACGGGCGAGGGGACGTACGCCTTCTTTGGGCCCGATGAACTGCGAATTAGGAGTACGGGAGTAAGACGAGTTGGTCAGCGATTCGCGGCGATCGATCGCGGGAAACGTAGACTAACAACGAACTCGGGCCGATTGCGGGAAGATGCCTATTTTGGAAGCGGGCGCGCGCCCCACGCGGGGCGCCGGGCGGGTTCGAGGGTGCGAAGCGCGGGTTTGTGACTCACAGTGGCCCCGGGCTGTGCGGCGGGAACTCATCCTTGCTCGTGGAGTTTGGAAATCGAAGGTTGGGTCCGTAGGCGGAGCGGATCTCTCGGTGCTTGGCGGACCCGCTGGGCGTCTTGCGCACGGACTTCAGCCTCGGGGTGCTGTCGGGGAGCTCCAGCGGGGGCGGTCGCTGGAACGCGTCGTCGGATCGCTGGACGTCGTCGAAGGTGACGTGGAGATCGCGACCTCGCATGGCGCTCTCCGGAGGGGCGTTGGACATCGATGCCATGATGTCGCTTGATGCCTTGCTTAGTCCGCGCGCCGCAGTGTCGATCACAGTGTGTCGATCGGACTCAGTCGCGGAGCCGCTGTTGGTGGGAGCTGTGTCACGACTGCAGTGCCACGTCAGTCTCGGAAAAGTTCTCCAACCGCCGCCGACAGTCTTCGCGACACAGTGGACGTATCGACCGCCCAAACAGTACCTCAGGAAATGATCGCCGCCGCCCTCGCCCGCGCGATGCGCCCCACCGCCCTGCGCGCCTCCGGCTTCACCGGCCGCGCGGTCCAGCCCCGCGCCGCACTCATCAATCGCCCCGGATCGATCCGGGCGATGGCTGCGCAGGCTTCGTCCAACCCGATCGCCGTCTTCGACACCTCCATGGGCACCTTCGAGGCTGAGATCTTCATGGACAAGATGCCGATTACCGCCTCCAACTTCGTCGACCTGTGCAACACCGGCCACTACGACGGGCTTCACTTCCACCGCGTCATCGACGGGTTCATGCTGCAGTTCGGATGCCCCCTGAGCTCTGACCCCCAATCGCCCCGCGCTGGAACCGGCGGCCCCAAGGGTGGCTCGTCGTTCGAGTGCGACGGCAAGACCATCACTCGCGACGCCGGCGGTAACATCCCCGACGAGCTCATCGATAAGACCTCCAACGAGCCCGGCACCCTCTCCATGGCCAACACCGGCCAGCCCAACAGCGGCGGATCCCAGTTTTTCGTCAACACCGTGCACAACTCCTTCCTGGACTGGTTCGACAAGTCCACCCCGTCGCAGCACCCGGTGTTCGGCAAGGTGGTCAGCGGCATGGACGTCGTGAATGCCATCGGGAAGACCAAGACCAACCCGCGCGACGCTCCGGTCACCCCGGTCAAGATGAACTCGCTCAAGATCAAGTGAGCGACTAGAGTCGACGAGGCGTCGACGCCGAACTTTTGGCAATGACAAAAAACCAAAAAACTTTGCAAACGACGAGAGTCTAACGTCACATGTCGTATCATTACACGCGCTCCCGCGCCTCTCTTCCTCTTCCTCTCTCTCTCTCCTATACACCCGCGCGACGGCTGCTTCTAGTCGTCGACCACGTCGTAGACGATTTTATCCACCTCAGAGAAAACGTGCGTGTTGTGGTCCACCGCGTTGGTATCCGATAGTTCGAGGTTGTAAAAGTCCATCACGTCCACGGACGACGGGAACAGCGGCCCCGCGTGCCAGCATCCCGCGTGCATCTTGAGGAAGTGCCCGGGCGGAACCCTGAACACCCGCAGCGCCCGCTCGGCTTCCGTGCTGTCGTGCCGCGGGTACTTCGCCACGTCCATCGTGGGCGCTCCGACCGCCATGTACCAGTCCTCGTCCCCGAGAGCTCCGAGGCATTGGGTCACCTTCTCGTGGTACGTTATCCGATCGAAGGAGAGGTCTTTCTCCCGTAGCCTCATGACGTAGAACCTCGGGGTTCCCTGCGACAGGTCCAGCTGTGCATCCGCGGGGCCGAACTCGACGCCGTCCTCCTCAGCCTTGCACACCTGTCCGAACGGGGCGAACGCCTCGACGGTGAGCGTCTCAGCCTTCAACGCGACACGTGTGCACGTGTGTGCGGGCGATGCGTCGGCCGCCTTGGCGACGACGCGCGTGGATGCACGAGCGGCTGTGGTCGCGCGGCGGCATCGCGACGACACCGCCCGGGGATGGCTCGCTCCGACCGTGCACCTCGCGGTCGACATCGACACGTGCAGGCTCCCTCGGGTATCGCGCGACGCGGATGTGAAACTCTCGACACTTTTAGGGCACCCTAAGAAGACGTCGACGACGGATTCGCGGCTCATCGGTGTTGCTATACGACTGTGATACACGGTTACAATGCTCTACCAGGACACGGTGCTCACTCCACTACCTTGGCCACCTTCCTGGGCACCTTGACCTGCGTGCTGGGGCACATCATCTCCTGCCAAGACACCGGCACCATGGGCTCCCCGGTGAACGGGCTCTTCGCCTGCACCACCCCCAACTCGTTCCTCGCCGTGCTGAGGAAATAGTTGCGCTGATCTCCGAGGCTGAGCACTGACGCCCTGATGACGTCGGCGGGCAGGAAGGATTCGTACATGTCCACCTTGTCAATCTCCGTCGCGCGCACGTCCTGTTGTCGCACGACCCCTTGGAACCCCGCGGAGTCGCTGACCGCCTTGCCGTTCACCGCCACGATCTCGCACCACACCTGCCGCGGATTGATGCGCGTGACCCGCGCGAACACCTCGTCCCCGACCTCGGGGAGCAGCGTCCCGCCCCCGCGGTCGCCCTTGACATCAGTGGCATCGCCGGCGGTGGCGCCCTTGATCACCTCGACGAGCGGGCGCTTGTCCTCGGCGTCGTCCGCCGCCGGGGTTGTCCGCGCCGTTCCCATGACCGCCGCCACGACGCTCTGGCCCCGGACGTAGGTGCCCGGGCCGGAGCGGACCTCGTCGGTGTGCCGCAGGGGCTCGCCGGGAAGAACCAACGCGGTCATCGTGGCGGTCACTGCGCCGTCGAGCACGACTCCCGGGACGCGCGCGCGCGTCAGTGAGGACGGGCTCGAGCGCGGTCCTGACGAGACAATGAATTTTCATCTCGCAGGGGCGCCCGAGAAAAGTTATTCCGTTTCGCGCGAGCTGACTTGGCATTCTTTGCGCGCCTTCGCGTTGGCACTCTGGCAGACGACCTATTTCGGCTTTCAACATGTATCGCGCGATCCTCTCGCTTACCCTTATCCTCACGGTGAGCCCCCGCGAGTCCGCCGCGTCACCACCCTCGCCCGTCGACGACCCACGCGCGGTGCCCCTTGGCGATATCCAAAAGTCTCCCGCGGATATTCAAATGTCGCGTCCGAGGCTCTCCCTGACCTTCCACCCACCCGTTCACCCCATCCAGGCCATCGCGACCGTCCGGGCGTCCCCAACGTCCACTTTCGAGGTCTCCCTAAACCCGGTCCCGAACCTTCGAGATCCGGGCGCCAAACCCGATGATCCCTCCTGCCCCGACGCGGGAGCCGAGAGCCACGGAGGCTGCGACGACCCCATCCGGGGCGGGCACCCCTTCGACCTCTGGGAACTCGCCAGGAGCTGGACCCCGGGGTTCTGCGGGTCAAGCCCGAGGATGTGCGGAAAGAAGGAGTGTGTCGTCGACGCCATGGTCCCCGCGCTCACCCTCCACGGCATGTGGCCCTCATACGCCACCCCCGTGGACGAAGACGACTCCCTCGAAGACGTCTCAGCCATCGCAGATCCTCGCAGATCCCTCCGTACAACCACCGCCATGTCCGTCGCCGCGGGAGGAGGCGCATGCTTCTGGCCGCAGATGTGCACCAAGCCCACCTGGTTCCCAAAGTCGTCCCCGTGGACCTACGATCCCTCGTTACTGCCCCAGGGTACCGAGTACGAGACACTAGCGCCGGCGTGGTACTCCGATTCGCTCGGATCACACGAGTGGCCCAAACACGGAACCTGCGCGGCGTGGGCGGACGAAACAGGCACCGCGAAGGGCCTGGACCAAAAAGGGTACTACGACGCGATGTTCACGCTCGCGGCGGCGGAAGGCACGCCGAAGACGCTCGTCGACGCGATGGGAGGTAGCGTACCGCTGAAGCAACTGCAGGATATCTTCGGGGGCGCGAAGCGCGTGGCGCTGGGTTGCACCCCGCGGTGCGAGCTGGTGCAGGTGCTGACGTGCTACGCGCAGGGTGAGGGCACGGAGAGTAGCCCGGCGGGACCTGGCGAGCGCGCGGATTGCCCGTGCACCGGTGTGAGGGACAGCCACTACGATAACAGCTGCGCGGAGGCCCACGCGTGCGCCGAGGTTAAGATTTTATCACCCGAGCAAACAGGGTGCGGGGGCGGCGGTCCAAAGCCTGGACCGGGACCCGCGCATAAGTGCACCGGCGACGTCCAATGCTGCCCGGGAGTCAAGGGTCCACCCTGTTCCACCGATGCGGACTGCGGGGGGCAGGCTGGCTGCGACCACTGCGCGCACAGCGGTTTCTGCACCGACCAAGTTCGGCCAAACTAAAACCGTTCTTTTCTTCGTGCAAACCTAAATGTTAAGAGAGTCGTATTCATCAATCAATCCTCGTGCTTGCGTCGCCTACGTCTCTTCTTTTTCTCACCACCCCCGTCGTCGTCGACGCCGGCGGCCTGCTGCTCACCACCGCCGGCGTCGTAGTCGTCGCGCCCCTCGGCTTCTTCCTCTCGTCGCGGCGGCGGCTTGTCTTTGTCTTTCCTCACGAACCCAGCCTTGTTCGGCCCGTTGGGCCTGAACCTCTTCTCGAGGTCCCCGACGCTCTTCGCGGACCCGACCGCCTGCTTCATGGCGGCGGTGAGCTCCGCCCTGATCTCATCCGTCACCGGCCACCGCCGCGCGCCCGCCTCCGTCTGCAGGAAAAACACCCCGGTGTCGTAGCTGCTCACCCTGTGCCGTTCCCTGGGCGGCCGGCAGTGCTGCGCCCCGTCGCAGAAGCCGTGCTCGGACGCCGGGACCACGAGCGTCTCCCCGCGCTTGAACGGAGACTCGTCCAGGGCCTTCCACATGGGCACGTCGCGCCAGGCGGGCACGACGACGACGATGGACAGTCGTCCGCCCTGCGTCTCCGCAGTCTTCAGAAGGGCGTCGGCGTGCGTCGCGGCGGCCAACAAGGACTCGGGGACGAACGGCGGGTTCATCTCGAACGACCCGCGCGTGGGCTTAAAGTCGAAGAACGACCCGAGCGATCCGAACGGCTTGTCCACGTCGGGAAAGGCGGAGCAGAACCGGCCGTAGCGGCAGTTGAGTGGCGACGCGAAAGCCTCGCACCCGACGCCGAGCCTCTTCTTCAAAACGTCGAACGCCGTCTCGTTGAGCGCCGCCTGGTAGCCGGCGCCGCCCAGGGCGTCGTACCTGGCGAGCAGCGAGAACGTCGCGGCGATGAACGCGCCGTGCTCGGGGGTTCCCTCGGGGGGAAGCGGCGTTCCCCCGAGCGAGTGTCGGCAGTACAGCGCCCTGAGCTTTCCCATGTGCGCCTTGGACACCGACATGTAGGGCTTCTCGCCGTTAACCTTGAGCGCGAGGAGCGGGCCGGCGTCCTCCGCGGTGACAATGTCCTTCTTCTTACCTGCCCTTTCGTCGTCGTCGTCGCCGTCGTCGTCGCCGTCGCTCGCGATAAGCTTACCGGCGATTGCTTTCGCCTGCGCCGCGAGTTCATTCGCCGCGGCATCCGCCGCGGCCTGGTCTTCCACGCCGGCTCGGCGGAGATCCTGTGCGAGTCCACCTCCCGCGTCGACCGCCGGGAACATCGGGGTTGGAACCGCGTCGTCGCCGTCCTCGAGCATGGCTCGCGCGAGCCATCGCTCGAACACGAGGAGCGGCGGCTTGATCTGCAGCTGCCCGCATTTGAGCGCGAGTTGATGTCGGAGGCGCTTGACGAGCTTGTATCGGCGGAGCTCGAGCGCCGCGGTCTTGCGCGCGTCGTCCAGGGACGGCGCGCGCGCACCCTCGCGGCCCTTGACGTGATAATCGCGCGCGCGCTTCTTGTTGATGCCCTTCTCGAGGCCACCCGAGGGAGTCCCGTCACCGCCGCCGCCGCCGTCGGCATCTTCGAAGAACCATTTGACGGTCGGATCCCATAGCAGCTCCCTCGGCCCGTCACCCCTGCCGCGCCCGCCGCCCCTGCCGCGCCCGCCGCCGTCGCGTCCTCCTCGTCCGCGTCCGCCGAAACGTCCGCCGCCTCGCCCTCCTTTGTGCTGATACGACATGTCTGCTGTGTGTGTCGTTGTGGGGGGAAATCGGCGGGCGGGCGCTTTTCCTGTCAGCTTTTCTCGGAAGAATGTTGCAGCGCGGGAAACACCGTCGGGAGCGCGCGGAGGGGGCACGACCGAGATGGTGCTCGCCGGCCGCGTGCTGTGCGTCATGATGGCGTCAGTCTCCGGTCACGTCATCCTCGAGCGATTCTACGACCCCATCCCCGAACCCGACCAGATGCGGTGGCGCGACAGGCTCCATCGCGCGGAGGCGTCGTCCGGTGGCGCAGGCGCATCGACGGTGGCGGAATCTGACTGCGACAAGCTGGCGTCCAGGTGCGGGGTGGCGCGCCACGGGGACGAGAACATGGTGTGGTGCGGAGTAGGCGACCTGCGATTCTACGCGGTGGGGTCGGGAGAATACGACGAATACGGACGTGAGTCAAGCCCCCCCCCCCGCCCCCCATCCATGGCCCGA
>ENA-OWPI01003888-OWPI01003888.1-marine-metagenome-genome-assembly--contig:-NODE-3888-length-12327-cov-2.517959_pt1 | contig 12327 bp, 6 predicted proteins | sample MGYA00238138_ERZ651775 | MGnify/ENA primary metagenome ERZ651775 (study PRJEB26906, sample SAMN06265043) | marine metagenome | isolation source: Helgoland LTER site | place: Germany:Helgoland, sampling...
CTGTCTAGGCTAACGCCCACTGTAGAGGCCGCTATCACCGCTGCAATGGCATTGAGCACATTATGTCGGCCACTGTGCTGCCAACTGATCAGTGCTGAGTGATTATTCGCATCAATAATTTCAAACCGTGAACCATCGGCGGCCAATAACTTATAGCGCCAGCCAGAGCCTTGAGCGCCATTCGACTGCTCACGAAAAGTCTCTGTGTGACTCCAACAGCCCTGTTCAACCACCTGTTGTAAGTTAGCTTCATTGGCTGGATAAATTAGTTGTCCAGTGCTGGGCAATGTGCGGACCAGATGGTGGAACTGCCTCTGAATCGCTGCCAGATCATCAAAAATATCGCCGTGATCAAACTCGAGATTATTCATGATCAATGTATTACTGTGATAGTGAACAAACTTCGAACGCTTATCGAAAAAAGCACTGTCGTACTCATCCGCTTCAACTACAAAGTAACCACCGCTACCCGCACTCAAGCGCGCCGAAAGACCAAAATCCAGTGGTACACCTCCAATCAAAAATCCCGGTTGAAGACCAGCATACTCAAGAATCGCCGCCAACATACTGCTGGTGGTGGTCTTACCGTGGGTGCCAGAGACTGACAGAACATACTGGTCTCTGAGAATATTGTCGCCCAACCACTGCGGACCAGAGGTATAGGCAAGCGCATTATCGAGCATATATTCAACACAGGGATTACCCCGCGACATGGCGTTGCCGACAATAATCAAGTCTGGCGCCGGCTGCAGCTGTTGCGGATCAAAACCCTCTATCAACTCAATTCCCGCCAGCCCTAACTGCGTGCTCATCGGTGGATAGACATTGGCATCGCTACCGGACACCTGATGGCCAAGCTGCTTAGCCAACTGTGCCAAGCTACCCATAAAGGTGCCGCAGATACCGAGAATATGAATATGCATGAGTTCCCTTTTTCACTAGCCGATTGTTTTGCCACTGCCGCGATTATGGCATCAGCCGAAAAAAACTCCTAAAGATCCCCATTTTTAGTCTAAAAATTAACCTATCAATCACTCAAAAAACCTCTATTTATGGTGCAAACGCTTGCTGACTAATCTTTCTGCAGCCATGGCTCTCGGGCTTATTCTCACCGTCTGCGGATGTAGCAGCGGGGGAGGCGGACAAAAAGCGCCCAGCACGGACATCAGCATAGCGCCGCCAGAGAGCAATCGGGACCTCAGTCAACCGCCCTGGAACAGCTTTGCAGAGCAAATTCAGGACCCCGTTAATCTCGATGAGCTAGCCAGTCAATTTGAAACCGATGAGTACGCTGGTATGGGCGCGCTGGCTGTGATCAACGCATCGAGCGCCTATGCTCGCGGCGCCACTGGTGCCGGGGTCAAAGTCGGAATGATTGATTCTGGCGTCTATCGAGAGCACATTGAATTCGCCCAGGGCACAGGCGATAAAGTCGAATACGCTGGCAGTGACTACAGCACCAGCAACCCGAGAACCGACAGCGCAATTAGTCACGGCACTCTGGTGGCCGGTGTTATCGCCGCAAATAAGGATGATTCGGCTACCAGCACTGGCATCAATATGCACGGGGTTGCCTTCGATGCCACCCTGTTGGCCTATGAAATACCGCTTGGCTCGGGAGAGGCACCCTATGACCCTATCGATGTTGAGCAGATCACTTTTGGTGACGACAATTATTTCGCCAATCGCTTCACCACCATGGCTGATCAGGTGGACATCATTAATCTAAGCTTTGGCTTTCCCGGTGTCATCACATCCTATTCCACAACCCAAATCGAGTCGGCATTTAGTCTCAGCCTTGACGCCCTACGGCAATCAAATCGGTCTCGCGGCGAGCGTTCAATATTTGTTATTTCCGCGGGCAATGCCTGGAATGATGTCGATGACCTTGGCAATACAGTGCAGGCAGATTCGCCTGAACTGCTGCCTGGATTACCCTACCTATTCCCCGAGCTAAAGGATCATGTGCTCGCCGTTGTTGCCGTCGATAACAGCGGCGAAATTGCCTTTTATTCCAATCGCTGTGGTGTCGCTGCGGACTTTTGTCTCGCCGCACCAGGCGGCGGTGATGGCAATAACAATGGCACTGTTGAAATCGGCGAGCGCATCTGGGGGCCAACACCACCAGAACCTGAAGCCGAGGCGAACACTCACTATTATGCCGGCGCTATCGGTACCTCATTTGCCGCACCAGTGGTCAGTGGCTCGCTGGCTCTGCTCAAACAGATGTTTCCCACCGTCGGCAACCACGAGTTAGTTGAGCGCCTGCTCAAGACTGCCAATAAAGCCGGCATCTACAGTGACAGCAGCATTTATGGTCAGGGACTATTGGATCTGGATGCGGCTACTCGGCCTGTAGGGGCTTTGGCGGTTGCCAGCAATGGCGATTTAAACAGCGGATTAAACAACCTCAGTGCCAGCACCATCAACACCTCTGAAAGTGGTCTTGGTACCAGTTTGCTCAGCGCCCTCAAGGGCCACCAGATTGCTCTATTTGATCAACTAGGCTTCCCTTTTTACACCGATGCAAGACGCTTAGTTAACCAGACTCGTTCGCCACCAGAGTACGCGCAACTACAGCATCGAGAACAGCGCTTGAGTAATGGCGGAAAACTACAGATCGGACAGACCAACCCTGTAGCCGACAACGCCTATTTTTCGTTACAGCCCGCATACCTAACTCTTCAATTGGGCAATCAATTAGGTGACCAATTAGGCGATCAGTCTGGCATTGGCCGCTTTGTCGGCATCAACGCCAACCCCGGCTGGTTTTTCGGTGTTTATGCCGACAACTTTATCGCGCCAGCCAGTAGCGCCGATAGGCTCAGTTTTGCCGCCCCCTGGTTGCGCTTTGCACGCAATGGCTGGAGCAGTGGCGGGGCAATGGTCCTAGGCTTAGGCAAGCTACGTGCGGGTATCTTTAACGGCTCTGCAGCCGATGATCTGCAGTCACTAACCAGACCGCGCAATAGCCATGGTGGCCTCCTGGAATATGCCCTGTTGTCGACAAACTTCAGTGTCAATTTTCAGCATGGCTTTATCAGCGAAAATAGCAGTTTGCTCGGCGCCACGCTGGGTCAGACCTTGGGCCAGCTTAAAAACACCGCCACCAAATTTTTTGGTCTCAATGGCCATCTGCAAGTGAGTCCCAAGTGGCGGGGTATTTTCGCCGTCTATCACGGTACTACTGAGAGCGGCTTGGCTGAGAGTAAAGGCCTACTCAATCTCGACAAATCGCTTAAAAGCAGCGCCTGGTCTGTGGGAATAAATAGCACGCCAGAGTGGCAGGCGGAGGATCGATTAAGCATCTATTTGCACCAACCTCTGCGCATTGCGGGCGGCCAAGGCAGTCTGAGATTAGCCACTGGCCGCAGTGTTGATCGCCAGGTCAGCTATGAAACTGTCGCCTTCGATTTGGAGCCCCAGGGCCGCGAACAGCAGCTCGAAGTCCGCTACCAATTTAAATGGAACAACATCATCACCGCCGCCAGAGTCGAATATACCATTCAACCCAATCACAGCCCGCTTAACCCTCGTTATGGCCTGATCGAATTTTCGCTATTTAGGGCTTTCAAAGACTAGTTGTCCCTTTCTGACTGCGGACGAAACCTTTACCATAGCGTCTCCACAACGGACTATTGGAAAGAGAGCGTTACATGGCTAAAAGAAATGCGTTTTATGCACAATCTGGAGGCGTCACATCCGTAATTAACGCCTCTGCCTGCGGTGTGATTGAAGCCTGCCGCGCCAACAAAGATAAAATCGGCACCCTCTATGCGGGCCAAAACGGCATTCTCGGTGCCCTTCACGAAAACCTGATCGATACCAGTAAAGAAAGCCCTACAGCCATTGCATCACTAAAACATACCCCCGGCGGTGCCTTTGGCTCCTGTCGCTATAAAATGAAAGACATCAACGAAAGCAGTGCCGAATATGAGCGCCTGGTCGAGGTCTTTAAAGCGCACAATATTGGCTACTTCTTCTACAATGGCGGCGGCGACTCGGCGGACACCTGCCTTAAAGTGTCGCAAATAGCTGAACGCATGAACTACCCGATTCAGGCCATTCACATTCCGAAAACTATCGACAATGATCTGCCATTAACTGATTGCTCGCCCGGTTTTGGCTCAGTAGCAAAATACGTTGCCGTCTCAACGAAAGAGGCTAGCCTCGACATCGCTTCAATGTGTGCATCGTCGACAAAAATATTTATTCTCGAAGTGATGGGCCGTCACGCTGGCTGGATTGCCGCAGCCGGTGGATTGGCCGCAGAGCAGGCCGGTGATCCACCGCATATCATTATCTTCCCGGAAATTCCCTTTGTGCGCGAAGAATTTATTGCCAAGGTGGATGCCACCGTAAAAGAGAAAGGCTACTGTGTTGTGGTCGCCTCCGAGGGCGCCAAGTATGCCGATGGCGCTCTAATCTCCGGCTCCATTAACAAAGATGCCTTTGGTCACCAGCAACTCGGCGGCGTCGCGCAAACACTGGCAAGCATGGTTAAACACAGCCTCGGGCACAAATATCATTATGCTCTGTCAGATTATCTGCAACGCTCAGCCCGTCATATCGCCTCAAAAACCGACGTCGAGCAAGCCTATGCCGTCGGTCACGCAGCAGTTGAAAAAGCCCTCGAAGGCAAGCGTGGGATTATGGTCACTATTGAACGCGGGACAGGCAAAAAATACAGCTGGTCGCTGGGCGAGGCGCCACTCAGCAAGGTCGCCAATCTCGAGAAAAAAATGCCGCGCTCATACATTACAAAAGATGGTTTTGGCATCACCGCAAAAGCCCGTGAGTATTTTCAACCACTCATTATTGGCGAGGATTTTCCGCCGTTTAAAAACGGTATTCCCCAGTATGCAAAACTTAAAAACATTCTGATTGAAAAAAAGCTCCACAACGCCTTTGAAGGTTAGCGCTAGAGAATTATAAGACCGCGCGCAGCAGCGGCTCGCCGTCTAAAAATGCGCGCACATTCTCAACCGTCTGATCCACCAATCGCTGTCGCGACTGCTGTGCCACCCAGGCACAGTGAGGTGTAACAATAAGATTGGGAATGCTCTCGTCGAGCAAAAGATTGCCGTCTCGGGGTGGCTCGCTGGTTAATACATCAACACCCGCGCCGGCGATTGTGCCGTGCAACAGCGCCTGCTTAAGTGCCGCTTCATTGACTATGCCGCCGCGGGCAGTATTAATCAAAATAGCCGAGGGTTTCATCAGGGCCAGCTCTTTTTCGGCGATCAGATCGGTGGTTTCTGCCGTCAGCGGACAGTGCAGGCTGACTATGTCCGCGCGCGCTAAAAACGCGGTGAAATCGACACGCTGCAGATCTCCATACTCACGTCCCGGGAGTGCCGCATAAATCACCTCTAGCCCAAAGGCCTCAGCCACTTTCGCCACAGCGCGGCCCAACTCACCAGCGCCGACAATGCCCAGCACCTTGCCCTGTAACTCCTCAACCGGAAATCCCAACAGACAAAAAAATGGGCTCTGCTGCCAGCGTCCATCAACCGCCGCGCGCTGGTAGTCGGTCAGCTTGGTGGTCAAGGCCAGAATCAGTGCCCAGACATGTTGCACCACCGACCCGGTGCCATATTTCACGCCATTGCACACCGCTACACTGTGTTCGCGAGCGGCCTGCAAATCAATCACATTGGTGCCCGTCGCCAATACCGAAATCAATTGCAACTTGGAAGCCTGAGACAAGCTCAGGGCATTGATCGGTGCTTTATTGGTCAACACTATCTGGGCATCGACAATTCGCTCAGACACTTGACGCGCTGTGGTCTCAGAATAGACCGTCCAGTCTATCGGTAGCGCAAAGAGGGCGCTGAGATCGAGATCCTGCGGCCCGAGACTATCAAAATCGAGAATCACACCATTCATACTAGACACCTCTACTGATGGCTTTTATCGTTGAGTCGCAGCAGTGTAAAGACAAGCCAACAAAAGGTCACCACAGGGTGAAAGTGCATTGAAGTACAGGGTATTAGTTAGTGAGAATCCCAGAATTTACGCATCTCGACATAGAGGAATGAGGCTGTCCAAGTAATCAGCACCAATCCAGTCAGGGATTCGGTGCCGGTCAGGTAGCGAATATCGCCGAGCGGCGCAATATCGCCAAAGCCAAGGGTCGTGAAGGTGGTAAAGGAAAAATAGACGCAGTCTCTTAGACTGCCCGAGAAAGCGCCCTCCAGATAGCCCCAGTCATCACTGTGATGCATGGCATAATACGCGAGGGCAAACAGCCATATTTCGATCACATGAGCCACCAACGCACCGAGAACACCCAACACAATCCTAAAACGATGGCGCATCTTTAACTTGGGCATCAACACCGTCAGTTGGAAGAGGATTTCATAGTGAACAACCACTGCGACCGCGACGATAGCGCTGATAACTAAGAATATTGTGACCATGCAACGTTATTCCCTGTGTAGAGGCTCTCCATGAGAGTGGTTTAACCCTGACTCTGTAACCCTTTAATCCTAGACCAGACTCGACCTGATTTGGCAGTTTAGACACAATATAGCGGTTGATTTAACCGCGACGGCGGCGGGTTAGATGTCGGCTGCGTGCTATGATATTGGCTGCCAACATCGCATAATACGCGGCTATTTTTGACCACTATCTATTGACGACTGTTTTAGGACAATAACAATCATGTCTGCAACACTGCTTAACCTCTATCAGAAGACTGTTCTGCGTCATCCGCTCGGCGCTATTTGTGCCGTGCTGGCACTAACAGTGGCCATGGCCTTTGGCCTGCCCAACTTTAAGCTCGACGCCTCGGCAGATTCCCTGACCTTGGAACATGATGACGATCTCAATTATTTCCGCGAGGTGGTGCAGCGCTATGGTAGTGACAACTTTCTGATCGTTACTTTTTCACCTAAACAAGGCGATCTGTTTGATGATGAAAACCTGCAGTTGCTGTCATCCCTGCGCGATGAATTGGCGGCCATTAAAGGCGTCGACAGCATGCTCTCACTGCTCGATGTGCCGTTACTTTACAGCCCGAAAATCTCTGTTGCAGACCTAAAAAATGAACTCAACACATTGCTCTCCCCCGGCGTTGATCGCCAGCTGGCACGAGAGGAATTTCTTAATAGCCCAATTTATAAAAACCTGATTTTAAGTGCCGATGGCCAGACCACCGGCATGCTCGCAACTCTGGAACTGGATCAAAAATATCTCGATCTGGTCAGCGCTCGCGATGCCCTGCGCCTGATCAAATCCAATCAAGACCTAACTCTAGAACAGCAGATCGAACTCGATCGCGTCAGCCAAGAGTTCCTCGACTACCGCACTGCCAAAGCCACTCAGTCCCACCAGCTGGTAGCTGATGTGCGCAATCTAATGAATGGCTACCGTGACCGCGCCACCATCTTCCTCGGCGGCCCCGATATGATTACCGCGGACATGGTCGACTTTATCAAAAGCGACCTAGCAACCTTTGGCATTGGTATCTTGATCTTTGTGATTGTCACGCTGGCAGTCATTTTCCGTCAGCTGCGCTGGGTGGTTCTGCCCCTCAGCACCTGCGCCCTCTGTCTGATAATCATTCTCGGATTTTTAAGCTGGATCGACTGGCGTCTGACCGTTATCTCATCCAATTTTGTCGCGCTGCTATTGATTATTACTCTGGCCCTGACCATGCACCTGATTGTGCGCTATCGTGAACTTCATCGCGACCAGCCGGACGCCACCATGGAACAGCTAGTGACGGCCACAGTGACCTCCATGGCCAAGCCCTGCCTCTACACCGTGCTCACTACTATGGTGGCCTTTCTGTCCTTGGTAGTGAGTAATATTCGGCCAGTAATCGACTTTGGCTGGATGATGACCATGGGTATTTCACTGGCCTTGGTGATCGCGTTTATTATTATCCCCGCCGGCATGATGTTGCTCGGCAAGGGCAAAAACACTGGCGGCAACGATAACTCCGCCTCTGTCACGGCGGTGTTTTCCAACTTTACCGAGCGCCACGGCAGTGCAGTACTTCTGATTGCCCTGGGTCTCGGCGTGCTTTCGGTGATCGGCATTACCCGCCTCGAAGTGGAAAATCGCTTTATCGACTATTTCCGCAGCAACACAGAAATCTATCAGGGCATGGAAATTATCGATGCCTCTCTGGGCGGCACTACGCCAATGGATATTATTTTGCAGGCACCGACCTTTGCCGAGCCCGAGGCCACGGATTCCTTTGACACGGAGTACAGTGATAATGAATACGGCGATGACGAGTACGCTGACGATGCCTTTGCTGAAGATGCATTCGCTAGCGTAGAAGCAGAACCCGACGATTACGGCGACGACCCTTTTGGCGACGACGCCTTCGGCGCAGAAGCTGACAGCGGCGACAGTAGCACTGAACTCAAAGACACCTACTGGTTTACCTCAACCGGTCTCGCGGATCTGGCCAAATTGCAGGCCTACATAGAATCGCTACCCGAAGTTGGCAAAGTCAGCTCTCTGGTGCAGATCTATGATGTCGCCAGCGACCTCAGTGGTCACAAGCTGAATGACTTTGAAATTGCCTTTATGCGCAAAAGTTTTGGCCCTGAAATCTACAATCAAATGGTCTCACCTTACTTAATCGAAGATATCGATGAAGCGCGTATTCAACTGCGCGCCATGGAGACCGAGGGTCTGTTGCGCCGTGCCGATCTACTGCAAAAGATTCGCGACTACGCTGTAAACGAAGTGGGCATAGCCCCTGAGGATATCCGCTTCACCGGCCTGCTAGTGCTCTACAACAATATGCTGCAGAGCCTCTACAAATCGCAAATTTTGACTCTGGGCGCGGTCTTTGTCGGTATTATGCTGATGTTTTTAGTGCTGTTCCGTTCGTTTAAAATCTCCGTGATCGCCATCGTGCCAAATTTTCTGGCCGCAGGCATTGTGCTCGGCGGCATGGGTCTGGCGGGCATTCCACTGGATATGATGACCATTACCATTGCTGCCATTACCGTGGGTATTGGCGTCGATCACGCAATTCACTACATCACCAGATTCCAGCGTGAATTCAGTATTGATGGCGACTATATCGCCTCCATGCACAGAGCTCATGCGAGTATTGGCCTGGCGCTGTTTTATACCGCCATTACCATTATCGTCGGATTTTCGATTCTCGCGCTGTCGAACTTTATCCCCTCGATCTACTTTGGTCTGTTAACCGGTCTGGCAATGACCGCGGCGCTGCTCGGCTCGATGACGCTACTGCCGAAACTAATCCTGATTGCCAAACCGCTGGGTGCCGGACGCACTTCTTAAAAATGGACGACTGAAAACCCTATGCCACTTGTCACACTGCAAGACATCTATCTCAGCTATGGTCAGCCACCACTTATCGATCATATTAATCTGGTTGTCGAACCCGGCGAACGCATCTGCCTGATCGGCAGAAATGGCGCAGGCAAATCGACGCTGCTAAAAATTCTCACCGGCCAAGTCATTGCTGACGAAGGTGTGCTGAAGCGCGCCGCCGGGGTCAAAATTGCTCAGCTAGAACAGTCGGTTCCCCATGACGCCACCGGCTCGGTGTTTGATGTAATCGCCGAAGGCCTGGGTGCCGAGGGCAAGCTAGCCGCACGCTATCACCACCTGATCCTGCAGCTGGGTACAGATCCCAGCGATAAGGTGATGAATGAACTGGAAGACGTTCAGAGTGAACTGGAGCGCGTCGACGGCTGGGATATCAATCAGCGGGTCGAAGCCATAGTCACCACCATGGAGCTCAATCCCGATGTGGATATCTCTAGCCTCTCCGGTGGTTACAAGCGCCGCGTACTATTGGCCCGAGCACTGGTCTGCAAGCCCGACCTGTTGCTGCTTGACGAACCAACCAACCACCTGGATATCGACGCCATTCAATGGGTTGAAGCATTCTTGCTGAAGTGGGAGGGCGCACTGTTGTTTATCAGTCACGACCGTCGCTTTATGGACAATCTGGCGACCCGTTTTGTGGAAATCGATCGCGGCCAGCTAGCGGAATTCCACTGTAACTACAGTACCTATATCCAGCGTAAAAAAGACATGCTGGAGATCGAAGACAAGCACAATGCCCTGTTTGACAAGCGCCTCTCACAAGAGGAAGTGTGGATCCGTCAGGGCATTAAGGCCCGCCGCACCCGTAACGAGGGCCGCGTGCGTGCACTGGAAGCGTTGCGCGTCGAGTACGCCAACCGTCGTAAGCAGTTGGGTACGGCAAAAATGGATATTCAACAGGCCGAAAAATCCGGCAAGATCGTCGCCGAAGCCGAAAATATCAGCTTTGCCTTTGATGACGGCAACGCCGTCGTGAAGTCATTCTCAACGCTCATTCAGCGCGGCGACAAAGTCGGCCTGATTGGTCGCAATGGTGTCGGCAAGACCACATTATTAAAGCTTCTGCTCGGTCAACTCGAACCCCAAGAGGGCAGTATAAAAACCGGCACCAATCTCAACATTGCCTACTTTGACCAGTATCGTGCGGCACTGGACGAGTCGAAAACGGTACAGGACAATGTCTCCGGTGGGCGCGACATGCTCGAAGTTGGCGGCAAATCGCGACACGTTATCAGCTACTTACAGGATTTTCTCTTCAGCCCTGATCGCTGCCGGCAGCCGGTCAGCGCCCTCTCGGGCGGTGAGCGCAATCGTCTATTGCTGGCCAAATTATTCACCCGCCCATCGAATATTCTGGTGCTCGATGAGCCAACCAATGATTTGGATATCGATACGCTGGATCTGCTTGAAGAACTGTTAATCGACTACAAAGGCACCGTACTGCTAGTGAGCCACGACCGGGCCTTTTTGAACAACGTCGTCACCAGCACCCTGGTGTTTGAAGGCAATGCCGTCATCAACCAGTATATCGGCGGCTACGACGACTGGCTGCGCCAGCGCAGTGCCGAGCAAACTGCAACCAAGGCAGCTGCCTCTCAAGTGGCAACTAAAGCTAAGAGTAAATCGGCCGCACCAGTAAAAAAGCGCTCCTACAAAATTCAGCGTGAACTCGACCAGTTGCCAGCAGAGATCGAACGCTTGGAAACTGAAATTGGCGAAATTTCCGAACAGATTAATCAGCCGGACTTCTACCAGGCGGAGCGCTCGGTCAGCGCGCCGATTGAACAACATCTCGTCGCACTGCAAGAGCAGCTTAATCTCTGTTATCAGCGCTGGGAAGAACTCGAAGCGGAATAATCTGCTCTATTTAATTTAATTCCCGCGCGAGCATAGCGAAATGCCGCGCGGGGCTTTAAAATCATCCGTTACTTTCCAACCTAGACGCTCTCCATGACCCAACAGCACAAACCGCTAGTACTCTTGATTCTCGACGGCTTCGGCTACAGCGACGTCGATACCCACAACGCCATTACAAAAGCGGACGCGCCAGTCTGGCAGTCGCTCTGGAAAGAGCGCCCCAAGACATTGATTCATACCTCAGGCATGGCGGTGGGATTACCCGAGGGTCAGATGGGCAACTCGGAAGTGGGTCATATGACGCTGGGCGCTGGACGGGTGGTCTACCAAAACTTCACCCGCATCAATAAAGCCATTAGCGATGGCGACTTCTTTAGCAACCCAGTTTACTGCGAGGCCATCGACAAAGCCCAGAGCAGCGGCAATGCTGTTCATATTATGGGGCTACTCTCTCCCGGCGGTGTCCACAGCCACGAAGACCATATCAACGCGATATTGGAAATGGCCGCTCAGCGCGGCGCCGAAAAAATCTATCTGCACGCCTTTCTCGATGGCCGCGACTGCCCTCCGCGCAGCGCTCAGCCTTCGCTAGAGAAAACACAGGCACTACTAAAAAAACTTGGTGTCGGCAAAATCGCCTCTGTCTGCGGTCGTTTTTATGCGCTCGATCGCGACAATCGCTGGGATCGGGTCGCTGAAGCCTATGATTTGATTACTGCCGGCAAAGCGCCATTCAGCGCAACTGATCCGGTATCAGCCCTAATCAACGCCTATAAGCGCGACGAGAACGATGAGTTTGTCCACGCCACAACAATCTGTGCGGCAGGTGAAGTACCGGTGAAAATGGTCGATGGCGATGCTGTGATCTTTATGAACTTCCGGCCCGATCGTGCCCGCGAGCTGGCTCATGCGCTAACTAATACGAATTTCGAGGGCTTTGAGCGCGCCGTTACGCCGCAGCTATCAACCTTTGTCCAGACCACCGAATATCAGGACAATATCGACGCGCCCTGCGCTTACCCACCAATCGCACTGATCAATTCCATGGGCGACTATCTGTCTCAACAGGGCAAACGCCAGTTGCGCATTGCCGAGACCGAAAAATATGCTCATGTGACCTTCTTTTTCAGCGGTGGC
>ENA-OWPI01003890-OWPI01003890.1-marine-metagenome-genome-assembly--contig:-NODE-3890-length-12319-cov-2.332299_pt1 | contig 12319 bp, 11 predicted proteins | sample MGYA00238138_ERZ651775 | MGnify/ENA primary metagenome ERZ651775 (study PRJEB26906, sample SAMN06265043) | marine metagenome | isolation source: Helgoland LTER site | place: Germany:Helgoland, sampling...
AATCACAGCAGCTGAAGTAAGTGATGGGGCTACAGCTAAGGATGGAACTCTCGCGCTGACGTTCACGTCAAGTGAAGCGACAACAAACTTTGTGGTGGGTGACATTTCAGTTTCGAATGGTACAATAAGTAGCTTTGCTGCTACATCAACGACTGTTTACACAGCTACCTTCACGCCAACTGCAGAGGGGGCGACGACGATAGACGTGGCTGGAAGTACATTCACTGATGCAACTGGCAACACTAACACTGCTGCTACTCAATTTAATTGGACGTACGACCTTACTACTCCTTCAGTAGCCTTTAAAGCTGCTAAAGCAGATATTGAAAGCAAAATGGCTGCTCTTGCGAGAACGCAGCTCAATGATTTTTCAACAAGAACATCCTCTATAGTTGGATCTGCAAGATCACGCTTTATGAATACATCAGGCGTAGCAGATAGCTCAGATACAGCATTAAATGGGGACGTCTCATCAAATGGTTCAGACCTAAAGGGGTCAACCAAACGTGTCACATCAACAGATGATGGTAAGGCCACGTCTATTATAGAAGTGCAGTATCAATACACTGAGACAAAAGAAGGTCTGAAGTCTCAGAACGCTTCAGGTCAAATCATCAATGAGGCTAAACTTTCAAAATCTCTGACATTTGGACGCTTCTTAGGGGTGACGCTTGGTGATGGGGATGCAGTTGTGACAAACAACATAGACATCGAGTTTATGGGCGCACAGGCTGGAGCCTACTTGGTTGGGAATACCAAGGGTGGCCTTGTCTATGATACTTACTTTGCGGGTTCAGTTATTGAGAATAAGATGGGTATCACAACCAGCTTGATGACAGCTGACTCAAAGTATTATAGCTCCATGCTCACGACTGGTGCATCTATCACTGGAACACTTCAAGTGAAGAAAGTCGAGATACGCCCAACGCTCTCAACAGATCTTAGCTATATGTTTAGAGAAACAGCTGACTTTAACGTCAAGGTTGGCTCTGCAACATCTGTAGAACAAGCTGCATATGGAGACATATCTAAAGCACAGATTACCTTTGCCCCTGAGTTTAGGCTGCCGTTTGGAGAAGGTTCAGTAATCACTGCGACACCAAATGTAATGTGTCGTTACCTCAAGCAAGGCACAGCTACAGAAGACTGTGGTCAGGGTATCTCTCTTGGATTCAGAACCAATAGTAAAGATGGTCTCACAAATATCATAGCCAAAGCTGGCATGAATCGCATTGGGAACGAAACAACCAGTTCGCTTAGGTTGCAGTTTGAAAAAAGATTTTAGGTAAAATTCATATCCAATTATAACTTAGTCATTACTGCCCTGATAGCCTCCAGGGAATAACCCTTTCCGTACCCTACTCCAATGGTTGCAACTGATCTCCACCCACCTAACTGATCAATCATATCCATGGGACACTCCACTGCCCTGAGACGGTCTCTCATTGTATGCCTCAAGCAGTGTGCAGTAAGGCCATCAAAGTCCCTCTTGAGCCACTTATTAATGCTTGCTGAGGCGCTGTTAGCATTACACTTCCCAGTCTTCATATACCTTGGGTAAAGCCACTCCTCATTGGCCTGAGAGAGCGCCTGATGCATTGCTAGCTTAGCATATCCAACCAATGGCAAAGTCCTTTCAGAACCTCTTGTCTTTAATCTCCTAGCTGCATTTGGCCTGATATAAATGAGCTCATTATCCATATCTATATCTTCAACTCTCAGCCCCACGACCTCTGACAATCTACAACCGGTTTCACCAAGCAAAGGCATGAGGAGTTTAACTGTACTTCCAGATGCAAGTGCCTTGTCGTATCCAGCCTTGAGTTGTTCCTTTGAGAACGTACCTCGTTTGAATACATCGTGCCCCTCATTGCGAATGAACAATCTGGTGAATGGATTACGTTTATCCAAGTCCAATTCTGAATAGGCATAGTTAAGAATAGCTGAGAGGCTGTTAATACGTCTGCGAATAGTAGTGGTTTTGTTTCCTTTAAGTTCAAGGTGATGAATAAGTAACTTAGCATCTTCACGTGAATACAAGCTGACATCTCTATCACCAGCTAATGATATGAATGTAGTTAATGCACTCCTTGGTGACTTCTCATCTATCTGTTTTAACGATATGTATTCTTCAGCCATATCCGACAAGATATAAGAAGTAGGTTTAAAGCTATTGATGATAGCTGGAATATCTACCTTATAACTGACTGAGGAACCACTCCATGAGCTCTCCAGTACATCACTCAGGCGTTCTGCATAAGCTTTAGCTTCTTTAATATCAATTGAAAGTAAGCACCTAATAAACTGTCCATAATATTGGACTGCATGTTTAGGCACACGTCTATTGTAATAATAACTGCCTGAACGACAGATTGTGTACTTAATGTGTGACACGATAATACCCCTCGATGGTTAAACTCGAAGGAATTACAATGTGTTAACTTAAAGTATTGGTGCGGCCGAGAAGACTCGAACTTCCACGGGTCTTACCCCACAGCGACCTCAACGCTGCGCGTCTACCATTCCGCCACGGCCGCACATCAAGGTACCTTGCCTATATATAGTGGTTTTATAATTGTGAAGTATCATTATGCATTTTATTAATTTTTTAATCTAAGACTATAGACCTAAAGACCTCAAACACGCATAAAGAAATTATGGTGAACTGGATAAAAACTGAGAAATTTATAGCATACCCTGATGCATTAGAGCAAATGGAGCAAATCGTTTCCAGATTAATTTCTGGTGATGAGAATGAACATATATGGCTGCTCGAGCATCCAGAATTGTATACCGCGGGAACAAGCGCGAATTCATCAGACTTAGTTGATCCAGATTTATTTCCAGTTTACACCTCTCAACGTGGTGGACAGTACACCTACCATGGCCCTGGGCAACGCATTGCGTATGTAATGTTGGATTTAAACAAGCGTGGCAAGGACGTGAGAAAGTATGTTAACTCACTTGAAGAGTGGATAATACAAACTCTTGCTGAATTTGATATCAAAGGCGAGCGTCGAAAAGATCGAGTTGGCGTATGGGTTGTAAGAAAAGACAAGCCACTTTCGTCATCTGGTGACTTATTGGAAGACAAGATTGCTGCTGTGGGTGTTCGATTGCGAAAATGGGTCAGCTTTCATGGTATTGCCATTAATGTTAATCCAAACTTGGAACATTATAAAGGTATAATCCCCTGCGGGATTCAACAACATGGGGTAACATCTTTATACGATCTCGGGCTGGAAGCTTCTATGGATGACTTGGATAATGCACTTTCAAAAACCTTCAAGAACGTTTTTGGCAAAGAATGATCAAAATAAGTCTTAGCTCAGAGATTAACATTACATCCAAATACTAAAAATTACATTTAACCAAACCTGCGACACGGGGTCTCTTTTAGTCATTTATGGATTTGAAACAGTTGTTCCCAAATAACAAAACCGCTAGGTAACAAGTCATAAAAAGCTTTTCTAATGAGATTCGCTTTAAAAATGACGTGTCAGGAGAATACACATGGCAGATGCAGCAGCGCATGACCACGCCCGACCAGGGTTTTTTACTAGATGGTTTATGTCAACTAATCATAAGGATATTGGTATCCTTTACCTTTTCACAGCAGGACTTTTAGGTTTTGTCTCTGTTTCATTCACAATTTACATGCGCTTAGAGCTTATGGAGCCAGGCGTGCAATACATGTGTATGGAAAATTTAGATAAAGTTGCAAATGCGGCAGCTTTAGCGGCAGGTGAATGTACGCCAAATGGCCATTTATGGAACGTTCTAATAACCGGCCACGGTATTTTAATGATGTTCTTTGTTGTTATTCCTGCCATGTTTGGTGGGTTTGGTAACTACTTCATGCCATTAATGATTGGTGCGCCTGATATGGCCTTCCCTCGTCTAAACAACTTATCATTTTGGATGTATTTTACTGGATCTACTTTAGCTGTTTTATCAATAATCACACCAGGTGGAAACGATCAGGCGGGTTCTGGAGTTGGTTGGGTTTTATATGCACCACTATCAACACGTGAAGGTGGTATGTCTATGGACTTTGCAATATTTGCTGTTCATGTATCTGGCGCATCATCAATCCTAGGCGCAATTAACATGATCACAACATTCCTAAATATGCGTGCACCAGGAATGACACTCCATAAAGTTCCATTATTTGCATGGTCTATTTTCGTGACAGCTTTCTTGATATTGCTATCATTGCCCGTACTAGCTGGCGCTATTACTATGTTGCTTACTGATAGAAACTTTGGAACTACATTCTTTGATCCAGCTGGTGGTGGTGACCCTATTTTATACCAACACTTATTATGGTTCTTTGGGCACCCTGAAGTTTACATGATCATTGTGCCCGGCTTTGGAATTGTATCGCACGTAATTTCTACTTTCTCTCGCAAGCCTATATTTGGTTACCTGCCAATGGTTTACGCAATGGTGGCGATCGGTGCATTGGGCTTCGTGGTTTGGGCACACCACATGTATACAGTCGGTATGTCATTAACCCAGCAATCATATTTCATGTTGGCAACAATGGTTATTGCTGTACCCACAGGCATCAAAATCTTCTCCTGGATTGCCACAATGTGGGGTGGTTCAATAGAAATGAAAACGCCAATGCTTTGGGCTTTCGGCTTCTTGTTCTTGTTTACTGTAGGCGGCGTTACTGGGATTGTACTTTCACAGGCAGGTGTAGACCGAGCGTATCATGATACATATTATGTAGTAGCTCACTTCCACTACGTTATGTCTCTAGGTGCAGTGTTTTGTATCTTTGCTGGTATTTACTATTGGTTCACAAAAATGTCAGGCCGTGCATACCCTGAATGGGCAGGTAAACTGCACTTCTGGATGATGTTTATTGGTGCAAATGTAACATTCTTCCCTCAGCACTTCCTAGGACGTCAGGGAATGCCTAGAAGATATATTGATTACCCCGAACAGTTTGCATACTGGAATGAAGTTAGTTCTTACGGCGCGTTCTTATCATTTGCATCGTTTGTGTTCTTTATAGTAGTAATTTTTTACTCACTATTGTGGGGCAAAAAAGTTACAGAACCTGCATACTGGGGTAAACATGCGGATACATTGGAATGGACATTACCAAATCCACCGCCAGAACATACTTTTGAAACGCTTCCAAAACAGTCAGATTGGGATAGAAGCACTCATTAGGATTAAAAATCTTATTATTAAAAAAGGCCAAAGCAAAAGCTTTGGCCTTTTAATTTAATTAATTTTAATATTGAAATTTATCCTAATAAATTTTTGACAACTCCACCTGCTTTGCCAAAATCCATTTGGCCTGCATAAGTACTTTTAAGAAGTCCCATCACTTTACCCATGTCTCTGATGCCGGATGCCCCTGAGTCATTAATCACTTTTTTTACAGCATCTTCGATTTCATTATCACTTAGTTGCTTAGGCAGAAAATCAGTTATAATTTCAATCTCTGACTTTTCTTGCGCAGCTAGTTCAGTTCTACCTGCATTATCATAAGCTGCGGCACTATCTTTACGCTGTTTTATCATTTTAGCGAGTATCGATAAAATTTCATCATCACTTACACTATTATCTACGCCGTCGACACGTGCAGCGATATCTCTATCTTTGATTGCAGCCATAACCAATCTCAAAGTAGACAGTCTCAAAGCTTCTTTATCACGCATAGCCTGTTTCATGGCAGAATTTATTTTATCACGCATTCACCAAACTCCTATGGCATTAGTATCAAAGACTTTTTAAAATATAGAAGATTATAAATTTATTCAAGGAAATCACAAACATGCAAGAGATTGAAATTTATGTATAAATGAAATTCCTTATTCCTTGACCTTAGACACTGACCATCGTAATTGTCTAAAAATTTTTGAATCAGGATGAGTCTTATGCATACAGTTGACACCCCTTCAGAAAAATCAAAAAAAGCTACAGCGTGTATCGTACTTGCAGACGGCATGACTTTTTATGGACAAGGATTTGGTGCAACAGGCCAAATAGAAGCCGAGCTTTGCTTCAATACTTCAATGACAGGTTATCAGGAAATAATGACTGATCCATCATATGCCGGGCAAGCTGTGACATTTACTTTTCCACATATTGGAAACACTGGGATTACCTTTGAAGATTCTGAAACAGCTGATCCTGTTGCAAGAGCCATGATTATTAAAAGCTTTCCAACAACACCATCAAACTATCGTTCAGAAACAACTTTACCTGAATGGTTGGAAAAAACTGGTCGTATTGGAGTAAGTGGCATTGATACTCGAAGATTAACTAGAGCTATACGCCAGCAAGGTGCACCTCATGTTGCTATAGAACATAATCCTAATGGTAATTTTGATATCCCAAAACTGCTAGAAGCGGCCAGAAATTTTATAGGATTAGAAGGACTTGATTTAGCAAAAGACGTTACAATAAATGAAAGTTATGGTTGGAACGAAGAGAGATGGTCTTGGCCTAATGGATATTCAAACAACAAAGACAATACCAAAAAAGTTGTTGCCATAGATTTTGGTGCAAAGCGTAATATCCTTCGCTGCTTAACTTCAGCTGGATGTGATGTAATCGTATTACCCGCGACAGCAACTGCAGAGGAAGTTTTAGCGCTTAAACCGCAGGGAGTTTTTCTTTCTAATGGCCCAGGTGACCCCGCGGCCACAGGAGAATATGCAGTACCTATGATAAAAGGTATTCTTGAACATAAAGAAATTCCAATATTTGGAATATGCCTTGGGCATCAAATGCTTGCATTGGCTCTTGGAGCAAAAACTATTAAAATGAACCACGGACACCATGGCGCAAATCATCCTGTTAAAGAGGTTTCTACAGGCAAAGTGGAAATCACATCAATGAACCACGGCTTTGCTGTTGATACGCAGTCTTTACCGGAAAATGTAAATGAAACCCATGTATCTCTATTTGATGGTTCAAACTGTGGAATAGAATTAGTAGATAGAGCTGTTTTCTCAGTTCAACACCATCCAGAAGCATCTCCCGGTCCGCAAGATAGCTTTTATCTTTTTGAAAGATTTGCAGCAGCTATTTCTTAAATAATTGCATAATCTTCAACGTCTTGCTTGAGCCTCGTTTCAAATGCAAATGAAAGATGTTGCTTCAATGCTTTGCGGGCACTCTCTCCATCTTTAGCTTCTATGGCATTAACAATATCAATGTGTTCTTGTAATGCACTCTCACCACGCCCATCAGCGGCTAGTGATGTATTGGCTAATAATGCCATAGTTCTATGAACTTGCTGGAGTTGCTGAATTAAAAAATTATTGTGGCTGGCTAAGTGTAACTGATTATGAAATCTACGGTTTGCACGAGATAATTTTTGTGGGTCACCTACGTATTCCCTATCACTTTCAATCATATCATACAAAACTCGAATTTCTTCAGGACCAGCATGCTGTGCAGCTAAGAATGTTGCCAAACCCTCCAACTCAGCTCTCACTGTGTACAATTCACCAACTTGATTATGGTTAAGTGTGGCAACCATCAAAGATCGTCCATCTCTGTGTAAGAAAGATTGCGTTTCTAGACGCTGTAATGCTTCACGAATTGGTGTTCTAGATACTCCAAATCTGTCTGCTAGTTCTGCCTCTACTAGCCTATCACCAGGCTTATATGCCCCGTCATCTATTGCATCGATGATTAGCTCATATGGATCTTTGATTTCGTTTCTTTGTCTACTCACAGCCACTCACTTTAAATCTAATTTTTCAAGAATGTTAACTTGCATTGGGTATATTGTCACGCTTGTTGCTCAAAGGTTTACCAATCATGTTTCTCTCTATAAATTATTCACATGAAAAGCAATTTATCTCAAATAAAACATTGGGTTTTTGATTTAGATCACACTCTTTACGATCCAAAGGTTAAATTGTTTGATCAAATAGAAGTCTTGATGAATACCTACCTGAAAAAAACATTAAATATTACTCAAGAAAAAGCGATTTATTTAAGAAAATATTATTGGGAAAAATATGGAACTACATTAGCGGGCTTAATGGCAGAACATGAGATAGACCCCGCGTATTATTTAGAGTTTGTTCACAACATTAACTTGAATGACGTCAAAGTTAATTTGAAACTTGCTTCATATATAAATTCATTAGTTGGCAATAAAATCATATTCACAAATGGCTCAAGAATGCATGCAAAAAACGTTTCAAAAGCTCTAGGATTGTATAACTGTTTTTCAGGATTTTATGGAACAGAAGATGCAAAATTAATTCCCAAGCCACATAAAAAAGCTTTTGAGAACATATTTGAGATTTCTCGCGTTAATCCGAAAAGTGCCGTAATGTTTGAGGATGATCCTAGAAATTTAGTTGAGCCATTCAAATTAGGCATGAAAACTGTTTTAGTTGGTGATTATTTCAAAGCTGATTATATCCATTTTAATACACCTGATTTAAATACATTTTTTAAAGATCAGCTTAATGGATAAATTCACATGATACGTAAATCTACTGAAATCCTTATATCAGGAGGCGGTATCGCTGGACTGACTTCAGCATGTGCATTCGCAAATGCAGGTTTTGATGTTGTTTGTGTTGATCCACTACCCCCAATTACTGATTCAGTAAGTGCTCATTCAGATTTGCGCTCTACTGCATTCCTTCAACCGGCGAGGAATACTTTAGAAAATGCAGGATTGTGGGAGTGCTTTGAAAAATTCGCTACGCCACTAGAAATAATGCGATTAGCGGACGCAGGTGGCATTAATAATGAAATTCGCATGGTAGCCGATTTTAACGCTTTAGAAATTTCTGATGCGCCATTTGCATGGAATTTGCCTAATTGGCTATTACGTAGAGAGTTAGTAAAACACATTCAATCCCTTTCAAATGTAACACTATTATTTGGACAAAAGACTGGCCGTATCACTACTCGGATTGCTGAAAGTTTAGTAATGGTTGGCAATGAACAATATAGTTGCCAATTATTAATTGGAGCTGACGGAAGAAACTCTTCAACACGTCAAGAAATGAAAATTCCAGTTAAAACATGGAGATATGGACAAAAGGCAATATCAATGGCCGTATGTCATTCATCTCCTCACAAAAATATTAGTACTGAAATTCATAGGTCGGGTGGCCCATTTACGACCGTTCCACTACCTGACAATAACGGCAACCATATGTCTTCTATAATCTGGATGGAAAAAAGTGATAGAGCAAATATGCTTTATAAAATGGATGAAGAGCAATTCAACCAAGAATTAAATAAAAGATCATGCAATATATTAGGAGAAATAAAATTAGCTTCTCAAAGAAATCTCTGGCCCATAATAAGCCAAAAATCTAAAGAAATTTACGGTCAAAGATTTGCGTTAATTGCTGAAGCTGCTCATGTTATTCCCCCAATAGGAGCACAAGGATTAAATATGAGCTTAAGAGATTTGGAGGCATTATTGGAGTTAACAAATTCACATGAGATTGGCAGCACATCCCATCTAGAGGCATACCATGCAGAGCGAAAAAGCGATATAGATCTTAGAATTCGAGGTGTAGATGCATTAAATAGAGCTGCAATGGCTGAAAACCAAAACCTCAGAACTTTAAGACTCAAAGCATTACAAACACTTCATGGCCTGGCACCAATAAGAAAAACATTAATGAAAAAAGGGTTAGGCGCTTAAACTATATCATCTAAAACAGCTTCTAATCTGTTAACTGTTCCATCAATGTCATATAATTTATCTAATCCAAACATACCCAAACGAAAAGTTGAATAGTCATCAGGTTCATCACATCTTAACGGCACTCCCGCAGCTATTTGAACACCTTTTTTTATAAATTTAGAACCATTTTGCATTTCGGGATCGGTTGTATAACTTACAATGACACCAGGGGCTTCAAAGCCTGGAGCAGCAACAGATTTAATCTGGCGAGCCTTTAAGCACGCACGCACTTTGTTCCCTAGCTCTTGTTGTGCATCTTTCAGACGATCAAATCCAAATATCGATGCTTCGTTTATTGCATTCCTAAATTCTTTCAATGCATCAGTTGGCATCGTTCCATGATATGCATGCCCACCATTTGTATATGAGTCCATAATTCCAACCCAAGTTTTCAAACTTAAAGAAAAACTACTATTTTGTGTATCTTCTAATTTAGATCGCGCAAAATCATTTATCATAACAAGACCTGCACAAGGTGATGCAGACCATCCTTTTTGAGGTGCTGATATTAAAACATCTACACCATTTTTTTTCATATCAACCCAAATACACCCAGAAGCAATACAATCTAACACAAATATACCACCCACAGAGTGTACTGCCTCAGAAATTGATTTTATATAGTCATCAGGAAGTATTATCCCACTTGAGGTCTCAACATGTGGGGCAAAAAATACTGCAGGTTTTTCAGCAATTATATTGGCAACAACATCTTCAATCGGTTGGGGTCTAAATGCAGATTGAGTATGGTCCCCTTCTCTTTTAGCTTTAAGAATTACAACTTCTGATGGGATATCACCCGTTTCAAATATTTGCGACCAACGGAAAGAAAACCATCCATTACGCAAAACCATAACTTTTTTATCAGTTGCAAATTCTCTAGCAACAGACTCCATTGCAAAAGTACCTCCTCCAGGAACAATCGCACAAGTATCTGTATTATATACAGAAGTTAGCATTTTAGAGATGTCGCACATCACAGTTTGAAAATCTGCACTCATATGATTTAACGAACGATCAGTAAAGACAACTGAAAATTCCAATAAGCCGTCAGGATCAACATTAGGGAGTAAAGCAGTCATGATATTTTCTCTTTCACTTCTATAAATATTAAACTTAAAAAGATTTGTTGATTATTATCTTAAAGGTATAAATTTATTATAAACTAATAGACATTAAATAACAAAATTACGTTTCTCTTCCGATAAAAGAACATTTGATTCAACTTCTCCTACACCAGGTAACGTCATTATTCGACGACGTAGAACTCTTTCAAAGTCACTTAGATCAGTTGCGACAACTTTCAACCTATAATCATACATACCAAGAACGTGTTGAACTAATTGAACCTCAGGAATTGCTGAAACTGCACGTTCAAAATCTTCAAGTGATACTCTTCCCTTAGCGGCCAATTTCACTCCTAAGAAAACTGTGACACTAAAGCCAAGCTTAACTGCATCAAGCACAATTCTTTTTCCGTTTATTATTTTAGCTTCTTCTAACCGTTTTATTCTTCTCCAAGCAGCGGATTGGGACAATCCAACCAAACGCCCAAGATCTGATGCCTTTGCAGAACCATTATTTTGAAGCTCTCGCAGCAAAGCTCGGTCAACATTATCAATAGAAATCATAATGGCACTCCATCCTTTGACATTACATTTGTAATTACCATAAGGGCTTCAATATCTGAGATATGTGGTAATAGAAGTATTTGGTTACGATAAATTTCTTGATAATGCTCCATGTCTCTAGCAAGAATATTCAATCTTACGTCCACTCTGCCGAGGAATGTTTGAATTTCATTCACTTCTTTCACTTTACGAGCAGCCTCAATAAATCTGTCAAATGCGTCAGTTTGTGTTTTATCTAAAGTAACTCGGAGTGAAACCTCCACTTCAAGACCCATAGCTCTGGGATCAATCACAGCTTTATGGCCTTTAATTATTCCACTTTTCTCCATTCGTCCAATTCTTCGCCAACAAGATGCAGTCCCGACTCCAACCCTTAAAGCGATATCTGCGACAGATAATAATGCGTCAGCTTGCATCATTCTCAATATCTTTTTATCTATTACATCTATACTGTGCATAATTTTTTCATAATTTACATATTTATGCATGATAATTATAAATTAACATAAATAATGTCAATAAATGAAAGAAAAACACACAGATAATGTGTATTTTAGCTCCAGATCATGAAAAAGGAGAAAATCATGCGCGTTTATTACGATCGCGATTGCGATGTTAACTTAATCAAAAACCTTAAAGTTGCTATTTTAGGCTATGGATCTCAAGGACATGCTCACGCATTAAACTTAAGAGATTCTGGAGCAAAAAATGTTGTAGTTGCTCTAAGAGAAGGCTCACCTTCAATCAAAAAAGCAGAGGGTGAAGGCTTGAAAACTATGGGCATAGCAGATGCGGCAGCTTGGGCTGATGTTATTATGTTTACAATGCCAGACGAATTACAAGCAGATACATACAAAAGATATGTGCATGACAATATCCGTGAAGGCGCTGCAATTGCATTTGCACATGGCTTGAATGTTCACTTTGGCTTAATTGAACCAAAAGCAGGTGTTGATGTTATTATGATGGCTCCCAAAGGACCTGG
>ENA-OWPI01003893-OWPI01003893.1-marine-metagenome-genome-assembly--contig:-NODE-3893-length-12310-cov-2.669582_pt1 | contig 12310 bp, 13 predicted proteins | sample MGYA00238138_ERZ651775 | MGnify/ENA primary metagenome ERZ651775 (study PRJEB26906, sample SAMN06265043) | marine metagenome | isolation source: Helgoland LTER site | place: Germany:Helgoland, sampling...
TAATAAAAAAGTGGATTATGCCACAAATACTATGCCAGCCACTTATCCAGACGGACTTGATGTTGAAGTCTTTAATTTTGAGTCTTTAAATAAAGCATGGAAAATATCCAGAAAAATAAAAAAATTTAGAGAGCATGTAACTACTCATATTAGATTAAATAAAAAATTAAAAAAAATTAACTTAAAATATAAAAAAGATTATTCATCTTTAAGATTAACACTGGATGAACCCTTGGATTTAGAAGTTATTTGTAATATATTGAATAGTTTTTCAAACATTTATAACTTTGGTATAGATAAAATAATTCAATTATATATAAAAAATAAATCTATATTTATCCCAAATATTCAAACTAAAAGAAATGAAGGTCAAAATATGATAACCGGTCAAAAATACTGGAAAAGAGCAAAACAAATTATTCCAGGTGGAACAATGTTATTTTCAAAAAATCCAGATTTATTTCTGCCAGATAGATGGCCAGCTTATTTTAGCAAAAGTAAAAGATGCAAAATATGGGATCTCGATGGAGATTGTTATACTGATTTGTCATACATGGGTGTCGGAACAAATGTTTTAGGTTACTCACACCCATATATTGAAAAAAAAGTAATAACTAATAGAATTATTGATAACATTCGGTCATCGTTAGGTGCTGTCTTGCACCCCCAAACATTGTTTCCATCAACACGATACCAAAAGCCTTGGTTGATTTTTATAAATAAAATAGGATTTGTGCAGTAGTTTGCTACTAATTCAATTACTTTCCCCAATTGTTGTTCGACTGCTAAGTTATTAAAAGGTTCAATTTTAGAAATTGGATACCTTAATTTTTCGGATAAAAGGTGTAAAATTATCTTTTCTTGTATTTCTGATTTTTGACCATTATCAGAGATTGAAAGAGTTGTTAATTTATAAGGAAGAGGTATATCAGAATGATAATCTAATTGTTCCTTAGAGATTACCTCATCGTTTACATCAATCTTTTTGATTTTTATTTTGTTGTCTATTTTATTTTGAAACTTAATATTGTTATACAAAGATATTCCTGCAGAATATGAGTTTCTGAGAAACTTTTCCCATTTATTTTCAGAAGAAATCCAAATAAAAGTAATAATTACTCCCATTAGAAAAGACACAAAAACTATAAAGTAAGTTTGAGTTATAATTGACTTAAGTTTAAATATTTTATTCATCTTTTGTTATAACTTCACATGAAAATATATATCCAACACCTCTTTCTGTTTTAATAAGCGAAGGTTTTTTTGTGTCTTTTTCAATTTTAGTTCTTAGTCTTCCAACAAGTACGTCAATTGCTCTGCTCTCCAAATTATCAAGAGCTTTTTCTTGCTCTCTTGTATCATCTATCGCATTAGCTATTTCTTCTCTTGATAGAGCTATATGGCTATTAGCTAAAAAAACTTTTAATATTTTAGTTTCCTTTTGAGATAAAGAAACTTGAAAGCCTGAAGGAGATATAATGGTATCTTTTTTTCCATCATAAATCCATTCATCAAAATAATAGCTTTTCGTATTTCTTCTATATGCTAGCGACGCTATCTTTGTCCCCCTTTTAAGAATAGCTTTTATTTTAGCAAGTAATATTTGTGGATTAAATGGTTTGCTAATGTAGTCGTCTGCTCCTACTTCAAAACCTTGCAAACGGTCTTGATCAGCAGACAAAGCTGAAACTATTATTATAGGAATATTATTTTCTTTACGTATTTGTTTACATAAATTTATACCGTTATCATCACCTAGCATTACATCTAGTAAAATTAGGTCTGTCTTATGTGATTTGATTTGTTTTGAAAGTTCTATCGCATTTTTTGCGGCTGAGACCATATAGCCATTTTTTTGCAAAAAAGATACTATCATTTCCTGCATGTCTAAATCGTCTTCAACTACTAAAATTTTTTGAATCGTCACTGTAAATACTCAATTCAATTTCACGTTCTTTAGTAACACAATGTAACAAATATACAAAAAAAATAGGTTTTTATGGACAATTTAAACAATTTCTCCCTTTTATACAAAGTACTAAAGGAATAGAATAATCGACAATTTTAATCCATATGGGGGAAATAAATGTTTAATAAAATAACTGTTGCAGCGCTTGCAACTACATTAACTTTATCAACATCAATATCATATGCTGGACCTAAAGCAGAGGTTCTTCATTGGTGGACTTCTGGAGGAGAAGCTAAATCTGTTGCTGTTCTTCAAAAAGAATTTTCTGAAAATGGTGGTTCATGGACAGATATGCCTGTTGCTGGTGGTGGTGGTGATGCTGCCATGACTGCGTTAAGAGCAAGAGTTTTATCAGGCAACGCTCCTGCTGCTGTTCAACTTAAGGGTCCATCTATACAAGAGTGGTATGAAGAAGGTGCATTGGCTGATATAAGTGATGTTGCTAAAAAAAATAATTGGTCAAGTGTTCTGCCTGCATCAATTGCTGGTCATATGAAATGTGAAGGCAAGTGGTGTGCGGCTCCTGTGAATGTTCACAGAATTGACTGGATATGGGCAAATGCTTCTGTTCTTAAATCAAATGGATTTGGTATGCCAAAAACATGGGATGAATTTAATGCTACTGCTAAAGCTTTGCAGGCTAAAGGTATAATTCCATTAGCTCACGGTGGTCAAGCATGGCAAGATGCTACTGTTTTTGAAGCAGTTGCACTTGGAATTGGAGGAGCTAATTTTTTCCATGATGCATTTGTAAAATTAGATAAGAAAGCATTACAGTCTAATACAATGGTTAAAGTATTTGATCAAATGAGAACCATGAGAGGCTTTGTTGATAAAAACTTTTCAGGTAGAGACTGGAATTTAGCCACTGCTATGGTTATGAATGGCGAAGCTGCTTTTCAAATTATGGGTGATTGGGCAAAAGGTGAATTTTTAGCAGCTGGAAAAGTACCTGGCAAAGATTTTCTATGCGCTTCTACCCCTGGAGAAGGTTTTTTGTATAACGTAGATAGCTTTGCAATGTTTAAAGTTAAGGGTTCAGATAGACAAGATGGTCAAAAGTTATTAGCCAAATTGATTGTTGGTAAAAACTTTCAAAAAGTTTTTAACCTTAATAAAGGATCTATACCAGCAAGAACCGATGTAGCCTTGAATGAGTTTGATCAATGTGCTCATGTTTCTGCTGCTGATATGAACGCTAGTTCAGTTGGTGGTACATTACTACCTAGTTATGCGCATGGCATGGCTCTTCGGGGTGCACAAGCTGGTGCTATAACAGATACTGTAACAGCTCATTTTAATTCAAATATGTCTTCAAAAGACGCTGTTGCAATGCTTGTAAAGGCAATAGATAATAGTAAATAAGAAAAAATTAAATAACTGTTCTCAAATTTTTGAGGACAGTTATTTTGGATTTTATCATGTCTAATTGGCTTGAAAAACATTTGCCCAAAATCGTATTGGGGCCTTCTTTTCTTGCAATCATATTATTTGTATATGGGTTTATTGCATGGACAGCGTGGATTTCATTTACCCGTTCAAGATTGATGCCTAAATATGACATCGATGGTTTTATTCAATATCAAAGGTTGTTTGACTCACCAAGATGGGAAGTGGCCATTGATAATTTATTTATATTTGGCTTTCTTTTTATTTTAATATCAATGATTTTAGGTTTAGTCATTGCAATTTTTCTAGATCAAAAAATTCGTATTGAAGGTGCTTTAAGAACTATTTATTTATATCCGATGGCATTATCGTTAATAGTTACAGGTACTGCTTGGAAATGGATTTTGAACCCAGGCTTAGGTTTGGAATCAGTAATTAAAGGTTGGGGGTTTAAAGATTTTACTTTTGATTGGGTAATAAATCCGGATTTCGCTATTTATACAGTTGTTATAGCAGGTGTTTGGCAAGCCTCAGGTTTTGTAATGGCTTTATTTCTAGCTGGCTTAAGGTCTGTAGATCAAGAAATAGTTAAAGCAGCCCAAGTTGACGGGGTACCAACTTTTAGAATTTACACTGCAATAATTATACCTTCAATGGCGCCTATTTTTCTTTCTGCCTTTATTGTTCTTGCTCATTTAGCTATTAAAAGTTTTGATTTGGTGATTGCATTAACAGGTGGCGGTCCTGGTTATGCAACGGATCTCCCGGCTACGTATATGTATACAATGGCTTTTTCACGTGGTGATATCGGTCAGGCTGCAAGCTCTGCAATTATAATGATGATTGTAGTTTTTGCTGTGGTTGTTCCTTATTTGTATTCAGAGTTAAGGAACAAAAATGATCAATAATATTAACAATACTAATTATACTAATTTGTTATTGAGGTTTTTATTATACTTTATACTAATTGTTTTTGTTTTATATTATCTCCTTCCATTGTTTGTCATGATAACAACATCTTTAAAAAGTTTGGAGGAGATTAGGACTGGAAGTTTAGTTTCTTTACCAAGAAATATTACTTTTGAAGCATGGGGAACGGCTTGGTCTTCTGCATGTACTGGGATACAATGTGAAGGTCTAAGACCGTTTTTCTGGAATTCAATTTTTATTGCAATCCCAGCAGTTTTTATCTCTACATTAATAGGAGCGTTGAATGGATATGTTGTGGCGCAGTGGAGATTTAGGGGTGCAAACATTATTTTTGCTTTGATGTTGTTTGGCTGTTTTATTCCATTTCAAGTAATTTTATTACCTATGGCTAGAATTTTAGGCCTCATGGACTTGGCTGGTAGTATTACCGGATTGATTTTTGTTCATGTAATTTATGGGATTGGTTTTACAACTCTTTTTTTTCGTAATTATTACGTAAATATTCCTAATGAGCTAGTCAAGGCAGCCAAGATAGATGGGGCTACATTTTTAAGAATTTTTTGGTCTATTTTCCTTCCATTATCTTTGCCAATCATAGTAGTCACAGTAATTTGGCAATTTACACAGATTTGGAATGATTTTTTATTTGGAGTGTCATTTAGCCAAGCAGGGACACAACCAATAACTGTAGCTCTTAATAACATTGTTAACTCCACAACAGGTGTCAAAGAATACAACGTAGATATGGCTGCAGCTATAATAGCAGCAATGCCTACTTTAATAGTTTATGTTTTCGCAGGAAAATATTTCATACGTGGTTTAACTGCTGGTTCTGTAAAAGGATAGAAAATGGATTCAATTTTAAAAATTAAAAATGTTAATAAAAATTTTGGAAAAATTTCGGTACTTAATGATATAAATATTGATATTGAAAGTGGTGATTTTCTTGTTCTTGTTGGCCCATCTGGTTGTGGAAAATCAACGTTATTAAATTGTATTGCTGGATTAGAAAAAATAAACTCAGGAGATGTTTTTATTGATAATAAAAACATGTCAGATGTTGCTCCCAAAGATAGAGATATAGCAATGGTATTTCAATCATACGCATTATATCCAACAATGACTGTTGAAAAAAACATTACTTTTGGGATGAAGGTAAGAGGTATTACTGAGGATGTTCAAAAAGAAAAATTAAAAGAAGTAGCTAAGCAATTACAAATTGAAAATCTTCTTAAAAGAAAGCCAGGTCAATTATCAGGTGGTCAAAGGCAAAGAGTTGCTATGGGCAGGGCTTTAGTAAGAAACCCAAAACTTTTCTTGTTTGATGAACCTTTGTCTAATCTTGATGCAAAATTAAGAGTTGAAATGAGAACTGAGATCAAACGTTTACATTATGATTTAGGAGCCTCAATGGTTTATGTTACTCATGACCAAATTGAAGCTATGACATTGGCTACAAAAATAGTTGTTATGAAAGATGGTTTTATCCAACAGATTGGAACACCAGCAGAGATATATAATTATCCAGAAAATATATTTGTAGCTGATTTTATGGGATCTCCTCCAATGAACCTCATTAATGCCACTGCTATAAAAGAAAAAAACCATTATAAAATAAATATAAAAATGGAGGATGGATCAATTGTTTCTATTAAAGAAAAAAATAAATCAAAATTACCTGAGGATCTTTTATTAGGTATAAGACCTGAAAATATTACTGAAACCAGTCTAAAAAATAAGCAAAATTGTCATATGATCAGATCAAAGGTAGACATAATAGAACCTGCAGGTTCAGATACTTTCGTGGTTACGAAGATTGGTAATACTGAAGTTACTGCTCGTTTTAATTCAGAGACTCAGGTAAGTATTGGTTCTGAAATTGACTTCGTAGTTGATCTTGGAAAAATATCATATTTTGACAAACTTAGCGGACAAAGGATTTAAAGTATTTCATAATGACGCAGAAAATACCAGAAACTGCAAACGTTATTCCAAGTGACTTTGTAATTATAGGTGGCACTGGTCATCTTTCGATAAGAAAAATATTACCAGCATTATTTTGGAGATTCCTAGATAAACAAATTGATAATAAATCTACAATTATATTATGTGATAAAAATATAAAATCATGGGATCATTTTTTAATAACACTTAAAAACTATTGTTCTGACGCATTCTTTAAAAAAGTTGATAATGATAAAGTTTGGGATGATTTTACAAGCATTTTAAAGCCTATTCAATTAGATATAAAAAATGGAAATGGGCATTTAGAATTATTAAATACCTTAAAAGAAAAATTTGATACTAATAGACCAATTATTTTTTATCTTGCTATAGCATCAAATTTATTTGCAGATAGCTGTAAATTTCTTCGTGACTGTAGCTTAAACGTATCTCAAAGTAGGATTGTTATAGAAAAACCTATAGGTAAAGACAAATTAACAGCTATTGAAATCAATGATCAAATATCTGAAGTTTTTAAAGAAAGTCAGGTTTATAGAATTGATCATTATTTAGGTAAAGAAACAGTTCAAAACCTTATGGCCTTGAGGTTTGCAAATACGTTTTTTGAAAATCAGTGGGATAACAAAAATATAGATAATGTTCAAATAACCGTTTCTGAGACAGATGGAGTTAAAGATAGAATTTCATACTATAACCAATACGGTGCCATTAGAGATATGTTACAAAATCATCTTCTTCAATTGATATGTTTGGTTGCAATGGAACCTCCATCATTTTATGAAGCAGACCAAATGAGAGATGAAAAATTAAGGGTATTAAAAGCTCTTAAACCTCTTACTAAAGAAGAAATTCAAACTGGACAATATAGAAGTTTTACAGATGAATTAGGAAAAAGTTCTAATACAGAAACTTTTGTTGCGTTAAAAGTAATGATAAATAATTGGCGTTGGGCTGGAGTACCATTTTATATACGCACAGGTAAGAAGTTATCTGCTAAAGCAAGTGAAATAATAATTACATTCAAAAAAAAACCTCATGATATTTTTTCGAAATTTACTAAAGATGCCCAAGATAATCCAAATAGATTAATAATTAGGGTTCAACCTGAAGAAGGGTTAAAACTCAAATTAACTTCAAAAGCTCCAGGTCCGGGTGGAATGCGTTTTTTTCCATCTGAGCTTAATTTATCTTTCGGAGACACATTTTCAGATAGACTACCAGATGCTTATGAACGTTTACTGATGGATGTTGTCAGAGGTAATCAAACATTATTTATGAGATCGGATGAAGTTTTAGCAGCTTGGGACTATATTGATCCAATTGTCAGCATTTCAAAAGAACAAGAGCCGCAACTATATAGAACAGGAACTATGGGACCTGAGGATAAAATCTTATCTATAGATGGTCATAAATGGATAGATCCGAAGGATTAATTAGCATGAATGTTGTAAAATTAATTACTGACAAACTATCTTCTTCTATAGAAAAAAAAGGTTTAGCTAGTTTAGTGGTTTCTGGAGGAAGCAGTCCAATAAAAGTTTTTGATGAACTTTCTAATTTTGACCTTCCTTGGTCAAAAGTACAAGTAACTCTAGTTGATGATAGATTAGTTGAACCTGAAAATAAAAATAGTAATCAAAAATTAATATCAGATTACTTTTTAAAGAGTAAAGCAAAAGTAGCTCAATTTTTTCCCTTAACTAACGACCTAATTACAAAGACAAATAATTTTAAATTACCATTTGATGTAAATTTACTTGGTATGGGTGAGGATGGTCATTTCGCGTCATTGTTTCCTAGTATGATTGACGATTTTGATGCTTTTAATATTAAGGCTAAATTTAAAGTTTTTGAAACCTCATCCCAAGGAGATCCATTTCTTCCCAGAGTAACAATGAATTTATCATTAATTTTAAACAGTGAAATGATTATTTTATTAGTTAAAGGGGAAAAAAAAATAAACGTACTTAATGAAGCTTATAATAATAAAAAATTACCAATTCATTATCTTTTAAAAAATAGAAGAGAAAATTTATTTATTGAGAAAATAGATGAGTAAACTTCATAGTAGAATTATTGAAATAACTAAAAGGATAAGTGAAAGAAGTATTAATTCTAGGAATAAGTATTTAAGAAATATTGTATCGATGGAAGAAAATATTGATACTAATAGAAATGCTATTTCATGTTCAAATATGGCTCACGCAGTAGCTGCAGCTCCCTCAAGCGACAAAGCATCAATTCTTATGAATTCTAAACCTAATATTGGAATTGTGTCTTCTTATAATGATATGCTTTCAGCACATAAACCATTAGAACATTTTCCTAAAGTTATCAAAGCCGCAGCCACTCATTTTGGAGCAACAGCTCAGGTTGCAGGAATTGTTCCAGCTATGTGTGATGGAGTAACTCAAGGCAGACCAGGAATGGAGTTGTCATTAATGTCTAGAGACGTTATTGCAATGTCTACTGCAGTTTCTCTAAGCCATGGAGTTTATGACGCAGCATTATGTTTAGGTGTGTGTGATAAAATAGTTCCTGGACTTTTAATTGGCTCTCTTTCTTTTGGACATTTACCAGTTATATTTGTTCCAGCTGGACCAATGTCTACAGGTATTACTAATGAAAAAAAAAACTTGGTTAGAAAAGCTTTTGCAAAAGGAGATGCAACTAGAGAAGAATTGCTGAAAGCTGAAACTTCAGCTTATCATGGGGAAGGGACCTGTACTTTTTTTGGAACTGCAAATTCAAATCAGATGTTAATGGAAATTATGGGGCTTCACATACCAGGTTCTGCGTTTGTTCATCCTCACAGTGATCTAAGAAATGCATATAATATTGTCGCAACAGAACAAGCTATTTTAATATCTAGAAAAGGTAATGACATTAGACCTATAGGTAAAATAATTGACGAAAGAAGTTTTGTTAATGCCATTGTTGGCCTTCATGCTACAGGAGGGTCAACAAATCATACACTTCATTTGCCAGCAATGGCTGCCGCAGCAGGGATCAGATTATTATGGGAAGATTTTTCAGATTTATCAGAAATTACTCCGTTATTAGCTAGGGTCTATCCTAACGGAAAAGCTGATGTTAACCAATTTCATGCTGCTGGTGGGATGAGTTTTATCATTGGAGAATTGCTGGATGCTGGATTATTAGATGGAACAGCTAAGACTGTATGGGGAGAGAACCTTTTTGATTATGTTTCAGAGGCAACTTTAAAAAATTCTCAATTAATTTGGACCAAATCAAAACCAAAATCATTTGATAGTAGTATTTTAAAAACTGTAGCAGATCCTCATCAAAAAAATGGTGGGTTGAAAATGTTAAAAGGTAATATTGGTAAGGGTGTGATTAAAATATCTGCAGTTAGCATAGATCAACAAAAAATAAAAGCTCCTGCAATGGTTTTTGATAATCAAAATGAAGTTAAGGAAGCTTATGATAAAGGTTTGTTAAATAGAGACGTTATAATCGTCGTTCGTTTTCAAGGTCCCAAAGCTAATGGTATGCCAGAACTTCATGCACTTACGCCTATATTATCTAATATTCAAGATTTAGGATTTAAAGTTGGATTATTAACTGATGGTAGAATGTCTGGTGCTTCAGGAAAAGTGCCAGCTGCAATTCATATAACTCCTGAGGCAATGGATAAGGGAGTAATAGGACAAATTGAAAATGGTGATGAAATAGAAATTGATGCTATTTCTGGCTCTATAAATCTTAATGAAAATTTTTCTAATAGAAAATTAGCTTTACCCAATGATCAAAATGATCAAAAAAATTTTGGTAGAAACTTATTTTCACTGCTAAGACAAAATGCATCTGATGCAGAAAATGGGGCAGGTTTGGATTTAATTAATACTCATTAATTAAAAGTTCCTGTAATTTAACTTGCAGAAGCTATGGCTGCATGAAGTAAAACATTTGTACTTGAAGCTGCCCAATGAGGTTTTATCTCTTCTGCTTCATTGTGACTTAATCCATCAACACAAGGGCACATAATCATTGCAGAAGGAACAACAGTATTAATCCAGCATGCATCATGACCTGCACCTGAGACTATATCTTTGTGAGAATAACCAAATTTTTCCGCGTTAGTGCGTAGGTGGTGTAAACATTCTTTATTAAATTCAACAGGATCAAAACCACCAATTTGTTCTATTTGAATTTGTACATTATATTTAAGGCATATTTCATTAGCTGCTATCTCTAACTCTTTTTCCATTTTGTTGAGTTTGTTTATGTCTGGTGACCTAATATCGACAGTAAATATTGTTTCACCAGCGATTACATTTCTCGAATTGGGAGAAACTTCTATATGACCAACACTACCAAGAGCGTTAGGTTGGTTTTGATTTGCTATAGTATTAACAGCTAAAATTATTTCTGACATAGCTAAGGAGGTGTCTTTTCTAACATTCATTGGTGTAGTGCCAGTATGTTGTTCTTTACCTGTTAATTTAACTTCTAACCACTTAAGCCCTTGTCCGTGTGTTACTATTCCAATATCAATTTCCTCTGTTTCTAATATTGGTCCTTGTTCAATGTGCAATTCGTAATAGCATTGAAACTTTTGTGCTCCCACAGGTTCTGAGCCTTTCCATCCAATTCTATTAAGCTCATTCCCAAAAACATTGCCCTCAGCGTCTTTTGCTGAAAGAAGAGTATTTACATCATATATTCCGGCATATCCGGCCGATGCCATCATTGCAGGAGGAAAACGAGAACCCTCTTCATTTGTCCAATTTACGACCAAGATTGGATGTTTTGTTTGAATATTTAAATCATTTAGAGTTCTAACAATCTCCAAACCAGCTAAAACCCCAAGAACTCCATCATATTTACCACCTGTTGGTTGTGTATCTAAATGACTACCAATAACAACAGGTAGTGCGTTTTTATCTGTTCCTTCTCTTTTAAAGAACATTGATCCAAGCTCATCAACTTTCATGGTCATACCAGCATCCTCAGACCATTTTTGTAATAATTTTCTTGCTTCTCCATCTTCTGAAGTCACAGTTTGTCTGTTATTACCTCCAGCAATTCCAGGTCCAATTTTAGCCATTGTCATCAAACTATCCCAAAGTCTATCGCTATTAATTGATATATTTGTTTCTTTTACCATTCGAATATCCTTTTACTTAGACATTAATTAGCTTAATAAATTGTGACATATTAAAATTAAGTTAAATGAATTTAATAGGAATTTGAAGTGTTTAAATTAGATAAGAGATTAGAAAAAGATACCTTTTTAATAAAAAATTTAGAAAATTTCCAAGTAAGACTTATGAATGCAAAAGATTTTTTTTGGATAGTTTTAATACCTAATAAAGCTAATTTAATTGAATTAAGTGATTTAAATATAAATGAAAGGAATTACTTAATGAATTTTGCTATTGATTTAGGAAAGTTTATCAAATCTGCAGAAAAGTATGACAAAGTAAATATTGGAATATTAGGTAATGTAGTTTCTCAATTGCATTTACACGTTGTCTTAAGAAAAATAGATGATACTGCATGGCCAAGGCCTGTTTGGGGCATGGACTTTAATTATCTTGATGAAAAAACAAAAAAATATAGATCAGAATTAGTTAGTAAGTTTGTAGTTTGATATTTAATTAGCTTTAATTATCAAATTTTTTTGAAACTATGCCAAGATTAAGATATGCTGTTGAAGTAACAAATCCGAATACTAAAGTAAAAAGTGAAGTCGTAATACAAGGACTTCAAAGTTTTTTAGTATAGGGCTCTCACATGAGAGCCTAAAAAATTACTACGAAAGTAATTTTGCACTCATGCAACATCATAAATACTCTTTAACAGAGTTAGATAATATGATGCCATATGAGAGAGAAATATATATGGGTTTACTAACTAAATATATTAAAGAAGAAAACGAAAGAATAGAGAAAGAGAATGCAAAACGAAAGTAAAAAGGTAAATATAGAACTAGAAGTAGATACAAATGTTGTAGATTCTAGTAAAAACAAATATCAATCATGGATAGACATGGCGAAAGCTGTAGATGCATGGAGAATATTCCCACGACTA
>ENA-OWPI01003894-OWPI01003894.1-marine-metagenome-genome-assembly--contig:-NODE-3894-length-12309-cov-5.469833_pt1 | contig 12309 bp, 10 predicted proteins | sample MGYA00238138_ERZ651775 | MGnify/ENA primary metagenome ERZ651775 (study PRJEB26906, sample SAMN06265043) | marine metagenome | isolation source: Helgoland LTER site | place: Germany:Helgoland, sampling...
ATCCAAGTGGTAGATCTATATCAAATATTCATAATGAATCTTATGAATAAAATGTTGATAAGTTTAGCTTAAATACTAATAGTTACAAGACATTTACCCCCTTGTTTTTTAGTATATTTATAGTAATAAATTTATACCAAAAAAATGTCCAAAGATAACTTAGAAAATCAATATTCTGCAGACAATATTCAGGCCCTTGAGGGCATGGAACATGTAAGAAAAAGACCTTCAATGTATATTGGGGATGTTGGCTCAAGAGGTCTTCATCATTTAGTCTACGAAGTTGTAGATAATTCTATAGATGAGGCAATGGCTGGATATTGTACTTCGATATCTTTAGAAATAAATAATGACTCAAGCTTAACAGTTGAAGATAATGGAAGAGGTATACCTGTAGATCTTCATAAAAAAGAGGGAATTTCAGCTCTTGAGGTAGTAATGACCAAAATTGGAGCAGGGGGTAAGTTTGATAAAGATTCATATAAAGTTTCTGGTGGTCTTCATGGTGTTGGTGTTTCTTGTGTAAATGCATTATCTGAGTTACTTGTTGCTAAAGTTTTTAGGGATGGTAAAGAGTATGAACAATCATACAGTAAAGGAAAACCAATTGAACCTGTGAAAGAAATTGGTAATTCCAATAAAAGAGGAACTCTTGTAACCTTTACACCTGATAAAGAGATATTTAAAGAAGTAACAGAATTTGAATATGAAATTCTTTCAAATAGAATGAGAGAACTTTCATTCTTAAACAAAGGACTAACAATTTCAATTACCGACAATAGAAAAAAAGATAAAGATGGTAATCCAGTTACTGAAACTTTTCTTTCAAAAGAAGGTTTAAGTGAATTTATTCAATACCTAGACAAGGGAAGACTGCCTATTATCAGTAGCATAATAAAAATGGAAGGTGAGAAAAATGGTATTCCTGTTGAAGTTGCTATGGTATATAATTCATCTTTTTCAGAGAATCTTCACTCATACGTTAACAATATTGATACTCACGAGGGAGGTACTCACTTATCAGGATTTAGAAGAGGTTTAACCAATACCTTAAAAAAATATGCAGATTCATCTGGTTTAACAGATAAGCTCAAATTTGATATATCAAGTGATGACTTTAGAGAAGGATTAACTGCTGTAATTTCAGTTAAGGTTGCGGAACCTCAGTTTGAAGGACAAACAAAGACTAAACTTGGAAATAGAGAGGTTAGTTCTGCTGTATCACAGTCTGTTTCTCAGATGCTCGAAGATTATCTTGAAGAAAATCCGGATGATTCTAAGATTATTGTTCAAAAAGTAATATTAGCTGCTCAAGCTAGAACTGCAGCTAGTAAAGCAAGAGAAATGATTCAGCGTAAGACTGTTATGACTGGTGGTGGACTTCCTGGAAAATTATCTGACTGCTCTGAGACAGATCCATCATTATGTGAAGTTTTTTTAGTTGAGGGAGATTCTGCAGGTGGGACAGCTAAACAGGGTAGAGATCGTGTTTTTCAAGCTATTCTTCCACTAAGGGGTAAAATTTTAAATGTTGAAAAAGCTCAACAACACAGAGTTTTTGAGAATGAGGAGATAAGAAATATTTACACTGCCCTAGGAGTTTCTGTTGGAACAGAGGAGGATAGTAAGGCTCTTAATCTTGAAAAATTAAGATACCATAAAGTAATCATAATGTGTGATGCTGATGTTGATGGAAGCCATATTTCAACTTTAATTCTAACATTTTTCTTTAGATATATGAGGGAGCTAGTCGAAAGAGGTAATATTTATATTGCTACTCCTCCTTTATATCTTGTTAAAAAAGGAGCAAAAAAAGTTTATGCGTGGAATGATGATGAAAGAGATCTAATAGCAAAAGACTTAGGTTCAGGAGCATCAATTCAAAGATATAAAGGTCTTGGTGAAATGAATGCCGATCAACTTTGGGATACAACAATGAACCCTGAATCGAGAACTTTAAGATTAATCACTCTTAATCAAGATAATGCAAACTCTGCCGAGCAATGGTTTGCAACATTAATGGGTGATGAAGTTCCACCTAGAAGAAAGTTTATAGAAGATAACGCAGTTTACGCTAAAATAGACGTTTAATTATGAAGGTAACTATAGTTGGTGCGGGTAATGTTGGTTCATCCTGTGCAGAATATATTTTATTAAAAGAGATTGTAGAAGAAATTATTCTCTTAGATATTAAAGAAGGTTTTGCAGAGGGTAAAGCATTAGACCTTACTCAAACTACCAGCACATTAGGTTTTAAATCTAAAGTTATTGGTGTTACAAATGATTATTCAAAAACCTCCAATAGTGATGTTGTTGTAATAACATCAGGGATCCCAAGAAAACCAGGAATGACAAGAGAGGAGTTGATAGGAATAAATGCTGGTATTGTTAAATCAGTCTCTGAAAATTTACTAAAACATTCTCCAGATGCTATAATTATTGTAGTTTCTAATCCAATGGACACAATGACTTACTTAGTAAATAAAGTATTCGATATACCAAAGAATAGAGTCATTGGAATGGGAGGAATTCTAGATAGTTCAAGATTTAAAACTTACATTTCAATGTCTACAAAATACAATCAACACGATATAAATGCAATGGTTATTGGAGGCCATGGAGATACAACTATGATCCCATTAACTTCATTGGCTAAGTGTAACAATATACTTTTATCAGATATTGTATCTAAAGATGAACTAAAAAATATTTCATCTCAAACCATGGTTGGTGGAGCAACATTAACAAAACTTCTTGGAACTTCAGCTTGGTATGCACCAGGAGCCTCTGTTTCTTATTTAGTGAATGCTATAGTAAATGATACAAAAGAGACGCTTCCATGTTCTGTTTATTTGGATGGAGAATACAATGCAAATGATCTCTGCATAGGTGTACCTTCTACAATTGGTAGGAATGGTTTTGAAGGAGTTGTTGAATTTGATTTAAGTCAAAATGAATTAGAAATGTTTAATAATAGTGTTAATGCTGTTAAACAAACCAATTCTGCCCTTAATGGTTTAATATAGATAAAGTTGTTTGTTCAATATTCAAATGTTATATTTGGGGCGTTAAAAATCTATCATGCAAGGAACTTCATTAATTAAAACTTTTGCTATTTTATTTGGTATAGTAAGTATATACCAGTTATCATTCACTTTTATTTCTTCAACTCTTGAAAACAAAGCTAGAAATGCAGCTATTGAAAAAATCTCTGAAGATGAGATTTCATTTGCCGAAAAGAGAGCAAGTGAAGAGATAAGATTCCTTGACTCAATCGGAGATTTTCCTGTCTTAATGTATTCATCCTATAATGATGCAAAACAAAAAGAATTAAATCAAGGATTAGATTTAAAAGGTGGGATTAATGTAATACTTCAAATTTCAATTAAAGATTTACTAAAGGGACTTTCAGAAAACTCTTTAAATCAAAAATTTAACCTTGCTTTAGATAATGCTGATGAGTTACAAAAACAATCTGATCAAACTTATTTAGAATCCTTCTTTGATGCCTTTGATTCAGATTCAGATCCAACTAGATTGACTTCTCCTGAGATTTTTGGAAATAGAACTTTAAGTTCTGATGTTTCCTTTGACACTTCGGATGATGATATGAAATCTATTATAAGATCAAAAATTGACGAATCGATTATTTCTGCTTTTGAGGTTTTAAGAAAGCGTATAGATAAATTTGGTGTAACTCAGCCTAACATTCAGAGATTAGGTTCTTCTGGTAGAATATTGATTGAGTTACCAGGAGCAAAAGACATTGACAGAATACAGAATCTATTACAAAGTACTGCTCAATTAGAGTTTTGGGAAACTTTTAAGAATGATGATTTAATAAGTTTTATCTCTTCAGCAAATGAATATTTATCTTCAATTGAAGCTGAAGATATTAAAGCTAAGCCTAGTGGCTCAGATATTGATGATCTTTTATCTGAAGTTGAACAATCTTCTGATTCTATTCAGAATAAGTCAAATCCTCTTTTAAGTCTTGTTAGAGCATATAGTTATCAAGGTGGACCAATTATTGCAAGATTTTTACCACGTGATCAGGAACTTGTAAACTCATATCTTTCTCTTCCAGATGTAAGAAAGCTTCTTCCAAGAGACTATAGATATGCTAAGTTCTTATGGGGTAAAGAAGATCAAGACGGTTTAACTAGTCTCTATGCAATTAAATCTAATAGAGAAGATCAAGCTCCATTAAGTGGTGGGGTTGTAGTAGATGCTTCTCAAAGTTACGATGCGGTTGGAAATGCTGCTGTCTCAATGCAAATGAATTCTCAAGGTGCTAGAGTTTGGGAAAACCTAACTGGAGTAGCTTATAATCAAAATTCTAATATAGCTATAGTTTTAGATGATGTAGTTTATTCTGCTCCAGGAGTTACAAGAGGAGCTATAAGTGGAGGTAGATCAGAAATAACAGGTGAATTTGATTTAAACGAGGCTATTGATTTAGCCAATGTTTTAAGAGCCGGTAAACTTCCAGCCTCTGCTACAATAATTCAGTCTGAAGTTGTTGGACCATCTCTTGGTCAAGAAGCTATTGATAGTGGAGTTTATTCTTTTATGATTGCATTATCATTTGTTCTTGTTTGGATGATTTTTTATTATGGTCCATCCGGAATATTTGCTGATGTAGCCTTGATACTTAACATAATTCTAATATTTGGAATTTTAGCTGGGTTAGGAGCTGTATTAACATTACCTGGTATTGCTGGAATTGTTCTTACAATTGGTATATCAGTTGATGCTAATGTATTAATATTTGAAAGGGTAAGGGAAGAGTTAAGAAAAGAAAAAGGGCTTAAACAATCTATTAATGATGGGTTTAACAATGCCTTGTCTTCAATTTTAGATGCAAATATTACAACAGGTCTTACTGCACTTGTTCTATATATATTTGGTACTGGTCCAATTAAAGGTTTTGCAACCACTCTATTAATTGGTATTGCAACATCTTTATTCACTGCAATATTTATAACAAGACTTCTTATTGACAACAAAGTCTTTAAATCTGGAAAGCTATCTTTTTCTACGAAGTCAACAAAAGATTTATTTAGTAATCTTAGTATAAAATTTTTAAGCAAAAGAAAAGCTACTTATGTAGTTTCTGGTGCTTTAATTCTAATTAGCTTAAGCTCACTATTTGTTCAGGGTTTAAACCAAGGTGTAGACTTTTTAGGTGGAAGATCTTACATAGTTAGATTTGACAAAGAGGTGAAATCATCAGATATTGAGTCTACACTAAACGATGCTTTTGGTAGTGCTGAGGTGAAAACTTTTGGTGCATCAAATCAACTAAAGATTACAACTAAGTATAAAGTAGACGAGGAAGGTTTAGCTGTAGATAACGAAATTAAAAATATCTTATTTGACAATCTTAATTCGCAGTATGTAAATTCTATAAGTTTTCAAGAATTTTCAGCTGGACAAGATGTTGGTATAATGTCAAGTATTAAGGTGGGGCCAACGATTGCAGATGATATTAAACAGAATTCAGTTTGGGCAGTTTTTGGTTCTTTGATTATTGTGTTCTTATATATACTTCTTAGATTCCAAAAATGGCAATATTCTATAGGAGCAGTTTCAGCTGTTTTTCATGATGTTATTATAGTACTGGGTATATTTTCTCTTACATACAAAATAATGCCATTTAATATGGAAATTAATCAAGCATTTATAGCTGCCTTATTAACAGTAATTGGTTATTCATTGAATGATACAGTAGTAGTGTTTGATAGAATTAGAGAATTCTTTGGTATCCATAAATCATGGGACAATCAAACAATTGTCAATACTGCCTTAAACAGTACTTTAAGTAGAACTCTAAACACTTCATTAACTACTTTAATTGTTCTTGTAGCAATTTTTACTTTTGGTGGTGAATCTATTAGAGGATTTATGTTTGCTTTAATTATAGGAGTTCTTGTAGGAACTTATTCTTCAGTATTTATAGCTACACCAATTATGTTTGATTCTTACAATAAGAAAGCTAAATAACTGTTTTTTTCTTTTTAATAAACAAGAAGATAATACCTATAATTATAAACGGAATACTAAGCCATTGACCAGTTGATAAGCCTGGTAAGAATGTTTCAATTCCACCTTGACTTTCTTTCATAAACTCAACTATAAATCTTATGGAGAATAATCCTATTAAAAAGTATCCAAATAAAGTACCTTCTTTTTCTCTTACTGAAGTATGATATAATTTATAAAGGATTATAAATAGAATTATATAACCAAATGATTCATAAAGTTGAGCTGGATGTCTTGGAAGTGTCTCACCTCTATTTTCAAATATTATCCCCCAGTCAGACCCCGTATATTTTCCTAGAATTTCTGAGTTAAAAAAATTACCTATTCTTACAAAGGCTCCTCCAATAGCAATTGGAATTGTTAATCTATCAAAAATCCATAGAAGACTTTTAAAGTTATATTTTCTTTTAAATAATAATAGTCCTATAAATATACCTATTGCAGCACCATGACTTGCTAGACCTCTGAATCCAGTAAATTTATACCCATCAATTAATCCAAGTATAGATGAATTTGGGGATTCTTGGATTGGGAGTAATATTTCAATTAAGTGATTTTGATAATATCCCCATTGATAAAAAAATACTTCACCAAACCTAGCGCCTAGAAATACGGAGACTACCATATAAATTAACATAGGATCAAGATATTTTTCATCTACATTTTCTTTAACAAAGAATGATTTAACAATATTATATCCTATTAAAAAAGCTAGAATAAACATTAAGCTATATACATATATGGAGAAGCCACCAATTTCGAAAAGTGTTTCACTTGGAGACCAATTTATTTGAAATATTATCATAATTAAATATAAATATAATTTAGGGAACAGGATCATATCCCCCTTTAAATAATGAGTTACATCTTAGTATTCTTTTGGCAGTAAGAAAACTTCCTTTAAATATTCCATATTTTCTTAGGGATATAATCCCATATTCAGAGCATGATGGGGTGTAGATGCAATTTTTACCAAATAGAGGTGAAATGAAAATTCTGTAAATTTTTATTAATAGAATAAAAGGTAATGCTATAAGTTGACTAATCTTTATCATTTAGGTTTATACCTATTTTAGAAAGTTTATCTCTGATTTTATCAGAAAGATCATAGTTTTTATCTAATCTAGCTTCATTTCTAATTTCTTTAAGTACTTCAAGTGTTGAATCATTATTTTTTTGGTTTGACTCAGCATAGTCAATACCTAGTATTTTATTTAAAAATTGATCAATTAAGTTTAGGAAATATTTTTTTTCACGATCACCAATTTTTTCTTCATAGTCATTAATTATTTTAAATGAATTAAATAACTCAGCAATAAGCATTGGTGTATTAAAGTCATCATTAAGACAATTTATACATCTAACTTCCCAATCTTTTAGTTCGTTAAATAGTTTATCATTAGAGCTATTTGATACATCAAGAGTCCTAACTCTATTTATAAATTCAATAAGCCTTAAATATCCTTTTTCAGATGCTAAAAGAGCAGAGTCACTAATATCAAGAACATTTCTATAATGTGCTTGTAGAAAAAAGAATCTTATAACATTAGAGTCAAATGCTTTTGAAAAAATATTATTATCACCCGTGAATAAATCACTTGGAAGGATATTGTTACCCGTAGATTTAGACATTTTTTTATTATTCAATGTCAGCATATTAGCATGTATCCAATATTTTGCTGGATCATATCCAGTATAACCATTACTTTGAGCAATTTCACAATCATGATGAGGAAATTTTAAATCCATACCACCTCCATGAATATCAAAATGATTACCTAAATACTTTGTGCTCATAGCAGTACACTCAAGATGCATCCTGGAAATCCAATACTCCATGGAGATTCCCATTTCATTAAGTGTTTTTTGTCTGCCTTTTTCCAAAGTGCAAAATCAAATTCATTTTTTTTGTCTTCTTGATTGTCTAGTGATCTCGAATTTGACTTCAGATTTTCAAGATCTCGACCTGATAATAAACCATAATTATTTTTCTTGTCATATTCTTCTATATCAAAATATACTGAGCCATTTGATTCGTAGGCAAGATTTTTTTTTATTAAATTATTGATAATAGATATTTGTTCAACAATATGACCTGATGCTAAAGGCTCAATACTGGGGTCTAATGAATTAAATTTTTTTAAAGTTTCTCTAAAATCATTTGTATACTTTTGAGCAACTTCCATTGGTTCTAGTTTTTCAAGTTTAGCTTTCTTTGAAATTCTGTCTTCACCATCATCTTCTAAATGACCAACATCAGTTATATTTCTTACATACCTGACTTTATATCCAAGGTGTATTAAATATCTATAAATAACATCAAAAGAAATAAATGTCCTGCAATTTCCCAGGTGAACATCGCTGTAAACAGTTGGCCCACATACATACATTCCAACAGAATCTTTTTCAATAGACTTAAACTTTTCTTTAGAATTACTTAAAGAATTGTATATATGTAAGTCATTTGAGATCATTAAATATCTGTTTCTAGTTTTATATAGTCTAAGAATTCCCTTCTGTATTTAGCTTCTTTGAATTTACCACCAAACTCAGCAGTTACAGTACTTGAATTATTATCTCTAATTCCTCTGGAGTTTACACATAAATGTTTTGCATCAATAACACAAGCTACATCTTCAGTATTAAGAACGTCTTTTAATTCTTTTACAATTTGAATATTAAGTCTTTCTTGAACTTGAGGTCTATCAGCATAGTATTTAACTATTCTATTCATTTTTGAAAGTCCTACAACTGTTCCGCTTGATATGTATGCTACATGAGCAAGACCAATAATTGGGAGAAGATGATGTTCACAAGTTGAGTAAAGTGTAATGTTTTTTTCAACTAGCATTTCACCGTACTTGAACTTATTATCAAAAGTAGAAGCAATAGGCTTGTTTTCTGGATTTAAACCTCCAAAGATTTCATTAACAAACATTTTTGCAACTCTTTTAGGTGTTCCCTTTAGACTATCATCTTTTAGATCCATTCCTAGAATATCAAGAATTTCATATACTTTTTCCTGGATTAATTTAATTTTTTCAGTATTAGAAACTTTAAAAGCATCTTTTTTTATAGGGTTGTCGATGCTTGAGCCAACGTGGTCATCTGCAAGAGAGTCAATTTCATCTTTAAGTAAATCTTGAAATTTCATAAATAATATTTGAGTTAAACAAAGATAGTTATTATCAATAAATTAATGAATACTAAAGTTTTATACTTATTGAACTATATATCTTATTTGTTAAATTTTCAATTGAATAATTTGAATTTAGGCCATTGCTAAATAAGTTATTTGAATATTTATTTTCAATTTTAGTATAGCCGAAGTCAATGTGAAAATTACCAAAGTTGTATCCTAAGCCAAAAGAAATCCCACTAATTAAATTGTCTCTTTCATTTAATACACTATCATAAGCAAAGGCTCCAACCCTAAAACTATAATTCTTTATTCTGTATTCTCCACCTATTCTAAGTGAATTTGTAGATGATGAAAATTTTTGCTTAATTAAATTATTCAAAGATTTTAAATATTGATCATCTCCGTTATTATCTTCAAAATTAGAATTTGCAGGATTTGAAAGCTCATAATCTAAGCTTATAAGTCCTTTTTGACCAAATATATATGCTATTGAAAAAGTTGATTTTGAAGGAATTTTAAAATTATATTCTTCGAAGTAAATAATTGTATTTGGGTTTACATCATACTGAACTATTTTGTCATTTTCAAAAGTTTCTGTTCTTACTCTTTGTATATTTTCATCCTCTAAACTAAACCAAGTAGGACTTTGATATGAATATCCAAGCCTTAATCTGTCTAATATTAATATAGAGCCCAGCTGAATTGAAGTTCCTAGTCCTCTTGTATAAAGATCATCGTCAAATGATATATTTGTTATAATAGATTGATAATCAAAATTATTATCATTAACACTTTTCAACTCATTAAAGAAAAGTTCGTGAATATTTATATTTAGTCCAACTAAAAAATTATCCTTGATTGAACTGCTGATATTAAATGTATGCATATAATGTGACCCCTTCCTTTGTATGTTAATGTTTTGATTAATTGTTGAATACAATGCATTAGAGTTGTAATCACCTTCTTCACTGGGATTTATAATAAAACTTTGAAACCCTAAAAATGCTTGTTGATCAGAAAATCCATATTCTTCTCCAAGAAATTCATAAACACTCTTTATTGTCTCATTATCATAAACTATAAGATCTTCATATGGAATTCCTTGAGCATAAAAAAGAAAATAATTATCAAGACCCAAATTCGTATTTGAATTAAAAGAAAAATTATTATCATAGTTGTTTAAGCTGTGCATATTATATCCTAGAGATATTTTAGATTTATTATTTCCGAATACTAAAACTGCACCAACATTATTTACAGAAAAGAAATCTGATTTTGATTCTGATATGTTATTATTAAATTCATTAGTTACTGACATATTTGAGAAATCAATATTGAATCCAATTTCAGAATCTAGAAACACTGATGATCCAGAGGGATTAATTGAAATAGCAGATAGATCACCACCTAAAGAACCAAAAGCTCCTCCCATAGAATTAAACCTTGCACTTCCATTATGAAAAAAAGAGTTTAATCTAAATGCATCATCAATACTTTGACCTAATAAAAATTGGTAAGAATGTAAAAGAATAAATATTAGAAAGATTTTTTTATTCATTTAATTAATCTTTCCTGAGCCCCTTGAGCTAGTTCCTCTTGAACTACTGCTACTTCTTGAAGTTCCTCCAGAACTCGATCTAGAAATTGAGGATCCTGAAGATCTTACATTACTTCTGTTGTTTGAAATATTTGATTTTTGATTATTTGAATTAGAACTATAATTTCTATTATAATTTCTAGAGGCTGGACTATTATAATCAACTGATCTTATAGGATTTTTAAATGATCTTGCTTCTATGTATGTGTTTTTAATTTGCTCCTTTTTTATTGAATTTAAATTTGGAACCATATTTGAAACTCTCCCTGATTCTCTACTTATATTACTATTTCTTGTGAATGTTCTGTCAGATTGATAAGTTCTAATTTCATTAATTTTTGGATTATTGATAACTCTATCATTCTCAATTTTTTCAAAATTAGAATTGGATAGAATTATTTTTGAACCTCTACTGGAGATGTTTGAGATTCTTGAAGATTTATTTCTATCATTTTCATTAACCGAATACTTTTTTTCTCCTCTTCTTGAATTTACTTTTGAATATGAAGTGATTGAATTTCTCTCTAAATAATAATCTGATTCAAAATTTTCTAGCCCTCTGTAATTATAATATGGGTAATATCTTGAGAATCTAAAATAATACCAGTATTGGTTTTCTATAGAATTATATGGATTAAAGAAGTATCCAAAGGGTGAATAATATCTGTTATTGAATCCATGCATGTAATAGTTATTGAAATAAGGATTTAACCTAAAACTATTGAATGGACTGTAATAGTTTTGATAAAATGTATTGATGTTATAGCTTGGAAATAAATTAAAAACCACCTCGGTAGAATTGGAATTATCTCCCCAAGGAAGGTTTGGACTAGAATTTGCTAAATTTTCTTCGGGAATATTAAATACAATATCATCAAAAATTTTTTGATAACTTGAAGAATCTAAATTAGATGCATAAATTCCATCAGAATTATCATAATAAGATGCCAATTGATATGTATTACAACTCTGAACAAAAATTGTAACTAATAGAATTGATAAAAAACTATATATACTTCTCATATTTAAATTTAGATAATAAAAGTTAATTATAAAATATTACTTTTACTACACATATTTATGTGCAATAATTATGCCATTTATTTATAATAATTCAAAATAAGATTTATTAAATGGGAAAAAAAATTACTCCTAGAAACGAAGATTACTCAAAATGGTACAATGATATTGTTTCAGAAGCGGGCTTAGCTGAGTCTTCAGCTGTTAGAGGTTGTATGGTTATAAAGCCGTATGGTTTTTCAATATGGGAATTAATGAAATCTCAGTTAGATAAAATGTTTAAGGAGACAGGTCATGAAAATGCTTATTTTCCTTTATTTGTTCCAAAATCTTTATTTGAAGCAGAAGAAAAAAATGCAGAAGGCTTTGCAAAAGAGTGTGCAGTTGTTACTCATTACAGATTGAAAAATGATCCTGAAAAAAAAGGTAAATTAATTGTTGATCCTGACTCAAAACTTGAGGAGGAGTTGATTGTAAGACCAACAAGTGAAGCCATTATATGGAG
>ENA-OWPI01003896-OWPI01003896.1-marine-metagenome-genome-assembly--contig:-NODE-3896-length-12305-cov-2.483072_pt1 | contig 12305 bp, 12 predicted proteins | sample MGYA00238138_ERZ651775 | MGnify/ENA primary metagenome ERZ651775 (study PRJEB26906, sample SAMN06265043) | marine metagenome | isolation source: Helgoland LTER site | place: Germany:Helgoland, sampling...
GATCACCAGGTGATGTCAGTAATGTTAACAATGGTTATTATGATGGTCAGAGCTAGTCAACCGAGAAGTCTTTGAGTGATATGTATAAGATGAAAGGCATCAATATTGATGAGGCAACAATCGAACAGCTGAGACTTGTTTTCGAAGCATCGCTACCAGTGAGTGAGCCACAAAGCACTCTTACAGGTTTCAAAGTCAAGAAACTTGACCCGTTTCAGATGAAAAGCCAATTTTTAAAACTAGGAATGGACCTCAAACAGCCATCAATGTTCAAAATGATGAGTTAGTTGGAAAGATATTGCAAAAAGGAAAATTTGTTTATGTTGTCCTTCGAGTTTTTCTGTTTTTGTTTAAATGTTGTTTTGCTAAGTGTGGCTTGAGCCATGCTTTGGCCCGCCCGCCTGGAGCAGTGCCAGTGAGTTCTACCGCTAAATCTGAAGCGCGCATCAGCGCGTCTAGATCGATACCGGTATCGAATCCCATTTGTTCTAGCATCATTACCGTATCTTCAGTGGCTATATTGCCGCTGGCGCCAGGAGCGAAAGGGCAGCCGCCAAGGCCGCCAATAGATGCATCAAAGCGGCGAACGCCAGATTCTAGCGCGGCGTAGACATTAGCCATGCCAAGAGCGCGTGTGTCATGAAAATGACACGCTAATTTATCGGCACTATTCTCTCGCACCAAGCGGTTCATCAGAGATCTGACTTGACCAGGGTTACCCGCGCCAATGGTGTCGGCAATAACAACCATGTCTACACCAAGGTCCAAAAAGCGAGCGGTTGCGTCAGCCACAATACCTGGATCGGCCATGCCATCAAATGGGCATTCGAACGATGTCGCGATAGTGGCTAACAGAGTCGTGCCATCCTGTTTGGCCTGTGCGGCCATAGCAATCGTAGCATCGGCCGCTTGCTCTCGGCTCATGTGTACATTCTTCTGCGCCATACCTTGCGTAGCATAGGCGACCATAGCCATGGTTGAGCTACCCGCAGCCAGCGCCATGTCATAGCCTTTTTGATTGGGTACGAGCACTGAAAATTCATTTGACGGACCTCGGCTCCGTTGTCGTGCGATCCGATCCGTGAAAAAGACAGAGTGTCCAGAGCTGCCCTCGCCGTAATCACGCACCAAATGCGTAAGTATGTTCTGCCCATCATTGTAGTTGGCTGTGGCCGAGGAATAAGAGGGCGTCACAAAATCGTTACCTTCATTGTCTTCAATGAGGGGGAGACAAGATACCATTTCAAATTCCACCAACAATGACTCCAAGATATGATAATTTGATTCGAGAGCGCTCCTCAACCGGACGATTTTGCCTTCAAGTACCCTACTGTAGTACTCTCGAACCCGCGCCCCTAGAAGGAAAGGAAAGGAATCAACATCGTCAGCATTGTCATAATTGTAAGCATTGTCAGCAGAAAATGTCGCAATATATATATCTCACCTTCCTCAAACGCCCTTACGCCCAACATAGTTTCCGTCAGCTCCTCCATGGACTCCTCAATGGCCTTGGCATAATCTTCCAGGGCCGAGTTGATCGCGTAACGAGCGCTGGATAACGACTCTTCAATCGTCCTCGTCAGTGGGGCGAACAACCTCATAGATAAATTGGAGGGAAGTAGGACGATTAGAAGGAGAATCCCACTGATCATTCACATATATACAAGGATCTCCGTGAAGCTACGACTTGCTAAAAAATGTAACTGTACTTCCGGCAACTGTCTTCGATATGTACTCCGTGTCAACACTTTTTTCACGGTGATTTACTTTTGAATTCCTCAATCTGGTAGAGATCCCCGAAAAAAACCCAAGGTGGAGGGCAGACCAATTTCTCACCGGAAAAATCAATCCGACAGGTAAGCATTCGTCTTCGTACTGATTTTGGAACAGCGACGACAGGAATGCACCAAGTTTTTAGTCTAGACTGTCCAAAACAATACAAAAAATCTGGCAACCGAAGAGAAAGCTGAACCCAAATCCTCCCTTGCTTGGTTATCTAACCCCCCTTCCGGCGATTTCCCTATACATCCCTATCCCTACAATTCATATCCTCAGACAAAAATGCAAGCGTTGCGCTCTTCTACCTCCCTCCGCCTCGGGCGTCAGCTCCAGGCCCGTTCCATGTCCGCTAATGCCAAGGTTTGGATTGACAAGGACACGAAGGTGATCTGCCAGGGCTTCACCGGCGCCCAGGGAACATTCCACAGTGAGCAGGCAATCGACTACGGCACGAACATGGTGGGTGGTGTAACCCCCAAGAAGGGCGGCACCGAGCACCTTGGCCTCCCCGTCTTCAATACCGTCAAGGAGGCGGTGGACGGTGTATCTCCGGACGCCTCCGTGATCTATGTCCCCCCGCCTTTCTGCGCCGCTGCGATATGCGAGGCGATTGAAAATGAAATCCCCCTAGTTGTTGCAATCACTGAGGGTGTGCCCCAGCAGGATATGGCCAAGGTCAAGTGGCACCTCAAGCAGTCCACCAAGACGCGCCTAATTGGTCCCAACTGCCCTGGCATTATCAAGCCCGGGGAGTGCAAAATTGGCATTATGCCTGGATATATCCACCAGAAGGGTAAAATTGGAGTCGTCTCAAGGTCTGGGACGCTCACCTATGAGGCGGTGCACCAGACCAGTGAGGTTGGACTTGGACAGTCTACCTGCGTTGGAATTGGAGGGGACCCTTTCAATGGTACAAACTTCATCGATTGCTTGGAGAGGTGAGAAAAAAAAAGCGCCATCTGCTTTTGCTTTTCCTTTTGCTTTTGCTTTTGATTTTGATTAGGTCAACTGTTCGAGCTAGAAGAATCTCGCTTGTACAATAATCTCGCTTGCACATTTTTACACACCTGGCACATTATTTATTTTCTCTATACTTTCTACTCGTCTTAATGCATGCAACTCATCGAAACATGCAACTCTCTCTCTCACACACGACACAGGTTCCAGAACGACCCCGAGACCGAGGGTATAATCATGATTGGAGAGATCGGAGGGTCTGCTGAGGAGGAGGCTGCTGATTGGATCAAGGCTAACTGCACCAAGCCTGTAGTTTCTTTCATCGCCGGGATGACTGCCCCCCCCGGACGCCGCATGGGACACGCTGGTGCCATTATTGCCGGAGGGAAGGGCGGAGCCCAAGACAAGTTCGACGCTCTGCAGTCCGCCGGAGTTCACGTGACCAAGAGCCCCGCCCGGCTGGGAACCACTATGCTCGAGGCCATGAACCTCGCGTAAAAACCTCGCGTAAATACCTCGCGTAAATAAAATTGCTAAAGATGGAGAAGACTTGCTGGAACAAGATCCCGGTAGTTTTACAATTTATTTACTCTGCCTCGCCCTCGGGAAAAACAATGGCCCTCAGCCATTGGATGTCTCCCCCCCCCTCCGTCAAATGAGTGATTCCGGCTTCGTTGTAAACCCTCTCAAACTCGTCGAAAGCCTCCTCCTTCGTCCCCTCCAACGGCCACTCAACCCCAGCCCCTTCCGCGTAATTCCAAACCTCTTCCCACCTCTGCAAGACGACGTAGTGTATGACGATTTTTGCCGTACCGAGCCTCTTCTCATAAACGTCTCCATTGACAACTTGAGCAGCGTCCTTGAACGCTTGCCCTCCCTTCACCAAGGCTTCCGCCGTCAAGAAATCCGCCCCTACTCCGAAATTCTCTCCCATGTAAAATCCAGTAGCATCGACGCTGTCCTCCATGGTTTTCATGTAAACTCTGACGTATTTCGCTACGTCAGGACTGTAGTAATGGTCCAAAAAATCGTCGATTATAAATGAATCGTCGATTTCGGGCTCCATCATGACCTTGTTCATAACGTAGTCCTTCAATATTGCCATGTCACCTCCGGGACTTTGGTAGCTGCCTTCTTCGAATAGACCTACAACGCCGTTGTCTCTGAAGAACCTTATGTTCTGACCTAAAACCCTCCAGTTGGGAAAAGGTGCCAGGTAATTAGCGAAGTTGGTGACGTAATCCCAAACGTAGAGCCTGGAGCTTAGCTTCCCCCATTCGATTATGTCCTGTTGGAAGGATTTGTTGCTTTCGTCCGTCAGGGGCAAGGCAAAGTTGCACTCGATGCTGCAGAGGCGGATTATGACGTTGGGAAGGGGGACGGTTATCTTTGGGGCGGGGCGGGTGTACTGGTAGGCGAGGGTGTCGATGGCGACGTGAGGGTGGGAGTCTTTGATGGAGTCGGCGATTTCGTTGACGGCACGGAGCATTGGGCCAACGGGAGAACCTTCCTCCTCGATGATTGCGGCCTCGGCGGTGTCGTTGCAGTAGTTGCCGTTGTCGTTTTGGGAGACGGAAATTATTGTCGCGTCGGGGTCGGCGTCGAGGAGCTCCTTCACGCGAACCTTGAGGTACTCCACGAGGCTGCTATTGGACCAGCAAAGCTGGCCGTAAGCGGTGCCGTCGTCGTGAGGCCAAAACCACTCGTTGTTCGTCTTGAACAAATCGGTTGGCGGGTGCTGTCCCTGATCAGTGGTGTCGTCTCCAAAGAGTCTGTACGAAGTGTGCACAAAGCCTGTTGAGCGAGCCGAGGAGCGAAGCAACGAGTTAGCATATTGTAATATTGAAGCATTTATAGCGGTGATAGGGGTCGTCGCTTAGCTCCTCGAACACTCTCACCTGGAGGCGTTGCATACTTTACCGACCCCCCATGGGTGGCGTCAAAGCTCCCGTGATTGTTTCCAATGCGGACAGCAAAGTCTTCGTTTTGAGTGACCTGGTCCTGGTTGTTATCACGGTACTCATAGACCGGAATGAAGGTCGTATCGTAGGGGCCGATGGAGTCAGGGCAAGCTGGAGGTAACTCCAACTCGTCGGCACTGTACCACTCAAAGCCGAGCGAGCGTAAGAAGCTGTAGACACCGTAGAGCGCTCCTCGAGGAGCCCCTTCTTTTCCAGTTATGGCAATGTCGCCTTTGACAGACTGGATGCTGTATCCCTCGTCTCCAAGGTCGTTTTCGAGAATTTTTTCCCCGGCAACGAAGAGGGCCGCACCAGATCCAACTGCGAAGACACTTAACCCCTTGGTCTTGGCTTCTTCAGGCGTTAAGATGTCCAACGTGTAACCCCATGGCGCTGCAGCTATTGTGGATTGCAATTCTGCTGCAGAATACTTTTCAGAATCACTAGCGTCGGAAGCCAATGAGATGGCGCGTTGCTCGAGCACATCGCAGGCTGACCCGTAACTCCCAAATAAAAGGGCAATGGATAGAGATAACTTCATGAGGCTAATAGACGAAAACACAAGTGGTTATTGCGAAGATGTAAACACAAATAGAGAACACCCTATATTTTATCTTTAGATGGTTATTGCAGGTGCGACATTCTCGAAGCTCCGCCGCTCCGCCCGCCGAACTTTTTTAGCAAAAGATCTAACTAGTACTAAGGTTGCTTCAGAGCAAATTGAACTGCATTCTTCAGCGACGTTTGACGTCAAAGATTGCCCACAGAAGAGAAAAACAACAAAAAATTGATCATAACTCTCAAATCCTCATCCAACACACCCTCAACAGCAGCCAATCTCCTCATCCCCCCCCCTTTCATTTGACCAGCTTCTCTCGCCAAACTACCCAGGGCCGACTTTATCCGCGATGGGCCGAGCAATCCGTAAAAAACCCCGAGCCCCCCCACGTAAACCAGGCAAAATAGATCCAATAGCCAATACCAGCGACAGCGTCGAAGTGAATGGCAAGATTAAGTCCATCTTCAAGAAACCTTACCAAGGTGATAAGTTCGGTGAGTATTATTATTCTCGTCGCTGTTCGTACCCGTTTCAATTTGTCCTGCTCCTTGAATTTTATTTCGACCCTCTCACACCAACCCAACACAAATTGTCCCGCTTTGTGAAGGTTCGTCTGGCAATGATAAGTCCGGGGGCCTTGCCTACTTGTCTCGAATGAATCCGGCCGCTGATCCAATCAACATCAAGCGTGACCGCGATGCTGACAAGAAGAAACGTTTGGAGGAAGAGCGCCTTAAGGCGGAGCTTGAGGCCAACAAAGAGGAGGGTAATGGCGCCCGTGAGATTTTCTTACTGGAGAAGCGCCGGCGCTATGGCATCAGCCTCGCCACTCTTGCCTCTAAACCCTCCAAGAGGCTAGAAATTTGCCAGGATGGGGCCGTCTCGACCCTCGCCAAACTATCGATGTCCAACGACAGGCAGACATTGCTTAGCGTAGCAGCAGCTTTCAATTCCCTTGCTGCGAGTCCAGAATGCAGAAAGTTCCTCATCACCGAGGGTGCTGTTCAAGGTGAGCAAGTTTTTGACCTTATAGTCGAGCTGAGACGAACCGCGGGGCGAGGGCCGCGGGCTTTGATATTATTCCACGGGCACTTAACATTTCCCTTCCCTGGACTACTGCCGCTGAATTCGCTGCGGACTAACCCAATTCATATCCATTCACTCGCTCCGTCGTTGATTGCTTCCTTATCTTCCAACATTTTCCGGTGATAGCTATAATTGTCCTCTGTGAGTCCTCTATGAGAAAGATAAAAAACGACTGCACCCGCTGCATGTGCAACCTCTCTGCTGCAGTTGGTTACGAGGAGGAGATAGTAAAGAATGGTGCGATCCCCTTTCTACTCTCCAATTCGACTTCTTCCGTACAACTACTGGAAGTAGTTTTGACTGCGCTCTTGAATCTTTCATGCGTCCCGAAGCGATACTCCCAAATCGACATGGTGAACGATGCGATCATACACCTCTCTGGCTTTAGCATGAACCCAAGCATGGAGAGCATTCTCGTCTCGGCGATCAACAATCTTACCGGTTTAAAGAATAACCAGGCCCGGTTGGTTGAAGAGGGCGTTGTTCGAATCCTCAGTCGGATCGCGAAGTGCGCACCCTTGGAGACACAGCAACTTGTCGCTAATAGCTTCGCCAACCTTTCGAGTTGCCCCCGCTCCAGAGGGAAAATGACCGACCAGCGAGTTGTTCTGACCATGTTAGAAATGACGCAATCGACGGACAACGACGAAGAGATAAAGAGACAATGTGCCAATACGGTATCTCGGCTCGCCATGGACGTGAGCTGCAGAGAGAAAATAGTCCTCCAGGGCGCAATCGCTGCGATCGTGTCAATGTGTTATGCCAAAGATGGAAAGCACAATAGCGTCGAGAGCGACCGTGTCTGTGCTGCAGCCTTGAAGACACTCTCCCTCGATGGCGACAATGTGGAAAAATTAATTCAAGACTCTGCTATTCCGGCTCTTATTGCGCTCATTAATAATAACGACAAATTTGTAAGGCAGGACTGCGCGCGGTGCCTTTGCATCATGTTTGAGTATGAGGCGGGCATCGATAGGATGATAGACCAGGGCGCAGTGGAGGCCCTTGTAAAACTCGCCGATCCTACGGACATTATCATTAGCGCGGACTGCGCCCTTGCTTTGTGCAACCTGCTGTCCCACAAGGAGGCGGAAAGAGTCGTGGAGAGGGGGATTTTGGAGGCCCTTGTCCGACTGTCAAAGTCAAAGTGCGAGACAACGAGGATTACTTGTGCGGCCGCGCTCTGGGAGCTCACGGATTTATCGACTACCGACCCCAAAAAGATTATACCCGCTTTGATACAGATGTTGCGTGACGAGGGTGGGTCGAAGATCAAGGGCGACTGTGCTGCAGCGCTGTACAACCTAGCACAGAATATGACAAATTGTGCGCTCATGATGAAGGAGGTGAGTCAAGCGACACGAAGAATTATACGAAATTGCTTTTTCTCCCGGCCCTGTGCCTTTAGGCAGAATTGCGCGACTTAAGACTTGCACTACCAGAGACTGCGACTGCAACTAACGAAAAAAACTGAACAAACGAACCCAACCCGTTTCTCCCTTTTTTAGGATTGTATCGAGCCGCTGTTGTCGCTCATTGCGGAGGGCCAAGCCTTTGACACGAGGATCCAGGCGTGCGCAATTCTAAGCAGGTTGAGCTTTCAGGATGAGTTTTGTAAGGAGTTGGCGACGAAGAATTTACTGAAGGCCATGTTCAAGTTAGCTGAGCTGGAGATCCCTGCCAGCGAGGTGAACAAAAATAAGGCCCAAGTGAGAGTGTTAAAAACCCAGCAAAGGATTGCAAACGCAATATACAACATGAGCAGGATCAAGGAGAATCGTTTGTTGTTGCTTGAAGTGGACACGCCGAGCTTTTTGTCGAATTTTAGCTCTCGCCCGTCTGAGGCCATTCGGCAGGCGTGTGCTGCCGCCCTCTGCAACTTGAGTAGCGATCCGGGCACCGAGTTTGAAATAGCGGAGAGTGGGGCAATTCGCTCTCTGTTAATCAATGCGCTTGTCGCGAGTGACCGGATTGAGACCAAAAAAATTTGTATGAAGACGCTATATAACTTGCTGTATGACGAGGCAGTCCACGATACAATGGTTCAGGAGGGGATTTTGTGGTCATTTGCAGCGATCTGCAAAAGTGAAGACGGCGGGGGTGGCGTGACAGACGACTCAGAGATGACGAGAATGTGTAGTACGGCTTTCTGCAACTTGACCTGTAATTACAGTTCCGAGCTGATGACGTCTATGGCGAGCATCAAGTCGCTCTTCTGGCAGACGACATCACAAGACCCCATTACACGACTTAACAGCGCCCAGGCCGTTCTCAATATCTTGACCAAGGTCAATGAAGATACTGTGGAGATCGCTCAATTATCTGTAAGGTATATGAAGAGCTTGTGCGTCACGGAGCCGACCAACAGGATTGCAGTCATTGGCATTTTGGCATTCTGCATCTTGTCCCAGTTTGAATCGTGCCGCGCGGAAATCAAGAATCTCGACGCGCTCAATAAGCTCAACTTTGAGATCGCAAAGATTGACAGTGAACTGAGCTACGCTTATGCTGCAACCATATGTAACATCTCACAGGACAAGGACGCTTTAAGTTCCGTCGTCGACGATTACATTTTGACTGCACTGATCCAGCTTTGCATGTCGAACGAAGAGAGGACTATCGTGGCCGTCTCAAAGACGCTGTACAATTTGTCGACAGTAAAGAAAAATATCAAGAGATTGTGCGATTTCGGTATTGTTGAGGCGATGCAAGAGTTGTTGGTGAGCGACTTTTTCAAAACTAACTCTGAAGTTCAGATTAGCATTTCGGCAGCTATGTACAATTTCAGCTGTTTGAAAGACTGTCAACTCAGCTTAGTAAGTAAGGATGCCGTTTCGCTTCTCTACCGCGTCTGGGACAGCACCGACGACTTCGTTGTGAGGCGGTACTGTTGCCTGAGCGTCTGCCATTTGAGCTGCGGCTACGTCAACTCCGCCAAGATCGTTGGCCAGAAGGGAACTAGTATGATTTGCTGGCTCTCGTTAACTAATGAGCTGACCGAGATTGACGGAAGCTGGTGCGTAGCCAGTTTAAGAAACCTTTTAAGCACAAATGCCAACCACAAACAGATGTTGGCCGAGGGTGTCGTTGACTCTTTGGTTTTATTGAGCAGTAGGCAGGAGGAATTCATCGCATTTAATAGCGCCGCTGCCCTGAGAGCGATGACTTACAACAAAGCGACAAGGAGCGCACTGATCCAGAAGAATGCCATCAACGTGATAATTGCCGAGGGGGGCGAAGACAACATTGTAGCCGAAGAGGACGATTTAAAGATGAACAAAGGGCTCCTTCAGGCCATTGAGGCAGAAAGCTGGGCTAACGGTTCAAGGGGGATTCAGCGGGAGGGGAGGGCAGCAGAGCTACCAGAACCCTCCCTACTCACCGAAGCGATGGGCAGAGGAGACGAAACACTCCCAGCGTTGATTGAAATGGAGGAGATTCCCACTAATTGGTGGAAAGTAACCGAGGAATCGACGATGGTCGAACCAAGCCTGGAGAGCACACCCAAGCAAAATAACCAGGAAGTGCAGCTGAAAGGAAAGAAGGGGAGTAGACTAGGCGTAGGGTCCGTCAATAATATCAAAGAAGACGACGCCAAAGAGGGAGGAAATACCACAACCGTGGACAACCGAGGCAATAGTAAGCTCATTCCTAAGAGGAATATAGAAACAGTCTGGCACCACAAGCCTTTGACAAACCCAAAGGGGAAGGAAGAGGACCGCGAGCACCGCGCAGAATTATTTAGCCGAACTAGGCAGATGAGCGACCTTGATATTGTCGGCAACATAAACGGGGAGGATTTCCAGATTCTTGACTTGAAAGGTGTTCATAGCGATGGTGACGAGAATTTGGATGGCCCTGAGAGAGATGACGATTATGGCTCGCTAAAGTCCGTCACTTTACCGCCAATCCAGCAAGGGGAAGGCGAAGGAAAGGTGACAACGACAGGTAAAGCTGCAACCATTGGGGGAACCCTGCGGTCATCGTCGGCAAGGAGGAAGAAGAAACCAAAGCCAGCCACCAGCCCGAAGAAATTGCACAAGGCTTTCGCGCAAAGCCTGAAAGACCAACTCACGGTATTTGATTGATTGTCAGTATGAAATCATCGAAGTTGGTCGATGGATTGGTATGTATATATGTACTACATCGTAATTTTATATTGAATAAATGCGGTACCGACAAAAATTTTAACACAGAAAGAAGTGGAACGAAACATTCGACGGCGTTGAGGTTTGTAGCCAAAGTCACCTCCACAATTTATTTTCTTACGCAACACTACCAGCAACAATATCCACACACACACAAAAACCGAAATCGAGGCAAATCTTCTCTTTGGCGGTTTTGCCTCATTCTTGCTTCAAAGCCTTGATAGTCTTTTTGTATTTCTTGACGGTGGAATCCATGTAACTTTTGTAGTTGCTGAGTTCCTCGGAGAGCATGACATTCTTTGTCTCGAGCTCTGCAATTTTTCGTTCACGATCCATGATCTGATCTCTTAGATGCTGCTCACCACTCCCGATAGCCCCCCCGCCGCCTGCCCCAAAGTCCCCGCCTCCCTCGAACGCAGCCATTGTTTCAAGCTTTCGCTGCAGCCTCTTGATTTCCTCTTTGAGGCCGAAGTTTTCCTTCATGGCGGCCCTTGCCTCTTCCCCAATTCCCGACTTGCTGTTTTCTTTCCCCTTTCCTTTGCCTGTAGCGTCTTTGTGTTTCCGTTTGAATCTTCTGAGTTCGTGGAGCTCTTCTCGTTCCTTTTGGGACATCCCCGCATCCCCACCCACACTTCCACCTTCCACCCCTTTGATGCTGCTGAGTTGCTCGATTATATTCTGTTGCATGTCTTCTATCTGCTTCAACGTTTCTCCATCTCGTTCCTCCACTTTTTCCCTCTCGAGCCTCTCCTTCTCGTTTGTGACGATACTCAATTTCTGAGCCAAATCCTTCATCCTTCCCTCCATTTCTTGCACCATTTGCCGGTACGTCTCGCTTACTTGAACGTTTTTGTCCTGCTGCGTAGACATTTCATTCTGCATTTGTTTGACCACGGACCGCAAGCCTCGGAGCTCGTTTTCTTTCTGCATCTCGAGTTCGCTGGCCGTGACTTTGATTTCGCTCTCTTTCGGTAGATCGACAGGCACCTTGTTCTTGTCGGGGGCGACGTCTTCCAAGATATCTTTCAAAGAGTTGTACTTGTTGTATAGGAAAGTGTTCTTTCTCACGATTTCCGCATTCTGAACTCGCATTTGTTCCAAATCTTGGCTGATTTTGCTCTCCCGATCTTTGTACGTTTTGATCAAATCCTCCAGTGCTGCGCGGCTGTTTGCCTCGCTAGTGGCTGCACTCTTGCTCTTACCACCACCACTACTACTACTATTATTCTCCTCGCGTCCTGTCCCCCCTCCTTCCTTATCGTCCCCAAACAATGCACTCATCTCCTCATTGGCCAACTGGGCAGCGAGCGCTTCCTCGCCCAAATAGTTGAGCAGCTTGCTCCTGTACTGCTCCCTGGCATTCGCCAGCTGTGTCTCGAGCATGTTCTTTACCGCGATCATCTGTACCGTGTTTTCGTGACTCCGCTCGACTTCCAAGTCCAAATCTCTAATTTTCCTCTCAAGCTGACGCTGACTGGCCTCCAGCCTTAAGTTAACCTTCTTCAACTCGTCCTTTTCGTTCCTTATCTCCCGGATCTCCTCTTCGGCCCCCTTCCGAACTTGAAATAGTTCGTTGTCTCGGGTTCTGACAAACTCTGCAGTGCTGCGGTCAAGGTCGAGACGATTCTGCCCAAAATCCACCTCGCTCTTTGTCAATTTCAGCTCCACCTTAATCTTCTCGGCCCTGACGTCTTCCAAGAGCTGCTTATTTTTCTCCAGCTCATTTCCCAATTTCACCGCCTCTTCCTCTCCTTTGCTGATCCGAAGTTCGAACTCCCGTATCTTGATCTCTTGCGTCTCACACTTTGCGTTGAG
>ENA-OWPI01003901-OWPI01003901.1-marine-metagenome-genome-assembly--contig:-NODE-3901-length-12293-cov-2.363621_pt1 | contig 12293 bp, 10 predicted proteins | sample MGYA00238138_ERZ651775 | MGnify/ENA primary metagenome ERZ651775 (study PRJEB26906, sample SAMN06265043) | marine metagenome | isolation source: Helgoland LTER site | place: Germany:Helgoland, sampling...
TGCATCCCATTGGATTGTGAGTTCCGGAAAGAAAGGGATTGAAATCAATCAGTCCAGATTACTGAAAAAAACTTTCTGGGTTTTGATCTCTTCAATCTATGCTGTCGTCATCCAACAGGAGATGCAATTGCTGAGAGATATTACTGGCTTTAACGAAATCACTGATGGATCCACTCCCAACGCAAGGATGCTAAAATCAGTTGGACAAATGGCTCAGCAAAGTACAAACAATGCAATCAACTATTTGATGACGGCTGAGCAAAAGATTACCGAAAAGCTCTGCCGTTCACTAATGATGCGAATCCAAGACGCAGCGGAGGATGGTACCATCAATGGATATGAAAAGGCTTTGGGTAGCAATTCTATGGAGTTCTTCAAGCTATCAAAAGATGTAAGTTTTAGAAATCTTGGAATCTACTTCAATAACCATCCAGATGTCTACGAAAAGGAGCTCATGGTACAGAGACTTGAGACAGCCCTACAAAGCGGACAAATTACCTTAAGCGATGTCATATGGATTGAGGGGTTGACCAATATCTATCAACAAAAGCTATATCTCGATTCAAGGATCAAAAAGAACGAGGAGCGAAAGGCAATGCTCGAAAGGCAAAATATGGAGGTTAATGCTCAAACGCAACAACAATCCCTACAAATGTCCCAACAAGCAGATTCACAAAAAATGCAAATGGAACATCAATCTAAGATGGAGCAAATCAATGCTGAAGGGCAGTGGAGGATGCAAATAGAGCAATTAAGAATGCAAGGATTAAACATCCAGGAGCAAGAGAAATCTAGGGCTAGGGCATACCAAACCGATAAGAATGCTGATGCTAAAATTGTCTCCACCGAAATAAGTTCGAAGGGTAAAGAGATTGTTGTTGAGGAGGAGTAGGAAAGTAGATTTTAAGAATGGGGTAAGTATATCCTGGTTTAACAAGTTCGAGAAGAACGCAAAAAAAAGAAAGATTGATTTTGATATTTCAATTGATGATGTCCTAAAGGTCTATTTAGATCAAGGAAAGGTTTGTAGCCTATCAGGCATCCCAATTGGTTGGACAAGGATGGAAAAAACACACAACATATCCATAGATAGAATTGATAGCAGTCAGGGCTATTATATCGACAATATTCAATTGGTATATCCAAAAATCAATATGATGAAATTCACTTATTCTCAGGATGAGTTCATTGATATGTGTAAGCTAGTATCAAATCACACGATGTCAGTGGAGGATGAAGAGATGGGTTCGGATGTTTTAAGTTCAACTATTAACCAATCATAAATATGAAAGCCAAAAAGAAGAAAAAAGCATACTCGTCAAAAAAGAAAATGGGTAAGTACTAATGGCAAAGTTTAAGCCACATATAATGTATAGCAAGGCTGGTAAGCCTGTAAAGGCTGCCACTTACGCTAAACATCTAGAACTAAAGAAAAAAGGATATGGACACTCAAAACCCAAAAAGAAATGATGAGAAACAAAAGGTGTACTAGGTGTGGTCGCAGGAAATCAGCCTGTGGCTGTATGTACTAATGCAATTCTACGATCCACTAGGTAGGGCACCAATTTCAAGCGATAACAGTGTGTATTGGGTAATCGGATTAATGGCTATTCTGTATGTAATCGTGGTGAATTGGTGAGAGAATAAAGGTTTCACATACCCCTAAATATTTTTGTGAAACGATGGCAGTAAGGAAAAAGAAAGATCCATGTTGGAAAACTCACAAGATGGTGGGTATGAAAAAGAAGGGGGGTAAAAAAGTACCTAACTGTGTCCCAAAGCGTAAAAAAACAAAAAGGAAATAATTCCATTAAACAACCAAATAGAATAATATGAATGAAGACATACAAGAGGGAGTCGTTCCTCAGACTATTGATTACAACAATTTTGATCTCCCTGATCCTTCGAACAAACAAGAAGATGAGCAGTCTGAATCAGAAGAGCAACAAGAAACCGAGGAGGTTACTGAAGAAGTTAATGAAGAAACTCAAGAGGAGGTTACTGAAGATGCTGCTGATAGTAGCGAGGAAAACGAAACAGCAACGGAGGAGAGCTCTGGAGTTGAAGAGATTAAAGAGACAACTAATGAGGTTGTCGAACAAACCGAGATTACTCAAGAGCCCAACGCATTATTCGATGTTGGAGCGGAAACGGAGGGAGTAATACAAGATATAGACCAACTAAAAGAAGTTAGTAAAGTACTAAGTGATCCATTCTTTAAAAAGATGTACGATTACTACAAGCAAACTGGAGACATAAAACCCTTCCTACAAGCAAACAGTACTGACTATTCAAAGATGAGTGATGTCGAAATACTTCGCATCAAGCATCAAGAAGACTATAAAGATCTTGACCTAAGTCAGGATGTAATGGATCATCTCTTTCAAGAGGAGGTTTTAGAAAAATTTAATGCTAGAGACGATGATGGTCTTGAAGGCAAAGTAGCTCTAGCAAAATTAAAGAAGGAGGCAAATCAAGCACGATCAGCTTTCGTCAATACTCAGAATGAGTTCATGGCTCCAACCCTTGAAGGGCAGCCCAAAGTAGACGAAGCAGAAATGGTCAAGCAAAGAAATGAGCAGCGAAGATTTGCAGCCGATCAACTAAAGAGTATCGTCAAAGACAATAAGCTCTCGGTTGAAATTGCTGAAGGAGTCGATGCCTTAAAACTAGATGTCGATCCAAGCAAGATAATAGAGGCAGCAATTAATCCTATGGATTGGATTGCCAAGTCTGTTGTCAAAGATGGACAAACTGATTGGAATAAATTATCCCAGCTAGTTGCGTTCTCGAACAATCCTCAAGGGTTTCTAGAGAATTTGTATAAGCACGGAAATAATCTAGGTCAAAAAAAGTTTGTCGAAAAGAATTTGAAGAATAAACCTAAAGCAACAGGAAGAAAGCCTACAAATGGTACGGCTGGATTAGACCCCTACTCTTTAGAGGCATTTAAAAATTCAAAAAGAATCAATTAAAAAACATTTAAAAAAAATATAATAAAATGGCAAATTTAAGATTATCAACTATTCCCTTTTATACAGATGGATTAGATAAGAGGGAGATTCTCTCAAAATATATAGATGTCAATGACGAATTCACTGGCATCATTGAACTACTTGAGATGCTTGGGCAATTTACTCCAACTGACAATAAGGAGTTCTTTAATTACACTCAAGACAAGGTATTTCAATCAGCTACCGTTACTAGTAGTGGAGGAATATCAGCACTAGCTGCTGCTGGAACTGCTACACTCACTTTAACTGGTGGACATGGTGTTCGAGCCAAAGTAGGAGATTTTGTTGTAGGACCAGATGGATCAATAGGATTCGTTCAAGCAATCTCGACAGATGCATTGACTATTCAGAATCCACATCCTACCGCAGCTCTAACAATTGCAAACTCTGCCGTTGTGACATTCCCAACAAGTGGTGTTGCTGAAGGTAGTAATGCTACTGAAATGGGTTTTTCATCTGTTACAAAGCGTAGTAATCAACTACAGTATTTTGAAACCTACACTGAGGCAACTGATATCTCACTAGGGTCAAAGATTGAATTAGACTTTAATGGTGTCAACCATTACTTTCAACTTCAGTCTCATTTGGCTTTTATGAAGCATAGAGCCTCTATTAGTAACGCTTTCCTTATGGGAAAGAAGGTTTCTGCTGTTGATGCTGCTGCTGGAGTAGTCCCAATGACTAGAGGTTTGAATAGTTATGTTGATGACTTTGGTGTAACAACTACAGCATCAAATAGCACAGCACCAGTAAACCTTGATAAAGGTGATTGGAGAACATTCTCTAGAGCATTAGATGCTGCTAAATCACCTGATGAAGGTATGCTATGGTGCGGAGGAGATATGTCAGCTTCTATAGATGATGTGTTTGATGGATTACTTGCCTCTGGTGGAGTTAAGTATGATGCATTTGGAAAAGGGTCTTCTAAAGCTAAAGCTGTAGATATGGGAGTTCAGTCATTTACAATCTATGACAGGACTTATCATAAGTCTAAGTTATCTGCTTTTGAAAACTCAGGAACAACTTCTGCTGCTGGTAGCGAGTACCCAGACATAGCATATTTTGTACCTAGTGGTCAAGTGGCTACTATGGATGGTACAAGCGTACCTCGTATTCAAGGTAGATACTTAAATCTTCCTAATGGATTATCTGGTCGATATATGGAAATAGAGACAGGAGGATTGGCTGAAACACCAACCGATAGAACGGCTGTACTTGGTTATACACACAGAAGTTATGAAGGACTTGATATTACAGGACCTGAGCACTTCGGTAAAATCAAGCTATCTGCTTAATAATTAATAATTAGGGAAGTCTTCTTCGGAGGGCTTCCTTATTTTTCAAATACAAACAACTAATAATATGAAAGCATCAGATTACAATAATTATCCAGAGTGGATGAAGAAGCCGTTTAATAAAACGGTTATATATACTTTTAATAATATTACAAAAGACCCTGATAATGCAGGGAGATACATTATTCCAAATATTTATCGATTTAAGTTAACAGATCAAATAGTGGTTACCGATGAAGATGGTACTAACGCTAGACCTATTCACATAGCATATACAAATAGATCAAATCCAGATGGCTCAATAGTAGTTGGAGAGGATTTGTATTTTTCAGCAGAGGGATTTGGTAGGATAGTATTAAATCCTAAAAGGGCTAGTGATCACGCTAAGTTTATGTTTATGGAATACTCAAACATGAATGTCTCCAATCCTAATAGAGACGAGAGTATTCCTATTATATGGAAAAAAGAAGATCTAGAAGTAAAAGCAAAGGCTTCAAGAGTTGATCGTAAATCAAGGAAGGAAGCTATGCTAGAAGCAGTTCAATTATCTCCCTATATGGTAGAGATACTTATTGATGTACTTGGATCAAGTAGCGATAAGGAAAAGAGTGAAGAAGAGCAAAGAGACTTGATAGAGGACATTGCGGAGACTGATCCAAAAACATTCTTAGCTGCTGTTAAAAGCACCCTATCAGAGATAATTTCAACAACCAAAAAGGCAAAGGATCTTGGAATCATTAAGAACGATTTTAAGAAACAAGCATTTATTTCCCAACCTGATGATGAGGTGATTTTCAGTACCAAAGGACTTGACAAGAAGAAGACTTACGAGCTATTCGCTAAGTTCCTTCAAGAGAATCCAAAGGTGCTAAAAACCATTGAATCAAAGGTATTAATGGAACAAGAGCTAGTCTAAAGATTCCTTATTTGGTTGTTTGGAAGTTTGGGTAGGGGCAGCGATTTAGTTGTCCTTACTTTTTTGAAAATAAAGAATTAGATGAGTGGTAACGTAGGATTAGTAACAAATAAGGGAAGTTGGAATGCATTATTAAATGCACCAGCGATTAGTAATTCAACTCAGAACAACAGTCCTGGGGATTACTACACTTGTTCTGTTGCTGGTAAATCCGCATTCTCTTCAAGATCAAAAGGAGAATACTTTGCTATTGGAGACATCATAGTCTACAATGGTGCGGTATGGACTAAGAATGATCAATTCTCCGTAGAGTCTGGTTTTGGTACACCAAGTAATTGGAATGAGGCTTATAATAATTACATAGTAAGCGGATCATTTGCGAGTAATGTAATCACCCTTAACCAAAGAGCTGGTGGTTCATTTGCAATTAATCTTACAGGGACGATTACCAACAACACGAGTGGAAACGCTGCGACTGTTACTGATGGTGTGGTGACTACTGGTTTATACAGTAATCCTAGTTGGATAACAGGCTTGGATTGGAATAAGATTAGTAGTCCTCCAACCACATTAAGCGGATATGGTATTACCGATGCTGCTCCCATAGCTAGTCCAAGTTTTACTGGTGGGGTGACCGTAGGTGGAACGGCTGTTATAGATAGTTCTGGTGCTTGGGTAGGATCAAATAGTGGTCTTGTGGGTGCTACTGGTCCCCAAGGTGCTCAAGGTATTCAAGGAATAACAGGTTTAACTGGACCTACTGGTGCCGCAGGTGCTGCTGGTGCTCAAGGTATTCAAGGATTAACAGGTTCGACTGGACCTACAGGTGCTGCTGGAGCTGCTGGTGCTCAAGGTATTCAAGGATTAACAGGCTTAACTGGACCTACTGGACCTACTGGTGCTGCTGGTGCTCAAGGTATTCAAGGATTAACAGGTTCGACTGGACCTCAAGGCATACAAGGAGCAACAGGAGCAGCAGGTCCAACTGGTGCTACTGGTCCAGCTGGTTCAACATCTTATAGTGCAGGTAATTTAACATCTCAAGGTTATGGTTCGTCAAATTTTACATGGTTACAAACCCCAAGTGGTTTATCACCATTTTCAGGTGGTTGGGCTAGTTTTTTAATAAGCAATCATGGAAATGGTTCTAATTATTATAACCAAACTATTATTATGCCTTTTTGGGGACCTCCTCAGTATAGTAGAAAAGAGAATAATAGTAATCGTGGTCCTTACACTTTTTGGACTACAGAAAATTTGACTCCAGTAACTACTTCTAACTACAGCTCTTACGCTCTACCACTCTCTGGTGGAACAATTAGTGGTAATCTTCGCTTGTCTGGCAGTGATAGCCACATATACGGAGGTTCAATAACCTCTAGAAGTGGAGCAAGAGCAATACACATGGGATACAGTGGTAGTTGTGTTTTTACAGGAGAAAGAACCGATAGCTCTTCATCAGCTTTTCTCATAGTAGCTTCAAGTAATCAAACATATTTTTACTCTAGAGTATCTGATGGAAGCACTACTGGAAGACGTTTTTTATTTACGCAGGGTAATACTCTAGCATTTGCTTGTGAGGCAAGTAGATATGTAACTTTTTACAATGGTCATGGTAACTCATCTGATCGATTATTCAAGAAAAATATAGAGGATAGTAGCTATGGTTTGGAAGAAGTAAATAGTTTAAAACCAAGAAGATTTTATTGGAAAGATGAAACTAAATCTAAAGTAAAACAAATAGGTTTTATTGCTCAAGAGCTTGAAGAGGTATTGCCAGAAGCAGTTCGTGGGCATGAGGGCAATAAATCAATAATGGACAATAGTTTGATACCAGTTCTCACAAAAGCAATTCAAGAATTATCACAACAAGTTACCGATCTAAAAGCAGAGGTCGAATCATTAAAAGAATAAAACAATGGCAATAACATACGAGCTATCAATTAAGAATATGGATGCAGCACCCACAGAGGGTGACTTACAAGATGTAGTTAAAATCATTCACTACATGTATATAGGTAAGGAAACCGTAGATGGTAAAGATTTTCATGGATACGCTATAGGTGCAGTAGAAATTAACGCACCTAGCTCTGATTCATTTACATCATTTGCTGACTTAACCGAAAAACAAATTAAGGCATGGGTAGAACCAAAGTTAGACTTAGTAAGCATTAACGCTGATATAGCTTCTCAAATAGAATCACAAAAAAATCCACCAACAGTAGTAAAATCAAATCCTTGGGGTGGTGAGGATGAAGTTTAAATAACAATCAATATGGAAAATAAAATAACCGAAGAACAATTAAAAGACCTACAAGAATTAGTGTCAAAGATCAATCAAGCATCTAGTCAAATAGGTGGACTTGAATTGCAAAAACAAGCATTCGTTGGACAAGCAGCGGAGCATCAAAGAGATTTGAACAAGCTACAAGATAAGTTAGAAAAGGCTTATGGTAAGGTTCAAATTGACATGAATAATGGTTCGTTTAAACCAATCGAAGAAGAGGCTGAAGTAGCAGAGGAAGTCTAAGGTTCTAAGCAATTATTTATAGGGAGAAAGCTCTCGTATGTTGTTGGTTAGTTTTGCGTATGGTGCTCGTATAAAGCACTTCTAACGCAAAAAAGACCTTAAATGCTAGTAAGACTTCATACATTTATTCGTTCTATTTTAAGAAAGAATAGGAGTGCTTTCGTTCCCCCTGCTTTAATTACAGAAGCTATAAATCAAGCTAGTTTTGATCTATGGAGGGAGTTGATTCAAGACTTCAGAACCACAGGAAAACAAAGTGATTTATTAAGTGCTTTTAAAGCATCAAGCTCCCCAGCGGTTGGTGGTGGAGTTTTTACCGTTGCTGGTAAATCAGAATCCGTAGTAGCTGGTATTTCAATATTGGATTCTAGCAGTAATGAGTATCCAACGAGATTGCTTACAAGCGATAGTGATTGGGTATTACGGAAGAAACTACCTGTAGAGGATATAAGTGAAAGCCTTGTAAAAAGGGTTACTGTAAATACTACTGTAAATGATCCGAATGTAGCATTACCTACGGACTTCATGGCTCATAAGGGAGCTATATATACCTCCGCTAATAGGAAAGGTAAGATTGTCCCTAGCGAGGAATTTCTAGAGCAAAAGCATCCAGTAGATCAAAAACAAATAGATTTTCAAAATATCAATGAGGATCTAATTAAATCGGCAAGTATAAGCTGTTCTGGAACCCCATCGGTAGGAACTCTTCCAGAGGATTACTTGAGTAATACTGGTGTCTTTTATAATGCTGAAAAAAGAGAAGGTAAAATATTAAGCCCACAAGACTTCTTAAACAAGAAGAACAGAGTCACAGATATCGTTGGATTAGAGGATACTTACACTGTCCAAGCCACGATAAACGCTGCTAGTGGAACGGCTGATCTTCCTGATAATTATGCTGCCAACACAGGTAGCTTTTACTCCTCTACTGGCATCGAAGGTAAAATACTCAAGCCAAATCAATTTAGAAACAAAGAGTTAAGACGGATAGAGGTAGAGGAAAGAGAAGAAGATTTTATTGTTACTACAACTATAGATTCTAGTAGTGGTGCTGTTGATTTACCCTCGGATTACCTTTATAACAAGTCGGTATTCTATTCGGCTAGTTTAGCTTCAGCTTCAAACAAACATGGTGTCATCTTAAAACCAAATGAATTTCACAGTAAGAATTTTAGATCGGAAGAAATAAAAGATAGGGAGGAGGACTTTATTGAGAGGTCAACAATGGATTCGACTAGCGGAGTAGCTCAAGCTCTTCCAGACAATTATCTTTATCATAAATCTGTATTCTATACCTCGGCTGGTAAGGAGGGTATTATACTTTCAAGTGGAGAATTTGCTGAACGTAAAAACAGTGCTATTGCTCCTCCAGATGCCGACAATCCTATTGCTCATATATACGAGAATAAGATTGAGATTCTTCCAACAGCGAGTGGTTATATTTTACCCTATGTTGCTTACTATAATTCTAATAATCCAATAGCAACAATAGCAGACAATAAAATAACCATTCTGCCTGCTGCGAGTGGATACACATTACCCTACGTTTCATATTACAATGCGGACAACCCAATCGCTACAATTTACGATGATAAGATCGAGGTGTTACCAGCAGCAGATGGATATAAACTACCATACTTAGCTCTTTATTCTATTGATAATCCTATTGGAACAATAAACAATAATAAGCTAGAGGTTTTACCAGAGGGATCATTTACTTACACGCTTCCCTATATAGCTAAATACACAGCAGAGAATCCTATTGCTACAATTTTTGATAATAAAATTACCGTACTGCCATTAGCGTCTGGATATGTTTTACCCTATGTAGCACACGCAACAGAACGGCTAGGATACTCTAGGGCATATAAAAGTGGAACTTCTTTAAAGTTTGAAATAGATCCAACTCCAAGCAACGCTAAAGTATACTTAATTAATCCACCAAGTACTGCTGCTGGTAATCCAGGATACACTGATGGTGTAGTTGCAATTACCGCTACTACAGACCTTGATTGGGATGAGGCAGCTTTCAGTTCTATCGCAAGTAGAGCTTTGCTATACATAGGATCAAGTATTAATGATAATGATGCTACGAAAATTGAATCGCAAGTGAATCGAAATGAGAGCGATATTGTACCAAGAAGAGGTAGAGCAGCAAATAATCCAAGAAACTAAATGACAACAATATCAAAATTATCAGAGCAGATATCAAGGATTTATGCTAGGTATATAGACAAGGAAAATCCGAATACAATTGTAGACAAGCGAGAACTTAAACTTCTAATTGTAGATGCAATCCACACTATTCTAGGAGCTAAACTAGCTGCTCAAAGTGCTAAAGGATTTGTAGACATACCTGAAGCCTTAATAGCTACTTATACCAACATAGCGGTAAATAATGCAAGTTCAGTATACACTTGTACTTTGCCTGCCCAACCAGTGGCTAGTACTGGAGATATGGGCATTTACGAGGTATTTGGTACTGATGAATTGAATCCTTATATACCTATTCCAAAGCAGATAATGAAAGTAATGCAAGGTACTGATTTAGCTGTGCTAGAAAGTAAGATAGGATACTTTAGATCATCAAATGATAAGATAAGATTCACTGCTGATCCAACGGTAACCACCGTTACGATGAGGCTCATTATAAACGATATATCTAAGTACAGTGATACAGACATACTACCACTCCCAGCGGATTATAATCTACAAGTCATTGAACTTGTATTGAAGACACTAGGATTAGGAGTTGGTGCTATTCAAGAATTTAACGTAGAACAAGCTCAAGAAAATGCAAACTAAAACATTAGATCAAATAGTAAGAAATGAATTGGCAAACAGTCAGTTAACTCTTCACAGCTATGTACCTTTCTTATTCTACGCTATAAACGAGGTTAAGAAGCTCAGTGATGTATTTAGCTTTCAGGTTTCTCAACAAGAGTTAACTATTACAAATAGAGAAGCACCTCTACCAGCTAACTACAGAAGAGTTGTAGCCGTATCTAGAATAGAAGGAGAAAGATTATTACCACTCCCATATGATAACAAGATGAATACTGATGGGGTGGATTATACTACTGATGGTACAACTGGGTACGTTGGAGTATCGGAGATTCGTGATGATAATCTTCACTACACGATTAATGAAACTACAAACAAGATAATACTTAGTACTGAGGCTGGATCTAATAAGTATCGGTTAATGCTTACTTACGAATCAACTTTGTTTAGCACTACTACCAATACGGTGATCCCAATCATTTTTGAGCGAGTTATTCAAACTAGCATAAGACTACAAAGAGCTAAAAACTCTAGAGCAGAGCGAGGAGATGTGAATCGGGTAAATGAGATTTTAACAATAGAAAGGGAATATAGTAACGCTAAAAGGATATTAAAATCCCACCTTAATCCAATGACTTGGGAGGATATAATGATGGTTACACGCAAGGGCATACACAACTCAATAAAGAATTAAATGGAGAAAAAGATAATTTCTTTTTTAGGTGGGTTAAACAAAGATGATAACGGACTTAATTTCCCAGAGGGAGACTACAAGAGTGCTGAAAATATCATCATAGAAACCGATGAGGAGGGTAATGGTGTTGCCATCAAGAAGATGAATAGTACTAAGGAGTTACTATCCAATGTTGCTTCGCATTTTGTGACATCTGAATATGTTCAATCTTGTGTTGACTTGGATAACTCAGTTTATGTACTTTTAAAAGGTAGAGGTCTGACTGGTATTACTCTTAGTTCCATAGTTGCGGCAGCAACAATTATTAAACTAACAAAAACAAATACAGGAACTTTTACAGTAGATATAATCATAAGACATTATGACTATCAAGGCTGTGCAATTGAGCCTGATATGTGTATCGTTGGAGATCGTTTGGTTTGGAATTTTATGGGAGATGGAATCCCTATGATGATACAAACAAGTTTGCGAAATCAAACTCCCACACCTCAAGAATTAACACTAATCAAGTCTCCTCCAATCTACCAACTTAAAACCACAGAAATCTCAGGGGATAGCGTAAGCATATTCACGGACAATCAATACCAATTTGCTGCTAGGTATGTTTATGATGATGGTGAAGTATCCGTTCTTGGAACTATATCTCCGCTAACTTCTGGAGTTGATTTAGTAAAGGAAATACAAATAGATTTAAACGAAAGTGAGGTATATCCCTCAAAAGCAAAAAGCGTAGAATATTACGTTAGAGATGGTAATAATGGTGTTTGGTTCTTGATTGATAATGCCAAACTAAACTCACCAACGGTTATAACTTTTAGTGGAATTAAATCTGTAGCTCTGCCTACGCTAGTAAGTTCTAAGCAATTTGATTCAGTACCATTTGCAACAAAAAACATAGAGTCAGTAAATAACCTTTTGTTTTTAGGTAACAATCAAGAAACATTACCCCTTGGTTCAAGTACTCCTGTTAAAATTACTACGACTGATGTAGCTGCATCTTTATTTAGTGCTGGGATAAATAGTATTAACATAATTGATGGTGGATTTTACACATCAGCAC
>ENA-OWPI01003903-OWPI01003903.1-marine-metagenome-genome-assembly--contig:-NODE-3903-length-12288-cov-6.938334_pt1 | contig 12288 bp, 15 predicted proteins | sample MGYA00238138_ERZ651775 | MGnify/ENA primary metagenome ERZ651775 (study PRJEB26906, sample SAMN06265043) | marine metagenome | isolation source: Helgoland LTER site | place: Germany:Helgoland, sampling...
GGGCTCGATAAATTTTTAGATAATATTCCGTTGAGCACTCAAGAAAAAATATTAAAGAAACAATTAGATATAGCGGATAAACTTGAGCTCCCTATTATTGTTCATGCCAGAGGTATGATTGACCAGATTGTAAAAAATATTAGAGAGAGAACAATTAAAGGGGGGATTATCCATGCCTTTAACGGAAGCTTTCAACAAGCAGAACAACTTATAAAGCTAGGATTTAAGTTAGGATTTGGAGGTGTGTTGACATACGAGCGAGCTAAGCATGTAAGATCTTTAGCAAAAAATCTTCCCATGGAGTCGATTGTCCTAGAAACTGATGCTCCAGATATGAATCCATCCTGGCTAGAAAATTCATTGCCAAATGAGCCTGCCCAACTTAAAAAAATATCACAGATATTTGGCAAGTTAAGAGGGCTTGATACAGAAGTAATTGCCGATACATTAAGGCGCAATACTATTGATGCATTGCCAAAATTAGGTAAGTTATACACATGACCTAAGGAGTTACTTTAACTTTTCGTAAAAAAGTTAACAATCTCAATGAGATAGGTTAAGTTATTGATTTTAAAGAATTTTATTTTAGTTCAATATTTAAGCGATTAAAAAAAATCCTTTAAAATTCAGAGGTTGCATTTTTATAGTTAATTAATACACAATCTTATCCACAGATTTTGTGGACTGTTTGGTAAGGAATTTTATGGAGAAGTTGATATGTTAGTTGGCTCAAAAAACTATAGGACTATAGAGGCCTCTGAGGACCGATCTTTCGTCAAAATAATAGACCAGACTTGCTTGCCATTCAAGTTCAAAATTATTCACCTAAAGACCTTAGATGAGGTCGTAAGGGCAATCAAAAATATGCAGGTTCGAGGTGCCCCTTTAATTGGCGTAACAGCTGCCTATGGATTTGCACTTTCGATGAATTGCGATAACTCAGACAATTCATTAGATAAATGTAAGAATGATTTAGTTAATGCACGACCAACAGCTGTGAATTTATCATGGGCCGTTAATCAAGTTTATGATGCACTAATTAAATGCCCACCAAAAGAGAGAGCTGAATTAGGTTGGGACCTTGCCACTAGTTTTGCAAATCAAGATGTCGAGAAGAATATCTCAATAGGGTTACATGGCTTTAATTTATTTAAGTCTTCAAATAAAAAAACGATAAATATTCTAACTCACTGTAATGCAGGTTGGCTTGCAACAGTTGATCATGGAACAGCACTAAGCCCTATCTTTAAGTTATTTGATGAAGGCTTTGATGTTCATGTCTGGGTTGATGAAACTCGACCTAGAAATCAGGGGCTTAGCTTAACCGCATGGGAGTTAAACCAATATAAAATAAAGCACACTGTGATTACTGATAATGCAGGTGGTCTTTTGATGAAAGAGGGTTTAGTCGACTTTGTAATTGTTGGAGCTGATAGAATTGCACTAGATGGACAAGTCTGTAATAAGATAGGTACCTACCTGAAGGCGGTTGTGGCAAAAGAAAATAGTATCCCTTTTTATGTGGCTGCACCAACAAGCACAATAGATATTAATTTTTTTGGAGAGACTCGTAATTTTGAAATTGAATGTCGTGACCCAAGTGAGATTATGACTATGAAGGGTGAGGATAAGTTAGGTAATATAATAGAGGTTAATCTAGGTAACTCTCCAGCTTATAATCCAGCTTTTGATGTTACTCCACCGATGTATGTATCAAAATTTATATGTGAGAAAGGTGTGTTTGATACGGATAAGATTAGAGATATTATTTAACCATGATAAACGCTAGAGAAAACCTTCTTAATACTACGAATAAACTTCTGATAGCAGGATTAAATCATGGGGCTTCGGGAAATTGCAGCTGTCGAGATAGAGGTGGCTTCTTAATCACACCAACGGGAATTGATAGTTCTAAATTAACAACCGATATGATGGTAAGGATGAATCTCTCAGATGACCTTCCCCAACCTGAGAGTAAGTATCAACCTTCTAGTGAATGGCAATTTCATCAGGCAATTTTAGAAAAATATCCAGAAATTAATGCAGTCGTTCACACTCACTCTGTTTTTGCAAGCACCCTTAGTGTCCTAGGGCAAGACATTCCTGCATTTCATTATATGATTGCGGTAGCGGGTGGAGATTCAATTCGTTGTGCACCCTATGCAATGTTTGGAACAAAAGATTTATCAGATAATATTTTGAAAGCTATTCAAGATAGGAAGGCATGTTTACTTTCAAACCATGGCCTTGTTGCTGTGGGCAAAGATTTAAATGAGGCATTTAATATTGCCGAAGAAGTTGAGCATTTAAGTAGGTTGTTTGTTGAAGCAAAAAAGATTGGAGAGCCTCTTTTACTGAGTGATAGGCAGATGGTAGAAGTCTTAGATCGATTTAATTCATATAGCCGTTGGGTAAAAGATTAAAGATTTCATTGTTAGGCTTCCATCTTTAAAGTAAAATGGTTATCCGTCAGTAACCCTTTTAAAATCTTAAATGACGAAATATGTTTTTATCACAGGCGGCGTCGTTTCTTCACTTGGAAAGGGTATCTCTGCAGCAAGTCTCGGAGCCATTCTAGAATCTCGTAATTTAAAAGTTACCATTATTAAGCTTGATCCCTATATAAACGTAGATCCAGGAACAATGAGTCCGTTTCAGCATGGAGAAGTTTTTGTCACTGAAGATGGTGCAGAAACTGATCTTGATCTTGGTCATTATGAAAGATTTGTATCATCAAAAATGACAAAAAAGAATAATTTTACTACTGGCCAAGTATATGACGCAGTAATTAAAAAAGAACGACGAGGTGAATACCTTGGTAAAACTGTCCAAGTAATTCCACATATCACTGATCAAATAAAATCAAATATTCGTGATGGTGCTAAAGATGCAGATATTGTCATCGTTGAGGTGGGCGGCACTGTTGGGGATATAGAGTCACTCCCCTTTCTTGAAGCTATCAGACAAATGGGGTTTGAAGAAGGCAAAGAAAATACATGCTATATTCATCTCACTCTTCTTCCATGGCTTTCTTCAGCTGGAGAGCTAAAAACAAAACCCACACAACATTCAGTGAAGGAGTTAAGAGAAATTGGGATTCAACCAGACATCTTATTATGTAGATCAGAAAAAAAATTACCACCAGAGGAAAAAGATAAGATAGCGCTATTTACAAATGTATCAAAAAAAGCAGTGATCTCAGTTGTTGATTCTGATTCAATTTACCGAATCCCAGTCATGCTTCATAAACAGCTTATCGATCAAATTGTGTGTGAAAAACTAAATATCAAGCCGAGAAAAGCAAACTTAAGGCAATGGGAAAAAATTACCAAACTTCTTGATGAATCAAGCCAGACAATAAACCTAGCCTTTGTAGGTAAATATATTGATCTAACTGAATCGTATAAATCATTGACTGAAGCTCTTATACACGCTGGAATTCATAATAGCGCTAAGATAAATATCCATTTCTTTGATTCTGAGGATATTCAAAAGAAAGGCATAGCACCACTAAAAAAGATGGATGCAATCTTGATACCGGGTGGTTTTGGAAAAAGAGGAACAGAAGGAAAAATAAAAGCTATTCAGTTCGCAAGAGAGTCTAAAGTCCCTTTTTTAGGAATTTGTTTAGGGATGCAATTAGCTATTACTGAGTATGCAAGAAATGTTGTGGACTTAAAAAAAGCTAACAGCACAGAATTTAATCCTAAAACACCGCATCCGGTAGTGGCCTTGATAAGCGAATGGAAGACAAAGGATGGCAAAATTGAACACAGGGATGAAGCATCTGATCTTGGTGGCACTATGAGGCTTGGTGCTCAAAAATCAAGAATTAAAAAAAATACATTGGCTTATGATATTTATGGTGATTATGTGAACGAAAGACACAGACATAGGTATGAGGTAAATAATAATTACGTAAAGGCATTTGTTAAGGCAGGTTTAACGATATCCTCTAGAACTTCAAGAGAAAAGCTATGTGAAATTGTTGAACTGCCTAAACAAAGTCATCCATGGTTCCTAGGCTGCCAATTTCATCCAGAATTTACTTCAAACCCTAAAGATGCCCATCCATTATTTTTATCGTTTTTGAAAGCTGCACTTCAATTTAAAAAAGGAAACTAGGTGAAACTTATAAATTTTAACGTGGGCATAGACCAACCCTTATTTTTAATTGCAGGCCCATGCGTTATTGAGTCAGAAGATATGACATTGCGTGTTGCTGAAGAACTCAAAAATGTTTGCATAAAACTTGGTGTTCCATTCATTTTTAAATCATCGTTTGATAAAGCAAATAGAAGTTCAAATAGCACATTCCGAGGTTTCGGTATGGAGGAGGGGTTAAGAATACTTGAGAAAGTAAAAGCCCAATTTGATCTTCCGGTTTTAACTGATATTCATACAACAGATCAAGTTAAACCTGTATCCGAGATCGTTGATGTTCTTCAAACGCCAGCTTTCCTATGTCGACAAACAGATTTTATTACAGCCGTTGCCAAATCTGGAAGGCCGGTAAATATTAAAAAAGGGCAATTTTTGGCTCCAGGTGATATGACTCAAGTTGTAAATAAAGCTAAGGAGGCTAATGGAAACAAAGATAACATTATGGTCTGTGAGAGAGGTGTATCTTTTGGGTACAACACACTAGTGTCTGATATGAGAAGCTTATCAATTATGCGCGAGACTAATTGCCCAGTTGTTTTTGATGCTACCCACTCAGTTCAACAGCCAGGTGGCAAAGGTGATAGGAGTGGAGGGCAGAGTGAGTATGTTCCTTTACTAGCTAGAGCGGCTGTAGCCTCTGGCATTTCAGGTGTTTTTATGGAAACACACCCGAACCCAAAAGAAGCTTTATCTGATGGACCTAATGCGGTTCCATTAGCTCATATGAGCGGACTATTGGGAATGTTAAAAGATATTGATGAGTTGGTTAAATCAGGGAACATAATTTAATAAAAATGCCAAAAATAAAAAAAATTCATTCAAGGATGATTATAGATTCAAGAGGAAACCCAACGGTAGAGGCTGATGTTTTTTTAGAGGGAGATTTCATGGGGAGAGCTTCTGTCCCGTCAGGCGCTTCCACGGGCAGTAAAGAAGCAATAGAACTTCGCGATCACGATACTGAGTACTTTCAGGGAAAGGGAGTCAAGAGAGCGGTTGGCAATATCAACGGAGAACTAGCTTCAAAAATCATTGGAATGGATGCCCTTGATCAGGAAAAAATAGATCAATTAATGATTGATATTGATGGAACGCCTAATAAAAAAAATTTAGGTGCAAATTCTATTTTGGCTGTTTCAATGGCTACAGCAAGAGCAGCAGCTAATTTTAAAAAGACGGAATTATTCCAGTATTTGAGTTTAGGTGAAGAGATGTCTTTGCCGACACCAATGATGAATATTATAAATGGTGGAGCTCATGCAGATAATAATTTAGATATACAAGAATTTATGATTATCCCAGCTGGAAGACCAAGTATGAGTGAGGCAATACGATGCGGTAGTGAGGTTTTTCAGGTGCTTCAAAAAACCTTGAGTGAAAAAAAATTATCAACGACTGTAGGTGATGAAGGTGGATTTGCACCAAACTTAGAGTCAAACGAATCTGCTTTAAAGCTTATTATGGAGTCTATTGAAAAGGCAGGTTATGAGCCCGGAAAAGACGTTTTTTTAGCTCTTGACTGTGCGAGTTCTGAGTATTATCAAGATGGTAAATATTTGCTGAAGTCTGAAAATATGTCGCTTGATTCAAAACAAATGACGGACTATCTATCTTCATTGTGTGATAAGTATCCCATAATAAGTATTGAAGATGGCATGGATGAAAATGATTGGGATGGCTGGGAAGTTTTAACAAATCGTTTAGGCCATGATATTCAATTAGTTGGTGATGATTTATTTGTGACTAACCCTAAGATCCTCGAACAAGGAATCAAAAAAAATATAGCAAATTCAATCCTGATTAAAGTGAATCAAATTGGAACACTTACCGAAACATTTGAGGCGATTAAATTAGCCAAGAAAGCGAATTATACTTCAGTGATTTCTCATCGTTCAGGAGAGACAGAAGATACAATCATTGCCGATATTGCTGTAGCAAAAAATGCAATGCAAATTAAAACTGGTTCAATGTCTAGGTCTGAAAGGACAGCTAAATATAATCAATTATTAAGAATTGAAGAGATGATGGATTCTAAAATAAACTATGCTGGCCTAAAAGCTTTTTCAGCTATAGGGATGTAGAGTGAAAATATTATCTGCCATCCTTTTTTCTTTGTTAATACTCATTCAATATCCTCTTTGGATCGGAAAGGGGAGTTGGTATGACGTTTTTAAACTTAAGCAAGAGTTCAATCAGCAATATAAAATCAACTTAGATCTTTCAAAAGAAAATTTTGCTTTAAGGGCGGAGGTATCAGATTTAACAAACGGAACTGACGCCATTGAAGAAAGGGCGAGGCACGAATTAGGAATGGTTAAAAGTGATGAATTCTTTTTTCAGGTGCCAAACAAATAGTTTAGTACTGCATTTCTAAAGAGAGAATTTCATTTCCATCAAGGGTCGGTCGAGCATCAATTTTTTCGATTCTTAATTCAACTAAGACTTTAAAAATATTATCTTCTTGTTTGTAAGAATTTACTAAGCTACCAACTTTTTCATCATCCACCTTTATGTCAGAACCTAATTCTGGATTTTTATTTAAGGTAACAGACCCTAAATACATTCTTCTTTTCGGTTTACCTAAATAATGTGTCCTAGCTACAACCTCCTGGCCAGTGTAACAACCTTTTTTGAAATTAACTGCACCAATAAGATCTAGATTAACTGATTGCGGTATATATAAATCTTGCGTTTCATTAAAAATATTTGGAATAAGATTGTTAATATGAATCTCATTCCAGTTACAAGGTTTAATTTCAGTTGAGTAAATTTCATCATATAGTTTTGATATTTCTTCATTATGACCAAAAATGAAATAATGACTTTTTGATCCATCAAGCATTGTTAAAGAAACTGACTTGTTATTACTCAGTGTTGTCTGCAATTTGTTTTGAGGTTTTGATATTAAATTGTCAGGTACTTTTTGAATATCACTTTCATCAATTAAAAAATAATCTACATTATCAGGAGAGCATGTTATTTTTACTTTAGCCCTAAGCACATACATTGAAAGTCTTTTACTTATTGCCTCACTAATACAAGGGGGGCAAAAGAGAAAATAGTTTTTATCAATTCTGGTGATGAAAAAAAATGCAAGCAGTCTCCCCTTAGGTGAACAATAGCCTGCGTATATAGATTTTTTTTCTTCAGATAAAAGGGAAATATCATTTGTTATTTGACCCTGGATAAATGTTTCAGAATCTACACCTGATATTTTAATTACGTCTAATTGGTCTTTGATATTAAGCAATTGTTTTTTTATTTTTCTTTAAAAAAGAAATTGTTGGCAGCAATTTATTGAATCGTAAAAGAAAAAATATCAGGCTCAATGTAACAAATAGATTTCTTAATGGTAATTCTGATTTATCTCTCCATGATGGTGGAATCATATTCATTTTTGAAACAACACTATTGACACTATCACCTTTAACATATTGACCTTTAATCATTGAGGTAATTTCTATCAAATACTTTTCATTTAATTTTGATATATACCGATCACTCTCACTAAAGGCAATAGAATCATTTCTAGCGCCAATATTTGATTGTGAAATTTGAGCAATACCTGGCTGCAATGCAAAGCTATCAACCGACCAGAAACCTATTAATTGATTTTCACTGTCATATTTAGGTATCGCTGATCCTTCTTCAGAACCTATACCAACCATCAACCAATCAGTCTCTCCTTGAAATTGGCTCAAATCCCTCGTATTAAAGGTATGAAGTCTTGGTGCCTCCTCGCCATCTGTTAAGAATACAACTCGAGCAGATTGGGGAAAGCTGCGAATTAGTCTAGCTAAATTACTTAAACCTTCTCTTATTCGACTATTACCTGACCACACAGATCGCCAGTCAAGGTGCTGAATGGTCGAATTAATCGCACTATAATTATCACAAATATTTATGGGTGTGTAGGTTGCTGCGACACTTACGCCTGCAAACATACCGATACTAACGTTTGTTTTGCAAGGTAGCTGGTCCATTATGCCTTGTAATAATTTTTTTGAGTAATCTAGGCGCGATACTTTCTGACCGTCAATAGACATATCTTTTGTCAGCATGCTCTGGGATATGTCAACAACAAATATGTAATTATGAATATCTCGCTCTATATTTACCTTGGGATTGATTAGTCCTAAAATAAGGAAAACAATAGACAAACATAAAAAACTGATATTTTTATCACCAATAATTTTATTAAAAAGTTGCTTCATAGGGAATTACGGTAAACCAACCGGTATATTACCCATGATCAGCCCTGGAGAATCTGAGTCACCAATGCCTGGTGTAGGGTCCTTGGGAAGCATCGTTAGAACACGGTCTAAATTATGCTTCACATCCCAGTGATTGTTATTAAATGATAGCGATTGCTCATATGCTTTTTTTGCTTGACGCATTAAATATTCAGCCTCATCTCTCACCGTTGAGCTATTACTTGTGCCATTTATAAAAAGACCCCTTTTAAAGTAAATGTTACCGATATTATAATAAACAGCTGATTTTTGATCGTCCGTTCCTTCTTTAGATAAATTATTAAAAAGTATAGTGGCCTCTTTAAAATGACCCTTTTTTGCAATCTGAAAGGCAGTTGAAAATCTTGCCTCATAGCCTTGTTCGAATTGTTGCGGTGCCTCACCCATTTTTAAGCTTTCATTAAATTTACTAATTTGGTAAAGCTCAAAAGATGAGGAGGATAAAAGGTATAAAAAATAGCTGGTAGCAATAATTAAAAATATTGTTATGTTTTTGACATTTAATAATTTGAAAATATTCATTTAGTTGATTTTACCTCAATAAATTTTAAGAATAAAAGCATCAAGCTCAAAATAATTGATATTAATAAAAGTATCGGCGCATATTTCTCTCCGGGTACTTTTTCTTCAAAGACGATGGGCTTGCGTTCCTTTAAATTAATATCTTTAATTGCCTGTTCTAATGATTTTGGGTCTTCAGCTTCATAAGCTTGAAAAGGTGATTTAAATGTCTTGAAAAATTCGTAAAGCTCAATTTGAGGAGGCAACTGATAATCTTGGTGAAGAGGAACATCTTCTTCAAAAATACTGATGCCACGGGGTTGTCTTAGAACAATCCAATATAAACCTATCTGATACTTATCAAACCATTCCTTTATTTTTTGTTGAGTTTTCGCATCAATTCTTCCTGCTCCATCAGAAAGTAAAATGACTGCTCTTGAACCAGAATTTTCAATTGATGTAAAAAGTTCTGCACTACTACTGAGGCCAGCAGCAATGTTTGTTTGAAACAATGCATTACCAGCGGTGGCACTTACAGCAGCCCTAATAGCTTCTTTATTATTTGTTAGAGGCAAAATAAACATAGCAGAATTACTAAAGGTAATAACGCCAACCATATCATCTGTTCTAGAATTAAAAAAATCAACAATAAGCCTACTTGCTGCAGCTGATTTTGTTTCCGCAATAGATTTATTGTTATCACCTCCTGCAAAAGGATCATCCATTGAAGCGCTTCTATCTAGAACAAGACCAATTTGTGCACCTTTTCCCTCTTTAAGAACAATTTCTTGATCAGCATAAGGCTCACTCAATATGAGAATTATTAATAAAATAATAACCGTACTCACAATTTTAAAAAATAAAGAGATGATTCGAGATACTAAGTCGATATGAAGCATTTCATTCCAAGAATATATATTCTTATTTGTTTGGTTGATAAAGAAAGGAATAAGTGACAAAGGTATAAGAATTAAAACTAGTGGGTATACAAAATTCATTAAAATGAAATACCTTTGATATCTTTTGGGTTAACAATAAGTTTTCTTTCACACATTCTGCAATGAAGTGCAAAATTAACTAACCATTTATTAAGCTCATCCTGATCAAGCTTAATATGTTTTTGAAAGAATAATGCCCGAGAAATCTTAAAAAAAGTATGTAGCTCTTTTTCAATATGCTTAAAACTACCATTTTTTTTAATTAAAAGTGGAATGTTATCTTCAAAAAGACTTTGCTCAATAAGCTTATCGAAACCTGAATGCAGCGCTGTGATAATTTTTTTTGTATTGGCTGCAGAAGGTTTTTGTTTTTTAAACCTTCGATATACCATACTAAATGTTCTGCTTGGAAGCCAAGTGTATCTACCATAAATGTAAACAAAAATTAGGGATATTATCAATAAGGCTACCAATGAAAATTTAATTTTGTTTTCATCAGGAATTTTGTCTAAGAAAAATGGACCTCTATAGGGGCTCATATCATTTTCTATTTTTACATCTCCGAATATCGCAATTGGTGAGATGGCAAAGGTAAATGCAGGTACTCTAAATTTTTGTATTTTTTCTGGTTCGTTAGGATTAATAAATCTATAGTAATCAGCTGTAATTGAGGCAGGCTTTGCAACGACATTATTTGTAAAGATTTGATATTTAAGTTTGATGAGATAGGTTGAAAATTCATCTGTTGATTCTTTTGACACATCAATGGCTTTAAGAGATATTCCTAACAGTTGTCCTCGATATCTTTTTTCATAACCTACTATAGGTAATGATTCTTCAATAAGCTTAAATGGCTCTTTAACAGTTAAATAAATTTCTCTTTCTATATAGTCCCCAACCGTGTAACCAACTTTTTGATTAGGGTCTAAAATACTAATATCTATATATTTTGGATCGACATCAGGAAATTTTCTCGGATCTTCATAGGCAAATATAGTTGCTGATGAAAATAGTAACAAGCAAATGAGTGAGAAAATTTTACGCATAAAAGTATTCATTAAAATAATTAGTCATTTCAAGAGACTTAAAATCATCTTCAACAAAAAAAGGAGGGAAGTTGTACTTAAGGAATGTTTCTTGAAGAAGTTTCTTTCTGGCTACAAAGTCAGCTTTAATTTTCTTTGTAATTTTTTCCCGAAGAAATATTGTCGACTCTTTTCCTGTCTCAGCATCTTCAATGTTTAGTAGACCAAATTTGGGCAAGTTATCAAATTCACTTTTATTCCACAAAACAAGGGGAACAACTTGATGTCTAACTAATGTGGATAAAGTTTCTTCTATATCTTTTATTGGCATATGAAAATCAGAAATTAAGAATACCAATGTTCGATCTTTTGGGAGTGTATCTGCAATCTTTATCAAGCCTGAATGAGATGAGCTTTTGGATTTATAATTTTTCAATTTTTCAATTAATAATTTTGTTCGATAAGGCTTATATGAAAGGGGGGCAACCCATTGAGAGTTAATTTTATCGTTAAAGAAAGAGATTGAAAGAAATATGTTTCCTTTACAAGCAACTGCTGGGTATGTCATGGGTGTAATTACACTCGTTGCTGTATTCTTCGTTTTAACAACCTTTCTTGATATTCCTGATGTTCTTATATCGCATTCTACCAATGAGTGTGTTACAGTAATTAACTATACTGATGAGGATACTTACTCTTGTGAGAATATGCCTACGAAGTATAACAAAGTGTGGGTAAAATAATTATGGAAATATTAAGTCAGTTATTTGGATTCCTTTTAGTCGGAGTATTTTTCTTATTCAGTTATGTAGGAATTCATATTGTGTTTGAGAAAGATGCAAAGAAAACTATTCCTTTAATTTGGGAGAAAGGTGGAATCCTTCACAAGTTTCTTAAACCTAAAGAATACGAAGAAAGTCCGTAGAAGTTACAATTTAACACAACTATAATTCAAACTAAAATAAGAGTAATTTCGTAGTATACTCTATATTTCACAAGGAGAAATGCTATGAAAAAACTATTACTATTTTTACCACTAATGGTATCATGTACAACCTCATCAGAATCTAATAGAGAATTACCAGAGTTTGACTGGATGCCGAGTCCATTACAATGGGAAAATAATATAAGAAATTGTAGGAGTCAGCCACAGTGCAATCCTGCAGATTTATTTAATCGAACTGGCTATATTAATACAATAGGATAGTGAGGTGTATAGGATCATTACAAAGACAGAATTAATTCTAGAATTTCTGAGTTTTCTGATAGTCGTTTTTAGTCTTTCATGGACATATATGCAGTTAATCTGAAAGAGTTATAAATAGGACTCAGAGGGGGAACAACCCATGAAAAATTTGTCAACGTTTTTAGAATACTGTAGTAGAGATGAATGTTTAGCATTTGGAG
>ENA-OWPI01003911-OWPI01003911.1-marine-metagenome-genome-assembly--contig:-NODE-3911-length-12278-cov-2.465536_pt1 | contig 12278 bp, 12 predicted proteins | sample MGYA00238138_ERZ651775 | MGnify/ENA primary metagenome ERZ651775 (study PRJEB26906, sample SAMN06265043) | marine metagenome | isolation source: Helgoland LTER site | place: Germany:Helgoland, sampling...
TGACCTTCACCATACACCACACTTGGTCTAATTATAACTGAGGGATAATTTTCTTTAAGGTATAATGCTTTTAGTTTTTTTGTTATTGAAAGTTTGGATAAACCGTAAGAAGTTAATGGTCGTTCTAATTGATTTTCTTTGAACGAATTTTTTTGTATTCCATATTCGTCACAACTACCAAAAAAAATAAACTTTTTTAGAGACTTTAAAGTCCTACTAGCTTCAATGATATTTGAAGAAATTTGTAGATTTAAAAGATAAATTTGGTTAGATATCCCAATTTTTTCATTTCTTTGTTTAGAATAAGCAAGATGTATTATAATATTTGGATCGATATTCATTACGACCTGCTTTAGAAAATTTAAATTAGTTAAATCAGAAAATCTAGTTTTGCGAAAAGAGGGAGATAATTTAATTCATGGAAAAGTTTATATATTCATTTCCATCTAAAAGCTTTAATGAGCCATAAAAGATTTAAAAATACTTCAAGTTTTTTAAAAAATTAATGGCAAGCTACACCATACTTTTTAAGGCGCCAGTAATTGTATGGCAAAGGAGTTACGAACCCTGCTAATAGCATAAAAGGAATCACCCACCATGTTAGCAATGCGCCACCGGTTAAAAGTACGTCTGTCAAATTCATAGCAAATTCCATAGCAATCATTGATATAAAGCTCATACCAATAGCAGTTTTAAATGCCAATCTTATTGCCATTTGCTTAGTAAGAATAATTGTTTCAAGGGCGATACTGGTTAAAAGCCCATTGATTATTGCAAGACCCATCACTTGCCAAACTGACCAACTATGCTCAATGTTTTGAAACACAAAAATTGTGCCAAAATCACCAATTGAACATCCAAGCAAACACCAGAATGTGTTTAATCTACTGCGCTTCCAAGTATGCTTGCAAAGCCAAAAACCGTCATTAATTGCTGGAATCAATTGCATCCTACATCCTATTTAAACCTATCATCATATTTTACTTGAATTTCTTTTGGCCACAAACTATACATATAGTCTATTAAAGCCTTCTTTTCTTCTTCTGTAAGTCGCTTTTCAAATGCTGGCATTTGTCCACCCATTTCAGTACCACCCTTATTTATGGTGTAAAGTAACTGCTCAGGTGAATGATGCCAAGTGTGAGCTGTTCCGTTAAGGGGTGGTGGGGGATGATTACCATTTGCATCCTTTACCTTCCAATCTGCTGCAAGCCCTTGACCCTCGACACCATGACAACTTACACAGTTTTTATTAAATACACTCTCTCCTAGTGATGCCATAGAGTCAACATTACTATTTCCCTCTTCGGGACTACACCCTGTAATCAAAATAATTGAAAAGATGGCAAATAATCTGTTCATTGAAAATACTCTTTGTAAAAGTATCTACCTAGTTTTAAAAGGTTATTATGAACTCGAAGGACAAAGGCTAGGATCCCAAAATTCATCTTCAATATCTCCCATCGAAAATATTAACCCAACTATGTCGGTAAACGAAAATTTCTCAATATCCCCTACAGCCATTATGTATTGACCTGTGTTTGAGTCATTAAAGACTTTAATATAGTACGTTCCTGCATCATAAACTCGATCAGATAAAAAGTTTTTACCGATTTCTGGACCATTCCAATACCACTGTTTGCCATATTCTTCAAACCAAGGTGTCCACTCAAAGCTTTCGCCATCAGCCAACTCAATTCTATGGAAATCAGAATCTAGTACCTCAAAAGAGAATTTACGTTCTAATGCGCACTCACCAATCTTAGCCGCTAAGATTCCTGCATAAAAGTCAAAATCGATATCAGACTGAATACGGTAATAGTGCGGGTCACCGTTAAGTGTTGAGTATATTGCTTTTGATATTTCTGGCTCCTCAATTTCATAAGGTGCGTCTGACGGGTAAGTAGAGTTTTCATTAAGGACAGGTTTATGTGCAAAAGCCTGTGAAATGAAAAACGATAATGATAATAAAAGAAGTTTTTTCATAATTGCGAATATTAGACCTAATTAATGTAAATATTCCATAATTTTTTTATGGTTCTTTATGGGCTTTATAACTTCTAAATAATCGGATTAAATTTAAATAATTTACTAAGATTCATGTCACAAAAAAAGGCCTTCATCTCTGAAAGCCTTGTAGGATATGGTGGGGCGTGAGCGATTCGAACGCTCGACCAGCGGATTAAAAGTCCGATGCTCTACCAGCTGAGCTAACGCCCCAATAAAAACGAGAAATTATACTGAACTAAAGTTCAATAATCAATCGTATATTAGCCTTTATTAACAGCTTCTTTTAGTAACTTTCCAGGTTTAAAAAAAGGCACAAATTTTTCAGCAACTTCGGTCTTTTCTCCAGTCTTTGGATTAATTCCGAGCCTCCCTTTTCTATGTCTTTTTTGAAAACCACCAAAACCGCGAACTTCAACCCCTTTTCCAGAAACAATTGCTGAACTAATTTCCTCTAAAATAATTTCAACAGAAAGTTTAGCTTCAGAACGGGTAATCTTAATTTCTTTTGAGACGGCCTCAATAAGGTCTATTTTTTTCATATTTTATGACGCTACTATGCCAGGCATAGTAGCTCAAAGTTATTATTATTTATCTTTTGCTTCTTTTAAAAGATCGCCTAGAGTAGATCCTGAGGCTTGCGTTGATTGACTGTTATAGTCATCCATTGCAGCCTTCTCCTCTACAGAGTCTTTTGCCTTCATACTTAGATTAACTTTTCTAGTTCTCTTATCAATCATAGTAATTGCTACCTCTACCTCTTGACCTTCTTTTAAGACAGTTGATGCATCCTCAACTCTATCTTGAGAAATTTCAGAAGCTTTAAGGTATCCAGTGATGCCTTCAGCAAGTTCAATTACTGCACCTCTTGCATCGACTTCTTTGACAGAACCCTTGACGATTGAACCTTTAGAGTTTGACGAGGCGTATTGAGAAAAATTGTCAGAGGTTAGCTGCTTAATACCCAATGAAATTCTTTCTTTTTCAGCATCAATATTTAAGATGACTACATCCAGCTCTTGCCCCTTAGAATAAGTCGAAACTACTTGGTCAGCTGATTGCTTCTCCCATGAAATATCTGCTAAATGAATTAAACCATCAATTCCACCTGGAAGTCCTACAAAAAGACCAAAATCGGTAATTGATTTAACTGTTACGTTAATTGAATCACCTTTGTTATGACTGGACTCAAAAGCTTCCCAAGGGTTCTCTTTTGCTTGCTTCATGCTCAAAGAAATTCTATGCTTAGATTCTTGAACATCTAGAACAACAACGTCAACCTCTTGGCCTAGCTTAACAAACTTAGAAGGTCTTGCATTTGCATTTGTCCAATCCATTTCGCTAACATGGACCAAGCCCTCAACACCCTCTTCAATTCTAACAAACGCACCATAGTCTGTCAGATTAGAGACAACACCTGAAACTTTCTTGCCCATTGGTAGACGCTCAGAAATATTATCCCAAGGACTTGGAGTCAACTGCTTAAGCCCTAATGAAACTCTCATTTTCTCTTTGTCGTAGCTCAGCACTTTAACCGTTATTTTGTCACCAATAGAAAGTTTCTCTGATGGGTGATTAACTCTCTGCCATGAAATATCAGTAATGTGAAGAAGTCCATCAACACCACCAAGATCCACAAAGGCACCGTAATCAGCAAGATTCTTAACAATACCTTCAACCTCTTTTCCAGTATCAAGATTCTCAATGAGAGCCTCTCTATCAGCAGAGTTAACTTCCTGCATTACTGCCTTCCTAGAAATAACAATATTATTTCTAACTTCATCCATCTTAATGACAAGCGCTTCAATTTCCTGACCTAACAAGAAGTCAAAATCTTTGACAGGTCTAACATCAACTAGAGAGCCAGGCAAGAAAGCCTTGATTACCCCAATATCAACTGTCATACCACCTTTGACAGAACCTGTAACTATACCTTTAACGACTTCTTTTGAGTTCATTGCGGCTTCAAGCTCTTGCCACATCTTAATGCGCTTAGCTTTCTCTCGTGAAAGAAGAGTATGGCCCAGTCCATCATCGATAGACTCAAGAGCGACTTCAACAACATCACCCTCAGTGATCTCTAGTTCGCCTTTGACATCTTTAAATTCGTTTAATGAAATAAAACCTTCAGATTTAAGACCCACATTAATAATCGCTTTTTCACGATTCATGCTGACGACTGTACCCATTAATAGGGCGCCTGGTTTTACGTTTTGTTGTATTTCGCTATTCTCAAATAGCTCTGAAAATGATTCTGACATAATATCTCGATGTTGACCGCTAATTGTTAAGTTTTATCGGTTTAAACTCAACTCTTATCGGGTTAATTAAAAAAGGTTTGACCGCTCAAACCCTAACTAGCGCCATTACTTTCGTAACCACTTCATCAACCGTTAGATCTGATGTATCTATGATTAATGCGTCTTTGGATGGCTTTAGGGGAGAGTGTTTGCGACTTGCGTCCCTTTCATCTCTTTTCCTAACGTCTTCCAAAGTGTGCGAAATGTTACCAGTTATGCCTCTTAGGTGCAACTGTTTTAACCTTCTTTTGGCTCTTTCTTCAACATTTGCTATTAAAAAAACCTTGAAAGGTGCATCTTTGAAGACAACAGTCCCCATATCCCTCCCATCAGCAACGAGTCCAGGTAGTTTTCTGAAATCTTGCTGCCTTTTAAGGAGTGACTCTCGTAGAGGTCCAATCATTGCAAACTTTGATGCAAGCTCAGCCGTTTTTTCTGTTCTGAGCTCCGAGGAGACCTCCTGGCTATCAAGATATACACCTAAAGCATTATTTGCAGAATCTGGTGCAAACCTGAGATCTAAGTTTGAAGCTAGCTCTAGTAGCTGCTCTGTATTATCAATTTGAATATCTCTTTTGGAGGCTGCCAATGCAAAAGCACGATAAATTGCACCAGAGTCCAAAATATGCCATTTGAGCTTAGCAGCTACAATATTAGCGACAGTCCCTTTTCCAACTCCACTCGGTCCATCAATTGTTAGAACTGGAATCATATTTGGGAATTAGTAACCCGCTTCTGAATTATTTCTCATACTCTGGTCTCATATGAGGAAACAACAGGACATCTCTGATAGAGGCTGAGTTTGTAAACAGCATGACTAATCGATCGATTCCAATACCCTCTCCTGCAGTTGGAGGCATGCCATATTCGAGCGCTCTAATGTAGTCAGCGTCATAGTGCATTGCCTCGTCATCCCCAGCATCCTTTTCGTTAACCTGGTCTTGGAATCTTTGTGCCTGGTCCTCAGAATCATTGAGCTCTGAAAACCCATTTGCAATCTCTCTGCCACCAATAAAAAGCTCAAATCGATCTGTGATAAATGGATTGTCATCATTTCTTCGAGATAGAGGAGATACTTCAGTAGGATACTCAATGACAAAGGTAGGCTGAATCAGTTTTTCTTCAACTGTTGCCTCAAATATTTCGATTTGAATTTTTCCCAGACCCCAGCTCTCTTTGATGTCAATGCCTAGAGATTTAGCAGTCTTTTTGGCATTGTTCTCAGACAAATCTGAGGCTGATAGAGATGGGTTATGTTTCAAAATTGAATCAAAGACGCTGATTCTCTCGAAAGGCTTAGAAAAATCAAACTCATCGCCCTGATATTGTATGGTCTCTGATTGACAAACATCAGTCGCGATACCTCTCAATAGCTCTTCAGTGAGGTCCATATAGTCGTGATAGGTTGCATAGGCCTGATAAAACTCAGCCATTGTAAACTCTGGATTGTGTCTTGGAGAGAGCCCCTCATTCCTGAAGTTTCGATTGATTTCAAAGACTCTATCTAGACCACCCACTACCAATCTTTTAAGGTAAAGCTCTGGAGCAATTCTAAGGTAAAGATCCATATCAAGAGCATTGTGATGAGTAATGAATGGCTTAGCTGCAGCGCCCCCAGGAATGACCTGCATCATTGGCGTCTCGACCTCAAGGTAGTCATGATCTAGAAAGAACTGCCTGATGTAAGAAATAATTTTTGACCTGAGCTTAAAGACTCTTCTTGAGTCTTCATTCATAATCAGATCGACATACCTTTGTCGATAAATCGTTTCTTGGTCTGACAAGCCATGAAATTTCTCAGGTAAGGGCCTTAGGGACTTCGTCAACAGTCTAATCTCGCTGACTCTGACTGAGAGCTCTCCAGTCTTAGTCTTAAAGAGAGTTCCTGTGGCTCCAATAATATCGCCAATGTCCCATTTTTTGAACTGTTCGTTATAGTAGCCGTCTTCGAGCTCATCTCTGGTGACAAATAACTGAATCTGGCCTGAGGTGTCCTGGAGCTGAACAAAGCTGGCTTTCCCCATAATCCTCTTAAGCATGATGCGCCCAGAGACCGTAACAGATTCATTCAACTCCTGCAGCTCTTCATTGGACTTGCTATCGAAATTGGTATGGATCTCAGAAGCTAAATGCAGCGGAGTAAAGTCATTAACGTAGGGGTTGCCAGATTCTCTGAGTAGTGCTAATTTAGATTTTCTCTCAGCTATTAATTTGTTTTCGTCTTGGTCACTCACTGTTATCCTATTTTTTTGATTGTTCAATTTCTTGCTTAGCTAGCTTCTGTGCCTTTGCAAAATCTTTGTCAGCTAGATCGCTTTTTCCAAGTCTTTTGTAGACAGAGCCACGATTATAGTATGCCTGATAAAAATTATTATCTAAATCAATTGCGCAGGTCAAGTCTTTTAAAGCATGATTGTCATCTGCTATTTTAGAGTAAGCGTTGCCGCGATTATAATAAGCTGCAATATATTTTGGATCGATTGATATTGCCTCAGAGTAGACTCTGATTGAATCTTTACTTTTGTTGAGGCGGTCATAACAGTTCCCAAGGTTGTTGAGTGCGCCAACATCATCTGGCTTGAGCTTTAATGCAGATTTAAAAAAACCAATCGCCTCATCAAAGTTCTCTTTCTCTTGCTCCATATAGGCTAGACAGAAAAAAGCTTCTGAACTGTTGGGATTCGCCTTTATCGCTTTTGCCATTGATTCATAGGCGAGGTCACCGTTACCTTGTTGAAGGTGAAGGTTGCCAAGGTTTAGGTGTGCATTAGCCAATAAGTCCTGGGTAATTGATTTTTGGTTTATCAGTGCATTCCATGACTGGATGGCTTGAGAGAGTTGACCATTTTTTTGGTGAGTATAAGCCTGAACTATCAAATCACTGATTTTGTTTTCATTCATATTTTTTTACTTTAATAATTTTTTGGCTCTATCGAGATCACCATCTTCATTAATGATTTTTTCTTTATTTGCTTGAGTCGATCGAAACAAAAATAGGAGAGAGATGATCAAAACCAATACTGGGGTAAACCATAAAACATAAGTCTTGGTGTTGACTGGCGGCTTATAGACTACAAAGTCGCCATACCGCTCCACCATGAACGAATAGATCTCTGAGTCGGTCTGATTATCTAGAATCATGTCACGCACCTTCTCCCTGAGGTCTTGCGCAAGATCTGAGTTAGATCCACCAATGCTCTGGCCTTGGCAGACTGGGCAGCGAATGTTTTCAATGAGTTGTGTATACCGACTCTGCTGCTCTTGTGTTTCAAAGCCACTTGCCTCAATACTTTCAGCAAAAGGTGCCTGAATAAGCAAAAGTCCAATAACAAAATGAATAAAATAACGCATTAGTAAAGCTGTTATTTAAAGTTACAATTTTAACTTATGCCACTTATTACCTTAGACAATATTTCTCTGAGATTTGCTGAAAAAGTAATCCTTGACGAGATTAATGCGACTATCCATAAGGGGGATAAGATTGGACTCATTGGAAGAAATGGTGAGGGTAAATCAACCTTTTTAAAGCTACTAGCTGGCCTTATTTCAGCTGATGATGGCGACTTAAAAATACAAAATAGAACAACCATTAGCTACCTAGAGCAGCAACCACCAGAAGACAATAGTGATACGCTTTTTAATATAGTTGCTCACGGACTTGGTGATACTGGAAAAATCCTTGCAAGCTACCATGACGCCCTGAAAGAGGGAAATGAATCAAAAAGCTCTAGACTACAAGAGCAAATTGAAAGCGAGGATTTATGGCACTACCTCCACAAAATTGATACAATTTTAAACCGATTTCAACTCAAATCTGACACTCAGCTCTCGACACTCTCAGGTGGCTGGAAAAGAAGAGTGATGCTTGCTAAAGCCATTATTCAGGAGCCAGACATTCTTCTTCTGGATGAGCCTACCAATCATATGGATATCACAGCAATCCTAGATCTTGAGAAAATGCTCAAAGATTTTCATGGCACTCTCCTGCTTATCAGTCACGATCGCTCCTTTGTAAAAGGAATTGTTAATAAAATTTTTGATCTTGATAGAGGAAGACTATCAATCTTTGACTGCGGCTATCAGGACTATCTGAAGCGAAAAGAAAACCTTCTCAATAGTGAAGAACTTGAAAATGCAAGGTTCAACAAAAAACTAGCTCAAGAGGAGGCATGGATTCGTCAAGGCATTAAGGCAAGAAGAACTCGAAATGAGGGCAGAGTTAGAGCACTCGAGGCCATGCGAAAAAAGTTTGTAAACACTCGAAAGAGGCAAGGTAATGTCAAGATTCATACTCTGGAAGACGAAAAGAGAGTATCAAAAATTGTATTTGAAGTAAAAAATATAAGCTACTCTATTGCAGAGATTGAGCTCGTTAAGGAGCTCTCTCTTCTTGTTTTAAAGGGTGAAAAAATTGGAATTATTGGCGGCAATGGATCAGGTAAATCAACTCTCATTAAACTCTTACTCGATGAATTAAAACCCATTAAAGGAAATATACGGCGATCGAAAACGATTCAATTGGCCTACTTTGACCAAATGAGAGAGACACTTGATCCTAATGTCAAAGCGATGGATTTTGTCTCCGGGGGAAGAGACTATATCGATATTAATGGAAAAAGTAAACATGTGATTGGCTACCTTAGACAATTTTTATTCACTGGAAAACAAGCCATGGCTCCAATTAAAATGTTTTCGGGAGGTGAAAAAAATCGATTAATGCTCGCGAAAATTTTATCCCAGCCAGCCAATCTTCTTGTACTTGATGAGCCCACCAATGATCTGGATGTTGAAACACTCGAGTTATTAGAAGAGATGCTTGTTGACTATGAGGGAACACTAATTTTAATCTCTCACGACAGGACCTTTTTAAATAATATTGTTAGTTCAACTATTGTCATGGAGGGCAATGCCATTATTGAGCAATACAACGGCGGATATGATGACTACATCATGCAGAAAGATGAAAACAAAAAATCTAAATCCACTGAAGTTCAGAGCGTTAAGGCTAAACCTAAAAAATCTTCTCAAAAGCTCTCATATAATGATCAGCAACTATTAAAATCTTTACCTGGAAATATTGAAGACTTAGAAAATGAAATTTCTATGGCTCAGAAATTATTATCTGATCCTGATTTTTATCAAAACCCTGATGCTCAAAATTTGACAATTAACCTCAAGTCTATGGAACAAGAATTAGAATTACTATATGACAAATGGAGTGAATTAGATAGTGGACAGTGACAACATTCCCTTAATTGTGGATCTTGACCATACTCTGATTGATACAGACTTACTTTTTTTATCTTCACTCGGTGTTTTAACCAAAAGACCATGGCTCATTGGCCACTACATTTTTTGGCTATCAAAAGGCAAAGGATTTTTAAAAGATCAACTCGTCAGAAGGTTTGAAATTAATATTCCTGAACTACCATATAACGATAATGTTATCAGCTATATTATGGAGCGTAAAAAACAAGGATGTCAAATTGTTCTTGCAACCGCATCCCACAAAAATTATGCATTTGCTGTAGCAAAACATCTTAAGATCTTTGATGATGTAATGGCTACAAATAAAGACTTTAATTTATCCAGCCAAAACAAAGCAGATACTTTGGTCGATCGATTTGGAGAGAAAAACTTTGACTATATGGGAGATCATATGAGAGACCTTCCAGTTTGGGAGGTATCAAGATTGTCAATTATAGTCAACGCGACCAATAGAATAATTAGCAGCACAAAACATCTAAAAACTTTGGTACTTTCAAGTAAAGTCTAGGAGCCCTCTACTAAATAGGATAGACCGGAGAGAACAACAAAGATTACGAAGGTTGCGCTGAGCACCCAAGTAGCGATTTTAGAGAGTGCAATATTTTTCCCCATGATGCGAGTATTGAATAACCATATAAGATAGCTAACAATGAGCGCAGCAATGAGAAGTCTTAATATAAACATAAATTCAAATTATTTCTTTAAAGATTCTCGTATTTTAGTCGCTAATTTAAGATTGATGCCGACTACTTTTTGAAGTTCGTCAATACTGGCATTTTCAATTTCTTGAATGCCTCCAAAATGATTCAAAAGTGCGCTTCTCTTATTCACGCCAACCCCCTTAATTGACTCTAGAGAGGACTTAGTTCTTTTTTTGGCTCTTTTCTTGCGGTGGTTTTTAATGGCAAAGCGATGAGACTCATCTCTAATATGATTGATTAAAAGAAGAGCAGGATCAAAAGGTGGGAGATTTATTTTTTTGACTTTTTCTCCCTCGACAGTGATGAGTGTCTCAAGGCCTGCTTTTCTTCCCTCTCCCTTGGCAATACCAACCAATAAAATATTATCAAGTCCGATTGAATTCATCACCATGATGGCTTGATTGAGTTGGCCTAGTCCACCATCAATAAAAACAATATCTGGCATCTCTTTATTTGCCTCTATGAGTCTGGAATATCTTCTATAGACGGCTTGGTTAATTGCCGCATAGTCATCTCCAGGAGTAATATCTTTAATATTAAATTGCCTGTACTCACTCGTCTTTGGAGCACCTTTATCAAAGACGACGCATGAAGCAGTAGTTGCCTCACCCATCGTGTGACTAATATCAAAGCACTCCATTACCTCTGGTAATTTCTTCATAGCAAGGATTCTTTGAATAGCCTCGAGCTGTTTCTTTTTGGTGAACTTAAGCAGAAGGCGCTGCTTTAAATTCTCCTTGGCGTTCAACGTTGCCAGCTCAAGAAAATGTTTTTTATCAACTCTCGGAAGATGAATGAGCTTTGTTGAAAGCCCTTCTTCTAATAATGATTTATCTTGAAGTTTATGACTAATAACAATCTCTTTTGGGGTATTTTTTCCAAGATAATACAAAGGCAAGAATGCACTTAGAACTGATTCACAGGATTCAGTTTTTGCATTTTTTGGAAAAAAAGTCTCGCTTCCAATCTGTTTACCAGACCTTATAAAGACAACTTCAATGCAGTGCACCTGTGAATCTTTGACGATACTTATTACATCCATGTCAGATGTAAATTGTGAGCTGTGCCTTTCTTGTATAGTTCTCAGATTAATAAGCTGATCTCTGTAAGTTGCCGCTGCCTCAAAGTCTAGTTCACTCGAGGAAGCCTTCATTTTTTTTGAGACTTCATTTAAAAGTTTTGTTGACTTTCCATTCAAAAAAAGACTTACCAACTTTACATCCTGCTCATATCTTTCGTCTGAAATCTTTCCAACGCATGGGGCACTACAGAGACCAATCTGATACTCCAAACAGGGTCGAGATCGAGCTCTATAAAAACTATTACTACATTGCCTTACCTTGAAAATTTTTTTTAGAAGAGCAAGCGCGTCCCTAGCCGCATATTTTGATGGATAAGGCCCAAAGTAATGGTAATCCTTGTTCTTTTTGCCTCTAAACATCCCAAGTCTTGGATGAACATCATTACTGATATAAATATAGGGATAACTTTTTGAGTCTTTTAACAGAATGTTATATTTAGGCTTGTACTGCTTGATTAGATCATTTTCAAGAAGCAGTGCCTGAGTCTCTGTTTTGGTTAGAGTTACAGAAAAATCATAAATATTCTTCTGAAGTAACTGTGTTTTTTCATCTTGAGATGATTTATTAAAGTAATTTGAAACACGATTTTTTAAGTTTTTTGCCTTTCCAACATAGATGACATTTCCAGATTTATCAAGCATCTTATAGACACCAGATTCTTTTGTTAAATTTTTTAATTTTAATTTTAGATTTTGGTTTTGCATTTCACTTATTTTTTTCACAGTTATATTACAATAGCATCATGAAAACTGTCCTTAATATTTTAAATGCATTCTTGATAAACTTTCTCTTTATCGGAATAATACATGCCGCAACTTTATGCCCCTCAATTTCACCAAACGCTGCTGGTAGTTCTGCACCAGAGCAGGTTGAAGCGATTCTCAATGACGTTGTTTGCTCCTTTATAGATTTGAATAAAA